>Ga0213835_100923_pt1 | contig 21916 bp, 31 predicted proteins | sample SWPATP01_FD_160576 | JGI IMG/M metagenome (GOLD analysis project Ga0213835, IMG submission 160576) | Coastal seawater microbial communities from Marineland, Florida, United States - SWPA TP0 #1 | ecosystem: Environmental > Aquatic > Marine > Coastal | place: USA: Florida | collected 2016-08-05 | reverse complement strand
CGACACCCTGAACCTGCCCAAACCCGCCTGACAGCCCCCGCGCAGTCACAAAATGGCCCATCCCGCCATAATGGAATCAATTACTTAGCGGTTTTGCTGTCGAACTTGGGATACAAGGGCCAGGAGATGACCTTGTTGACCGGTCAGGATGGGTATTGGGTTCTTTTGAGCCCGGAGGGGCGCGTCGTCGCTGTAAGCAATCGGAACCGCCCCCTTTGGGAAACGGAAAATGAACCAGACCCGATCATCAGGCCATTGGAGTGAACATGCGCGACGAGTTTGAAAAGATGCTGGAGCAACTCGAAGCTGGCAAATTCGTGTATGTTGAGCCGTCAAGCGTAATGCTCGAGTTCAACGAATATATGGCATCCCGGGGCTACAGCGTTGCGCGACTGGAGGTCGTCAGAGTTCAGGGCGGCGGTCGAACCGGGCGCACCTTCGAGTACGATTTCCTGGCAAACGCGGGCCCGGGCTACGAGGAAGAGTGGCAGATATTTCTCGATCCACAGCGATCTGCCGCGAATATCCGCGACATCGTGCGCCGCGCGTTGAGCGAGGGCGGGGAATACCAATACCTGGTGTGGGCAGAGGTGCCACCGTCCGAAGAGTGACTGGTATTTTCACCGGGTAAAGAAAAATCAAGGCCCGAGATGGACGACAAGGAAGCAATCAAAATGCTTGAGAAGCAGATCATGGCACTCGTTGCTGCTGGCGTTGATATGTCCATGGATCAAGAGTTCTTCCGTGTCGGGGAGTATGATCTCGCTCTGGAAGGTGTCTACGTCGCGCACAAAAGGCACCCAGGGGTGCTCGACGCAGGAGAAGTGCGAGCGCTCGTCGACGATTTCGGCATGGACACGGCCGAATTCGACCGGTGACCTTGTCTTGGAGTTGATGTGCACCTGTTCGCAGACTTGTACCGATTCACAATCGCCCCTCCACCCAGTTCATCACGATCAGCCCCGGCACGCTGTCGAGCGCACGCTCTGCATCCCGGGCGAGGTCCAGCCGCTTCGGCAGCTTCACCTGCGGCACCAGCAGGAAGATCGGGACCGTGGTCACGCCCCTCCCGGACTTGGACCGTGACGCCACCGCGCGCCCCCTCGTGTTCAGTCGCCCTTCAGCCACCAGCAGGCTCGGGCCGGTACGCCGATAGACGAAGCGCAGGCGCAGCCCCGAGCGGCGTTCCCATTCGCCGGGGGTGATACGGCCGCCGCGGGAGGACTTGCCTGCCGCGGGCGTGGGGATCGCCAGCCAGAACCCGTTGCGCGACCGGATCAACGGTCCGGTGTCATGGGCGCCGACGATCACCGGGGCCTTGGACCAGACCAGCGCGACGGCATTCAGGCTGGGCTTGCCCTTCGGGAACTGCTCGGACCGGATGGTCCGGGCGAGCCGGGCGCCGAGGCCTGCGCCGGTGATCTGCGCGCGCCAGGCGGACTTGAGGCTGGTGCCGGCCTCGCGGGTGGCGGCGGTGACGGCCTTCTCGCCCGCTCGGATCTCGGCTGCCATCATGGCGACGATGTCGGGGGTGATGTCGAGCTTCAGTTTCAAGCGGGTCTCAGATCCACGGTCCAGACCAGCCGCTCGCGGTCGCGGACGGGCTCGCCCTGGATGAGGAAGGCCTCGCCGTCGAGCTCGATCCGGTCGCCGGGACGCGGGGCTGGCACCTCGGCCACGCGCAGGTCGATCCGGGTCGTTTCCGACCAGAGCCGCGCCTCGCCGAAGCCGGTGATCTCGTCCGCGCGGCGGGTGACCACGCGGGCGAGCCTGGGGCTGCCGCCCTCTGCGATGTAGACGGCGTCGCGGGCGATGTTGGCGTCCGCGAAGAGCGCATCCAGCGCCGCGGCGACGGCCATCATCACGTCCGCCGCGCCGAGCGCAGCACCTGCGGGCGGGTGCAGATCGGGAGCGGGTTGCTCTCGATCTCGAGGCGCACCCATTCGTCGCGGTCGCGGTCGGGGATGGTGCGGGCGTAGAGCGGCAGGCCGAGGGTGTTGACCGTCTCGAAGGTGTCGGCGGGGGCGAAGTAGATCTCGAACAGCCCCTCGATGCCCTCGGGGTAGAAGAAGGCCTTGTCGGTCGGCACCCCGAAGCCGTTGCCGCCCCGGTAGCGGCGGAAGGCGATGCCGCCGAAGCTGACCTCGTCGGCCACGCGGCCCCGCAGATCGGCCGCGGCGGCGGTGTTGAGGTAGGTCTCGCGCACCTCCTTGTGGGCGACGAGATCGGCGAAGAAGGCCGAGCCGCATTCGGCGCGCACCTGCACGGCGCCCGCGGCGAGCCCGCCCATCGATTCCTCTACGCTCTCGATCAGCGCCTGGCAGCGCTTCCTGAGCGCGCCCGAGGCCGGGGTCTGGTTGTCGAGGTCGAAGTCGATCTCGGCCGCGGGGGCGATGTTGAACTCGGTGAAGTAGTTCACCACCGTGGCGTGGTCCTTCGGGTCCTTCACGATGCCCTGGATGCCGTTCAGCAGGTGATACTCGAAGGTGAACTCGGCGTCCTGGCGCAGCCGGCGCAGCTTGTGGGCGACCTCGGTCTGGACCTGCTGGACCGCGGATTCCGAGCCGAAGTCGCGCACCGACTGGATCTCGGAGGCCCAGAGCACGTCCTGCTTCTTGAACTGCCGGCAGACGAAGGCGCGCATCTCGCGCCGCTCGGGCACCTGCTGCTCGTAGGCCGAGCCGCGCTCGGAGAAGGGGATCAGCGACAGCGTGCCGTCGCGGCTCTCGATCATCACGGTGCGGGCGCGCACGCCGCGGTTGGAGAAGAGGCCCGAGCCCGACAGCAGCGCCGGCCTGAAGGGGATGTTCTCGAGCGCGCGGGTGAGCTCGACGATGGTGAAGGCATCGCCTTCGAAGATGTCCATGGTGGCCATTGATGCCTCCGTTTCGGGGATGGGGTGCGTCAGCGCACGAGGATGCCGGCCGCCAGCAGCGCGGCATGGGCCGCGGCGATCTCGCCCTCGGTCGGGGTGCCGGCGAAGACGAGGTCGTGGCGGTTGACGATGGCGGGGCCGCGGACGACGGCGACGGCCGGGGCGTCGCCCGCGGTCGCGTCGGCCTTGCCCCAGATCAGCGCCACGGCGGTCTCGGTGCCGTCGGTGGCGGCGGGATCGTGGGCAGCGTACTTTCCCGAGGCGGTGATGCGGCCGAGCACCGTGCCCGGCTCCAGCCTGCCGGCGGCGATGGTAACGGTCTCGCGGGTGTAGTCGCGGAAGGCCTCCCAGACGAGGAAGCCGCCGGGGTGTTTGCCTTCGCCCAGCGTGGTCATGGGGTTATCCTTTCACTTTGAAGGTGCGGGCGACGATCTCGCCCCAGGGGCGCGCGGCCGATTGGCGGCCGGGCTGCGGGTGATGGGGCGCGATCTCGGGCTCGGCCTCGGCGCGGGCGGCGAGAAGGGCTGCGCGGACCTCGTCGAGGCTGGTGTCCTCTCCGAGGAAGCGGCCCGCCATCTGCGGCTGGCCGGCGAGGCGGCAGAGGCGGCGCTACCGCCGATGTAGACAGAGGCCGTACCTTCGTGCCACTTCAACACGCTGCGGATCGCCGCTTCAACTAGCGTCGCCTCTCTGCCAGGCCAGTGGCGCAGGCATCTCGTACCAGCTTCCCCTGTCGGCGTTCCCACGGGGGCGGTTACTTACTTTCGCTTGCGGGTCGGCGGCAGCCTTCTCGCTGAGGTCTTTTCCTGTTGGCGCTGGTATTGCCATCTGCGTCAAAGAATGGTACAGATCTGAGAGTAATTTCGAAGGCATCCAAAATGTTCGACCGTGCTGCCGGATCGCCAGACCACCGCCTAGGCCGTTACGACCATGTGATTGTTCATGTGACAGCCACGAAAGGGAGCATGGATATCGGTGCTGCGGAGGTCGACAGATGGCACCGGAACAGGGGTTGGCGAGGCTGCGGCTACCACGCTGTCATTCGCCGCAACGGCCTTTGGGAAGACCACGACGGCGGCTTCTCCGCTCGACCGATTGGACACTGTGGCGCCCACGTAGGAGACTGCGGACCGGGGTGGAACTGCCGATCTTTCGGCATTTCCATGGCGGGCGGCATTGACGACAACGGGCAGCCAGAGAACAATATGACATTCGTCCAGATCCAAGCCCTTCGAACCGGGATCGAGACTTTTCTTAGGCTTCATCCGAATAGAGGGGCAGTTCGTGTCATCGGTCATCGCGATCTGATCCGGCAAACCGGAGCGCCGCCGAAAGCGTGTCCTTGCTTCGATGTGATCCCGTGGTGGAACAGCTTGTCGACCGAGGACGATGAGGACGATGCGGGGTCCAACTTCACCACGCCGATGACCCTCGGCGATACGTGGACGGTACGTTCTGGGGACACCCTGAGTCGGATAGCTTCGGACTCGGGTGTGGGTTTATCGGCGTTGTTGCGCCTGAATCCTAGCATCACCAACCCCGATCAGATTCAGGTAGGTCAAGTGATCAAATTGCGATAGGCGGAGCCGGGAATGGGCGCGCAGTATCGGTGCGATTGGTTGATGCTGATGTCGCACCGGTGACCTGAGTGTCCCAGGACCTCGTTCGGGAGCGCAGGCCGAGACCCATCGCGGGTGCGGCGTCGGCGGGGTTCTTGCGATCGACCTCCTCGACGTCGTAGCCAGTGGCTTCGACCACCTTGCGCCGCGATGTGATGCCCGCCTCCATCGCCAGCACCTACGCCTGGATATCCTTGAGCGGATCGACCCAATCCCAGCGCGGCGGGATCCACTGCACCGCCCGGAACCGCCCCGGCGCCGCCGCATGGCCCGGCAGGTCGAGCGCGCCCGCCAGCACCGCCGTCTCCATCCAGCGCGCCCAGACCGGCCGGCAGAGCTGATGCGCGAGCACGCCGTGCTGGAGCTGCTGCACCCGCCTGCGGAACTCGACCAGCTCCGCCCGCAGGCTCGAATAGTTGGCTTGCCGCACGTCCCCGGTGACCAGGTGATAGGGCAGCCCCAACGAGGCCGAGACGGCGAGCAGCGTCCGGTACTGGAACGCCTCGTAGCCGCCGCCCACATCCGCGGGCGAGGAGAACTTCACGTCCTCGCCGGGCAGAAGCACCTGCATGGTGCCCGGCTCGAGGCTGGCGAGAGCCGCGCCGTCCGGATCCGCCTCGGCCTCGCCCATCATGGGCTCCTCCGGCGCGGTCTTGGTGATGAACCCCGCGAACATCGCCGCGGTCTTCTTCCGGTCCAGCTCGGCGTCGTCGTACTGGTCGAGCAGGAAGAGCCGCACCATGGCGGGCGCCACATGCGGCAGGCCCCGGATCTGGCCCGCGTCGATGGGCCGGTAGATGTGCAGCACGTCCCCGGCCGGCACGCGCACCGTCTCGGGGATGACGTCGCCCCGATCCGTGCTGTCGCCCGGATGCCGCCGGCGGAAATGATAGGCCACCCGCCGGCCGATGGCGTCGAACTCGATCCCGCAGCGCAGCCGGTTTCCGTTCGCCGCGGTGCCGGTCTTCTCGAAGGGCAGCATCTCCGACTGCAGCAGCTGCAGCTGCAGCGGGACCGTCAGCCCGTCCTCGGCCCGGCGCGGCCGCAGCCGGACGAAGCACTCGCCCGCGACGAACATCTCCCGCGCCACCATCGCCTGCAGGCCGTAGAAATCGGTCAGCCCGTCCGCATCCGCCTCGTCGGTCCAGGCCAGCCACAGCCGCTGCACGCGATCCCGAAGCACCGCATCCTCGATCAGCGAGGACGGCTTGATCCCGTCGCCGACGAGGTTCGCGGCAAAGGCCTCGCAGGCGTTCGCCGCGTAGCCGTTGGTCACCACCAGCTCGCGCGCCCGCGCCAGCAACCGCGGCCCGCCCGAGGCCACCAGCGCGTTGATGTTCTCCAGCGGCGGGTTCCAGCCCCGCAGCCGCCGCCGCGCCATGGCGCCTTCGAGCCGGGCGCGCACTGCAGCAGGGCCGCCGGTTGCCCGGCGGCGGAACCTGTCGAACAGACCCATGGCGTCACAGCCCCTTCGCCGTCGTCACGCGCACCTGCCGCACGATCCGCCGCCCCTCGGCAGCCGCGATCTCCCGCTCCAGCGCCTCCAGCGCCCGGTCGATCTCCGCCAGGCTGCGATACTCCACGGTCTTGCCGTCGTAGCTCACGCGCGCGACCCCGGAGGACCGCTGCGCCAGCAGCGCCTCGCGGCGGGCCTTCAGCTCTGCGATTGTGGACATGGGGCCCGCCTTCTATCCTCGGGACGTCGCCATCCGGAGGCTGCCCGTGTCGGAAACCATCGCCCGCGTCCGCATCGAACTCGAAGGCACCGACCCCTTGGTCTGGCGCTGCTGCGACCTGCCGCTCTCGACCACGCTGGCCACGCTGCACGACCTCATCCAGGTCGCCATGCGCTGGGACGACGATCATCTCCACGAGTTCGTGGTGGGCGAGAAGGTCTACGGCATCCCCCATCCCGAGGACGCCATCTACGAACGCAAGGTCTACCAGTCGAAAGGGGTCCGCCTGGGAATCCTGATCGACCGCGGCGTGCGCGCGTTCCTCTACGTCTACGACTTCGGCGACAACTGGCAGCACCGCATCACCATCGAGGACGTCAGGCAGGGCGAGCCCGACGTGGAATACCCCCGCTTCGTTGCAGGCGCCCGCCGCGCGCCTCCCGAGGATGTCGGCGGCACCACCGGCTTCGCCGAATTCCTCGAGGCCGTCACGGATCCCGACCACGAGGAACACGACCGCATGCTCACCTGGTGCGGCGGCACCTTCGATCCCGACGACATCGAAGAACGCCATGTCCGGATGATCTTCGAGGATTTCGCCGCCCGGCGCCGCGGTCCACTGAAGAGCCACCGCACCGGCAAGCGTCCCTGGCACTGATCAACCGTCACCGCATGTAGCTCGACCGCACCGTCCTCCGCCGCGGCGCCACGCGTGGCACCGCCGGGCCGGCCGCCGGAGCCTCCGCGCCCGGCTTGTCGCCCACCTTCATCCCAAGCTGGGCCTCCAGATCGGCCCACCGCGCTTCCGGCCAGCGGTCGGCGCCAGCGATCCAGGCGGCGGCGCGGGCGTAGACGCGGCAGTCCAGTGCCTCGTTGCGCTCGCGCAGCTTCTGCCATTCGAGCTTGGTGAAGCCGCGCCGGGTCTTCACCGTCACCAGCTGCTCGGCGGTGAACTGCTTGAGCCACTCGCCGTCGGCCCAGTTCGGCAGATGCACCGTTCCGGCCGGGAACGATGCACCGGCGGCGTTCGGCGGACTTACGCCGCGCCACTGGCGCGACGGTTCCGCCTCACCCTCGGCCGTTGGGCGCTCCTGGCGCAGGAAGCGGTAGGTCTCGGCCTTGAAGGTCGCGGTTGCGACGGTCCAGAGCCGGGCGCCGCGGCGCAACCGCCGGCCGGCGACGGTGGCGTCGACATAGGTCGGTCCCGTCACCGGGCTCGACCGGTTGAAGCCCTCGACGCCCTTGACCGGGGCGACCTGCGCGAAGCCCACGGCCCGGGCCCAGCCGTAGACGGCGCTGGTCTCGAAGCCGGTGTCGATGGCGAGCCGCGCGATGGTCAGGTGCTGGCCGTTCGCGTGAGCCCAAGTGCGTCCGAGCAGCTCGGTCAGCTTCTGCCAGCAGGCCAGATCGCCGGGCCCGCCCTCGAGGACGATGTGGTCGACCAGCCAGCTTTCGAGACCCCGGCCCCAGGCCCATACATCGACCTCGATCCGGTCCTTCTGCACATCGGCGCCGGCGGTCAGAAACAGCCCGCCCGCCGGCACGGTGCCGGGTGCCCACGCCTCGCGGCGGTCGGCCAGCCGCTGCCAGTCGGGGGCCTCGCCGGTTTCCATCCAGGTCTCGCCGAGGATGGTGTTCCGGAACGCCCGCATGGCTTCGTCGCTGCCTCTCGCCGCCTCATGCGCCCGCGCGATCCGCGCCCAGCTCAGCCAGCCCACCGGCGAGTAGAGCGCCGAGAGGTGGTAACCCACCGTCAGCGGGTCGGCGGCCGTGGCGGTGGGGCGCCATTCCCCCGCCGCGAGCATCGCCGTCTTGTGGTGCTCGGCGATGGGCGCCTCGCAGCCCTCGCAGTGATAGGCCGCGGTGTCAGGCTGGCCTGCCTCCCAGCGCAGCCGCTCGAACTTCAGCCATTGCGCATGGCCGCAGTGCGGGCAGGGCACGAAGAACCGCCGCTGGTCGGAGGCCTCGAACTCCCGCTCGATCCGCGACAGCCCCCGGATCGTGGGCGTCGAGACCAGGAATACCTTGCGCCGATGGGCGAAGGTCAGCGAGCGCGCCTCGGCCAGCGTGACCGGATCGCCCTCCTCGTCGGCCGAGGCCGGATAGGCATCGACCTCGTCGAGGAAGATGTAGCGCGCCGGGGTGGAGCGCAGCCCCACGGCCGAGTTCGCCCCGGTCATGATCAGGATGCCGCCGGCGAACTCCTTGGACAGCATGGTGTTGCCGGCGTCACGCGAGCGCGCGGGCTTCACCCGCTCGCGCAGCTCGGGGCTCTCCTCGATCAGCGGGTCGATCCGCTGGCGCGAGTTGCGCTTGGCCAGCTCCACTGTCGGCTGGACCGCCAGCATCGGCCCCGGCGCATGGTGCATCACGAAGCCGATGAAGCAGTTGCCCGCTTCCGTCGCACCCACCTGCGCGGCCTTCATGAACACGACCCGCTGCATCGGATCACCGGGGCTGAGCCGGTCCATGATCTCGCGCATGTAGGGCGTGCGCGCGGTCCGGTACCGCCCCGGCTCGGCAGAGGCGCGCGAGCTGAGCCAGCGGTGCCGGTCGGCCCATTCCGACACGGTCAGATCCGGGTCGGGGCGGATCCCGCGCGACCAGGCCCGCAGGAGAGCGCCGGCGCCGTCGAAGCCGGCAACGTCATCATCCAAGCCGAGGTCTGACCTCGGAGAGACCTTCGAGCTGGGCGCGGACATGGGCTTCCAGGACCTTCTGCATCAGCGCCGCCTCCACCTCGCCCCCGTCCCCCAGCGCCGCGGTCAGTTCCGCCGCCATCAGCGCGGCGGCCCGCGCGGGCCAGGTGACCCAGGCATCGCGCTCCTCCCGCGCCAGCCGGAACATCAGCGTCTCGGCCCGCGCGCGGTCCACCAGCTCGCCCTTCAGCTTCTGGAGCCGGAGGCGCCGCTCCTGCGCCTTCAGCACTTCGTTCGCGGTCTTCGCCTGCAGGAAGGTCGTGCCGCCGCCCACCGCGGGCGCCGCCAGCCCCTGCTCGCGGAGCGTATCGCCCACCGCGGCGACGGCGGCCTCGGGCACCGGCTTCAGCTTCGGCGCAGGCGGCCTGCGGGTCTTGGATGGGTCCGTGGTCTTCGCCCGGCGCACATCGCTGGCAGCCGCGTCGATCGAGCCGTCGGGAAACAGCACCAGCCGTTCCGCCGCCTTCGCCTTCTGGATCGCGCCCCGCGACAGCCCGACATGCGCGGCGTACTGGCGCTCGCTCATGCCCTGCATCGCCGGCTCCGATTATCATTCAAAGTCATGTGCTTATCGAGTTGATAAGCCTCGGAAGCGGAGCGAACGTGTCTCCGGAAGGACGATGCAACTCACCACGGAGCCCCGACCATGACCGCCCCTGCCACCACCACCGATCTCATCCGCGCCGCCGCGCACGCCCTGATCCGCCGCGACACGCTCGCGATCGAGGACCTCGCCCGCATCAGCGAAGGCTGGCTGCAGAGCGACGACGAGGCCGAGGCGCAGCGCCTGCTCCTGCAGGCCATCCTCGAAGCCGCCTGCCTGCTCGAGGGCGAGCCGAGCGACCTCAGCGCCGAGATCGAGGACGAGGGCGCCGTCCTGTTCGACGCCGAGTGAGCCCCGGCACCCTCAAGACCGGAAAGATCCCCGCCATGCCCCGCCGCAAGACCGACCCCACCGCCGCCCGCGACGCGCTGATCCTCGAGATCGCGCAGCGCCGCTTCTTCCTCGAGACGCTCGAGACCCGGAACTCCGACCGCCTCGACTTCCACGACGTCGCCGTCTGGGCGCTCCGCGACGCGCTCGCGGAGGCCTACGAGGCCGGACGCCGCGCCGCCAGCCAATCCTGAAGGAACCCCGCCATGAGCACCATCACGATCCGCATCGACCACGCCGCGCTGCCCGAGCCCTTCGACCGCGACCACCCCGACGCCGCCGCCGAGGCCATCGAGGCGGCCCTGCGCGCGGGCGGGATCGCCGCCGAAGCCTCGGACGTCATCTCCCATCTCAAGATCGAGCTCCCCACCGCCCAGCTCGCCGCCGCCAGCACCCTGCTGGCCGGGCTGCGGCTGATCTGACGGAGGATCCCCGATGAGCACCCGCGCACAGATCGCCATTCAGATCGGGCCCGAGGAATGGGCCCATGTGTACTGCCATTACGACGGCTATCCCGAGCACATGCTGCCCGCGTTGGCACCGTGGACACCCGAGGACATCCTCGCCGCGAAGGAAATCCGGCAGGTCCGGGCCGACGAACTCGACTGCTTCGATCCGCCCCGCGAGCCCCCGATCCTGCCGCGCCCGACCTGCGAGCTCTGCCACCTCTATGTCTGGCAGGACGGGGCCTGGATCGACCGGACCGACACGGACGGATGATCAGAAAGCACTGATATTGCTCCGGATTGCCTACGACAATCGCCGCAGCAGAGCGATGGTCGGATCACAAGGACGATGCAACTCAGCCCACGGAGCCCGCCATGACCCGCCCGATCCCGCCCAGCCGCAACACCGATTACGGCTTCTACGGCACCATCACCGCGACGCCGCTGCGCGACCGCACCTCGGATGCCTTCTGGACCCTCGCCGCGACCCGCATCGCCGCCGCCGCGGACTGCGGGACCGAAGCCGAGATGGACGGAGTGCGCGACTTCCTCGACAGCCGCATGGGCCGCCACTTCGCCGACGAGCTGACAGGCCGCATGGCCCGCGGCACCCCGGCCGAACAGGCGCTCGACGAGACCGTCGCCGCATGGTCCGCCCGCACCATCAGCCGCGCCACCGAGCGCCACGAGGGCATCCCCGCCGGCCTGCCCGCGCTGGTCGGCTGGGTCCACCACTTCGCCATCTACGCCGAGGCCGAGGGCGACGACGCCTGACCGCGCCCCCCTCCGGAACCCCGCCGCGCCGCCCCGAGGGAGCGCGGCTCGGGGTGGTAGAAGCCCCCGCATCCCGCGCGGGCCGAAACGGGAGACGACCCATGACCACGCTTTCCGACACCCAGCTCGTGATCCTCACGGCCGCCGCGCAGCGCGCGGATCGCAACGTCCTGCCGCTGCCCGGCAGCCTCCGCGGCGGCGCCGCCACCAAGGTGGTGGGCGCGCTGCTCTCCCGCGGGCTGATCGCCGAGACCGCCACCGACAGCCGCACCCGCGCCGACGCAGCACTCAACCGGATCTGGCGTAACGACGAGGACGGCCGCGCGATCCTGCTGCACATCACCGACGCCGGCCTCGCCGCCATCGGCATCGAGAGCGACACCGCCGACAACGCGCCCACGGGCGCCGAGACGGCGGCGGACGCGAGACCCAAGCAGGACGGTCCCGCCGCGACCGATGCGGCGCCCACGACGCGCACACCGCGGACGGGCACCAAGCAGGCGACGCTGATCGCCATGCTCCGCGCCGAGGGCGGCGCCAGCATCGAGGAGATCACCGCCGCCACCGGCTGGCAGTCCCACACCGTCCGCGGCGCGATGTCCGGCGCCCTGAAGAAGAAGCTCGGCCTGACCATCACCTCCGAGAAGATCGAAGGCCGGGGGCGCTGCTACATGATCGCCGAGGGCTGATCGCGCAGCGACGGCGAGGCCTAGCGCCCGATCTGGCGCTGCTCGAGGGTCTCGTCGTCGCCGTCCGACTTCATCACGTTCGCGATCAGATGGTTCACCATCTCCCCGAAATACGTGGTCAGTTCCCGGTGCAGCTCCTGGAACTCGGCCGCGATGGTCTGCTCGAACGCGGCCTTCCGGACCCGGACCATGACCGTGGTCCTCCGCTGCCGCGGATAGCGGTAGGGCTGCACCCCGTGCTTGCGGCAGAGCGCCACGAACAGGCGCACCGACCAGACGTCCGGCAGCGAGTACTGCAGCTCGATCTCCGGCTCCTCGGTCGCCGGCCCTGCTAGATCGAGCCGCGCCTGCAACCGCTCCAGCGCGGCGCCGGCCGCGGCGCGCTCCCCGGCGGTCGCCCCGCGGGAGAAGAGCGCCTCCAGCTTGGCCAGCCGCTCCCGGATATCGCCGTCGTCCCGCATCCCGTCCGCCCGTCCCTTCCGATGGGGTCAGGCGTAGACCATCCGACCGGGATGGGGTCAAGCAAACGGCCCCGCCCCGCGGAGGCGCTCGAACAGCCGCCGGAGCAGGTAGCTACGGGCGAGCGAGACCATCACGAACGCCATGCCGATGGCCAGATGCTCGACCAGCGCGGCCTCGAGGCCGAACAGCGGGAACACCGCCAGCTGCGTGGCAATGGCGAGGACGTAGCCCACCACGACATTGGTCGTGGCCTCGACGAAGGACATCACGCGGCTCTGCTGCATCGCAGGCTCTCCAGAAACGCCGTCACGAATTCCGCCGCGAGCGGCGGCACGATCGCATTGCCGTAGCCCCGCAGGAGCCCCATGCGGCCGGATACCCCATCAGCCAGCGGGAATGCTCCGGGCTCAACGGGGCGCCAGCGGCCGTCCCGGCAGAGGAGCCAGTCAGGATCTCGCCAGACGCCGTGCGTCGGGTCGGCCCCCGCAGGGTCGGCGGTGGGTCCGTCCAGGTCACCATCGCCACCGTCCGGCGGCTCGCATCGGTGTTGCCGGCGGCGTTGTATCGCCCCGTCGCCGGGGAACCCGCCATCGCCGTCGGCCAGCCCGCAAGCCAGACCTGTCGGCCAAGCAGCGCGTTGATCGGCACCGCCCGGCATTCCGAGCCGTCCTTGTGATCCCGCGCCGAGGCCGTGGCCCAGCCCGCCTGCGCCTCGCTCCAGGGCGACGGCGCCGAAGAACAGCCGCTGTCGGATGTGCGGGGCGCCGACGCCCGCAGCCGGCAGATCGGCCGCCGCGACGGCGTAAGATGCCGCCTCCAGGTCAGCCGCCAGAGCGTCGAACCACGCCCAGCCAGCCGGACCCGAAGCCGCTGTTCGAGTCGCTCCGCCAACCGGGCCGAGCACGGCCGCGCTGGCGACCTGCTCGCCGAAGACGAGCCAGGGTCGGCAGCCGGCGACGAGCCGCAGGAAGGCGGGCGCGAGATGACGGTCATCGTCCTGTCCCTTGCGCTGCCCGGCCTGGCTAAAGGGTTGGCAGGGCGGCGAGCCGGTCCAGACGGACACATCCCCGGCCACGCCGGCGAGGCGCAGCGCGTAGGGCCAGCCGCCGATCCCGGCGAAGAAATGGCATTGCGCGAAGCCGCGCAGGTCGGCGGGCTCCACGTCCAGGATGGAGCGCCCGTCCACCTCGCCCGCAGGCAGCAGTCCGGCCGCGGTCAGCTCCCGCAGCCAGGCGCAGGCCGCGGGATCGGCGTCGTTGTAGTAGACGGCCATCAGGCAGCGGCGTCGGCCGTCTTGCCCAGCCGCTCGGCCCGCACCGAGGCGAAGGTCCGGCCATCGCCGTCGAGGATCGCGTCGCGGCCGGTCTCGGCCTGCCAGCGTTCCACGGCAACATCGACATAGGCCGGGCTGATCTCCATCGCGAAGACGCGCCGGCCGTTGGCCTCGCCGGCCATGATCTGCGAGCCGGAGCCCGAGAACGGCTCGTAGCAGAGCCCGCCGCGGGCGACGTGTTGGCGCATCGGGATCCCGAAAGCGTCGAGCGGTTTCGGCGTCGGATGGTCGGGCCGCTCGTCCTTGGCGAAGGACGGCATCTCCCATGTCGAGGGCAGCGTCTGCTCGGCGACCTTTGGCGGGCGGTTCGGGCGGCGCCAGCCCATGAAGCAGGGCTCGTGCTTCCACAGGTAATGCGACCGGGTGAGCACCCCGCGGTCCTTCACCCAGATGATCTGCTGGTGGACGAAGGCCCCTGCCTTCTCCCAGCACGCCTCGAGCATCGCCTGGCGGCGCGAGGCGTGCCAGCAGTACCAGGCGGCATCCTCGGTGATGGCCTCGGCGACCGCGGCGGCGATGAAGCCGTCGTAGAGCTCGGCGCCCTGGCTGCTGTCGTCCCAAGTCACGCCGTAGGACTGAGACCAATCCTTGTTCCGGGTCGGGTGGTTCGAGCCGTCGTAATCGACGAGGTATGGCGGGTCGGTCGCGAACAGGATCGCCCGTTCGCCGTTCATCAGGTGGCGCACGTCGGCCGCGCTGGTGCTGTCGCCGCAGAGCAGTCGGTGGTCGCCAAGGATCCACAGGTCGCCCGTGCGCGAGGCCGGATTGCGGGGCGGTTCGGGGATGGTCACCGGCGGCACGGAGCCCCCGGCACCACCTTCTTCCCCGTCCCCCTCCGGCACGAAGGCCAGCAGCTTGTCGAGTTCGCCGTCCGAGAAGCCGATCAGCGACAGGTCGAAATCCTCGGCCAGCAGGTCGTTCAGTTCCGCCGACAGCAACGCCTCGTCCCAGGTTCCGAGTTCCGTCAGCTTGTTGTCGGCCAGACGATAGGCCCGCCGCTGCGCCTCGGTCAGGTGCCCCAGCACGATCACCGGCGCCTCGGTCAGCCCCAGCTGCGTTGCCGCCAGCACCCGGCCATGGCCCGCGATCAGCTCCCCGTCCTCGGCCACGAGGCAGGGCACGGTCCAGCCGAACTCGGCCATGCTGGCGGCGAGCTTCGCGACCTGGTCCGCGCCATGCACCTTCGCGTTCTTCGCGTAGGGCTGCAGGCGCGACAGCGGCCAGTGCTCGATCCGCTCGGGGGCGAAGGCGAGGGTCATGTGGGTTCCCGTCGATGATCGATCGGCATTGGCCGGATGGACTCCGGCGCGGGAGGATCCACCGGCTTCCGGCTGGACTCCGGCATCCGCCGGGTATCCATCCCGAGCGGCCGGTCAGGCGTTTGAATTCACGAGGCATTCAGGTCGGTGCCGGTGGACTCCGGACCCCGGTGGCTTCCCAAAAAATCGGCCCTGACGCTGGCGAAGTTCCGGGCTGCGCCCCCCAGCATACGTTTCGGCCCGGAAAGGAACCGAAAAACAATGGCTTGGCGGTTTGGTTCAGGCCCGCCCGGCGGGCGCTTGCCCGGAAAAACCCGTCTCCGGGCGGGTCTCGGAGTGCGTTTGCGTCGGACCAGCGGTGCGCATCTGCCCCCCGCCAACCCGTGTCCCCGGTCCCGTCCCGGCCCGCATCGCCGCTCCGCTGGCTTCCTCTCCGGACCCCGGCTGGACCCCGGAAGCCACCGCCGGTGACCACCCGAAACGCGAAGGGGAGAGCCTGCCCTCCGGCGCACCCTCCCCATCATGCCTTTCAGGTAGCACGATCCTGTTGCAGATGTCGAAGGAAAAAGTGTTGCAACACTCTGGAGTCGTTCACGCATTCAGCCGCGCGGCGATCTTCGTCAGCGCCAGCTGCCAGCGACGCCAGGCGGTCGTGCGGTCGCAGCCGAGTTCCCCGCTGATCTGCTTCCACGGCACACGGGCCGCACGCGACCAGACCAGCTTGCGCTCCGCCTCCTCGATCCAGAGCACCCAGTCGAAGGTCTGCTCGAGCCGGGTGATCGCGGCGGCCGAAGGCCAGACCCGCATGGGTTCCAGCTCCATCGCGAGGATCTCCTTTTCAGAGCGCAGCACCGCGGGCCAGGCGTTGAAGTATCCGCGCGCCTTGACCGGGGGCAGCTTGCGCAGGGTGCGGAACGCCTCCTCGAAATGATCGGCGACATCCTCCGCGGTCCATTCGCGATCAGCCATGACGCGCCTCCTTCCCTTGCCCGCGCTTGCCATAGAGCCTGGTGCCCAACTGCTCGACCAGCTCGCGCTCTGGCCAGGTCAGGCGCTCATCATCGACCATGACCGCGAGAAGCCCCTGTTCGTGCCAGCCCTCGCGCTTGACCCGGTCCGGATCCCGGCGCGTGCCGCCATAGCCCTTCGGGTGCCAGCGCATCGCCTTCATCGCTGCACCTCCGGCAGGAGCACGGCATAGCCGATGACGTCGACGAGGCTGTCGCGGTGGCCGGGGTCATGGGTCAGCCGCCCGAGCTTCAGGTCGATCATGCAGAGCACCACCTGCGCCGGCGTCACCGGACGGCCGAGGGTCAGCGACCAGCGCGCGGCGATGGCCTGCAGCGAGGCGTCGGCCGGGCCGTAGGTCTCGGCCCGCATCTCGAGGACCTGTGCGGCGTGGTCGAGGATGGCGGGGCGGGTCATGCCACGCCTCCGTTCGTCTCGAGGACCCAGAGCAGCAGCGCGATGGCGTCGGCCTCGTTGTCGTCGGCGGGCGAGAACCCGCGGGCGCGGGCGGCGGCGATCATCGCCTGCTTGGGCGCGTTGCCCTTGCCGGTGGCGTGGCGCTTGATGGTGCCGACCGGGGTGCCGGCGTAGGGGACGCCCCGCAGCTCAGCCCAAGCAGTCAGGGTTGCCATCAGGCCGCCGTAGATGTGGCTCGCGTCGGTGCCGGCGTGGCGGCGCACCTCCTCGAACCAGATCGCGGCGATGGGGCCGGACAGCCGGTCGATCTCGGTCAGCCAGCCGGTGAAGCGCAGGTAACGCATGCCGCCGCCGTCGAAGCGTCCGGGGCGGAAGCAGGCGGTGCCGCTGGTGATCATGCCGTCGTGGCCACGCAGGGCCCAGCCGGTGGTGGTGCCGAGGTCCAGCGCGAGGATGGTCCGGGCCGGCGCCGCGCGACCTTCGGGCTGCGGCGTCTGTCCATCGCGACCTTTCAGTGCGATGCCCCTGAACCCTCGTGTCCGGCGAGTCCTGTGTTTCGGAAAACCGAGCCTTGCGATCTCGCTGGCGAAGAGCTTCAGCGAGCCGGGATAGCATCCCTGACCATCCGCCCAGTCCTGCCAATCAGCAAAAAGATCGGCCGTCGTGGTACACACGTCGGGACCGAGGTCGCAGCGCTCGCGCAGCCAGAGGTCGACCCCATCGGAAAAGGTCAACGCGGACGCATAGGGTGCGACGGATGCAGCGGATAGATCCCTAGGGTCATCACACGCGTGCGCATGCGCGCGCGTAACGGTGATATAGGTATGACCCGTCGCATCCGTCGCAGGCCTTGTTTCACTGGTCATTGTCGTCCCCCGCAAACAGGTCAGAGTTGTTGTCGCAAAGCCTGATCCCGAGGAAGCCGCGGGCCTTTCGGGTGTTCTCTCGGGCAAATCCCCTCGTGCTCAGGGCCTCGAAGAAGCGCTTCATCGAGCCGGCGTATTCGCCATTGGCCTCGGCCCAGGACTTCCAGCTGTTGAAGAGCTCGTTGGAGCCTGCCCAGAGGGCGCTGGTGCCGGTCTGGCAGCGCTCCTCGATCCAGCGCCCGAGCGCGTCTTCCGCCTCGAAGTAATCGTCGGTGGCGGCCATCACGGCGGGCGGCGGACGCAGGCCGGTCTTCTGCCATTCGAGACAGCCCTGCAGCGCCCAGGCGAGGATGCCGTCCCGTTCGGCCAGGAGCCTGTCGGGCAGGCGCTTGTCGCGCCTGGCTGCGGGGATGGTCACCGTGAACGGCACCATGTGCAGCCGGCGCTTCATCGCCTCGTCGACGTTGCGGATGGAAGGCTTGTGGTTGCCGACGACCAGCAGCTTGAACTGCGGCATGAACTCGAAATAGTCCTGACGCATGAAGCGGGCGGTGATCTTGTCGCCGCCGGTCAGCGCCTTGAGCTTGCTCTCGGCCCACCGGCTGCCCTGCTCGGTCTCGATGGAGGTGACGATGCGTGCCCCACGCAGGCCGGCCATGTCGGTCGGATGGCGATCGCCGGTGGTCGCCATGAACATGTCCATGGGCGCGACGGTGGCGCAATCGCCCATGATGGCGGTCAGCGTGTTGGCGAAGACGGATTTGCCATTGGCGCCGGTGCCGTAGAGGAAGAACAGGGCATGTTCGGTCGTCACGCCGGTCAGGCAGTAGCCCGCCATACGCTGGAGGTAGGCCTGCAGCGCGGCATCGCCGCCTGTCACAGTGTCGAGGAACTGCAGCCAGACGGGGCACTCGCCCTCCGCAGCGGCGTGCGCGATCTTCGTCATGAACCGGAGAGGGTCATGCGCTGAGGCCGCGCCGCTGCGCAGATCGATGATGCCGCCCCGGGTGTTCAGCAACCAGGGATCCCGGTCCCAGACCTCCGTCGTGCTGGCATGGCGACGGTCCGAGCGCGCCAGACGCTCGACAGCGGAGACGGTCGCCGCGCTGGAAAGCTTCGTGCGTATCTTTGCCGAGGGCGAGCGGCGTGCCGCCTCGCGGCAGATGCGTCGCGCAAGGTCGAAGGCCTGGAGTGTGTCCTCGCGCCGCCAGAGGGTGCCAGTCCAGGTGAGCCATTGGCCCCAGGGCGCGACGTATCGCCAGACATCGGCATGGCGCGTGGCGAAACTGTCGGCCAGCGCATCCTCGGTGAACTGGACAGGGATCGGGCCGTCGCCGCCGCCGGCACTCCCTCCCCCGCCGTCGCCTCCTTCATCCGGCTCTCCCGCGACATCGCGATGGCGCTCGGCATCGCGTTTCCAGAGCCGCTCGGCCTCTTGGCGCAGGCGGTCCTCGGGCCAGGGCGGGTCGATGCGGGCCGCATTGTAGGCGACCATCTCTTCCCAGGCCTGCAGGGGCGTGACGTGGCCGTCACGGCATCGCCGGATCCAGTAGCCGATGACGCGGGAAAGCGCATCGAACCGCGTCTCGCCGTCGATGCCCCCTTCGCGGATCTTGCGCGCGAAGAGTTCGGTGACAGAGGCCCGCATTTCCGCTGCGCCGTTGAAGTCGAGCTCGTCGACGGCAGCGCCCTCGAGCGGCGGCATGGCCACGATGGCTTCGACCAACTCGCCAAGGTCGTAGTCCCGCAGGCTCGATCCGACGATCTCCACCAGGCGCTGCCGGCCGTTCTTCGCATGAACCGAACCCGCAACCCGGATGGGCTGATGGGCCGAGCGGAACGCCGTGTCGCCGCCGACCTTCGAGGCGATCATGTACCGCGCTCGACAGACGCGGGCGATATCCTCGCCCTTTGCGGGTTCGGTCAGTCGCCAATAGAGATGGCGCTTGGCTTGCCCTTCGGCGGTGATTCCGCCCGAGGCCACCTCCAGGGTGGGTGCTCCCAGGTGATCAACCAGGTGGTCCCGCTTGGCGGCGATGTCACCGTGGTCGAGATCGATCAGGACGACCTGCGTCTGCACCACGCTTTCCGCCCGCGCATCCGCTGCGGTTGCCACGGTGCCTGGAACGACGAAGAGCGCCATGCCTGCGCGCGCGGCCCAGTCGGCTTGCAGGGCCAGCTTGGCGGAAAGCTCTCCATCCGCTTCCAGGAAGGGCGTGTGCGACGGGGCTTCTGCCGCGCCCTTCTCGGGAAGGGCCCGGACCGGGGCGAACCCGTCGCAATAGCCGAACAGCACGTCTGCGAAACGGGCGACCATGGCGTGGTCGGGCTGGACGGGCTGAGGATCAGGCGCGTCGGAGACCGTCGTCACGACCAGCACCGCGCCTTCCACGCGCAGAAGCGGCACTCGAAATGCTCGGGGTCGGTGGTATGGCGTGGCAGCAGTTCGCCTGCGTCGCAGGCGCGGAGGATGGTCACCGCCTTGTCGCTGGCGCTCTGGGCCAGCGCGGCGTCGAAAGGGACCTGCTCGTGCCAGATCTCGCAGCTGTCCTTGTTGATCGCGGTGAACAGCGCGGGCGTCTCGGTGAGGCCGAGATAGCCCTGGTAGAGCGCGATCTGCGCGGCGTAGACCGGCTTGGCCCTGGCGACGCCGTGTCTGGCAATCTCTCGCCAGTTCTTGGCGTTGGCGGACTTGCACTTCCAGAGCGCAGGCGCTGCGAAACCATCGGGCCCCGCGACGATGACGCCATCGGCGTGTCCCTGGACCCGCGCGCCGGCGGCGGCAAAGCCGAACTGCTCGCCGTGGCGATTGCGCGTGCGCAGATCGAACCCGGCCTTGCGCAGCCACTCGATCGCCAGATCCTCGAGCACATGACCGAGGGCGAAGATCCGCAGCGACTTTCCGGAGAAGCCGCCGTCGGGATCGCGCGGCGCCTTGACGTATTCGTACTGCAGCCGGCGCGAGCAGATGTCGCCCAATCGGCTGCCGCCCAGATAGTCGCGTTGCGGCCGCACGGCGTGTTCTGCGAGGAGCGCCGCATCGATGCGCGCGTTCACGGCATCACAGAGGCTCGGCGGCTTCTCACGATGGTTGAAGTCGAGCAGGCCGGACATCAGAAGGGCACCTCCATCTCCGACCGCGGCGCACTGGCGAGCATCGCTTCCTGGAAGCCGTCGACGGCAGCCGTGCTGAGGGCGAGAGCCTGTGCCTCGCTGAGGTCGGCGAACCGCGTGGTCCATCCGATCTCGTCCATCAGTTCGGCCATGTTGCGGAGGGCGGCGCGTAGGGCTGCCTGTTCGCGCTCGTCGGGATCGATCATGCGCCGACCCCGAGGGTGGGCAACGCTGGCGCGCGGGAATGCGGGATGGCGCGGCGCGCCGGATTGGTGATGGTCATGGGAGAGCTCCAGATGCTCTCCTCACCTACCGGCGGGGGTCTCGGACTGTCGGATGGCGCAGGATGAAACACATGGCGAACATGTTCTTGTGCCGAACCCCTCGGGCCAGTAGCCTTATCCTTTCACGATTCAAGTCGGAGCCGAGTCGCGCATGGCGTCATTCAACCCGAAAGTATTCATCCGGCCGGATGGCCTGAAACGAATTGCCAACGTTCACCTGATCGCTCTGCTTGAGCCATGGCGGGAATACTTTGCGGGGCGTGAATTCGTCTTTCCGACCGATCCCGAAGAAGAGTTTCCGCATGGCGACTTGGCCAGAGTTCTGCTGACCTACGATCCCGACATGCCGACGGACCTAATGAACGGCCTCTATTACATCGACGAGGCCGCCTCGGATGAAACCATCGAATGGCTGCTTGAACGCGCGGCCGAGGAGGGAATCGCGATCTCGCACGCCGCCAAACCGACGACTGCCGATGTGGCCGTGCAGATCCACCTCGCACGGCCCGGGATCTTGGAGGCAAGAACCGTCCGGGCGATCGCCTTCAACAAGTCGGCGTTCCAGTACTATCCCGGCAGGCATGGCGACGGTCGCGAGCTTCCGGATGTTACGGAAACGCATCTGACGCGCATGACCGAGATTATGAACCCCTGGTTCGACGAACGCCAGAAGGGTCGCGGCGTGCGCGCCTTCGTTTTCCGGCGGGAGCAGAAGTTCTGGCTGGTCATCCGGCACGGGAAGGCCGCGGTTCGGGAGGGCAAGCACGAAGAAGACGGCGAGTCCGGTGCCGCCTTCTACCGACCGCAGAAGCACGATGTGGTCATCTACGACGCCACGCTGGACCTTCTCGGGATCAACGCTGAGACCAAGGGCGAACGCGATCTCTACCGCAAGACGCTCGGCCAACTGGTCTTTGGCAGGTCAAAATACTTCGGTGAAGGAGAAGTGTTTACCCTCGCGCCAATCAGAACAGTTGGGCCCGATATCCTGAAATGCGGCGATGTCGACGGCGTGACCCGAGTCCGGCTCCTGGAGGTCGTGCGCGTGATTTCGGGCGACCCTCCTCAGATCGACATCAAGCGCTCGTCGCACCTTTACAAGTCTCTCGGCACGCATTGGCACGAAGCGCTGTCACGCGGCAAGATTACCTCAGCCAAGTTCGGCTTCCTGTTCGAAGACTCGAGCCGTGAACGCGGCGTTCACATCCGGCTCGATTCCGCGCGTTATGACCGGGACTCGGATGCGGAACGGGTTGAGGCCTGGCTCCGTGAGCGTGGGTTCTTCGACATCAACCGCGAAATGGACGTGATCGATGAGGACGAGCCGGTTCTGGCAACCCAAGTTCGACAGGATCGGCTTGGATCTGGCCAGTTTCTTGGGGTCGAGCCGAGTCCGATCAATGGGTTAGGTTGGCTTGAGCCTGGAGTTCTTGTAGTCACACGTATGCTTCCATATTGACC
>Ga0213835_100921_pt1 | contig 21921 bp, 18 predicted proteins | sample SWPATP01_FD_160576 | JGI IMG/M metagenome (GOLD analysis project Ga0213835, IMG submission 160576) | Coastal seawater microbial communities from Marineland, Florida, United States - SWPA TP0 #1 | ecosystem: Environmental > Aquatic > Marine > Coastal | place: USA: Florida | collected 2016-08-05 | reverse complement strand
GGGCTTCTACAGCCACGAAGCACGCCTTGGCGCTCGCTACGTCTTCGGCGGCTGCGCGACACCCGTCGCCTACGAGCCGGAACCGGCTCCGCTGGTCTACAAGTAAGCTTCTTCTCGACCTCGAGAAAAAGGGTCGCCTTCCGGGCGGCCTTTTGTCGTTTGCCTGTCTCGGACGATGACCGGTTGCCTCTGCCCTTTCATCTCACTGGTACACTAAGAGCGTCACGAGGAGGCGCGCTAGAGCCAGATCGCGGCGTCAACTGTCTAGGCGACCAATTCAGGGCTTTCAGGGAAGTCTGATCGACGGTCAGTCATCGAATGGACCGTCGATCCTGTGTCTGTCGATTATGCGCAGGCTACGATCAGGTTCGATGACGTAAGTTTCGCTGATCCGTTCACCGAACTGATTGCGAAATTCATGGGGTATCCTGCTGCCCACCGGTGCGTTTTTCAGCCGCGTGTGAGGCTGCCCTTTGTATGTGATGCTCCCGGGGATGGGAGAAAGGTCGACCTGTGATGTCGAGCAGGCCGTGAGGAGGCCTGCTGCAGCCAGTACAAGAAAGCGTTTCATGGTCTGCTCCTGGATTTGTAGGTAAGCTGGCAAACAGGCTGGGCGGAGAAAAGTTTCCCGATAGGCTGCGGGCTTCAGATTCATATTGCTGAAGACGCACTGACGTTGCAGGGCTGCACGCCATATCGACACTATCGGCGCGATAGTCTTTTGAACTTTGCAAGGGTGATCAGTCGGGGAATCGGCATATCAAACATATGCTAGCGGACCGATCTTGGTCTTGTGCTACTCCGCGTCCATCAGCGCGATCTTGCTAGCCGCACTCTCCAGAAACCCATTTCCACTTGCGCTTTTCTCATTCTTCCACTATCCACGGCGGCGGGACACTCCTCCCCAACGAGGAGCCAATTACCTGGAAGGGTATACATATGGCCACTGCCGCAAAGCCGGACCTGCGTCCGAATAACGCCCATTTTTCTTCTGGCCCTTGCTCGAAGCGCCCCGGTTGGTCGCTCGACGCTCTCTCCGATGCCCCGCTCGGTCGTTCGCACCGCGCCAAGGTTGGCAAGGACAAGCTCAAGCAGGCCATCGATCTCACCCGTGAAGTTCTGAACGTTCCGGCCGATTACCGTATCGGCATCGTTCCCGCATCCGACACCGGCGCCGTCGAAATGGCGATGTGGTCGCTGCTCGGCGAGCGCGGCGTCGACATGGTCGCCTGGGAAAGCTTTGGTGCCGGCTGGGTCACCGACGTGGTCAAGCAGCTGAAGCTGAAGGATGTGCGCAAGATCGAGGCCGATTACGGCGTTCTTCCCGACCTTTCCACTATCGATTTCGACCGTGACGTGGTCTTCACCTGGAACGGCACGACCTCGGGCGTTCGCGTTCCGAATGCCGACTTCATCCCTGATGACCGCAAGGGCCTCACCATCTGCGACGCAACGTCGGCCGCATTTGCGCAGGACCTCGATTTTGCCAAGCTCGACGTCACCACCTTCTCCTGGCAGAAGGTGCTGGGCGGCGAGGGTGGCCACGGCATGATCATCCTGTCGCCGCGCGCTGTCGCCCGTCTTGAAAGCTACGTCCCGGCCTGGCCGCTGCCGAAGATCTTCCGCATGACCTCGGGCGGCAAGATTTCCGAAGGCATCTTCAAGGGTGAGACGATCAACACGCCGTCCATGCTCTGCGTCGAGGATTATATCGATGCGCTGCAATGGGCGAAGTCGCTCGGTGGCTTGAAGGCGCTGATTGCCCGTGCCGACGCGAATGCGAAGGTGATCTTCGATTTCGTGGCGGCCAACGACTGGATCGCCAATCTGGCGCAGGTCGATGAGACCCGCTCCAACACCTCGGTCTGCCTGAAGATCGCCGATGCCGATGTCGCCGCTCTCGACGCTGACGCACAGGCAGCCTTTGCCAAGGGCGTGACCTCAATCCTCGAAAAGGAAGGCGTCGCACTCGACGTCGGCGCTTACCGCGACGCACCGTCTGGCTTGCGCATCTGGGCTGGCGCTACCGTCGAAGAGGCGGACATGAAGGCGCTGATGCCGTGGCTCACCTATGCGTTCGAAACGCAGAAGGCCGCGCTGTCCAAGGCCGCTGCCTGATCGAATTCCGGTGCCGCCGCTCACCCGTCTAGGGACGCGGCACCGTTTCATCCGCATTTAGAGATTACACCCCTTATCAGGAGCCCAACCTATGGCACCTCGCGTTCTCGTATCCGATGAACTCTCCGAAACCGCTGTCCAGATCTTTCGCGATCGCGGCGTCGAAGTCGATTTCCAGCCGAAGCTCGGCAAGGACAAGGACAAGCTCGCCGAAATCATCGGCAATTACGATGGCCTCGCCATCCGTTCCGCCACAAAGGCGACCGAGAAGCTGATCGCTGCTGCGACCAACCTCAAGGTCATCGGCCGCGCCGGTATCGGCGTCGACAATGTCGACATCCCGGCTGCCTCGAAGCGCGGCATCATCGTCATGAACACGCCGTTCGGCAACTCGATCACGACGGCTGAACACGCGATCGCGCTGATGTTTGCCGTTGCCCGGCAGTTGCCGCAGGCCGATGCCTCGACGCAGGCCGGCAAGTGGGAAAAGTCGAAGTTCATGGGTGTCGAAATCACCGGCAAGACGCTTGGCGTCATCGGCGCCGGCAATATCGGCGGCATCGTCTGCAAGAAGGCGATCGGCATCGGCATGCATGTCATCGCATACGACCCCTTCCTCTCGGCTGAACGCGCGCTGGACATGGGCGTCGAGAAGGTCGAGCTGGACGATCTACTGGCGCGCGCCGACTTCATCACCCTGCATGTTCCGATGACCGACAAGACCCGCGGCATTCTCGGCAAGGAAAACCTTGCCAAGACCAAGAAGGGCGTGCGGATCATCAACTGCGCCCGCGGCGGTCTCGTCGATGAGGCAGCGCTTGCAGAAGCCATCAAGTCCGGCCATGTCGCCGGTGCCGGTTTCGACGTGTTCGAAGTCGAGCCTGCGACGGAAAGCCCGCTGTTTGGCCTCGACAACGTCGTGTGCACGCCGCATCTGGGCGCCTCCACCACGGAAGCCCAGGAGAACGTTGCGCTGCAGGTGGCTGAACAGATGTCGGACTATCTGGTCAAGGGTGCCGTTTCCAACGCCATCAACATGCCCTCGATCACCGCTGAAGAAGCACCGATCCTGAAGCCGTTCATCCGTCTTGCCGATGTTCTCGGTGCCTTCGTTGGTCAGGTAACGGAAGATCCGATCAAGGAAATCGAGATCCTGTTTGATGGCGCAACGGCCGGAATGAACACCAAGGCGCTCACCTCCGCGCTTCTGGCTGGTTTGATCCGTAACCAGGTGGCAGACGTGAACATGGTTTCCGCGCCGATCATGATCAAGGAAAAAGGCATCGTCCTGTCCGAGGTCAAGCGCGACAAGACCGGTGTCTATGACGGCTACATCAAGCTGACGGTCACCACCGACAAGCAGAGCCGTTCCGTCGCCGGCACCGTGTTTTCCGACGGCAAGCCGCGGTTCATCCAGATCAAGGGCATCAACATGGACGCCGATGTCGGCGCCAACATGGTCTACATCTCCAATACCGACGTACCCGGCATGATCGGCTTCATGGGCACCACGCTCGGTGATGCCGGCGTCAACATCGCCAACTTCCATCTCGGCCGCGAGAAGGATGGCGGCGATGCGATCGCGCTGCTTTATGTCGATGGTCCTGTTTCGAACGACGTGCTCGCCCGCCTGACCGCCAACCCGGCGATCCGTCAGGCCCGCCAGCTGGTCTTCAACGTCGAATAAACCATCCTCCCGGATGACCAAGACAAAGCCCGGTGCCAGCGCGCCGGGCTTTTTCGTTGTGATCAAGCCGATGTGATCGGTCCATACGCTAAATCTCCCGCTGGTTGTATTTGCATCGCTTGGCTCCCGTTTCATCGTCCGATATCTACTTCGGCGGGAAAAGATGGTGGTGGCTCTAAAATTCGCGCCTGCCACTCTCTATATCTAGGATCACGACCGCATCGGGCGGCCAGAGGAGAAACCAATGTTATCCAAGCTTCGGCGTTTCCAGAAACTCTTCGCGATCTTCGCGGTCGGAATGGCAGTTTCGCTAACAGCCGTCGATATGGCGGAGGCGCGCCGCGCCGGCGGCGGTTCCAGCTTCGGCAGCCGCGGTACACGCACATTCGCACCGCCGCCGACCACGAACACGGCACCGGGCACGGCGACCGGCATCAATCGTTCGATGACGCCCAACACGCAGCAGAACGCAGCGTCTCCTGCTAACGGCGCAGGTGCCCAGGCGGCTCAGCCGCGTCGTGGCCTGTTCGGCGGCATGGCTGGTGGTCTTCTAGGCGGTCTGGCTCTCGGTGGCCTGTTCGGCATGATGATGGGCAACGGTTTTGGCTGTATGGCCGGCATGTTCGGCATGCTGTTGCAGATCGCGCTGATCGCGGGTCTTGCCATGCTGGCCTTCCGCTTCTTCGCCCGTCGTCGCCAGCAGCAGCACCCGGCGGGTCCTGCCGGCAACGCGCGCGATAACGGTTTCGGCGGTAACAGCCGTGACAACAACAACCATGCCTATCAGGCACCGCAGAACAACGGTGGCGGCTTCCAGATCCCTAAGATCGGTTCTGGCGGCGGTGCGATGGGTGGCTTCGGTGCCACGCAGGCTGCGTCTGCTCCGCGTCAGGCGGGTCCCGACACGGATGAAGTCGGTATCACCGGTCGCGATCTCGGCCTGTTTGAAAAGATGCTGACGGATGTTCAGGCTGCCTATGGCGCGGAAGACTACGCGAAGCTTCGCAATCTCACCACGCCGGAAGCCATGTCCTATCTGGCCGAAGAGCTTGGTGAAAACGCCACCAATGGCGTGAAGAACGAAGTCCGCGACGTGACCCTGTTGCAGGGCGACCTTTCGGAAGCCTGGCGCGAAAACGGCCAGGAATACGCAACGGTTGCAATGCGCTACTCGAGCGTCGACTTCCTCAGCGATCGCAACACCGGCGCTGTCGCCGAAGGTGATCCGAATGCCGTCACGGAAACGGTCGAGATCTGGACCTTCGTGCGCAAGCCCGCCAATGACTGGAAGGTTTCGGCCATCCAGTCGGCTGCCTGATCAGCAGATCCCCAGCAGCGCGATCGTCTTGTCGTCGCGCTGGCCGCCGAAGAACTTCTCAAGGGCTCGCTCGAAAGGCGAGCCCTTTTCTGTTGCGGCTTTATCGAAGAGCGTCATCGAACTGCGAAACTTCATGTCGTCGGGGAACCCGAGGATGGTGCGCGCCGAAAGTCCTTCATGCGGAAGCATGGCGTGCGTGCATTCGAGGAGACGTGGTCCAAGCACCGGATGGTCGAGATAGGTCTGGGCTTCTTCCAGAGAGGTAAGTGCAAAGCGTTGTGACATGATCGAGGGACCAAGACCGGCGATCTGCGGGAAAATGTACCACATCCAGTGCGACTCTTTGCGGCCGTTTCGCAGTTCGCTCATGACCTGCGCGTAGACCGGGTCTTGTGCATCCACGAATCGGGTCAGGTCGGATTTTCCGTTATCGACAGTCATGCCGCGCTCCTCGCATCATCTCCCAACGGCCGCCATGAAGACACCGCAACTGTGAAATTTTTGCGGCAGGGGTGTTTCATGCTGCACTGCACCCTAAATCGGTTGGATGGATTTTTTGATTACAGAGTTTCGTCAATATACCGACTGGCTGCCGAACTGGATGGTGAGCGTCGGCCTTCTCGTGGGCGCGGTCCTGATTGGTCTGGCGATCCACCGTTTCGCGTTCGGTATCTTCAAGCGGCTGGTGGAAGACAAGGACCTGTTCTGGCGATCGCTGGTTTCGCGCGGTCGCCGGCCGATGCGGCTGACCGTTCTGACCTTCACCGTGTCGTTTGCCGCGGCCGTCGCACCGCTTGCCGATCGACCGGCCGAGATCATCCGGCATGTGTTGCTGCTGGGCTTTATTCTCGTGCTCGGCTGGGTGGCGAAGACCGCCTTGCATATCTGGATGACGGTCTATCTACGCCGGTTCAAGCTGATGCGGAAGACAACCTTCTTGCCCGCACCCACGTGACCCAGTCGCGGATTGCCGAGCGCATCGCCGGCGCGATGATCGTCATCGTCACGGTTGCCGCGATGCTGATGACCTTCCCGGCCGTCCAGCAATACGGCGTCAGCGTGCTCGCCTCCGCCGGTGTCGCCGGTATCGTGCTGGGTCTTGCCCTGCAGCCCATGCTTAAAAACATCTTTGCCGGCATCCAGCTTGCCATCACGCAGCCGATCCGCATCGACGATGCGCTGATCGTCGAAGGGGAGTGGGGCAATGTCGAGGAAATCACCTCGACCTATGTGGTGGTGAAGCTGTGGGACTGGCGGCGCATGATCCTGCCGCTCTCCTATTTCATCGAGAACCCGTTCCAGAACTGGACCCGCGAAGGCTCCGCCCTGATCGGCACCGTGATGATCTATCTCGACTATTCCGTTCCCGTCAGCGCCATCAGACGAAGGGTCGAGGAAATCGCAAACGAGTCGAAGATCTGGGACAGGCGCGTGGTCAATGTTCAGGTGACGGATTTCAAGGAAAGCGTGATGGAGATCCGTATCCTGGTCTCCGCCAACAACGCGCCGAAGACGTTCGACATGCGTTGCGAGATGCGCGAGAAGATCATCGACTTCGTTCAGCGGGAATATCCGGCAGCGCTGCCTCGTCTAAGGGCCGAAGGTGCGAGCAACAGCAACGGGCACGCAAACGGCGCCGTCGCGGAGACGGCCCTGCGTCACGCGAACTTCCAGTCCTGATGTTGCTGCTCTCTGACACTGAGGGCGCAGATGGGGTGAACGGGCTTCTCTTGCGCGCCAGCTCATTCCTTTCTATATCCTCTTTCTGAAAGCCTTTGCGCGGACGATCCCGCACATCTGGTGCCACTCTGCCGGCGTGCTTGCTGCCGCGGCCTGAGAGACTTTAAGAGAGTACCCCGTGAATACGCTGGATTTTGACAAGAAGCCGGAAGATACGCGCGTCGTGGTCGCCATGTCGGGCGGCGTGGATTCCTCCGTCGTGGCCGGGCTGTTGAAGCGCGAAGGCTATGACGTGATCGGGATCACGCTTCAGCTCTATGATCACGGCGCTGCCGTCCACCGCGCAGGATCCTGCTGCGCCGGCCAGGATATCGACGATGCCCGCCGGGTCTGCGAGACATTGGGCATTCCGCATTACGTTCTCGACTATGAGAAGCGGTTCCGCGAGACGGTGATCAATCCGTTTGCCGAAGCCTATGCGATGGGCGAAACGCCGGTGCCTTGCGTTGCCTGCAACCAGACGGTCAAGTTTGCCGATCTGTTGGCGACCGCGCGCGAGCTCGGGGCCGATGCACTGGCGACCGGCCATTACATCCGTTCGGCGCCGAACCCTACGGCGGACAATCCGGGCCGCCGTGCGCTGTTCAGGCCGATCGATGCGGACCGCGACCAGAGCTGGTTCCTGTTTGCGACCACGCAGGAGCAGATCGACTACCTGCGGTTTCCTTTGGGCGGCATGGGCAAGGCGCAGGTGCGCGAGCTGGCCGAAGACATGGGGCTGGTGGTTGCCAAGAAGGCCGACAGCCAGGATATCTGTTTCGTCCCCGCCGGCAAATATGCCGATATTATCGCCAAGGTGAAGCCGAACTCGGCTTTGGTGGGCGATATCGTCCACATGGACGGCCGCGTGCTGGGCCGCCACGAGGGGATTGTCCATTACACGATCGGTCAGCGCAAGGGTCTGGGCGTTGCGACCGGCGAGCCGCTCTACGTGGTTTATCTCGATGCCCGCTCGCGCCGCGTCATCGTCGGGCCGAAGGAAGCGCTCGATACGCACCGGGTCTATCTGCGCGACGTCAACTGGATCGGCGACGGGACGCTGCAGGATGATGCGGGCAACGGCTTTGCGTGCTTTGCCAAGGTGCGTTCGACGCGCCCGCCGTCACCTGCCACGCTGCATACGGATGAGCGCGGCGTCTATGTCGATCTGGCGATCGGCGAGCAGGGCGTGGCACCCGGTCAGGCCTGCGTTCTCTATTCCGCCGAAGGTGCCGATGCGCGCGTCCACGGCGGCGGCTTCGTCGAACGGTCCGAACGGGCGGCCGATGCCGAGGCATCGTTGCGGGCGCTTCTGGCGACCCCTGTAGCCGCTTGAAAGACCGGTTTTATTCGGCCTGGAGAATGAACGAGGGATCGGGAAAATAGCGGTTCAAATCTCGCCGTTTTTCTCCCATCCTGCGCTTGACACTTCAGTGACGCGGGTTCTATAAGCCGCACATCCAAACGGATCGAGACACTCGATCCACCCTGTGGCGGGGTAGCTCAGTTGGTGAGAGCGCAGGATTCATAACCCTGAGGTCGGCAGTTCAATTCTGCCCTCCGCTACCAAATTTCCCTAAATTTCTATCTGATCTCAGCTGTATCCTGCGGGTGATATCCGAGGCTTGGCCCGGATGCTTCTGCGCCCGCAGCTTCTCGGTGCGAAGTGCTGCAGCCCGCACATTTTCACAGGCAGCAGCTGTTGCGGAAAATCACTTCGCCCGCGCGGCCAGCGCCTTTGCGCGCTTCATCCTGGCGAGGCGTTTCTTTGCAAGGTTGCGGCGGTGCTTGCGGGCTCTGATCTTGAGCTTGGCCTCCCGGTTCTCGAGTCTACGCTGCAGGCGGACCTGATCGCGGAAGTGCTTGTCGTACGCAAGCGCGCGCGCGCGAACTGCGAAGAACACGGCTGCAATCAGAAGGACCAGGAAACCCAGCAGTGTTACGAGAATGCTGACCATTATTGCGATGCGAACCTTTTTGCTCGCATGAGTAATAGCTCACTTTCCGATAGGGTCAATGTCGCGAAGTTGCAGGAGTGCGCGGGCGTCCGTCGAGAGCGCACTCCTGCGCATCTTTGCGCGTCCCGGATCAACCGGTACGTTCGATGCGCTTTCCGGCGCTGTCGAAAAGATGAAGATGGTGGGGCGCTGTCGTCACGGGCAGTTTCTCGCCGATCGCGATGCGGGAGCGGCCGGGGACCCGGAAGACAAGAGGGCTTCCGTCCGACGTCGCACCATGGACGTAGCTTTCTGCTCCGACCAGTTCGACGGCGATGACCTCGACCTCGGCTCTGAAAGGCGAGGAAACCTCTCCCTCGGCAATCACGATGTCTTCCGGACGAATGCCGACGGTGGCGACAGTGGAGGGAAGGCCTTCGGCCACGCTCCAGCCGCCGGCCTTGCCGAGCGTCATCAGGTTCATCGAGGGCGATCCGATGAAGGTTGCAACGAAGGTGGTAGCGGGTTTTTCATAGAGCTCGATCGGCGTGCCGACCTGCTCGATCCGGCCGGCATTGAGGACGACGAGGCGGTCGGCGAGCGTCATCGCTTCCATCTGGTCGTGGGTGACGTAGATCGACGTCGTGGCCAAGGACCGCTGCAGACGGCGGATCTCGACGCGCATCTGCACGCGCAGTTTCGCGTCGAGGTTCGACAGCGGCTCGTCGAACAGGAAGGCTGCGGGCTTGCGCACGATCGCGCGGCCCATCGCCACACGCTGCCGCTGGCCGCCGGAAAGCTGCCGTGGCTTGCGGGCGAGGAACGGCTCGATTTCGAGTGCGCGCGCGGCCTCGGTGATGCGCCGTTCGATCTCGTCCTTCGAGGTTCCGCGGTTCTTCAGACCGTAGGCAAGGTTCTGCTTGACCGTCATGTGCGGATAGAGCGCGTAGTTCTGGAACACCATCGCGATATCGCGCTCGGCCGGTTCCATGTCGTTGACGCGCTTGCCGTTGATGATGACGTCGCCACCGGTGATGCTTTCGAGCCCGGCGACCATGCGCAGCAGCGTGGACTTGCCGCAGCCGGATGGGCCGACCAGAACGATCATCTCGCCGTCTGCGATGTCCAGTGACACGCCCTTGATGGCGTCGATATTGCCGCCATAGACCTTGCGGACGTCTTTCAGTTCAATTGTTGCCATTACTTTTCGGTCTCCACCAAACCTTTGACGAACCAGCGCTGCATGAGCACCACGACGATGACGGGAGGGATGATTGCCAGGATCGCCGTGACCATGACGTAGTTCCAAGGAGTTGATGCATCAGTGAAATCGACCATGCGGCGCAGGCCGATGATGATCGTGTTCATCTCCGCACGGTCGGTGACGAGCAGCGGCCAGAGATACTGGGTCCAGCCGTAGATAAACAGGATGACGAACAGGGCCGCGATATTGGTCGTCGACAGCGGCAGCAGGATATCGCGCATGAAGCGGAACGGTCCTGCATTGTCGATCCGCGCCGCCTCGACCATTTCGCCGGGAATGGTGAGGAAGAACTGGCGAAACAGGAAGGTCGCCGTCGCCGATGCCATCAGCGGCAGGGTTAGGCCGGCATAGGTGTTGAGCAGGCCGAGATCGACGATTACCTTGTAGGTCGGCAGGATGCGCACTTCGACCGGCAGCATCAGGGTGATGAAGATCATCCAGAAGAAACCCATGCGGAACGGGAAGCGGAAGAAGACGATCGCGAATGCCGACAGGAAGGAGATGATGATCTTGCCGACGGCAATTGCCACCGCCACCACGAAGCTGTTGAACAACAGCCGCTCCAGACTGACGCCGACGACGCGCTCGACACCGCCGGAAATGGACTCGCTATAGTTTTCGACCATATGGCCGCCCGGCAAGAGCGACAGCGGTGGTCGGATGATCGCGCTCGACGTCGCCGTCGAGGCAATGAATGTGTAGTAGATGGGGAAGGCGACGATGATGATCCCAAGGATCAGCATCAGATGCGCCATCAGGCGTGCGACAGGACGGTTCTCGATCATCTGATAATTTACCCGTAATGGACGCGTCGCTCGACGAAGCGGAACTGGAAGGCGGTCAGCGCGATGACGATGACCATCAGGATCACCGACTGGGCCGCAGACGAACCGAGGTTGAGGTTCACGAAGCCGTCGTTGTAGACCTTGTAGACCAGCGTTTCGGTGGCCTTTGCCGGTCCGCCGCCGGTGACCGAATGGATGATGCCGAACGTGTCGAAGAAGGCGTAGACGGTGTTGACGACCAGAAGGAAGAAGGTGGTCGGTGCAAGCAGCGGGAAGACGATCGTCCAGAACCTTCGGCTGCCTCGCGCGCCATCGATCGCGGCGGCTTCGAGCAGGGATTTCGGGATTGCCTGCAGGCCGGCGACGAAGAACAGGAAATTGTAGCTGATCTGTTTCCAGGCGGCTGCCACCACGACGAGGGACATGGCTTGATCGCCGTTCAGCAGCGGGTCCCATGCAATGCCGTTGCGCCGCAGAATATAGGCAAACGTGCCCATGGCCGGGTTGAACATGAACAGCCACAGCATGCCGGCAACCGCCGGCGCCACCGCGTAAGGGATGATCATCATCGTGCGGTAGAAACCCTTACCGCGCACGACGGTATCGGCGGCGGTCGCCAGCAGAAGTGCGACACCCATGGAAAGCAGCGCGGTTGCCACGCTGAAGACGACGGTGACGCGGAGCGCGTGAAGATAGCTCTCGTCTGCCAGGATGGCGGAAAAGTTGGCGAAGCCGACAAAGCTGCTCTGCAGCCCGAACGGATCTTCGCGCATGGCCGACTGGTAGAGCGCCTGGCTGGCCGGCCAGAAGAAGAACACGACGGTCAGGACAATCTGCGGCGCCACCAGAAAATAGGGCAGCACCTTGTTGGGAAATACGACGCTTTGCACGGGCAGGCTCCGTTGAAATGCTGCAGGCCGCCCGCGACAGTCGCCGGGGCGGCCCTTATGCTTACCGCTTACTTGCCGATGGCTTGTTGGATGGCGGCATTGCCTCGCTGCACAGCCTTGTCGAGAGCGGCCTTGGCATCCTGCTTGCCGGCGAGCATCGATTCGAACTCTTCGTTCATGATGTCGCGGACCTGCGGCAGGTTGACGAGGCGAACGCCCTTGGAGTTCTCGGTCGGAGCCTTGCCCATCATCTGCAGCAACGGCGTTTCGCGGGCCGGGTTCTTCTCGTAGAAGCCGGATTTCTTGGTATCCTCGTAGGCTGCCATCGTGACGGGCATGTATCCGGAAACCTGGTGCAGCCTAGACTGGATCTTGGTCTGCGACAGGAAGTTGAAGAAGGTCGCGACCCCCTTGTATTCGGCATCGCTCTTGCCGCCGAAGACCCAGAGGCTGGCGCCGCCGGGGATGGTGTTCTGCGGGCGTCCCGGACCTTCTGCATAGGGCAGCTGGCCGATGCCGTATTTCAGGCCGGACTTGACGATGTCGCCCAGACCGCCGGAGGATTCGGTCAGGATGGCGCATTCGCCTGATGTGAACAACTGCTTGGCTTCAGACGTGCGGCCGCCGTAACGGAACGTGCCGTCCTTGGCGAGATCAGCGATCGCCTGGAAATGCTTGACGAAGGGTTCGGCGTTGAAGGCAAGCTTGACGTCGGTGCCGCCGAGGCCGTTTTCATTGCTGCCATAGGAAAGGTTGTTCCAGGCCGCAAAGTTTTCCGTCTGGATCCATGTGAGCCATGTCGAGGTAAAGCCGCAGGGAGCGGCACCGCTGGTCTTGATCTTCTTGGCGGCGTCAAACACCTCGCCCCAGGTCTTCGGCGGCGTGTCGGGGTTGAGCCCGGCCTTCTCGAAGATATCCTTGTTATAATAGAGGATTGGCGAGGACGAATTGTAGGGGAAGGACAGCATCGTGCCGTCAGGCTTCGAATAGTAGGCAACGATCCCCGGCAGGTACTGGCTCTTGTCGAATTTGAAGCCGCCCTTTTCCAGAACGTCCGCAACCGGCACGATGGCGCCCTGGGCGCCCATCATGACGCCGCTGCCGGCGTCAAACACCTGCATGATGGCCGGTGGCTGCTTGGCGCGGAAGGCGGCGATGCCGGCGTTCAGCGTTTCCGGGTAGGTGCCCTTGAAGACAGGCATGACCTTGAAGTCCGACTGGCTTTCGTTGAATTCCTTGGCGAGCTGGTCGACAACCTCGTTGTTGGCGCCGGTCATGGCGTGCCACCACGAGATTTCCGTTGCGGCCATGGCGGTTGATCCCATCAGAAACGATGCGGTCGCCAGAATTGCCGAGCCTGTAATGACTTTCATGAAAATTCCTCCCTTGGCATGAATACCGGTCGAGATCCTCCAATCCCGATCGACGCACCGTGTCGATGACGGCGCATTGGCGGCGACTATGTGTTGGCGAGAGCGCCCACGTCAACACCTGTCGTTCGCAGCGGGCCGATGGTTGTGGATAGAGAAAGCAGATGAAGCGGTGTCACTTCAGCCTTCAAAGCGGCTGACCGGCCCGAAGCGTGATCCTGGTCAGTTCGGAGGGAACACCGATCCGCAGCGCGAAACCGGGCCAAATGCCCGTGCCGTTGTTGACGTAGAGGGTCATGCTGCCGATCTGATAGCGGCCCGAAACAAAGCCGTTGTTGGCGCGTGCGACCACGCGATCAAGACCGACAACCATGCCGCCATGGGTATGCCCCGAAAGCTGGAGGGCGATCCCCGATGCGGCGGCTTTCTGTGCCAACCTGGGCTGATGATCGAGAAGAATGATCGGCGCGTCGGCGGGGGCATCCGCAATAGCCGTATCGAGGTCCGGGGCCGGCGCTCCGTGTCCGCGTGCCGAAAGGTCCGTGACACCGGCCAGCACGAGCCTGCCGTTCCCTCGCGTCAGCACAACGTGGGCATTCTGAAGCATCGTCATGTTCAAGGTTTCGAGGTGGCGCATCCAGTCCCGGTAATCGAAGAAGTATTCGTGGTTGCCGGGGATGGCATAGACCCCATCGCGCGCCCGCAGGCTTGCCAGCGATGCGACGTCGCCGCGGCGGTCTGCGACGCTGCCGTCGATAAAGTCTCCCGTGATGAAGATGAGGTCCGCATCGAGCGCGTTGGTTTTCGATACGACCGCCTCGGCCCATTTCGCCGGGAACAGCCGGCTGATGTGGAGATCGGTCAGCTGGACGAGGCGATAGCCCTCGAATTCCGGCGGCAGGTTTGCGATTTGAATCTTGATATCGTTGAGGGGCGGCACACGGATTGCCTGGCTGACACCATAGGCGGAAAGGCAGAGCGCGACGCCACCCATGGCATAACGGAGCCCGGCGGGTACGGCGGGGAAGTGTCCGTTAAAGGGCATGATCAGGAGCGAGGCGACATCGAGCGCGATCTGGAAGACGGCCACGAAAACGATCGCGCCAAACAGGAGGTTGAACGCAATGATCAGCGGTCGCGGAAACTCCGGCGAAAAGACCGAGCCGGACGAGAGCCGGCTGAAGAAATGGTATTGCGAGGCGATCAGCAGAAGCACCGCCACTACCACCTTCGCCGACCAGTGCCAGGGCAGCGGCTGAATGAAGCGGAGGACGACAATCAGCCAGGGCAGTCCAAAGATGAGATGAAACATTGGGTACTTTCAGTTGCGCATGTCGACTGCGGCGCCGGTTCCGCAATCCTACCTATCCCTCGTCGATAGGGTGTGAAAGAGCCGAGCGGGCCGTGTCTGCTCGAAGTAGCGCAGATCAGTCCCGTATCTTTCCGTTTGATGGCTTGAGGCAAGTGCCATGTTCGTGGCTGCGGCTGTTTGATCCTCCCCTTGAGTCGCGGCTGGAGTTCGTTAACATGCCTGTTGGAGGAGGGGCTTCGGTTCTCGATGGAAACCGCGGAGACTGACGGTCAGACGTGCGAAGTCATGCGCAGGCTGACTGTTTGTTCGCGCGATCGGTCGAGAAAGCGGACGTGTGATGCCGTCGTTTACGGCTGTGGCGCATCCCTCGAAGCTGGCTATCTGGTTTCTCGAAAAAAGGATGCGACCTTGGACATCAAACAGATCATCGGCGGCCAGTTGGCCGACGCCATTTCGGGCAAGACGTTCGAACGGATCAATCCCTTTACGGGCGATGTCGCGAGCCGATCGCCGGCGTCCGGCATCGAGGATGCCAAGGCAGCCGTCGCGGCAGCCCAGGCCGCCTTTTCGGCATGGTCTACAACCGGTCCCGGTGCACGTCGCGCGCTTCTCAACAAGGCGGCAGATGTTCTTGCCTCCAAGGGTGGCGAGCTCACCGAGCTGATGACCGCCGAGACCGGCGCGACAGGCGGATGGGCCGGTTTCAACGCACATCTTGCGGCCAACATGCTGCGCGAGGCGGCGGCCATGACGACCCAGATCCAGGGTGAGATCATCCCGTCGGACAAGCCCGGAAACCTGTCGATGGCGATGCGCCAACCGGTCGGCGTCTGCCTTGGCATCGCGCCGTGGAATGCACCGATCATTCTCGGCGTGCGGGCCATCGCCATGGCGCTTGCCTGCGGTAACACGGTCATCCTCAAGGCGTCCGAAGCATGCCCCGGACTGCATGTCGCGATCGGCAAGGTGTTTATCGAGGCCGGTTTCCCGGTTGGAGTCGTCAACGTCATCACCAACGCGCCCGAGGATGCCGCCGTCGTTGTCGAAGCGCTGGTTTCGGCACCCGAAGTCCGCCGCGTCAACTTTACCGGTTCCACCAAGGTCGGCCGCATCATCGGCGAACTCTGCGGCCGCCATCTGAAGCCGGCGCTTCTCGAACTGGGCGGCAAGGCACCGATGCTCGTGCTTGAGGACGCCGATATCGATGCGGCCGTCAACGGCGCGATCTTCGGCTCGTTCATCAACATGGGCCAGGTCTGCATGGCGACCGAAAAGCTGATCGTCCACGACAAGATCGCCGACGAATTCGTGGCTAAACTGTCCGAGCGCGCAGCGAAGCTTCCGGCGGGCGATCCCCGCGGTCACGTCGTGCTCGGTTCGCTGGTGACGATCGGTGCCGCGGAAAAGATGGAAGAGATCATTGCCGACGCGATCGCCAAGGGGGCCAGTCTCACCGCCGGCGGCAAGCGCACCGGCAGCGTCGTGGAGGCTACGGTGCTCGATCACGTCGAGCCCGGCATGCGCATCTATGACGAGGAGTGCTTCGGTCCGGTCAAGCCGATCATCCGGGTCAAGGACGAGGAGGAGGCGATCCGGATCGCCAATGATACGCAATACGGTCTATCAGGTTCGGTCTACAGCCGCGATATCCGGCGCGCGCTCGCCGTCGCTGGGCGGGTCCAATCGGGGATCTGCCACATCAACGGCCCCTCTGTCGCGGATGAGGCGCAGATGCCGTTTGGCGGCGTCAAGGGCTCCGGTTATGGCCGCTTCGGCGGCAGGGCGGCGATCAACGAATTCACCGATCTGCGCTGGATCACCATCGAGGATCCGCACCAGCACTATCCGTTCTAGCGCGAACGCGGCTGAAGAGGGAGGCCGGCCAATGCGGACGGCGCGCGGGGTTACCTCGTGACGTCGATCACGATCCGGCCGCGCACCTTGCCGTCGATGATCTCTTCTGCCAGTTGCGGCAGGTTGGACATCGGTTCCGTTCTGGTCATGGCGGCAAGCTTTCGGCTGTCGAGATCGCGGGCAAGGCGCGACCAGGCGGTGAGGCGCTGTTGGCGCGAGGCCATGACCGAATCGACCCCGATCAACGTGACGGCGCGCAGGATATGGGGAAGGACCGTCGCTGGCAGGTCGGGTCCGCCGGCAAGGCCGCAGGCTGCGATTGCGCAGCCCCGCATGGTCTGCGACAGGGCGTTGGCAAGCGTCGTCGAGCCGACGCTGTCGATGCCGCCGGTCCAGCGCTCCGTCTGCAGCGGGCCGCCCTTTTCGGCAAGCGTCGCGCGATCGATGAAGCTGGTGGCACCGAGCGAGGCCAGATAGTCGTGGGTTTCCGGACGCCCGGTCGAGGCTGTGACGACGTAGCCGCGCGCCGCCAGAAGCGCGATCGCCACCGAGCCGACGCCACCGGCGGCGCCGGTCACCAGGACTTCGCCCGCGCCGGGTTTGATCGAGCCCCATTTTTCAAGCGCGTCGACGCAGAGCGCCGCGGTATAGCCGGCCGTGCCGATTGCCATCGCCTGTTCCATCGTGAAGGCGTCGGGCAGCGGGATCAGCCATTCCGGTTTGACCCGCTGGTAGCGGGTATAGGCGCCCCATTCCGTTTCTGACAGGCCCCAGCCGTTCACGACCACCTTGTCGCCCGGCTCCCAATCCGGGGAGCGTGATTCGACCACGGTTCCGGCAAGATCGATGCCGCCGACCATCGGCATCCGGCGGGCGATCCGGCCCTTGCCGGTGATGGCCAGACCGTCCTTGTAGTTGACCGTCGAATAGGCAATCTCGACCAGAACGTCATTGTCAGGCAGATCGGCGAGGGAGATTTTTCGGAAGGCGCCTTTCGGCTTGCCGTCGACGGTATCGATCACCATGGCGGTAAATGTCTCGGTCATGTCCATGCCTCCCGGGCTCTTCAGGTCTTGACGAGTTGATCCTTGTCTATCCAGATCTCGATGCACTCAGGCGCGTCGGTATCGAGGACCCCACAGGTTAGGCCTGCCTGCGGGGTGCTCCGATCACGCGACGAGCGGCGTGGTCTTGCGCTCGCGAGGCCGGCCGATCCGCTTCGGCGCCTTGATCTCGACCGCCTGGGCGGTGGTCAGCGCGCCACGAACCGCATCGGAAATGGTGGTGACGACAAAGTCTGCATCGATGTCCTCTGTCGCAAGGGGGCTTTCCCGCTGACCGTCGACGCCGGTGATCATGATCCCCACCCGAACCGACGGCTTCTGTCGCTTGAACCGGCGGACGGCCTGGCGGGCGTGGGCTTTGGAGCCGCCATTGAGGAAAGCGATGAGGACCGTGTCGACGTCGGTCAGGTTCATCAGGCTTACCGTCTTGCCGCTCACGGCCGTGTGGTCGGCCTGAGACACGGTGGCGCCCTGAATGGCGAGAACCTGCGACAACATGGCGGCCGCGGCATCGTCGATCGCGCCTCTGCCGCCGAGGCAGAGAACGGATTTCCCTTCGCCGCTGGGCAGGTCGATTTCACCGGTGATCTGCTCTGTGACAGCGGCTTCCCCTTCGACCGGATCGTCTTCCGCTTCTTCCTCGATCGCGATCTCCGCCAGATTGCCAATCAGCGTCTGGGTGGTGGAGGCAAACAGGGCGATCTGGGCCTCGCTCATCACGCCGCGCTGCCGGTCCAGTTCACCCAGCCTGAGTGCAGGCAGTCCGACTTTTTCATAATAGTCGACGAGATACTCCTCCTCGAGAAAATCCTCCGCGTTGTCGGTCGCCTCGTTGGGATCGCCGGCAAGCAGCCTCTGGTAGAGTTTTTCCTGCGGCTGCAGAACCGGCTCGTTGCCGAGCAGCACGTCGAGAAAGCTGAACTGCGGGACGTAGCGACCGAGAACGACGAGACAGACGGTGAGGGGGGTCGACAGCATCAGTCCGACAGGCCCCCAGAGCCACGACCAGAAGATGGCCGAGACGATGATGGCGAGCGGCGAAAGGCCCGTATGGCTTCCATAGAGCCACGGTTCGACGACGTTGTTGCTGACGAGTTCGGTGACGATAAACAGTGCGGCGACCCAGGCAACCAGCGACCATCCGGGGGCAATCGCCAGTGCCAGAAACAGCGGCAGGATCATGCCGATGACCGGACCGATGTAGGGGACAAAGCGCAGGACGAGCGTCAACAGTCCCCACAGGATGGCGTTCGGGATGCCGAGCAGCCAGAGGCCGATCGAGATCGGCAAGGCATACAGCGCGTTGACGACCAACTGCATCAGCAGATATTTGCCGACGCGTTTTCCCGCGTCCTGAAGAGCCGCCGTTGTCCTGTGGAGATCGCCGAGGCCGACAAGGCGTATGAACCGGTCGCGCAGTTCCTCCCGCTCAAGCAGCATGAAAATCACGAGGACGATAACCAGACCCGCGGTTGCAAAGGGACTGATGAGTGGCAGAATGAAATTGCCGAGCGTTTCGATCGGGTTGGCGCGGGTTACGATCTCGACAGGCATCGGATCGCGACGCTTGATCTGTGGCGGCGCGTCTTCCTTGCTCTCTTCCGCGTTGTCCTGCAGTTCCGAGCCTATGCGCTCGACGACCTTGCTGAGATGTTCGAACACGCCGTTGCCGGAGCCCGCCTGGCTGAGAGAGTGCACCTTAGCGACGATGTTGCGCTGATAGGTCGGAATATTGTCCGCCAGATTGGCGACCTGTCCTGCAACGATGAAACCGAAGGCTGCAATGACAAAAAACGCCGTGGCGACGGCGAGGAGGACGGCGGCGATCCGCGGGACGTAGCGCTTGCGCAGGAAACTGACGATCGGCGCGAGCGTAAAGGTGAGGAGGAGTGCGAGCGCAAGCGGCACAAACACTTCCTGGCCGACATAGAGGATCACCGCCACGCCGATGAGAATAAGGATCGTTCGGCCCGAAAGGGTCGGCGCGCTCAGCCCGACAGGCTTGTTCGCGATCCCCGCCGATGCGATAGCCCCTTTACTCATGTCGCTCATAGCCGTCCCCGATTGAATGCGCTGCTGCCAGAACCCAGGCATGACAGTGTAAATGCGCTTGGAACAAAACTTATCGAGCGGTGACGCAAAAATAATTCGCGACAGCCGTTTGCGGGTAACGCTGGCAGGGAAAGTGGAAGCGTTCAAGCCGAGCAAAACCGCAAGTCGTTGCGGCACGGTTTGTCCCAGAAACGATTAGCTGGACGCAAATCGCGAGAGCGAGACCTCGGCCGACCATTCGAGGTCGCTGGGGTTGTAATGGACGTCTCGTTCCGAGAACGACAGCGGATTGAGGCCGTAGCACTCGGTCCAGCTGCCGCCCGGCTCGATGATCTTGTCGCTTCGAAGCGTTGCCCTGTAGATCAGCGAGCTATGGCCCGCCTGGCGCGCACTCAGCGTGCAGGATGTCGCGAGCAGCTGTCTGTCCGCGTTGTTGGTGAAGGTAACGGATACGGGCGCGCCGGGTGCCTTGCATGTCTCGCCGCCGGAGCTTGCGACCACGGCGACGGATTGATTGGTCGGCACTTTCGAGTTGATCTGTCCCGACATCAGCCAGAGGCCGACATAAAGCACAGCCAGAACGGCCACCGCCGCTATTCCAGCCCGTCGCGAGTACAGGTAGAGAACCACGACGGCTGCTGCGCCTATTACCCAAATCATCGCGCACCTGTCTTTTCCGGAGTGATATCAACTCCGTATATGTAAGGATTTGGAGGTTAAACCGCAACGGGAACTCCGCAAAGGCCAAGCCTTAAGCGGCCGACGGCAAGGTACCGACACGCGAGCGTGCGGGCAAATTCCTATGCGGTTTATATTTCTTAGGCTTCTGGGCCATCTCGAATCCCTATGGGGTTCCGCCGCATATTGAGGACGAGACGGATCGTGATCGTCTCCAGCCGGAGAGAGAATGACGCGTTATCAGAACGACGCCCTTCCTGGCTGACACCACGAACAACCAGGATTCCAGAACAATGATGGATCTTATTCTCGTCGCGGCGACCGTTGCCTTTTTCGGTCTCTGCCTGGTCTATACCCGCGCCTGCGACAGGCTTTGAGGAGGGATGCCATGACCCTCGATTATATCCTCGGCGGCGGTGTGACCGTTTTCCTCGCCCTCTACCTCACCTATGCTCTCATTCGCCCCGAACGCTTCTGACCAAAGCTTCAGCTTGCCCGAAAGTCTCTTCCCATGACCTTCAACGGATGGCTACAGATCCTCGTCTATTGCGGGATCCTCCTTCTGCTCGTCAAACCGCTCGGGGCCTATATGACCCTTGTGTTTTCCGGCGGGCGTACCTTTCTCTCCCCCGTGTTCGGTCCGCTCGAACGCGGGCTCTACGCGCTGGCCGGCACAAGCGAGCGTGAAGAGCAGCATTGGACCGCCTACGCGTTTTCCGTGCTGATGTTCAATCTCGCCGGTTTCCTGCTGCTCTACGGTATCCTGCGGCTGCAGGACGTTCTGCCGATGAACCCGGCAGGTCTCGCATCGCCCGGACCGGAATTGTCGTTTAACACCGCCGTCAGCTTTGTCGCCAACACCAACTGGCAGAGTTACGGCGGCGAAAGCACCATGTCCTATTTCAGCCAGATGACTGGTCTTGCGGTGCAGAACTTTGCGTCGGCTGCGACAGGCATGGCGATCGCCATCGGCCTCATTCGCGCGTTTTCGCGGGCATCGGGCAAGGCGATCGGCAATTTCTGGGTCGATACGACCCGCGCCACGCTCTACATCCTCTTGCCGCTCTGCGTCGTGCTGACGCTCATCTATGTGTCGCTCGGCGTTCCACAGACGTTCGGTTCTTACGTCAATGCCACGACGCTTGAAGGCGTCCAGCAGACGATTGCGGTCGGCCCTGTCGCGTCGCAGCTTGCGATCAAGATGCTCGGCACGAATGGCGGCGGTTTCTTCAACGCCAATTCGGCGCATCCTTTCGAAAACCCCGACAGCATCTCCAACATGATCCAGATGCTGTCGATCTTTGCGATCGGTGCCGCCTTTACCAACGTGTTCGGCCGGATGGTCGGCAACCAGCGCCAGGGCTGGGCGATCCTCGCCTCGATGGGCATCCTGTTTCTGGCCGGCGTCGCCGTCGTCTACTGGGCGGAAGCCTCCGGAAACCCGATCATGCATACGCTCGGCCTTTCGGGCGGCAACATGGAGGGCAAGGAAGTCCGCTTCGGCGTTGTCATGTCGTCGCTGTTTGCCGTGATTACCACTGCGGCCTCGTGCGGTGCGGTCAATGCCATGCACGGCTCGTTCACGGCACTCGGCGGGCTTATTCCTCTGATCAACATGCAGCTTGGCGAAGTCATCGTCGGCGGTGTCGGCGCGGGCTTCTACGGCATCGTGCTGTTCATCATCGTCGCCGTGTTCGTGGCGGGTCTGATGGTTGGCCGTACGCCGGAATATCTGGGCAAGAAGATCGAGGGCAAGGACATGAAGATGGCGCTTCTGGCCATTCTCTGCCTGCCGCTCGCCATGCTGATCTTTACGGCTATCGCCAGCGTGCTGCCTTCGGCGGTCGCCTCTATCGGGACGGCTGGTCCGCAC
>Ga0213835_100920_pt1 | contig 21934 bp, 17 predicted proteins | sample SWPATP01_FD_160576 | JGI IMG/M metagenome (GOLD analysis project Ga0213835, IMG submission 160576) | Coastal seawater microbial communities from Marineland, Florida, United States - SWPA TP0 #1 | ecosystem: Environmental > Aquatic > Marine > Coastal | place: USA: Florida | collected 2016-08-05 | reverse complement strand
TTATGGTGCTTCCTACGTTCCGCCGCCCGCAATCGGAGAACCAAGCATGACGGCGGTAAACCCGAAAAACGAGGTCTGGCGCGGAGGCGTGAACACCTGGGAATGTGACGACATGGGTCACATGAACACGCGCTTCTATGTCCAGAGGGCCGGGGAAGGCATCCAGATGCTGTTTGCCCGCCTGGGCCTGCCGGGTCTGTTTGGCGTTGAGGCCATGTCAACCGTACTCGTCGAGGAAATGCATATCCGCTTTCATCGCGAGGCGCTGGTCAGCACCCCGCTCTACATGACGGGCGCGGCGACTGGCGTGAACGAGACCGGCATCGACCTCGTGCTGTCGCTGCACGACCTGACCAGCGACGAATGTAAGGCGACGTTCCGCGTACGCCTTCGGCATGTCGACAGTCGCGATGAAGCGGCGCTCGTTGCCTGGCCGGGAGACTTCATCGAACGCGCACGGGAGAGGCTTGAGCCGTTGCCGGAGAATGCACGCCCGCGCAGTACCGGAAGCGATCCGGTCGAGACAGTGGCCGATCCACAGAAGGCCGAGCAAATGGGCATGGTTCGGCTGGCGATGGGTGTGATCGGACCAGACAGAGCCGACATATTCGGCCGCATGGCGCTCAACAGCTTCATCGGCAGCGTATCGGACGGCATCCGTTCGCTGACCCCGGCCTACCGCGCGATCGTGGCCGAACACGCCCCCGAACCGCCGCAGCGCGTCGGCGGCGCCGTCGTGGAGACGCGGGTCGTCCACACGGCATGGCCGCGCGTCGGCGACGCCTACGAAATCCGTTCCGGCCTGGCATTCCTCGAAGGTCCGACGATGTCGCTTGTCCACTGGATGTTCGATCCGGTGACCGGTCGGCATTTCGGGTCCATGCAATCGGTCGCGGTGACCTTCGACCTGGACCGCCGCAAGCTTGTGCCAATCACGGACACGGCGCGCGCCGAGTTGCAGCCGCTCTGCGTGGCAGGGCTGGGGCTGTAATTCTCAGCGGTATTTTTCCGCCGCCGCGGCCGCGTTGAGCAGCGCGGCGAGTTCCCGCCGCGTGGCGCCCGAACTCTCCGGCGCGCGCAACAGGAAAGCCTTGACCGAACGCACCGCGACAACAGAATTGCCGGCAAGCTTGTCAACGATGCGCGTGGCCTCTGCCGCGACCTCGTCGCTCGGCGCCACCATGCCAACAATACCCAGCGCTTTCGCCTCCTGCGCACCGAACGGGTCACGCGTCAGCACCAGCCGCGCCAGTGCCGCGCGGGGCAACCGGTCGGCCAGCGCATCCATCACAAGCGTGGGTGCGATGTCGCGGTTCATCTCGGGCACGCAAAAGACCGCGTCCTCGGCCGCGATCGCGACATCGGCCAGCGCCGCCAGCGCGCAGCCCACGCCTTCCGCCCTGCCCCGCACCTCCGCCACTACCGGCACAGGCGCATCCCGCACCGCCTGATAGAAATCCAGCACCGGATCGGAGACGATCCCGCGTATCTCATGGGCAGTGAGCCGAGTGCCCGGCTTCGGCATGATTGCGGATCGCCCGGTACAAAAATCGTCTCCCTCGGCCCTCAAATGGACTACCCTGACCTCCGCGTCGACATTGGTGAGGGCTACCGCGATGGCGTCGGTCATGGCCGGGGTCAGCGCGTTGCCGTGATCCGGACGGTTGAGCGTGATCTCCAGGATGAACTGCCTGCGCTCGATGATCACCTCGTCGGTCATTTCCTCTCCCGAAAAGCATCTGCATCCATTCGTCAAAAACTGATTCTTGCGGCAGCTGATCGACGCCTTGCTCCTTGACATTATCAGGTCGCCTTATAATTTCCGCAAGCCCGCTTGATCGTCCCTGGAGACGTGTCTCGCGCGATGTCGGAGGAAATATCATGAGCATGTCCGTGGCTGAAAAGCCTGTCGCAGCGCCCGCCGGCTACGTGTCCCCGCAATTGCTGATCGACGGCGAATGGATCGGCGCCGACCAGCGGGAATCGCAGCCCATCGTGAACCCGGCTACCGGACGCGCCATGGGCCAGGTGCCGCATGCCACCGCACAGGACCTGGATCGGGCGCTGGCCGCCGCCGAGCGCGCCTTCAACAGCTGGCGCAAGGTGAGCCCGCGCGAACGCGGCCGCATCCTCAAGCGCGCGGCCGATCTGATGCACGAACGCACCGACGAGATCGCGCTTCTGGCAACGCTGGAGATGGGCAAGCCTCTCTTCGAGGCCAAGCTGGAACTGCACATCGCGACCGAGGAAATGGAATGGTTCGCTGAAGAAGCGCGCCGCACCTACGGTCGTGTCATTCCCGGGCGGTTCGGCGAGACCCGCTTCACCGTGGTGAAGCAGCCAGTCGGCCCCTGCGCGGGCTTCTCGGCCTGGAATTTTCCGATCGGCAATGCCGCCCGCAAGCTCGGCCAGGCCGTGGCCGCCGGATGCTCCATCGTCTACAAGCCGGGCGAGGAATCGCCAGCCGCAGCCCTTGCCGTGGCACGTTGTATGGTCGAGGCCGGCGTTCCCGACGGCGTGATTTCGGTGGTGTTCGGCATACCGGACACGATCTCGCGCCACCTGATCGCCTCGCCGGTCATCCGCAAGGTGTCCTTCACCGGCTCGATCCCGGTCGGCAAGCACCTCATCAAGCTCGCCGCCGACGGGCTGAAGCGCACCACGATGGAACTGGGCGGGCACGCGCCCGTGCTCGTCTTCGACGACGCCGACATGGATTTCGTGCTCGAGAACGGCGTGGCGCGCAAATATCGCAATAGCGGCCAGGTCTGCGTGTCGCCGACCCGGTTCTACGTCCAGGATGCGTCCTACGACGCCTTCTGCGAGCAATATGCCGAGCGCGCGAAGAAGCTGCGCGTCGGCGACGGCACCGATCCGGACACCAAGATGGGGCCGATGGTGCACGGGCGCCGCCGCGATGCGGTAGAGGAACTGGTGCGCGATGCGCTTTCGCATGGGGCGCGGCTGCTGGCTGGCGGCGAGCGCATCGGCAACGAGGGTTTCTTCTATGCGCCGACCGTGCTGGCCGACGTTCCCGACAGCGCGCGGATCATGAATGAGGAGCCCTTCGGGCCGGTCGCCGTCTTCAACCGCTTCTCCGATATCGACGACGCGATCGAGAAGGCGAACCGCCTGCCCTACGGGCTGGCCGCTTACGCCTTCACCCAGTCGGTCGCGCGGCTCAATCGCCTGTCCGACGAGGTCGAGGCAGGCATGCTCGGCCTCAACTCCTTCAACATCGCCATGCCCGAGACGCCGTTTGGCGGTGTCAAGGAAAGCGGCCACGGCTCGGAAGTCGGCATCGAGGGGCTGGAAGCCTATCTGGTGACGAAGACCGTCAGCCTCACCTGAGAATATTTCGGAGCATGCAGATGAACAAGGTAGCCACAGAAGGCACAACTGCCGCCGAAGAGGTGCTCGGCCGCATGAAGGCGGCGGGTGTCGACGTACTATTCGCCAATGGCGGAACGGATTTCCCGTCCATCATCGAAGCCTATGCGAACGCGCCCGAGAGCGGCATCGCAATGCCGGAACCGATTGCCATCGCCCATGAGGGCGTGGCGATGGGCATGGCGCACGGCTACTACCTCATGTCCGGCAAGCCGGCCGGCGTGATGGTGCATGTCAATGTCGGCCTGGCCAATTCGGTGATGGGGGTCGTCAACGCGGCTTCGGAAAACATCCCGCTCGTCATGTGCTCCGGGCGCACGCCGATCACCGAATATGGCCGCTTCGGCAGCCGCAACAACCCCATCCACTGGGGCCAGGAAATGCGCGACCAGGCCGCGATGATCCGCGAAGTGGTGAAGTGGGACTACGAGTTGCGCTATCCCGAGCAGGCGCCGCTAGTCGTCGACCGCGCCGTCAGCATCGCCATGAGCGAGCCGCGCGGGCCGGTCTATCTGAGCCTGCCGCGCGAGGTGCTGGCCGAAACGCCGCCCGGCGCCAAGCGGCGCGCCACGCCCGACGTCACGCCGACCACCTATGCCGCGGCGAACCCCGCCGAGATCGAACGCGCCGCCGAGATCATCGCCAGGGCCGAGCGGCCGGTCGTCGTCACCCAGAGCCCCGATCACCACGACGGTTTCGGCGTGCTTCCGGACATGGCGGAGCGCTTCGGCCTGCCGGTGGTGGAATACTGGGCGACGCGCCAGTCGCTGCCGACGACGCATCCCATGCATGGCGGCCGCGACCCGATGCCCTGGGTGCGGGAGGCCGACGTGATCGTCGTCGTCAACGCCATGGTGCCGTGGGTGGCCGATCACGTCACCCTGCAGGAAGGCTGCAAGGTCATCGCCATCGGCCCCGACCCGCTGCACAGGGCGGTGCCGATGCGCAGCTTCGAGATCGACGTGTCGCTGGCGGGCGGCACCAACGCGACGCTGGAAGCGCTCGCCGAGGCGCTGGGCCGGATCGTGCCGGCGGGTGCCGACCAATCGCGCCAGCGCGAACGCGTGGCGTCAAGCCGCGCCGAACACCGCCAGGCCGTCGAGCAGATGATCGCCAAGGGCAAGGGCAAGCCGATGAACCCGGCCTGGGTGTCGCACTGCCTGTCTGAGGCGGCCGACGAGAACACGACCTTCTTCAACGAACTGGGCGTCGACCCGGCGGTGATGTCGTTTTCCGCGCCGAAGACGTTTTTCTCCTCGCCGCTTTCGGGCGGGCTGGGCTGGGGCGTGCCGGCCGCGCTCGGCGCGCAGCTTGCCGACCGCTCGCGCCAGGTGATCGCCTGCGTGGGTGACGGCTCCTACATGTTCGCCAACCCGGTCGCCTGCCACCAGACGGCGGCGGCGCTGGAACTGCCGCTGCTGACCGTCGTGTTCAACAACGGCATCTGGAATGCGGTGCGCCGTTCCACGCTATACATGTACCCGAAGGGCAAGGCGGCCGCCGCCAACACGATGCCGATCACCTCGCTGGCGCCCTCGGCCGACTATGCCGGCATCGCCCGCTGCCACGGCGCCCATGCCGAGCGAGTGGACGACGGGGCCGAACTGCCGGCCGCCATCGAGCGCGCGCTTGCCGCCACGAAGGCCGGACAGCAGGCGCTTCTCGAAGTCATCGTCACCTACTAGGAAACCGCAAGGTGACGACCTCCGACCCCGAGGCAGAACGTCTGGCGCTCCTGCGCCAGCGATTTCCCACAATCGGGGATCTGGAGCGCAGGGCCGCCCAGCGCATTCCGCGCTTCGCCTTCGATTTCATCCAGGGCGGCGCGGGCGACGAAAGCGGTCTGTCGCGCAACCGCGCGGCGCTGAAGGCGATCAAGGTCGCGCCCCGCTACGGCATCGAGGTCGGCAACATAGACATTTCGGCCGAACTGTTCGGCCATCGCTATGCCGCGCCCGTCGGCATCTCTCCGATCGGCTTCGACGGCGTCATGTGGCCCGGCGCTACGCGGCTTTTCGCCGAGGCCGCACAGCGCCAGAACATCCCCTATCTGGTCGGCACGCTGGCCACCGAGACCATCGAGACGGTGGCCGGGATCGCGCCGGACGTAACCTGGTTCCAGCTCTATCCCTTCGCCGCCGAGGGTCACCGGCTGAGCTTCGAACTGACCGACCGCGCGCACAAGGCCGGGGCGAAGGTGCTGGTCGCCACGCTCGACGTGCCGACCCGCACCAAGCGGCCGCGCGACATGCGCAACGGCTTCGTGATGCCGTTCCGGCTGAGCGCCTCGACGATCCTGCAGGCCGCCATCGCCTGGCCCTGGTGCGCGGCACTGATGCGCGCGGGCATGCCCACCTTCGCCAATATCGTCGCCTATAGCGGGCCGGGGCGCGAGGCGACCGCCTCCTTCGTGCAAAAACATGTCGGCGGCGGCTTCTCCTGGGACGCGCTGGCAAGGCTGCGCGATCGCTGGGACCGTCCGATGATGGTGAAGGGTGTCATGCACCCCGACGACGCCGAACGCGCGGCCGCACTCGGGATCGACGGGATCGTCGTCTCCAACCATGGCGGGCGCCAGTTCGACGCCGCGCCGGCAAGCGTCGACGTGCTGCCGGCGATCGTGGAGCGCGTTGGCGGGCGCTGCACAATCATGCTCGACAGCGGGGTGGTTGCCGGCGTGGACGTCATGCGTGCGCTGGCGCTTGGCGCGCAGGGCGCCTTTTCGGGCCGCGCCTTCATGCTGGCGCTGGCGGCACTTGGCGATTTCGGCGCCCGGCACATGGGCGCAGCCTTCGCCGAGGAACTGACCAGCGCCATGGCGCAATGCGGGGTTACCTCGACAGACCAGATCGCGGGCCTTGCCACGCGCCATCCCGGCGCCTGGCACGCCGAAGACTTCCAGACGCCGGCTAGCGGAGGGAATGTGGCATGAACGACCACACAGCATGGGCGAGCGAAGCCGAAACAAAGGCTGCGATCGCCGAACTCGAAGCGGCCCTTGGCGAAAAACTGTCGCTGTCGATCCCGATCCGCGACCAGCATGGCCACGACATGTCACGCCAGACACCACGGCGCCCGGACGCGGTGGTGTTCGCCGAGGTGGAGGACGACGTCGTGCGGGCAGTCGAAATCTGCCATCGCCATGGCGTGCCGGTCATCGCCTTCGGGGCAGGCTCCTCGATGGAGGGTCACACCATCCCGGTGAAGGGCGGCGTCTCGATAGACCTCACCCGCATGAACCGCATCGTGGCCGTCAACGACGCCGATTTCGACGCGGTGGTGGAGGCCGGGGTGACACGCAACCAGCTCAACGAGCATCTGCGCGATCTGGGGCTCATGTTCACCGTCGATCCGGGCGCCGACGCCTCGCTCGGTGGCATGGCCTCGACCCGCGCCAGCGGCACCACGGCCGTGCGCTACGGCACGATGCGCGAGAACGTGATAGCGCTGCGCGTCGTCACCGCGACGGGCAAGGTCGTGACGACCGGAAGGCGGGTCAAGAAATCTTCCACCGGCTACGATCTGACCAAGCTTTTCGTCGGCGCGGAAGGCACGCTCGGCGTCATCACCGAAGTGACGGTTCGCCTGTACCCGATCCCCGAAACCATCGCCTCGGCGGTCTGTGCCTTCGACACGATGAAGGGAGCGGTCGAGACGGTGGTCGACACCGCCCGCATCGGCCTGCCGATCGCGCGCATCGAGTTTCTGGACGAGGTGGCGGTGGACGCGGCCAACGCCCATGCCGGCCTGGGGCTGGAGCGCAAGCCCACATTGTTCCTCGAGTTCCATGGCAGCGAACGCTGGGTGGAAGAGCAATCCCAGACCGTGGCCGAACTGGCGCGCGAGCATGGCGGCGCGGACTTCCAGTGGTCGACCCTGCCGGAGGATCGCGCGCGGCTGTGGAAGGCGCGCCACGAGACGATCTACTCCAACCAGTCGCTGAGGCCGGGCTGCAAGACCTACACGACCGATGTCTGCGTGCCGATCTCGCGGCTTGCCGAAGCGGTGCTGGCGGCGCGCGCCGATCTCGACCAGTCATTCGTCATCGGCAAGATCATCGGCCATGTGGGCGACGGCAATTTCCACGTCGGCTATCTGATCAAGCCCGAGATCGCCGAGGAACTCGCGGAGGCCGAGCGGCTGGCCGAACGGCTCTACCAGCGCACCATGGACATGGGCGGCACTTTCAGCGGTGAGCACGGCATCGGCATTTCCAAGCTCAAATATCTGCGCCGCGAGCATGGCGACGCCGTCGAACTGATGACCGCCCTCAAGGCTGCCCTGGACCCCAAGGGCATCATGAACCCCGGCAAGCTCGGCCAGGCCGGGTGAGCTAGAGCAAATCCTGCGAATGCTGGGTCACTCTGCCGGAGGGCATTTGGCGCAAGGTCGAGGGTCGCGGCGAAGTGCGTGGTGGTGCCACGGTCGAGACGCAACCCGAAGGAATTGGGCCAAATGCACCCGGCCCGAAGGGTTTCCCGCTGGCGGGCGCCCGCGGCGTCAGACTGCTTGCTCGATGCACCACATCGAGACTGCGCAGCCTTCCTGGCGGATCGCCTCGCCATCGGCGAAACAGAGTGATCCAGCATTCGCAGGATTTGCTCTAACCCAGCAGTTCGCGGGCGATGATCTCGAGCTGTATCTCGTTGCTGCCGCCAAAGATGCTCTGCGAACGCGAGTTAAAATAGGCGGCCGACGCCACCTTCCGCTCCTCGGCAAGCGGCTCTTCCGCCGGCAGGTCGTGCAGCGGCCGATGCGGCTCCCAGCGCAGCGCGTCGGGTCCCAGAATGCTTGCGGCAAGTTCGGCGATTTCCTGGCGGATGCGACTGCGCTCGATCTTCATGGTCGAGGACGGCACCGATCCCGGATTGCCGCCCGACTGCACGCTCGACAGAGCCATCAGTTCCAGCATGTCGTTGGCGTCGATGTCGGTGCCGATCTCGGCAAAGCGCGCCTGGAACAACGGGTCGTCGATGGCGCGCCCGCCGTCTCCGCCCGACGCCGAGGCAAGCCGCCAAAGCCTCGCATAAAGCGCCCGCAACTGACCGCCGGCGAAAGAACCGCCCCGTTCGAACTCAAGCAGATATTTGGCGATGGTCCAGCCTTCACCTTCCTCGCCGATCCGGTCGGCCACCGGCACGCGTACATCGTCGAAGAAGACCTGATTGAACTCGTGCGTGCCGCAGATCGAGATGATCGGCTTGATGGTGATGCCCGGCGCCTTCATGTCGATCAGGATGAAGGTGATGCCCTGCTGCTTGCGGCCGGTGTCGTCGGTGCGCACCAGCGCGAACATGCGCGTGGCGTGATGGCCAAGCGTCGTCCAGATCTTGGAACCGTTGATGACATATTGGTCGCCGTCGCGCACGGCGCGGGTGCGCAGCGAGGCAAGATCGGACCCGGCCCCCGGCTCCGAATAGCCCTGAGCCCAGAAATCCTCGCCCGACAGAATGCGCGGCAGATAGAATGCCTTCTGCGCCTCGGTACCGAAGCGCATCAGCACCGGGGCGATCATCTTGATGCCGGCACCACGGAAATGCGGCTCGCCGGCCCGTTCGCTTTCCTGGTCCAAAATGTATCGCTGGGCGAGCGTCCACCCCGGCCCGCCATGCTCCCGGGGCCATGAGGGTGCGACCCAGCCCTTGTCGATCAGCTTCGCCTGCCAGGCGAGACCGACCGGGGGGTGCGCCAGAAAGCTCGGATTGAGGCGTTCGGCGCGACGCAGATCCTCGTCAAGTTCGTTGGACAAGAACCCGCGAACCTCGTCACGGAACCGGGTCTCCTCCGGCGTCATGCACAGATTGAGCGTCTCGTCGGATGCATCGCCCTCGCGCAGCAGCGATTCCTTCAGGACATCGGGATCGCGGATGATCTCGCCATAACGCTTCAGATGCGAGGCGGTCGTGCCCCACAGGTTTTCGAAGGCGTAGAGCCGCTTGAACCAGGTGCCGACCGGCAGTTCCTCCGAAAAGCCCATCGCCCCGTGAAGCTGGATCGCCTCCTGCGCGACATGGCGCGAGAGCCTGCCGATCTTGGCCCTTGCGCCGGATACGCCGCGCGCGCGGCGGGCGGGCTCGGCATCGACGCTGAGCGCGGCGAAAAGCGCAATGGCGCGCGCCTCCTCCACCTTGACCGCCATTTCAGCCATGCGATGGCGCAGCGCCTGGAATTTCGCCAGAGGCTGGCCGAACTGTTCGCGCTGCCCGGTATAGGCGATTGTGGCGTCAAGCAGGGCGGACATCGCCCCCACCGCGTCGGCACACTGGGCGGCATTGGCGCGGTCGAGACAGGCCAGCAGCGCGGCCTCGGCATCGCCACCTTCGCCAAGCAACTCCCCGGGCGCGCCCTCCAGCAGCAGATCGGCCGCGCGTCCGCCATCCACCGTCATGCAGGGCGCGCCGATGGCGAGGCCGGCCGCATCGGGCCGGACGATGAAGACGCCGAGCCCGGTTTCCGTGCGGGCGGTGACCAGGAAAAGATCGGCCGCCGCGCCATCGAGCACCAACGCCTTGCGGCCGTCGAGGACCCAGCCGGCATCGTGTTGGCGCGCGCGCGTTTCCACCTTTGACAGGTCTTGCCCGGAGGAGGCTTCGAAATGGGCAAGCGCGGGGCGTGACTGGCCTTGCACCAGCGGTCCGAGCAACCGTGCCTTCTGCGCCTCGGTGCCCAGCGCGGCAACGACGCCGCCAGCCAGCACGACGGTCGCTACCCATCGCTCAAGGACGGCCGCGCGACCCATTTCCTCGGCGATGATCGCGGTCTCGACCGCGCCGCCGCCCAGGCCGCCATGCTCTTCGGGCAGCGGCATGGCGAGCCAGCCGAGTTCGGCAAACCGGGCCCAGGCCTTCGGGTCGAACCCGTCGCTCGCCGCGATCTTGCGCCGGTGTTCGAATTCGTAGCTTTCCGACAGGACGCGGCGCACGCTGTCGCGCAGCATCTGCTGCTCGTCGGTAGGGGTCAGTCTCATGGAACGTCAGCTCTCACGCCGATAGGTGCCGTGTCCGGGCCGGTAGGTCTTGTCGTCGAGGAACTGCTTCAGCCCCTGCTCGCGCCCGCGCTCGGGGTCGACGAAGGTCGTCTGGTCGCCCTTGGCGGTCAGATATTCGGCCGCCTGCTCCCAGTCCATGTAGCGGGCATATTTATAGGCGAGACGGGCCTGGCGAAGCACGGTCGGGTTCTTTTCCAGAAGCACTTTGGCGAGTTCCACCGTGCGCGCCCGCAGCCGCTCGGCCGGCACGGCCTCGTTCACCAGGCCGAGTTCGGCCGCCTTGGCGCCGTCGAACTTCTCGCCGGTCATGACGTAGTACATCGCCTTGCGGTCGTTCATCAGGGTGGAGATCGCCTTCGAGACGACGCCGCCCGGGATGATACCCCAGTTGATCTCGGAAAGCCCGAACACGGCTTCCTCCGACGCGACCGCCAGATCGCAGCAGATGAGCGGGGTAAAGGCGCCACCGAAACACCAGCCATTGACCATGGCGATGGTCGGCTTTGAGTAGTGCATCAGCGTTCGCCACTGCCAGGCCCGGGTGGAACGATAGGCGCGCATGCGCTCGACATCGCTCACCCCGTCCGTGGCGCGGAAAAAATCCTTCAGGTCCATGCCCGACGAGAAGGCGTCGCCCACGCCGGTCAGCACGATGACGCCGCAACGGTCGTCGATCTCCAGCGCGTCGAGGACGCGGTTCATCTCTTCCGCCAGCCCGACGCTCATCGCGTTGCGCTTGTCGGGCCTGTTCAATTTGACCCAGGCAATGCCCTCCTCGAACTCCACGAGAACATTGTCGCCCCAGGGTTCGGGACGTTTTGCATCTTTATCGGTCATTGCATCCCTCCCGGATGGCACGGACGATTCAGGACTGGCTCACCGTCTTGGTGACGAGATAGGCCTCCATGCCCTCGGTGCCGCCTTCGCTGCCGTAGCCGCTCTGCTTGACGCCGCCGAAGGGGGTCTCGGGCATGTTGATGAAATTGTTGTTGATGCCGACCATGCCGGCCTCGAGATGGCCGGCAAGGTCGCTGGCCGTGCGCGAGGAGGTGGTGAAGGCATAGGCCGCCAGGCCGAAGGGCAGCCTGTTGGCGCGTTCGATCGCCTCATCGAAGGAGGCGAAGGTCGATGTCACCGCCACCGGGCCGAACGGCTCCTGGTTCATGATACGGGCGCTGTCCGGCACATGGGCCAGCACCGTCGGCTTGAAGAAATAGCCGCGATTGCCTTCGCGCTGGCCGCCGAGCCTGAGTTCGGCGCCGTGGTCGACGGCGTCGGCGACGAGTTCCTCCATCGCGGCGACACGGCGTTCATTGGCGAGCGGCCCCATGGTGCTGGCCTCGTCGAGGCCATTGCCGACCCGGATCGCCGAGGCTGCCTTCGAGAAACCGTCGACGAAACTGTCGTGGACCTTCTCATGGACAAGGAAGCGGGTCGGCGACACGCAGACCTGTCCCGCGTTGCGGAATTTCGCGTGGACCATCACGCCGATGGCGGCCTGGATGTCGGCGTCGTCGAAGACGAGCACCGGCGCGTGGCCGCCAAGCTCCATCGTCGCCCGCTTGACGCCGGCTTGTGCGGCAAGCACGGCCAGATGCTGGCCGACGGCGGTCGAGCCGGTGAAGGTGATCTTGCGGATCGGATCAGCGGCGATCAGCTGCTCCGACACCTTGGCAGGGACGCCGTAGACGACGTTCAGCACACCCTTCGGCAGGCCCGCGTCATGAAGCGCGCGGGCAAGTTCGAGCACGGTGGCGGGCGTCTCCTCCGAGGGCTTGATGACCATCGTGCAGCCGGTGGCGAGTGCGGCCGAAATCTTGCGGGCGGGGATGACGGCGGGAAAATTCCACGGCGTGAAGGCGGCCACCGGGCCAACCGGCTCCTTCAAAACGGTCCAACGCACGCCCGGCACCCGTCCGGGCACCACGCGGCCGTAGACCCTGCGGCCCTCGTCGGCGGTGAAGTCGAAAATGTCGGCCGAGCCCATCACCTCCTGGCGCGATTCAGCCAGCGGCTTGCCCTGTTCCATCGTCATGCGGTGGGCGATGTGCTCGACGCGCTCGCGCATCAGCCCCGCCGCCTTGCGCAGGATGCTGGCGCGATCATAGGCCGTCATGTTGCGCCACTGCGCGAAGGCCGCGCGCGCCGCTTCCGCCGCTCGATCGAGATCGGCCACCGAGGCATGCGGCAGCGACGCGATGGTCTCACCCGTGGCTGGATTGACAACGTCCTCGCCGACCCTGCCGCCGCCGGCGATCCACTCGCCGTCGATATAGAGTTGCAGTTCGCCATAGGCCTGATCAGTCGCCATCTTCGCCTCCCTTTACCTCTTGCCGCATCAAGCCGTGACGAACAGGGCGTCTAGGGCAACCACACCCTCCCCTTCCGCGTGGACAACCAGCGGGTTGATGTCGACTTCCACCACGTTCGGGTTGGCGCGCATCATGGCGCCGAGCCTGACGGCGATATCGGCCACGGCGTCGACGTCTCGCGCCGGCTGCCCCCGGAACGGTTCGAGCAGGCGCGCGGCCTTGAGCTTGCGAATTTCGGCGACCGCGCGGGCATGGCTGACATCGGCCGGCAGCAGGCGCGAATCCTTCAAGACCTCGATCCAGACGCCACCGAGACCCACCAGCACCACCGGCCCCCAGTCGGGATCGCGGCGCGCGCCCACGACGAGTTCAAGCCCCGGCTTTGCCATCTGCTCGACCAGCACCCCGTCCAGTTCGACGCCGGGCGCGGCGGCCGCCAGATTGGCATGCAACTTGTCCCAGCCAGCGCGAAGCTGCGCTTCGTCGGCCAGATTGACCAGCACGGCGCCGGCATCGCTCTTGTGGCTGAGGCTGCCGGCCTGCGCCTTGATGACGACGGGATAGCCAATGCGCCCCGCGACCTTCAGCGCGCCCTCAATATCCTGCACGAGTTCGCCTTCGGGACACCCGATACCCATCTCCTTGAGCGCCTGCTTGCCCAGATATTCCGGGACGCTGCCGCCGGCGGGCAGGTCCAGCACCGGGCCGGTGCGCGTCTCGCGGTCATCCGTGTCGGCCAGTGCCTGGGCATAGTCGGCCACTACCTTCATCGCCCGCATGGCCCGCTCGGGAGACCGGAAGAAGGGAACGCCGCTGTCGCGCACGTCGCGCATGAAGCCGGGGTCGAGCGGATAGTCATCGCCAATGATGGAAAACAGGATAGGCTTATCGGCGGTCTGGTAGACTGGAAGCAGAGCGTCGGATTTCTTCACCTGCATCGGTGGCGACCCGCCAATATGGGCGCTCAGGATGATCGAGACGTCAGGGTCCTTCAGCATCGTGGCCGCCGACGTGCCGAAGATCGCCGGATTGGCGAAGCCGGTCGTACCCACGTCGAACGGGTTGTCGACATGGACATAGTCGGGAACGAGCGTCCGCATCTCGGCTTCCACCTCAGGCGAAAGCTGCGCCAGTTCGAGCCCGATGCGCTCACAGAAATCGAAGCAGATACCGCGGATGGCGCCGGAGTTCGTCACGATGCCAGCCTTGCCGGGTTTGGGCGTCGGGAAGCGCACCAGTATGGCGAGCACGTCGAACATCTCGTCGAGTGTGTCGACGACTACCACGGCCTCGTTGCGGGCGGCTGCCTGCATCACGGCATGGTTGCCGGCCAGCGCGCCGGTGTGGGATTCGGCGGCCTTACGGCCCCGCTCGCTGGAGCCGGGATGCAGCATGACAATCGGCTTGCCGGCAGCGCGCGCCTGCCTCGCCACCTCCAGAAAGCGAGCGGGATCTCGTACCTGCTCGACATAGACGGCGATCACCGCCACCTGCGGATCTTGGAGGCTGTAGGCCACGAAATCCTCCGCGCTCAAAAGCGCCTCGTTGCCGGTGGCGACGACCAGCGAAACGGAGATTTCCCTTGCCCGCATGGCAAAGCGTATATTGGCTGCCGTGGCGCCGCTCTGGGCCACGATGGCGACGCTCGGGCCCTTCCCGGCTTCCTCCTTGTCGACGGGCTCGAAGGTCAGCGGGATGCCGGCGAGATAGTTGGTGTAGCCCATGCAGTTGGGCCCGAGCAGAGCTACACCAGCCTCGCTGCACAGTTTCGCGATCTCTTCCTGTAACTCGCGCCCGGCCTCGCTCGCCTCGGCGAAACCCGATGTATAGATGACGACAGCGCCGATCCCCTGGGCGATACAATCGATCACGGCGTCACGGATCGCCTGGTAGGGCACGATCAGCACCGCGACATCGACCCCGTGGGGAAGATCGCCGATCGCCTTCACGCAGGGTCGACCGTTGATGCTGTCGCGGGAACGGCTGACGAGGTGGATATCGCCTTGGTACCCGAAAATCTCCAGATTGGAGAGCACGCCGCCGCCAACCGAAGTCCGCTCCGGGGCCGCACCGAGAATGGCAATGGAACGAGGCTTCAAGAGCCGTTCAAGGCCGCTCCGCGTGGTAGCGATGCCTGTCTCCGCGGCACTGCCAGCTGAACTCATCTTGAGCCTCCTCCCCTAAACCAGGAGCCAACGGATACTTCCGCCAACCACCCAGCTCGATATCAGGGACCCATATATGTGTCAACGCAACCAGCCGCCCTACCCCCTGCCGAGGAATGGCATCGAGACCGGAAGAATTGTGCTGTCAAAAAGGTTTACATCCGCCGGTAGACTGGCCATCAGAACAGCGACCTTTGCGACATCCTCCGGCATCATCGCGCCGGGACGTGGCTTGTCGGTTACGCCCGGCACCAGGGAACTAACCGTACTACCGGGATGAAACACGGAGACAGCGATGCCGTGCTCGCGACCGTCCAATGCCAGCGACCGGGTCAGTCCTTCAAGACCGAATTTGCTGGCCGTGTAGGCTGCGGTATTCTGCCGAGGTACCTTCGCCGAAATGCTGCCGACATTGATGATGCGCCCCCCTCGCCCTGTCATCAGCCGCATGGCCGCCCTGCTACACAGGAAAGCAGACGTCAGGTTGATGGAGATGACCTCTTCCCATCTCGCCAGCGAGAGATCGACTGTCGGGGTGTGATCGGCAATGCCGGCGTTGTTGATCAGGAGTTCAGGCGCGCCAAATTCCGACACGCATTTCTGGAACAGTGCCTCGACCTGCGCCTCATTTGTCGCATCCGTGGCCACTGCCAAAGCCGTGCCGCCCCCGGCCCTTATTTCGGCAGCGAGTTTTTCGAGCTTGTCGGTGCTTCTTGCAGCCAGCACCACCTTTGCGCCCTCGCGCGCCAAAGCCCTTGCAATGGCCCAACCTATCCCTGAACTCGCCCCGGTGACGATGGAAATCCTGTTTTCCAGCATGTCGATATTCCTCCTCCTACAGCGAGATGCGACGGTGCACGCCCTCGCTTGGTAAATTCGTTATCTGTTATTGTATAAATCCATCGGAGACCATACAAAGGATTTGTCGACATCCTGCGGCGCCGATCGCACCCACCGACAGGGGAGCATCCTTTGGCTTTTAGGCCAGACACCTTGAAGCTGTACCCGGCCGTATCAGGTCCTGCCATGACATTGGCCACCTACCAGCGGCGTCGCACGGGACCGTTGAATCAATCCTGACTTCATGTTCGATCCAAGGGAGGAGTAAACACATGAACCTCAAACTGAGCGCAGTATCCCGCCGTCACGGCCTTAAGCTCGCCTGCGCGGCGGCGCTGGTCTCCGTCCTGGCTGTTCCCGCCAGCGCGGATGAGTATCCCTCGCGAACCATCACATTCATCAGCGCCTTCCCGGCCGGCAGCGGCGCGGACGTGCTGGTGCGTCACTTCGCTAATGCCATCCAGGAGTCGACGGGCCACACCATCATCGTGGACAACAAGCCTGGCGCGGCAGGCAACATTGCTGCCGAATATGTGGCGCGCGCCGACCCCGATGGCTACACGATCTACGTTCACTCCGGCACATCGACGGCGATGAACTACAACCTCTGGAACAACCCGATCATTGATCCACGCTCGGAACTCAAAGGGGTGGCTGGCATCAACAACCAGCCTTTCTACATCGTCGTCGGCGCCGATTCGCCGCACGAGACAATCGAAGATCTCTTCGATTTCCTGCGCGAGGCCGGTGAAGACGCAAGCTTCTCGACCACAGCCACCTCAGGTCGTCTGCTGGGCCTCCAGATGATCGAGGAGCTGGGCGTCGACCCCGTCGAGATCCCCTATGGCACTGGCGCAGAAGCACTACCGGACATCGTCAGCCTCGCCGTGGATTTCGGCGTCGCCGACCCTGTCACCGCCTCGGTCAATGCACGCGAAGGCCGGTTCCGCATCTTGGCGTCGGGCGGTGGCGAACGCCTCCCCGTCGCTCCGGATATCCCGGCCTTGTCCGAATTCGGTCTGGACATCGACCAGATGGGATGGTGGGGTGTGTGGGTCCCGGCCGGTACGCCCGACGACATCGTCTCGACGATAAATGGCTGGTTCACTGACGTGCTGGCGACGGAAACGACAACGAGCTTCCTCGAACGGATGGGTGGCGCCGTCTGGACGGCCTCGCCGGCAGAAGTGGATGAGCGGATGGTGCAGTCGGTGGATCAGGCGGAGTTCCTGGTCGAGATGGCCAACATACCGAAGAACTGATTGTCCGACCAAGCGGCGCTCAAGCGCCGTGGATTATCTGACGGCGGGAAGCGCTTGCTCCCGCCGTCATCTTGGATCAGAGGCGATACGAGCGTTTTCGAGCAGGGGAGGTGCTTGTGACAAAGCTCAACAAGATCGACACGCTGGCCGGGATTTTCGTGATCCTGATCGGATTTCTTGCGATCTATGAAGCCCTCTATTTCGACATCGGCACCGCCCGCCGCATGGGTCCGGGATATTTCCCGTTGCATATCGGCATTCTGCTGCTGGTGATCGGTGTTGGGCTCACGGTTGAGGGCCACTGGATGCGGCAGAAGAGCGAGGCAGGCGCGAATTTGCCAAGCCTGCGCGGCTTGCTGCTCATTCTGGCTGCAGTCATTTGCTTCGCGCTGATGATCCAGCGCTTTGGCCTCGTTCCCGCAACAGCCACGGCAGTGTTCCTAGGCACACTGGCGGATCGGTCGACCTCCATCAGGCAGAAGCTGATTCTGACCGTGGCGGTGCCGATCGTCTGCGTCGTCATCTTCAAATTCGGCCTTGGGATGCATGTCGACATAGTCCGGTGGCGCCCATGAACGACCTGTTCTCCAATCTAGCACTGGGGTTCGAGGTAGCCTTCTCGATAAAGGCGCTCTGGTACTGTTTCTTCGGCGTCTTGCTCGGCACCTTTGTCGGCGTTCTTCCGGGGGTGGGGGCACTCGCCGCGATCGCGCTCCTGCTACCATTGACCTTCGGTATGGAAGCCACCCATGCGCTGATCATGCTGGCCGGCATCTATTACGGATCCAACTATGGCGGCTCGACCGCGTCCATTTTGCTGAACCTGCCGGGATCGCCATCTTCCGCCGTTGCCTGCCTCGACGGCTATCCCATGTCCAGGCAGGGGCGCGGTGGCATCGCCCTGCTGATGACCGCCATCGCTTCCTTCATCGGCAGCATTGTCGGCATGATCATCATGGGACTGTTCTCGCCGCCGCTGGCCAATCTAGCGATGAGCTTTTCGGCGCCGGATTATTTCGCTCTGATGGTCCTTGGACTGGTCGCGGCGGCCCTGCTTTCCTCCGGCTCGCCCTTACGCGGTCTGGCAATGATCGGTCTGGGCGTGCTGTTGGGGCTCGTCGGTCGTGACATTCACAGCGGCCTGCTGCGGTTCTCTTACGGCGTCGACGAACTCTATGAGGGCCTGCCCCTTGTTGCCGTTGCCCTTGGAATATTCGGCCTTCCCGAAGTCATCCGCAACGCCGGCTGGATAAAGGCAAGGCATATCAACGCCAAGGACATCACGCTGCGGTCAATGATACCGACGCGCGACGACTGGCGCCGCTCCTGGGGTGCGATGTTCCGTGGTACCGGTCTGGGTTCCTTCTTCGGGGCGTTGCCGGGCACGGGCGGTCTCTTGGCCGCCTTCATGTCCTATTCGACCGAAAAGCGCATCAACAAGGACCCGAGCCGCTTCGGAAAAGGAGCCATCGAAGGGGTGGCCGGGCCGGAAGCCGCCAATAACGCTGCCGTGCAGACGGCCTTCATTCCCACGTTGACGCTGGGTATCCCCGGTGATGTCGTCATGGCAATCATGCTCGGTGCGCTGGTGATCCACGGCATTCAACCTGGCGCGGCTGTGATCACTTCTCACCCCGATCTGTTCTGGGGGCTACTTGTCAGCTTCCTGTTCGGCAACATCTTCCTGATCATACTCAACGTCCCGCTGATAGGACTATGGGTCCGGATGCTGTCGATCCCTTATTCGGTTCTGTACCCGTTCATCATCGCCTTCATCTGCATCGGCGTTTACAGCGTGAACAGCAGCGTGACCGATCTGTATGTGCTTCTGTTCTTCGGGGTGCTGGGATGCATCATGGCCTATTTGCGTTTCGAGCCAGCACCTCTCATCCTCGGGCTGATCCTGGGCCCAATGCTCGAGGTCAACATGCGGCGCGCGCTGACCATGAGCCGAGGCGATTACACCGTGTTTATCTCGCGGCCGATAAGTGCGCTCTTCCTGGGCGCTGCCCTGTTGATCGTCATGTGGACACTCTGGAGTGTCTACCGGCGCCATCGTGCTGCGCGGCTTGAACGCGACGCGGCAGAACTCAGAAGATAACCGTCTAACTTGATGCTGGCGGTATTGAGAGAAGCTCGATCGCAGCTGCGACTGTAAGAAACAAAAAGGCCGGCGTCATAAGACGCCGGCCTTTTCGTTGCGATCCGCGCCAGCCCTTCACCAGAGCTCGCGAGGCTTATTCAGGCATCACGATCGTAGGCCTCGAGACCGGGTCGATAGCGCTTCTCGTCGATGAACTGTGCCATGCCCTTTTCGTCACCCCGCTCCGGATCGCGGAACTTGGTCGCGTCAGCCTTTGCCATCAGATACTCGAGCGCCTGCTCCCAACCCATCTGCCGCACATGATGATAGGCAGACTTGGCGCTGCGCAACACGTGCTGGTTTTTCTTGATGAGATTCTGAGCCAGCGCCGTCACTTCCGCGCGAAGTTGATCAGACGGAACCGCCTTGTTCACCAGCCGCATCTCCGCTGCCTGCTTTCCGTCAAAGGTCTCGCCGGTCATGATGTAGTACATCGCATCACGCTGCGGCATCACCATGGAGACCGACTTTGTCACGATGCCGGCAGGAATGATGCCCCAGTTTATCTCGGAAAGCCCAAAAGTGGCATCCTCAGCGGCTATCGCCAGGTCGCATCCAACCAGCACCTGAAACGCCCCGCCGAAGCACCAGCCATTGACCATTGCGATGGTGGGTTTGCGGTAGTGCATCAGCCGCCGCCACTGCCACGCAGCGTTGGCCGCAAACAGGCGCTCGCGTTCGTGGGGTGGCCAATTCTCCGTCTCACGGAAATACTCTTTGAGATCCTGACCAGCGGAGAATGCATTGCCAGAGCCGGTGATCACCAGCACCTGAGCACTATCGTCACCCTCCAGTGCATCAAGCACCGCTGTCATCTCTCTTACAATGCCGGGATTGATCGCATTGCGCTTGTCAGGCCGATTGAGCGAGATCCAGGCGATACCGCCCTCTATCTCCACCTTCACGTTTTCTCCCCAACCCGGCCCTACGGCGCTGACCTGTGCACTCATTGTCATTCTCCCTGACATCATCTAGCATTCGCTTCGGAATATATAAGGGACCCTGACACTGTCAATGTTGCAGAAGCCACTTAGCGGCCGTTCCCGTGCCGCACAGCGACCGCGCCTCATCTATCTGATGAACCAGCTCAACCTGATGATACGCAAGGCGCTGGACGACAGGTTGCGGCCGCATCAACTCGGTGGCCTTCAATATACGATCCTGGCCCTTGTGCGAGATCGCGAAGGGATATCGTCGGCGGAACTGTCGCGGCGCTTCTTTGTCACGCCGCAGACGATGAATGAGTCCGTTGCCTCACTGGAAAAACGCGGCCTCATCGAGCGCTCCGAGAGCGAGACGAACAAACGCATCCTCAACACCCGGGTAACGGACAAGGGACGCGACTTGCTGGACATCTGTGACGCCATCGCCGACGAGGTTGAGGACGAGGTCTTTGGCACGCTCGGTGAAGTTGAGTGCAAACTCTTCAACAAGATGCTGAGAGAGCGGATCCAGGTTCTCCAGGACAAGTGAACCCCCTCTGTGACCCGTATTGCGGTTATGCCGAAATCGGTAGCCGAGTTGCATCGTACTCGAACAGCCAATCATAGCGCATACGCACCTTTTCAGGTTGCCACTCGCCTTCCACATATTGGATCGCCTTGACCGGATCAGCCAGCGCCTGATTGTGAAAGCGATGCAGATTCGCCTCCGATCCGAGCACAATGGCGGCAGTCCGATCGGTTCTCAGCGCTTCATAGGCCTTGAACGCCCGGCCAGGGTCTCCTGGCGCTGCCTCGACACAACGGGCCAATATCAACCCGTCCTCGATGGCCATGATCGCGCCTTGGGCCAGGAACGGCAGCGTCGGGTGGCAGGCATCGCCCAAAAGCGTCACCCTGCCCTGCGTCCAGACCGGCAGCGGGTCGCGCTGCACGAGCGCCCAGCGGAATGGGGTGTCCAGCGAGTCGATCACCTCGTGCACCACCGGGTGCCAGCCCTCGAAATCCGCCTTACATTCGGCCTTGGTGCCGGCTTCGGTCCAGGACTCACTCGTCCATTCCGCGTTCTCGACCAGCCCGACGAAGTTCAGCAAATCGTTTCCACGGATCGGATAGGTGATCACATGGCCGCCGGGGCCGATCCAGTTGGTGCCGACTGGACGTTGCAGTTCCGGGCTGAGCCGATCCATTTGCGCCAGACCACGCCAAGCCATAAGGCCGGTGAACCGGGCCTTGGGCGAGGCGAACATTTGCGAGCGCATCTGCGAATGCACGCCATCCGCGCCGACCAGCCCGTCACCCCGCGCCGTGCGGCCGTCAGCAAGCGTCAGCGTCACGCCGTGCTCGTCCTGCGAAAAGCCAGTGGCACGCGCGTCGACCACAACCGCATCTTGCTTCAATTCGCGCACAGCCTCCAGGAGCACGCCATGCAGATCGCCCCGATGAACCATCCAGTATGGGGCGCCGAATCGCGCGACGGAGTCTGCACCAAGGTCAAACAGCTTCCATGACTGGCCGCTGTTCCATAGCCGCACCTGCTTGGCCGCCGCTTCGCACACTACGCTGCGCAGCCGCTCTTCGAGACCGAGCTCGATCAGCACGCGCGAGCCATTGGCAGCGATCTGGATTCCGGCACCCAGTTCCTTGAGTTCAGGCGCCTGCTCGAACACGGTCACGTCGATGCCGCGCTGCAGCAGCGCCAGCGCCGCCGTCAGGCCGCCAATCCCGCCACCGGCGATCAGTATGTGGAGTTTCTTCTGCAATGTGCCTCCCGTTCACCCCGGGGCGCGAACTCATGGAACCTTGAGGTGAATTATACTAATAGAAATTGTGTTCAATAATGTCAAAACGATATCGTCAACGATCGAGTCCCCTGGCCGCACACCAGGCGGC
>Ga0213835_100916_pt1 | contig 22006 bp, 22 predicted proteins | sample SWPATP01_FD_160576 | JGI IMG/M metagenome (GOLD analysis project Ga0213835, IMG submission 160576) | Coastal seawater microbial communities from Marineland, Florida, United States - SWPA TP0 #1 | ecosystem: Environmental > Aquatic > Marine > Coastal | place: USA: Florida | collected 2016-08-05 | reverse complement strand
CCTGCTGCGATTCGCCGGTCTCGAGGTTCGTCACGAGCAGCGGGTAGGTCGCTACTCGCCACTGCGTCGTGCGGTTCTCACTCGTGAGCGTCACACCACCGTCGAGCTCGGCGACGAAGCTCGCCGTCAGACGCGAGAGGTCGGGGGCGCTGTCGCGCGCGTAATCGTCAACGTTGTCGTCGATCACCTGGCCACGAGCATCCACCGCCCCGAAGTAAAACGGTGCCGAGAAGACTGACGGGGTGAGCGTCGTGAACTCGTCGAACTGGTCGGTCGTGAACTGCGCACGTTCGCCGTCTTCGGATGACAGTAGCTCGCGCAACTCGGTGGCCGCCTGGCCGATCTGGCGGTCGACTTCGTCGACGAGGGTGCGCTGCAGCGTCGTCAGCGTGCCGGTGCCGACGACGAGGAGGCCAAAGGTCACGACCAGCACCGTGACTCCGGTGATCTTCGAGCGGAGGGAGACGCCCTCCCACCACTGGCTCAGTTGCTCATGCATCAGGGTCGGCACAGGGTGCGGCCGCTCCCACCACTATTTCGATGCTTTGAGCATGTAGCCGAAGCCGCGCTTCGTCTGGATGAGCGGCTCGTCGGTGTGCTGGTCGAGCTTGCGGCGCAGGTACGAGATGTAGCTCTCGACGATGCCGGCGTCGCCGTTGAAGTCGTACTCCCACACGTGGTCGAGAATCTGCGCCTTCGACAGCACACGGTTGGGGTTGAGCATGAGGTAGCGCAGCAGCTTGAACTCGGTGGGGCTGAGCTCGATGACGACGTCGCCGACGGTCACCTCGTGCGTGTCCTGGTCCATCGTGAGCTCGCCGGCGCGGATGATCGCGTCGTCTTCCTCCTGCATCGTGCGGCGCAGAATCGCCTTGATGCGGGCGACGATCTCGTCGAGGCTGAACGGCTTGGTCACGTAATCGTCGCCGCCGACGGTGAGACCCATGATCTTGTCGTCGGTGTCATCTTTGGCGGTGAGGAAGAGGATGGGGCTCGTGTAGCCGCTCGAGCGCAGACGCTTGGTCACGCCGAAGCCGTTGATGTCGGGCAACATGACGTCCAGAATGATGAGGTCGGGCTCTTCTTCGAGCACCGCCGAGATGGCCTGTGCGCCGTTACTCACCGCCCGAACGGCGAAACCGGCGAACCGCAGACTCGTTGTCAGCAGGTCACGGATGTTGGGCTCGTCGTCGACGATAAGAATTTTGGGTCCGTCAGCCATACTGACATTCTCTGCGCGTTCATTGTATGTTTCCTGAACGCCGCGCCGATGGGGCCGGGATGCGCGGGGCGCGCTTGCTGAACTATGCCGCCTCGTCGAGGGCGTGCGCGTCGAGAATTTCGTAGCTGTAGCCCTGCTCGGCGAGGAACCTCTGCCGGTTCTGCGCGAAGTCTTGGTCGACCGTGTCGCGGGCAACCAGCGTGTAGAAGCTCGCGGGGATTCCGCTCTGCTTCGGCCGCAAGAGCCGACCGAGGCGCTGCGCCTCCTCCTGGCGCGAGCCGAATGAGCCCGATACCTGAATCGCGACGGTCGCTTCGGGCAGGTCGACCGAGAAGTTCGCAACCTTCGACACCACGAGTACGGGGGTCGTGCCGTCACGAAATTCCTGGAACAGCCGCTCGCGTTCGTCCACCGGCGTGGCACCCGTCAGCTGCGGTACGCCGAGCTCGTCGGCGAGCTCGTCGATCTGGTCGAGATACTGCCCGATGATCAGGATGCGCTCGCCCGCGTGCCGCTCGACGAGTCGCTTCACGACGTCTCGCTTTGCCGGCGCTGTCGCGGCCAGCCGGTAGCGCTGATCGTCGGCGCTCGCCGCATACTCGAGCCGCTCGTCGGGCGGCAGGTCGACGCGTACCTCGTAGCAGGAGGCGGGGGAGATGTAGCCCTGCTGCTCGATTTGCTTCCAGGGGGCGTCAAAGCGCTTGGGGCCGATGAGGCTGAACACGTCACCCTCGCGGCCGTCTTCGCGCACCAGGGTCGCGGTCAGGCCGAGACGCCGCCGGGCCTGCAGCTCGGCGGTGAGCTTGAACACGGGGGCGGGCAGTAGGTGCACCTCGTCGTAGACGATCAGACCCCAGTCGAGGGCGTCGAGGAGCGCGAGGTGGGCGTACTCGCCCTTCCTCTTGGCCGTGAGGATCTGGTAGGTGGCGATCGTGACGGGCTTGACCTCCTTGATCTGACCCGAGTACTCGCCAATCTCGTTGGCGGTGAGGGTGGTGCGGCGCAGCAGCTCGTCTCGCCACTGTCGGGCCGACACCGTGTTGGTGACCAGGATGAGCGTCGTGGTCGCCGCCGACGCCATCGCCCCGGCACCGACGAGGGTTTTGCCGGCGCCGCACGGAAGGACGACGACGCCCGAGCCGCCCACGAAGAACTGGTCGATCGCCTGCTGCTGGTAGGGGCGCAGGTTCCATTCCGCCGTGTCGAGGTCGATGGGGTGCGGGGTGCCGGGCGTGTATCCGGCGAGGTCGTCGGCTGGCCACCCGATCTTGACCAACTCTTGCTTGACCTGGCCGCGTGCCCACGCCTGCAAGCGGTAGGCGTGCTCGTCGAGACGACCCTCGAGCAGCGGAGCGATCCGCTTGTTCGACGCGATCTCGGTCAGCACGGCGCGATCAGTCGACCGCAGCACCAAGCCCTCGTCGTCACGCTCCACGACGAGCCGGCCGTAGCGGCCGACGGTTTCGGCGATGTCGATCGACACCGACGCGGGCACCGGAAACTTGGAGTACTTCTCGAGCACGGCGAGCATCTCACCGGCGTCGTGCCCGGCGGCCCGCGCGTTCCAGAGCCCGAGGCGCGTGATGCGGTAGGTGTGAATGTGCTCGGGCGCGCGTTCGAGTTCGGCAAACACGGCGAGCGCGTGGCGCGCGTCATCTGCGTGGGGGTTCGCCACCTCGAGCAGCACGGTTCGGTCGCTCTGAACGATGAGCGGGCCGTCAGGATTCATAACGGGCCAGTCTAGGCCCGCGAACTGAGAGCGCTGATCCCTACTCGGGCACGTCGAGGGTGGCGATGCTCGAGATGGGCAGGGTGCGCTCGACGTCGGCCGCGAGGTCGCGCCCGCGCACCCGGCCGGCCGCGATGCCGGTCGGCTCGAGGTCGAAAACACGTTCGCTGCCGTCCGGCAGACGCACGGTCACGTGCACGGGTAGCTTGGCACGCAACGCGAGCTCCCACTGGCGGGCGACCCACGCGTCGCCGCCTGCGGCTCCGGCGCTCGAGGTGGCGCCGTGCAGCCGTCGCGCGGCCTCGAGAACGGGGTCGGCTCCCGACGCCGCCGCGGGCGAACGGGTGCCCGGCGCGCGGCCGCGGCGTCGCTCCGCGCGCACCGGTTCGATCGGATGCTCGCCCTCCTCGGGCGCGGCCGGGTACCTCGCGTCGATGAGCGTTCCGAGCACGAGGCCCGGGTCGAGACGGCTGACCAACCGGTGGCGTCCCACGCGGCTCAGCCCGAGCGGCGTGAGCGCCGTGTCGACGCTGAGCGTGTCGATCAGCGCCGTGTCGTCGCTGCGGATGCTCGTCGTGGCGGCGAGATCCGTCGCTTCGTCGCCGGTGAGCATCCCGACGCGAATTGATCCGTACCGCCGCGCCGTCTCGTCGATCAGGTATGCGACCGGTTGCGGCACGCCCGTGAGTGACAGCGCGGTCAAGAAGTCGGTCAGATCGTCGGCGGTCTCGCCGCGGGCGATGGCGCGGGTGATGCTCTCGGACGACAGCCGATAGCGGCCGGCAAGCCCGGCGGCCTCGACGTCGGCGATGCCGCGCAAGCGCTCGTCGAGGTCGGCCGCGAGCGGGCCGGGCGAGACGATCGTGAGGTCGTGTTGGAGGTAGACCTGACGCACCTCGGGGGGAAGCAGAGGGGCAAGGGCTCGAGTCGCCGCGGCGCTGCTGTCGCTGAGAAGCGCCGCCCCGATGGCGCTCGCGCGCCCCTCGACGCTGATGCCGAGAAGCCCGGCCTGTCGGCTCAGCGCGTTGAGACGCTCGGTGAGCGGGCCGTCGGCCGCCGGGTACAACCAGCTGACGAGTTCGGCCGTGCGGTCACCGGCGCCCGCGACGGCGCGGCGGCCCAGCTCGTCGCGCAGCGGCTCGGGCAGAGCGTCGCGCCACGCGTCGGCGAGTGTTGCCCACCGCTCGCCGACCGACCGCGACCTCCACTGCTCAGCGGCCGGAGTCGCGACGAGGCGGTCGGCGGAGTCGTCGACGAGGTGGGCGCTGCGGGCGAGGGCGAGGTGATCGCCGAGACCGTCATCGCTGATGGCGGCCTCGGCGGCGACCCGTCGAGCGTCGGGCAGTGAGACCCCGCCGCGCGCAAGCAGTTTTGCGGGGGTGCGATCGAGCGATCGGGTGAGCTCGCCGATGCGCACGGTGCACTCGAAGGCGTGCTCGGCGGCGACCCTGTCGAGCCGCGCGATGTCGTCGGCGTCGATGGGGCGCAGCGGGCTGGGCGCCGGAGCTTCACGCAGTGCATCGGCAGAGAGACCGGGCACGCCCTCGCCGCCGCGGCGCGCCAGTGTCGCACCGACGGCAGCCGGCACCAGAACCTGCGCGTCGTCCAATACGACCAGCAGGCGCTCAGCGGCGGTCTGCAGCACCGCGATTGTGTCGGCCGGTGAGGCGTCGAGGCGCGCCGCGAGTTCGGCCACCGACACCCCGCGGCCATCGGGGTCGAGCTCGACGGCGGTCGCCAGCGCCGAGAGGGATGCGCGGGGCAGGTCGGCGACGGCGCTCGCGATCGACGCGTCGTCGAGCAGCGCTTCGGCCAGGTCGAACAGGTCGTTGAGCGACGCTGGTGAAACGCGTCTGCGGCGAATCAGAGCGGCCAGCTGGGCCTCGTCGTACTGTCGCAGCCGAGCTGCGAGGGCCAGGGATGCGGGACTAGCCGCCGGCATGCTTGGCGGCGCGCGATCGCCGTACCGCGCTCACGATGAGCAGGGCGACAATCAGGCCGAATCCGATCGGCAGGCTGATGAGCGGCAACATGGTGACCCACGCCCACACTCCAGAAGAGAAGTCGCGCGGGTCGAGCCCGGCCGACACCGCCGACATGAGGGCGATGAAGCAGCCGAGGCTGATCACGATGACGACCGCCACGAGGTAGGCCAACACGCGTTCCACGCGGTTGCCCATGACGATCGACTCTTCTGGCATGGGCCCAGGATAGGCCCGCCGCCGCGTGGCGGCCTACCCCCCGCTCCAGGGGGCACCGTGCGCCGGGTATCCTCTCAGCAACGCACCACACCACCGTCAGGAGTACGCGCATGCCCACCGGCAAGGTCAAGTTTTACGACCAGGACAAAGGCTTCGGCTTCATCGCGAGCGATGAGGGCGACGAGGTCTTCCTGCACGCCTCCGCGTTGCCCGACGGCGCGACGGTGAAGGCGGGTACTCGGCTCGAGTTCGGCATCGCCGACGGCAAGCGCGGTGCGCAGGCCCTTTCGGTACGCATTCTCGATGCGAAGCCGACGCTGAGCGCGATGAACCGCAAGCCCGCCGACGAGATGGCCATCATCGTGGAAGACCTCATCACGCTGCTCGACGGCGTTGGAGGGCGGCTGCGGGGAGGCCGCTACCCCGACCGCGAGCAGGGGCGCAAGATCGCCGCCGTGCTGCGCAAGGTCGCGGACGACCTGGATGCCTGACGCCGCCGACCCCGCAGCTCTCGAGGCTCTCGGCCGGGCAGCGCTCGCCGAGATCACGCCGGCGCGCACGGTCGGGCAGTTGCGCGAGCTGTCTGACGCTGACGGCGTCACGACCCTGCTGTTTTCCACGGCCATGGGCGGATACCCCGGCTGGGTCTGGACCGTCAGTATCAGCACGATCGATCCGGCTCAGCCGAGCGTGCTCGAGACCGAGCTGATGCCCGGTGACGGCGCGCTGGTGGCGCCCGACTGGGTGCCGTGGGCTGACCGCCTCGACGACTTTCTCGCGCAACAGGCCGAGCAGGCCGCCGCCGACGCCGCCGGAGATGAGTCCGACGAGGCGGATGACGACGACGATGCCGATGACGACGCCGACGAGCACGACCTGCACGACGACCACGATGCCGACGTCTTCGACGGCGTCGACATCGACGCCCACGCCGACGAACTCGACGCCGCTACCGGCGAGGACGACTGACGACGATCAGCCCGAGCACTCCCAGGGCGACGCCGACTCCTGCCGTCGCGATCATGCCGGACGTGTCGCTTGCCACACCGGTGAGCGCCATGACGGCAACGACCGCGAGCGCGACGAGCCAGAGGGCTATGCCGACGAGGTAGGCCAGCCGGTCGTTCGTCGCGAGCGGCTCCGGCTGCGGCCGGCGCTCGTCGTGTGACACCCAGAGGCGCATGGAGCTAGCCGGCCACTCGCTCGAGCACGTAGTCGAGGCTGCGGATGAGCTGACGCACATCGTCGGGCTCGATCGCGACGAAAGTGGCGACGCGCAGCTGGTTGCGGCCAAGCTTGCGGTACGGCTCGGTGTCGACGATGCCGTTGGCCCGCAGGGTCGCCGCGACGGCGGCCGCGTCAACGCTGTCGTCAAGGTCGATGGTGACGACCACGGGGGAGCGGTGGTCGGGGTTCGCCACGAAGGGAGTCGCCAGGGGGTGCGCCTCCGCCCAGTCGTACAGCAGCCCGCTCGAGGCGGCCGTGCGCTCGCCGCACCAGGCGAGGCCGCCGGATTCGTTCATCCACCGCACTTGCTCATCGAGCAGAACGAGCGTGGCGAGCGCGGGAGTGTTGAGGGTCTGGTCGAGCCGCGAGTTGTCGATGGCGGCGGTCAGCGACAGGAACGGCGGGATGAAGCGCTCGGATGCGCCGATGCGCTCGGCACGCGCGATCGCGGCGGGGCTCATCAGCGCGATCCACATACCGCCGTCGCCGGCGAAGTTCTTCTGCGGCGCGAAGTAGTAGACGTCAGTTTCGGTGATGTCGATGTCGATGCCGCCGGCCGCGCTCGTCGCGTCGACGACGGTCAGGGCACCCTCGTCACCGTGGATGCGCGTGACCGGGCTGGCCACGCCCGTCGACGTCTCGTTGTGCGGGTACGCGTACACGTCGACGCCCGCGACGGGCTCGAGCGTGCCGCGCGTGCCGGCCTCGGTCTTGACGACGTGCGGGGCCTCCAGCCACGGCGCTCGGGCGGACGCGACGAACTTGCTGCCGAACTCGCCGAAGTCGAGGTGGCCGCTGCGGCGCTCGATGAGGCCTGCCGCCGCGACATCCCAGAACGCGGTCGAGCCGCCGTTGCCGAGCACGACCTCGTAGCCGTCGGGGAGTCGAAACAGCTCGGCAAGCCCCGCGCGCACGCTTCCCACGAGCGCCTTGACGGGCTTCTGGCGGTGCGAGGTGCCGAGCAGGTGCGCAGCGTTGGTGACGGCGGCGAGCTGTTCAGCGCGCACCTTCGAGGGGCCGCATCCGAATCGACCGTCGGCGGGAAGCAGCTCAGCGGGGATGACGATGTCGGCCATACACGAATCCTACTGACCGCTCTCGGCGGGAAGTTCGGGGCAGGCGCGAGCGTTTAGGCTGAGTGATGCGCTCTTTCGAGAGCCGAATTGCGAAGAAGGGGTGACAGATGACCGATCTCGTCGACACGACCGAGATGTATCTGCGCACCATCCTCGACCTCGAGGAAGAGGGAATCACCCCGCTTCGCGCCCGCATTTCCGAGCGCATCGGCCACTCCGGGCCCACGGTGTCGCAGACGGTCGCCCGCATGGAGCGCGACGGGCTGGTGAGCATCGAAGGAGACCGTCATCTTGCGCTCACCACGGAGGGGCGTGCGAAGGCGACGGCCGTCATGCGCAAGCACAGGCTAGCCGAGCGACTGCTCGCCGACGTCATCGGCCTCGAGTGGTCACTCGTGCACGAGGAGGCGTGCCGCTGGGAGCACGTGATGAGCGAGCAGGTCGAGCGGCGCATCATCGCGATGCTCGGTGACACCGCCGAGTCTCCATACGGCAACCCGATTCCGGGGCTCGAGCAGTTCGGCCTTCCCGAGGCCGAACCGTTTCTCGACGGGGTCATTGCCCTCCAGCACGCGCTGGCGGCCGGTACGCGTCACTGCACGATCCGCCGTTTGGCCGAGCCGGTGCAGTTCGACCCCGACGTGCTGCACCAGCTGCACGAGGCGGGCGTCGTGCCGGGTGCCGAGGCGGTCATCCGTGCCGGCGACGGCGGCTACATCTCGGTGGAGGTCGTCGGCCGCGCCGAGGCAATCGAGTTGCCTCCCGAGGTCGCTCAGCACATCTACGTAGCCGACTGAGCATTAACCACCATATGTGGTGGTCGCGCGTCGGCTTGTGACCTTTCCGTTACCTCGCGTACACTCGCCAGGTCGTCGCGTACACCCCACGCCGACGGCTCCGACGCAGGACGCCCGCACCGCCCGTCTCCTGCCCGGACCGTGGAACACACGAAAACAGTGACGGGCCGCACGCATGAAGCGGCGAGGCGCAGGAGATTTCTCTTGATCCCAGGCACCCCCGGCGAGACCCCGCGCATGACCCAGCGCGACGACGCCGCCCCCGTCCGACGCCGCGACCTGCGCGCCGAGCGCACCGGCCTCGTCGTTCGTCCTGCAGTATCCACCCCGGCCGTCGCGTCGACCGCCGCACCGTCGCGCCCCACCCGCCCCGGCATCAAGCGCACCGCCGTCAACATGGCCGTCATTACGGTCGCGACCGGGCTCATTGCGACCATGGCGCTTCCGGGTACCTCGCTCGTCACCGACCCCGTTGCGAACGCCGAGAACGCGATCGCGAGCGGTAACGCCGAGGCCATCGCCCAGCTCATGGCGACCGAGGCGCAGAGCGTCGACGTCGCTGCTGACGTCGCCGTCACGGCCGCATTGCGTGACGACTTCGGCGCCACGACCGTCGAAGAACTCGCCGCCGCCCGCGCCGCGGAAGAGCGCGCCGCCCGCATCGCCGCTGCCGCCGCTGCCCCGCCCGCCTACTCGGGCCCCGGCGTCGCCGACTTCCTCGCGAACCCGCCGTATCCCTCGTTCAGCCTTGACCAGGTCGTGCAGGTTGCCCTGCAGTATCAGGGAACCCCCTACGTGTTCGGCGGCTCGAGCCCCGCAGGCTTCGACTGCTCAGGCTTCGTGCAGTTCGTGTACGCCCAGTTCGGCATCGGACTGCCCCGCACGGTGCAGACGCAGGCCGCCGTCGGCACGCGCATCTCGCGCGAAGACGCGCTGCCCGGCGACGTCGTCATCATGCCCGGCCACAACGGCATCTACATGGGGCCCGGCATGATTCTCGACGCTCCCCGCGCCGGCGGCGTGGTCAGCGTGCGCCCCATCTGGACCGACAACTACTACATCGTTCGCTACGGCATCTGACGCGCCGACGCCTGCGTGACGGGCGCCGTTCATCTTCGTGGGTTAGCCTGACCGCATCGACGCCACCAGGCGCGGGCCAAGGAGCGACCATGCGACAGCGATGCGACATCCAAACCGTGGATGCGCGTGCCGTTTTTCGCATAGTCGGCGGCGTTCGCGAGTTCGTGCCCTGTCACGGACCCGCCGGAACAAGCACTGCTGTCTGACAGCAGTGCTTTTTTTGTGCCCACACCCGGGCGCGAACACCGAACTTCTCGACCGACGACGACGTCGATGTGGGACCGTCCGCAGGCCATGCGGGCCCGTCGACAGGAGAAGCCGTGCGCACACTCGTCCTCAACGCTGGATACGAGCCCCTCGCCGTCGTGTCATTCCGCCGCGCTCTGGTGCTGGTGATGAACGGAAAAGCGAGCGTCCTTGCCGCCGATGGCGAGCATCCGGTGTTCGGAATCACTGACGCGTTCGACCGACCGAGCGTTATCGTGCTGCGGCGTTACGTCAAGATTCCGCACGCCAGGAAGGTGCCGCTTACGCGCCGGGGTGTACTGCGCCGCGACGGCAACCGCTGTGCCTACTGCGGCTCGTTCGCCTCGACCATCGACCACGTGCACCCCCGCTCGCGCGGCGGTGCCGACTCGTGGGAGAACCTGGTGGCCTGCTGCCTGAAGTGCAACAACATCAAGGGCGACCGCACGCCGGCCGAAATGGGGTGGCAGCTGCGCGTGACGCCGAAGGCCCCGCACGGCACGGCCTGGCTGGTGCGCGGCATCGAGCGCCCCCAGCCGCAGTGGGACGAGTACCTGGCGCCGTCAGTGGTCGCGGCCTAGCGGCCTCCGCCCCCGCCTCCCCCGCCCCCACCGCCGGCGAAGCCGCCGCCGAACGAGCCGCCCATCGTGCTGCCGGTGCCGCTCGACGACCACTGCGACGCCGGATCCGTCATGGTCGACTGCACGCCCTGGAGGGCGGTCACGAAGAGCGCAGCCTGGAACCCGTTCGGGCCGACGAAGAAGTCGGGCGTCTCACCGGCGGCGGACGCGCGGAGGGCGAGTTCGCGCATCCACTCGTCTTCGACACCCCAGACGACAGCCCACGGCAGCAGCTTCTCGTAGAGCTTCACGAGTTCGCGGCCGTCGCCCACGTCGATGCGTTCAGCCCCCTGCGGGCTCTGCAGGGCGCGCAGTCGGTCTTCTTCTGCGACGGTGAGGTAGAGCCGCAGGCCGTCGAGGTGGTCGAGGGCGTCTCGCCCGCGCTGGGTGAGCTGCTGGGGCCGCAGTGTGAGGAGGGAGGCGAAGATCGCGCCGACTCCGGCGCCGGCCGCCGCGATGCCAAGCATGAGGTCGAACTGCCCGAACAGCGCCCGAGTGACGATGAAGGCGGCGACGGCGATGGTGAGGAGCAGCCACAGCGCCGAGGCAAGCCGAGTCGCGACCGGGCGCTTCGGGGCGCGCTCGGTGAAACCCTGCTCGGCGAGGGAGCGCTGCGCTGTCTCGCTGAAGCCGTTGAGGGCCGCGGTCAGTTCGGCGTCGTATTCGCCGTACGGCTTCAGGGCGCCCTCGTCGCGGTCGGCGCCGAAGAGGGCGTCGAGTGCGGCGGTGTCGAGATCGTCGGCACCCGCATCCGAGCGGTATTGCAGGGTGTACGGGGCATCCGAGTCGGTCGCCGAGTACGCCAGGATGCGGATGTTTTTGCGCACCGCCAGCCGCACGAGCATGGCGGGTATCGCGGTGTCGGGGCGGCTGACAAGGTGCGCCGACTGGAGGATGTCGATGCCGCTCGGCTCGGTGTACTGCGGAATGAGCGCTCGCGTGCGCGGGACCCCGCCTGGCGCCCGCACGGCCGAGATGATTGCGGTGAGGAGTGCGGCAGCGGCGGCCACGATGATGGCGATGCCGGTCGCCGGGACCCACACCGGGATGGGGGTTGGCGCGGGCGGCTCGAAGGTCACGAAGGTGCCGGGCTCGAAGCCGATCGCGACGCTGAGCGTCTCGCCGGGGCCGAGCTCGGTTGCGCTCGCGGTGATGGGGTTGCCGCTCGCGTCAATCGGGCACTGATCGGTTGAGCCCTGTGGGCCGACGTAGCAGGCGGCGTTGCCCGTAAGCGCGTCGGCGATCTCATCACTGAGGGTCACGGTGGCGCTCACCTCACCGAAGGGCTGCCCCCAGCCTGTGCCGTTGACATCCCAGTAGAGCTCGTCGCTCGCGGTGTCATCGAACGAGCGCACGACGTTCTCGAGCGTGTAACTGATCACGTACGTCTGAAGACCTCGCACGAAGGTGTCGTCGCCCAGGGCGAGCTCGAGGAACGCTCCGCGCTCGTCGCTCTCGAACGGCACGGATGCGCCACTCTCGTCGGTCACGCTCGTCACCTCGGGGGCCAGCGGCCCCCCGTCGTAGTCGATCGGAATCGCACGGATGATGCCGCGGTTCTGATCGATGTCGGGGAAGCGGGCGACGATCGTCTCGACCACCTCGAGTCGCGAGGTGCCGTCGGCGGCCCGACTCAGCGTGTAGTCGGCGTCGAAGGAGTCGAAAGTGAAGTTGCTCGTGTCGGCGTGCGCGGGCAGCAGCGCGGCGCCCGGTGCGACCCCGAGGGCGACCGCCCCCGCGAGTGCCGTGGCGACGAGAAGGCGAGTGATGTGGCGGCGGCGGGACAGCATCCGACGACCCTAGCAAGGCTACGTTTCGTCAGCTTCGATGTGTTCAGTGGGCGACAGCATCGTGCGTAGTGCCTCGATGCGGCGGCGAGCCGTGTTGCGCGAGATGGCCGCGCGCGGTTCGGCGACGTCGAAGCCGTGGTACGCGCCGGGAATCGTGACCAGCTCGCACCGTCCACCGTCGCGGCGAACCCGCGCGGCATAGGCCACGTCTTCGTCGTAGAACAGGTCAGCGGTGCCGACGGCGATCCACGTTGGGGGGAATCCGGCGAACTCGGGGCGGCGCGCGGGAACAGCGTCGGCGGGCGGATGTGCGGCGAGCCCGCCGAGGTACATGCCCCAGCCGAGCCGGTTGCTCGCGCCGTTCCAGAGCCGCACGTGGGCGGGGTCGGTGTGGCTCGGGTCTGCCGCCGTGCGGTCGTCGAGCATCGGGTACATGAGCGCCTGGCCGGCGAGGCTGAGCTCGCCCGCGTCGATCGTGCGGGCGGTCAGCGCGGCGGCCAGCCCGCCGCCGGCCGAATCGCCGGTGAGCGCGATGCGGGCGGGGTCGACGCGGTCGTGCCTGGCGAGCCACGCGAGGGCGGCAGCGCAGTCGTCGAGCGGGGCCGGGTAGGGATGCTCGGGCGGCAGCCGGTAGTCGACGCTGGCCACGACGGCGCCCAGCTCGTCGGCGAGCGTGCGGCACAGCGCGTCGGAGCCGCGGGCCGAGCCGATGATGAGCCCGCCGCCGTGGATCTGCATGACGGCGGGCAGCCGCCCTTCGGTTTCTCGGGCCGCCGACGGCCAGTGAACGCGGATGCGCGCCCCGCCCTCCAGAGGCACCAGCTCGCCGCCGCGCGGCGCTCGCGCCGCGCCAATTCGCCCGACCGCGCGCAGCAGGCGCCGGTTGCGCGCGGTCGCCGAGGTGCGCGGCATGAGTCGCGCCCGAGTCAGATCGGGGTGGAAGGAGGGGGCATCGGTGCCGCGGGCCATGCGGTCACTCTAGGCCGCACGGCCCGCGGCGGATGGTGCGGCGGTGCGACTACAGCGGCTTGCCGCCCGTGACCGGCAGAATCGCGCCGGATACGTAGCTGGAGTCGTCAGAGGCGAGGTACACGTAGGCGGGCGCGAGCTCGGCGGGTTGGCCGGCGCGCCCGAGCGGGGTATCGCTGCCGAATTCGGAGACCTTCTCCTCGGGCCAGTCGGTTGCCGGAATCAGCGGCGTCCAGATCGGTCCCGGCGCGACGGCATTCACGCGGATCCCCGCCTCGCCGAGGTCTTGCGCGAGGGCCTTGGTGAAGGCAACCTGAGCGGCCTTCGTCATCGCGTAGTCGATGAGGCCGGGGGAGGGGTTGAACGCCTGAATGGACGTGGTCGTGATGATGGATGAGCCCTCGTGGAGGTGCGGGCGCGCCTCGGCCGTGAGCCACAGCATTGAGTAGAGGTTGGTGCGCATGACGCGATCCCACTCGTCGGTGCTGATCGACTCGATGCCGTCGCGGTCGTCCTGGTACGACGCGTTGAGCACCAGGATGTCGAGGCCGCCGAAGGTGTCGACGGTGCGCTCGACCGCGTCGCGGCAGAAGCCTTCGTCGCGCACGTCGCCCGCGAGCGTGAGCGCGCGTCGGCCGGCGTCGGCGATGAGCTCGGCCGTGTCCATCGCGTCAACCTCTTCCTCCGGCAGGTGGATAAATGCGACATCGGCGCCCTCGCGGGCGTAGGCGATGGCGACCGCGCGGCCGATTCCTGAGTCGCCGCCCGAGATGAGGGCGCAGCGACCCTCGAGCTTGCCCGTGCCGCGGTAGCTCTTCTCGCCGTGGTCGGGGGCGGGGCTCATCTGGTGCGTGAGCCCGGGTTGCGAGTCTTGCGACTGCGGTTCGAACTCGTCGGGGTGGGCGCTACGGGGGTCGGTCGTGTCAGCCATGGTGGCGTCTCCTCTCGATCGGAAACCGCCACGATTCCAGTGCCGCGAGCATCCGGGCAAGGCATTCCCACGGCGCGCTCAGACAGGAGCCGCGGCTCGCCGCGGGCGGCCGCGCCTAGACTGGAAGCGCCTGCCTCTGTAGCTCAATGGAAGAGCAGCTCCGTCCTAAGGAGAGGGTTGGGGGTTCGAGTCCCTCCAGGGGCGCCAGTCGTCGTTATCTGTCGCCGAGCGCGGCGTCGATCTCGGCCCGGCGGGCCAGGACGAGCGCATCGAACGCCTCCGGCGCGAGCGGGCGGGCGTCGGTGGCCGTCACAGCACCTTTCGAGTGCGCCATACCTACGTTCCGCGACGCAACCGCGTCGATGACGGCGGGGCTGAAGGGGTAGACGGAGTACCCGGAGGCGGTGGCCGCGATCGCGACAAGCGGGCGTCCTCGATAGCGCAGCGCGCGCATCCCGTAGGACCTGCCCTCGGTCGCGTCGGTGACGAGCGTCCGGGCGCGATCGAAGAGACGCGCGACGATGTCGTCGCTCATTACGACTCGGGGTCGTACATGAACTCGCGGAGCTCTTGAGGGCAGCGGCACGCGACGGCGACGCGTCTCGCCCACTCGATCGCCTCGGCGCGGGTCGGCACCTCGATGATGGTGTGGCCGCCGTCAAGCCGCGCGAATGCCTCGTAGCCAGGTTCGCTCGTCGAGCCGTCGGCGGCGACCGTGAGCGGCGCGACATCTTCATTAATGCCGCCGCCGAAGACGTAGACGCCGGCCACCTTCATGTCGCGGATGACCTGGTGCGACTCCTTGACGACGGCGTCCCACTCACCGTCGTCAACCTGCATCACACCGCTGGGGAACGAGATCAGGTACTTCGTCATGCGCTGACGCTAGCGCAGCTGCGTCGTGAGCGGTCGGGTTACTCGAGCAGCTTGCCTTCCTGGCTCACGTTCTCCATGAGTGCCGCAATCTCGCCCGGAACGCGCGGAATCGGCTCGTGCTCGATCGAGCCGTCAGCTGACCAGACGAGGTTCACCTGCAGGGCGGGATCGGTATCGGGGTAGTCACTGCGGTTGTGCGCTCCACGGCTCTCGCGGCGCTCGAGCGCGCAGTCGAGCGTCGCGCGGGCGGCCATCAGCGACGCCCGCAGGTCAAACGCGTGGGCGAGGCCCGAGAAGCCGGCGAGGTCGGGATGTACGCCGATGCGTGTCTGCCGGTCGTCCAGTTCGTCGAGTTGCCGTAGACCCTCGAGCAGCCCCGCCTCGTCGCGCACCACGCCCCCGTAGTCGGTCATGGTGTTGCGCAGATCGCGTTGCAGCGCCCTGACGTTCTCAACGCCGTCCGACACGAGGACCTCGGTGACCTCGTTGTCGGCCGCCTCGATCGCGTCGCGTGAGCGGTGCTGTGTGACGATGCCTTCGCTGTAGTTGGCGGCCGCCTCACCGACGATGCGGCCGTACACGAGAAGCTCAATCAGCGAGTTTCCGCCGAGGCGGTTGGCGCCGTGCAGCCCGCTCGAGGCCTCGCCGATGGCGTACAGCCCCTGCACGTCGGTCGAGTGATCGTCGGAGTTCACCCAGACACCGCCCATCGAGTAGTGGGCAGTGGGGGCGATCTCGATGGGCGTCGTCGTGACGTCAAGCACCTGCAGTTCGAGCATCGTCTGGTAGACCCGCGGAAGGCGCGTCATGATCGTCTCGCGCGGAAGGTGAGAGATGTCGAGCAGCACGCCGCCCTTCTCCGTGCCCCGGCCCTCCTTGATCTCGGTGTACGCCGCGAGGGCGACTCGGTCGCGCGTCGAGAGCTCCATGCGCTGCGGGTCGTACTTCTCCATGAAGCGTTCCCCGAGACTGTTGAGCAGGTGACCACCCTCGCCGCGCGCGGCCTCGCTGATGAGCGTGCCGGCCGCGTTCTCGGGTTCGAGGATGCCGCTCGGGTGAAACTGCACCAGCTCGGCGTCGCGCAGTCGGCCGCCGGCGTCGACGGCCAGCTTGAACGAGTCGCCCGTGTTCTCATCGCGTCGGCTCGAGGTGCGTCGCCAGATGCGGTTGTGGCCGCCAGCGGCGATGATGACGGCATCGGCGATGATCGTCACCCGCGTACCGTCTCGCAGGTCGAAGCCGTAGGCACCGAACACGACGTTGTCGCTGACCAGGATGCGCGTGATGTACACCGAATCGAGGATCGGGATCTGCAACTGGGTGGCGCGCGCAACCAGCGTGCGCTGAATCTCGAGCCCCGTGTAGTCACCGGCGAAGGCGGTGCGCCGGTACTTGTGAGCCCCGAAATAGCGCTGGCTGATGCGACCGTCGCTCTCTCGCGCGAAGGGCATGCCCCACCGGTCGAGATCTTCGATGCCGCGGTGGGCATACTTCGTCACCGTCTCAACGGTGTGCGGGTTTGCGAGTAGGTAGCTCTCGGTAATGGTGTCAGCGGCGTGCTGCTGCCAGCTGTCCTCCTCGTCCATCGTCGATAGAGCCGCATTGATGCCCCCGGCCGCGAGCGCGGTGTGGGCGTCGTTCTTGCGGCGCTTGCCGACGGCGAGCACATCCACCCCGCGTTCCGACAACTCGATGGCAGCCCGAAGGCCCGATCCGCCCGTTCCGATGACAAGAACGGACGTAGAAATTCGACGGTCGGACGCGGCTCGAGTGGTCATGTTTCGACGGTATGGGTCACGACTGGGCGGGTACCGGCGGGGGGCTGAACAAACCCTTGGGCGCACCTGTCGAGGTGCAGTGGAGGCGACTTTTCGGCACGGGCTGCACAGCGCAGTGACGGCGTTCCGTGCGCGTTCGTCAGTCTGCTGTCGGCCGTGGGGTGACGCGCCGTTCGGGCTGAGGCCTCTGTATCGCGAACTCGCCGCCAACGCGCCCACCGAACGGGCGACCGTGATCGGCGAATTCTTCGCGAAAGAAGGCGAGCCGCCACTCGCCGAGGGTGATCAGAGCGCCCGTTCGGAGGATGCGGCCCGGGCTCGAACTCTCGAGCAGAACCGGCTTGTCGGATGCCCGTTCGCTGCCGGCCACGTACAGCACGTATTCGTCGCGTTCGTCGTGCACGATACGAGCGTGCTGGGGTTCGAGACCCGGGAGTATGAGGTCGGCGGCGCCGCTGGAGCCGATGATGGTGACGTCGGGCAGCAGATCGAATTCGCGCGGCGCCTTCCCGTCCCACGTTCGCGACTGCATGGCAAAGATTAGCCGTGGGCGGCCCGAGCCGGGCAGGTAATGCGTCGTCGTCGGACGTCGGCGAATGCGACGCGCCATCGTGGGTGCCGGGGGGAACAGCGTGGTCGGGGGCAGATGCATCCGCTGCGCATCCGGGCTGCGACCGTCTCGACGGAGCGCCCGAAGCGCGGACAGTGACCGCAACCTGAGGTGGGGTGAGCGCGTGAAAATCCGCAGATACCAGGGCGCCCGCACGACGCCGATGCTTGCCACGATGCCGTGGCGGGTGCGCAGAGAAACCGTAAGACCGAATCGGGCGAGTTCCGCTCCGAAAGCGCGCGCCCACTCAAGGCCCGCGCGCGCGTCAGGGAGCGCAACCGCGCCCTCGGTCACGGAAACGGTCACGTCTGTTCCGTCGGCCAACACTGATCCACCGACGGCGGGACGCGAGTCGTCGGCCGACATCGAAAAGCGGAGGTCGATGTCGAGGCGCACCGGCGACGCCGTGCTCACGTGCGGTGCGGGTCAGATCCGGCAGCGAGGTCGTCACTCGTGGTGACCCGCAGCGTTCCGTCGAACTTCCAGGTGGCCCGCGGAGCGTCGGGGCCAATGTCGCGGGGAACTTCGACGGTCATGTCGACGAAGGTGTAGTTGACGGCAGCGCCGCGGCCGGTCAGGTACGACCACATCTCGCGGCCGAGGTCCGTCCAGTCTTGGATCGTGCGCCCGTCGGGTCCCGCCCCGGCCTGTCCCTGTGTGTCATCCGCCATGTTCTCTTCCCTTTCCCTCCACGATGCTGTGGCTGTGGCATCACGCTAAACCGCGTGCCAGCGAGACCTCCTTTCACACAGCCAACTCACGGTGCGTTGGGATGCGTTGCCCGTGGTCCGTCATCCCCGTCGCCCCGGCCCGATGCCGGGCTCAGTCGACCGTCTGCGTCGACTCGGTGTCGGCCAGCTCGCCGACACCGCTGAGGAATGTGGTGCTCAATGCTCTGTGCGAGGTGTTGGTGGCCGGCTGATCCGCTCGGCACTCGGGCCTGCCGAGTCACGCCGGCTACATAGGAACCCGCCAGAAATGGCACAGCGCCGCACACAAGGATCGACGACGTGAAGTTCATGCGACGCTTCAGTGCCGCCCAACAGGCCCTGCAATCCGAGAAGGGGCAGCAGGCCGCCCGCTCGGCCCTCGACAAGGCGGCCGGAGCAGGCTGGCAATTCGGACAGGGTAGGCACGCATCGAGCGTCGACAAGTTGTACCGCGCGGCCAGCGACTTCATCCACAAGCACAACCCCCACGGTGGGCTCGCCTCGGGCGAGGGCCCGAGGCCAGTCGACCCGCCCCGCTGAGTCTTCTCGCGGCGTTGCCAGCCAGCGCAGTGGAGCACACTGGGGGGCCATGAGCGAGCTGGCGGACAACGGGGGTGCCGGGCGACCTGCGCTGGAACGGCGCCGCAGGGAGCTCGCGACTCGAGTTGACGTCTTGCGCCGTGAACTGGGCGCGGTGCAGCGGCTCCGCACCGAAAACTCCGACGACGACGAGCACGACCCGGAGGGTGCGACAACGTCGCAACTATGGTCGCAGTCGGTGGGCCTTTTGGAGGCAGCGCAGCGGGAGCTCGACGACCTCGACGCCGCGCTTCGGCGACTTGAGGCCGGCGAGTACGGGGTGTGCCAGCGCTGCGGCCAAGCGATCGCGCCCGCCCGGCTGGAGGCGCGACCCGATGCGACGCTCTGCATCGACTGCGCCCGGCTGACCGGCTGACCGGCTGACCGGCTGACCGGCTGACCGGCTGACCGGCGCTATGCGCGCGCGGCCGCGTGCTCGGCGAGACGGGCGAGCCCCTCGTCGAGGCTGACCGTCGGCGCCCAGTCGAGCGCCTCGCGGGTCTCACGCTGGTCGAACCAGTGCGCGGTCGACAGCTGCTCGGCGAGGAACCGCGTCATGGGGGGCTCGTCGGTGCCCGGGCGCACCGCCCACACGCGTTCGATCAGTGAGCCGGCGGCGCGGGCGATGCCGGCGGGCAAGCTCCAGGCGGGCGGGCGCACACCCGACGCCGTGCAGATCCCGGCGAGCAGCTCGCCGACGGGCCGCGGCTCGCCGTTGGTGAGCACGAAGGCGCGTCCGTGCGCGACCTCGGCTCGATTCAGCGCCGCGACGATGCCCGAGGCGGCGTTGTCGATGTACGTCGTGTCGATCAGCGCCCGGCCCCCGTCGAGCAGTGGCAGGCGGCCGCGGCGCGCCCGATCGAGGATGCGCGCCACCAGTTGCGGATCGCCGGGCCCCCACACGAGGTGCGGCCGAATCGCCACGACTGGCATCGCGGCCGAGTCGCGCGAGAGAGCCAGCAGCTCGGATTCGGCCTTCGTGCGCGCATACTCGCCCCGAGCATCCGCTGGCGACGCGGGCTCGGCCCCGACGCCCGCGAGCGCCGCGCCCGCGTGCGCGACCGACGGCGACGAGATCTGCACGAACCGCGTCACCCCGGCGGTCTCAGCCGCGTCGAGCACGGTGCGTGTGCCCGACACGTTCACCCGGTCGAACTCGGCCGGGTCGCCCGCGAGCGACACCTTCGCGGCCAGGTGGATGACCCCCTCGGCGCCGTCGACGGCGCGAGCGACGACAGCCGGGTCGGTCACCGAGCCGAGCACGTCAGTGGCGCCGGTGACGCCGGAGGGGCGCCGCTGCAGCGTGCGCACCTCGTGGCCCGCGGCGACCAGGGCCGCCGCGACGGCGCCGCCCAGATAGCCGGATGCTCCGGTCACGGTGACGATCACGGTCGCCCCATGCGCCCTCCGGCGAGCGTCGCCTCGGCCCAGGCAGACAGGCGCTGCCGGTCGATCTTGGAGTTGTGACGGATGTCGGTGGGCAGCTCGGGCACCGCGAGCACCGCCACGAGCGGCACGCTCGACAGCGCGCGCAGCTCGGCGGCGAGCTCCGCTGGCGCGAGATCGGGCCTCCGCGTCGGCGTCGTCGTCTCGACCACGGCGACGGCCTGGCGCAAGCCCTCGGGGCCGACGCCGACGAGCGCCGCGCGGCGCACGTGACGACTGCGCTCCAGCTCCTGCTCGGCGCCGACCGGGGCGACGGGGCCGCCCGCGGTGGTGAGCACGTGCGGAAGGCGCCCTTCGATCCAGAGGCGGCCCTGAGCATCCAGGTGGCCGACGTCGCCGGTGCGGTGCCAGCGCGCGCCGTCGTCGGGCGTGTGGGCGACGGCGGCGCGATCGGTGAGCCAGAGCCGGTCGTACGACGCCTTGAGGTGGGGGGCCGAGATGACGACCTCGCCCAGCACGTTCGGCTCGGCGCCCGGCTCGCCCACGGCGCGGCCGGCGGAATCAAGGGCGCTGATCAGAACCCGGTTGTGGCCAATTGGCGCGCCCACGCAGACCCCGCGGTCGGGTGCGTCGGCGGCGGCGCGGATGCCCTCGAGCGTGACGTCGGCGACGAGCAGGCACTCGGTCATGCCGTATGGCGTGTGCGCTTCGGCGTTCGGCATCAGGTCGGCCGCCGCCGCGAGCAGCGGCTCGCCGACGGGCGCCCCCGTCGACAGGAAGGTGCGGACGGAGGCGAGCGCTGCCCGATCGGCGGAGCTCAGCGCATCGGCGGTCGCGACGACGTTCAGGATCGCCGCGGGGGAGAGGAAGACGATGCGCGCATCCGCCGCCCTCACGGCCGCTGCGACGGCGCGCGCAGTGAGGGTGCGCGGAGCCGACACGTCCATGTCGGGTGTGGCGGAGCGTGTGCCGAGGGCGGGGCCGAGCAGCGCGAACGGCGCGAAGCCGGTCACGAGCCCCGTGTCGGGCGTGATCGCGAAGTGGGTGGCGAGCACGTCGCGCACGGCAGAGAGCTGACGGTGCGTGTAGCGCACGCCCTTCGCGGGGCCCGTCGAGCCGGAGGTGAACAGAATCGCGGCGAGCTCGTCGGGCGACGGCTCGGTTGGCAAGGACGCTCCGTCGCCGCGCGCGACGATCTCGGCCAGGCTGTGGGAAACGCCGAGCGCGCGCCGTGAGGCCCACGGCAGAGTCGCCGTCGAGACGCGCACGCCCGGCCAGCCGAGCGTCTTCGCCGCCGCGAGCCCCTTCGCCTCGCCGATGACCACATCGGGCCACGCGCCGCGCACGGCCCGCGAGAGCCCGCGCACGCCAAGCCCCGCGTCGGCCACGACCACGACGGCGCCGATGCGCAGGCACGCGTAGATCACGGCCGTGAGGGTGGGGCCCGGGGGGACCAGCACCGACACGCGCTGGCCGCGCCGCACGCCGATGCTCGTGAGACCTGCGGCGAGGCGGCGCACGCGGTCGTCGAGCTGCCGCCAACTCACGTGACGGGTGCGGCCGCCGCGCGCGGCCATGTCGATGATCGCGTCGGCGTCGTCGTCGCGCCGCTCGTCGAGCGCCGCCCACAGCGGCGCGTACGGTGCGTCATCAATCGCGGGATGCGCATCCCGCGTCGCCAGCGCAGCCGCCGGCCCGGGGGCGACGCGGTCCGTCAGCCAGGTGAGCACCGCGTCCGGGTACGGCCGGTCCTCCGCGATCAGGTGACCGGCGCCCTCGAAACGGTGCACCTGCGCGTGTGGCAGGCGGTCGACGAGGTCGTCGAGGTAGCGGTCGCCGAAGATCGGATCGTCGGGACCCCAGAGCAGCAGCGCGGGAACCTCGAGCTCGGCGACGCCCGCCGCGATGCGCTTCAGTTCGGCGTAGCTCGGGTCGCGATCGTCGACGGGGATGTCGGCGACGAAGGCGCCGATGCCGGCTCGGGACGACGCCGAGCGGTACGGTGCCCGGTACGCGCCCTTCACGTCGGGCTCGAGCGCGGGGCGGGCGAGGGCGAGCGTCGTGTCGAGGAAGGCCGATGTGGTGACGGTCGAGGTGGCCAGCACGCCGCGCGCCGTCGCGAGCCGCAGCGGCGCCGGAATCGGCACGCCCGCAGGGTGGTGCACAGCGGTGTTCAGCG
>Ga0213835_100914_pt1 | contig 22020 bp, 21 predicted proteins | sample SWPATP01_FD_160576 | JGI IMG/M metagenome (GOLD analysis project Ga0213835, IMG submission 160576) | Coastal seawater microbial communities from Marineland, Florida, United States - SWPA TP0 #1 | ecosystem: Environmental > Aquatic > Marine > Coastal | place: USA: Florida | collected 2016-08-05 | reverse complement strand
ATTACGTATGACGTAACCGGTCTCGACGGCTCGTCCCGGACTCTCACAAGAGACCAAATCTGGCATCTTCGGGGGCCAACAATCGATGGTTTCCATGGCCTAGATGTAGTGAGGCTGGCACGCGAAGCGATCGGCCTGGCCATGGCGACCGAGGAGGCCGCAGGCCGTTTGCACAAGAACGGTATCCAGAATACCGGCGTCTACGCAGTCGACTCCACGCTGGACAAGAAACAGTACGACGACCTCGCGGCATGGATTAGCAAGCAGTTCGCCGGACTGCAAAATGCAGGCAAGCCGATGATCCTCGATCGGGGCGCCAAATTCCTGAACACCTCTATGAGCAGCGTCGACGCGCAGTCGAACGAAACGCGCAAGACGCAGGTCGAGCAGATCTGCTCCTTCATGGGCGTGCTTCCGATCAAAGTCGGATTCTCGGACAAGACTGCCACCTTCGCCAGCGCGGAAGAGATGAACCGCGCGCACCGCGAAGACTGCCTGTCGCCCCGGTGGGAGTCATTCGAACAGTCGGCGATGATAAATCTTCTGACCGACGCAGAGCTTGAAGAAGGGCTGTATTTCAACTTTACGGAAGAGGGCCTTCTCCGCGGCTCAGCTAAGGATACGAAGGACGTCATCCTGGGTTACGTGAACGGCGGCTTGATGTACCCGAACGAGGGCCGCGATCTGCTCGACCTGAACCCCGACAACGATCCGGCAAGCGACCAGCTTCGCATCCCAGCAAACATAGTCGGCGAGCCGAAGCCCGCTGAACCAGCAATACCAGCTCTCCAGGAGTAAATCCCGCATGCCAAACCCGAATATGCAGCGCAAGGCTGCAGGACGAGTCCTGTCCGCTGAAAACGAGCGCCTGCTGATCGAGGCGCGCAACAACCTCGATACCGTTCTGTCGAAGATGGCCCAGGAAGATCCGGAAGATGCCGGTTCGCTCCGTCACATGAACCGCATGGCGCTGAAGCCGGGTCATGTCCGCGTCAACGCGCAGCTGGCCGACAACGAGGCTGAGGTGCTGATCTACGGCGACATTGGCTACGGCTGGTACGACGAGGGCATTACCGGCGAATCGATCTCGAACCAGATCGCCGGTCTGGACGTCGACACGATCCACGTACGCATCAACAGCGGCGGCGGCTTGGTGTTCGAAGGCCTGGCCATCTATCAAGCATTCGCCCGGCACGACGCTCACATCATCGTCCACATCGACAGTATCGCGGCCTCGATCGCCAGCGTCATCGCGATGGCCGGCGACGAGATTCGCATCAGCGAAGGGGCAAATCTCATGATCCACAAGCCCTGGTCGGGACTGTGGGGTGACGCCGACGCGCTGCGCAAGGAGGCCGATGTGCTGGACCAACTCCAGGCGGGCCTGATCAACATCTACGAGGCTCGCACCGATGCAAAGCGAGCCGACCTGGAAGCCTGGGTCAACGCTGAGACCTGGTTCCTCGGTCAAGCCGCGGTCGATGCCGGCTTTGCCGACGTCATCGTACCGGCCAAGAAGAAAAAGGCTGCTGCCTCGGCAATGCTGAATTACTTCAAGAATACCCCTCAGAACCTGCTGGCATCAGCGGGCACCCCCGAGGTGCGCGAGTTCGAAGCCTTCCTCCGCGATGGAGAAGGGCTCTCGCACGCGCAAGCAAAGCGCATCGCAGCCGCGATGCCGAAGACGAATCGCGACGATTCGTCGGCCCCGACAGAAAAGCCCCTCCGTGATGGTGGGGACCCTGCGGATGAGCAGCGTTCGGTGGCCAACCGCCTGGCGCAGAGCATCAAACAACTTACGTCCACCATCAAGGAATAAATCATCATGGCTGAAAAAGACCCGGTCCAAGAAGTAATGCAAGCGTTCAATGAGTTCAAGGAAACGAACGACGCGAATCTGAAAAAGCAGAACGCGGCGCACGAAGAAAAGCTCGACAAGCTCAACAAGGTTTTCGATAAGTACGAGAACCAGAGCCAGCAACTGGTGTTGATCGAAAAGCAGAATCAGGCAATGCAGGCGCAGCTCGACGGCATCGAAAAGATCGCCAACCGCGCCGGCCTGGGCGGCGATGCCGATCCGCAGGCAAAGGCTGCGCGCGAATACATGGACGCCTTCAACCGCGTCATGCGCAAGTCGGGCAGCGACCGCGATCCGGCCGACATGCAGATCATCCGTGATCGCTCGGCAGCGCTGGTCAAGGGTGACGACGCGAGCGCCGGCTACCTGCTGGCCCCGCCCGACATGCAGAAGGACATCATCAAGAACATCATCGAGATGACCCCAATCCGCGCGCTGGCAACCGTGCGCACCATCGGCGGCGACAGCCTGAAGATGCCGCGCAAGACCGGCAACGGTTCGGCCTCGCGTATCGGTGAAGTGCAGAAGCGTACCAACACCGGCGACCCGGCCTACGGCATGCTGCAATTCTTTGCGCCGGAGATGTTCGCGCGCATTGAGATCTCGCAGCAAATGCTGGAAGACTCGGATTACGATCTGTTCGCCGAGCTGCGTGACGACGCGGCCGAGCAGTTCGCGGTGCGCGAAGGTCAGGAGTCGATCAGTGGTAGTGGCGGCTCGGCGCAACTCGAGGGCGTGCTGGTCAATCCCGACATCGGATTCAGCAAGAGCGGCGACGCCAACCTGTTGACTGCTGACGGCATGCTGGCCGTGTACAGCGACCTCAAAACCGCCTACGCCCGCAACGCGATCTGGGGTCTGAATCGCAACACGCTGGGCCAGGTGCGCCGCCTGAAAGAAAATGGCACTACCGGCCAGTACCTGTGGGCCCCGGGCATCGCGACCGGCGCGCCGAACACCATCCTCGGCGCCTCGTATGCCGAAATGGCTGACCTGCCGAACGTCGCGGCCAATGCGCATCCGGTCGTGTTCGCCGACTGGAAAAAGCTGTACGTGATCGCCGACCGCGTGAACGTGTCGCTGCAAGCCGACTACACCACCGGTGCCGATGATGGCCTGGTCGTGTTCCGCGCGCGGCGCCGTGTCGGCGGTGGCGTGCGTCAGGCCGAAGCCGGCCGCAAGCTGAAGATCGCGGCCTAATCGCCAGCCAGTCCCCGGCCGCGCGCCGGGGGCTCATCGCAACCCATTCACAAGGAAAACCGCCATGCGTGACCTGAAATCCAATATCAAGCCAGTGCAGTCGCTGGTGCCGATCAACCGCAATGCGGCTGCAAATGGCTCGGGCGTTGACCTGTCCGGCTTCAACGGCGCCTCGGTTCTGTTCTCGAGTGGCGCGATCGGCGGCACTGCTTCGCCAACCTTCACCTTCGAAGTGCAGGAGAGCGACGACAACACTACGTTCACTGCCGTCGCTGACAGGGATCTCCGCGGCGTTGAGCCGGTGATCACCACCGCCAACCAGATCTCGCAGGTCGCCTATCTCGGCTACAAGCGATACATCCGCGCCGCTCTGAAAACCGTGTCCGGCACCTCGCCAACGCTCGACTGCGCCGCCGCCGTCATCCTCGGCCATCCGACCAACGCGCCGACCGCCTAAGTGTCGCGGGCGGCTTCGGCCGCCTATCCACCGGAGAGACCATGCACATTCGCATGTTGAAGACTGAAAACGGATCGGTTGACGGAATCCGTGTCGCCTCCTACGAGGGCGGCGCGGATTACGTGCTAGGAGCCACTGACGGCGAGCGCTCGCTCGCTGCGGCATTTGTTGGCGCAGGCTGCGCAGTCGAGCTGAATGGCGCTCAGCATGGCCATGATGGAGATGGTGATGGCGATGCTGCGCCGAGCGGCGGTCCGGAACCAGGAAATCCAGGAACACCTATCGACGAACCCGAGCCGGCCGCACCAGCAGCAAAGCAAGGCCGCGGCAAGAAGCAGTAACACCCTAGGCCGCCCGTCGGCCGCCGCCTGGAGGTCGACATGATCCACCTGAAGATGACCGCGCAAACCTCGGTCATTCGCGCCTATGACCAGCCAGGCGGCTACGAAACCCGGCGACCCTACCAGGCCATCGTCACGGTGACCCACCTCACCGACAAAATCGTCTACCTCCATGGCGCCGTCGGCGTGGTCTGTCGCGAGACCTGGGAAAGGACGCTCGACCTGCTGCGCGAACGCGGCGTCACCACGGTGATGCTCGAGCGGCACGGGCGCATGAAAACAATCGAGCTGTCGGCGTCGGTCGGCACGGAATCACCAGAATAAATCACGAACGAGGACCACATGCCCGCATTCACCAAGCTGCAAAAATTCCCTGAAGCTGTGGCCCACGGTAAGCACAACCTGAGCACGGCGCAGATCAAGGTCGCGCTGACGAACACGCTACCCGTGGCGGCCACTGCCGGCGTGCTGGTCGACATCACCGAGATCGCCTATACCTACTGCTCGAGCCGCAACGTCACGACGAGCGCATCCGCCCAGACGGGCGGCACGTACAAGCTGACCTGCGCCGACCTGACGCTGACTGCCACTGGCGGCTCCGTTGGTCCGTTCCGTTACGCCGTGCTCTACAACGACTCGGCGACCGCCAAGGACCTGATCGGCTTCTACGACCGTGGCGACAGCATCACGTTGCTCGACGGCGAGTCCATCCTGCTCGACCTCGACCAGGCGGCCGGCGTCCTGACCTTGGGCTAATCATGAGCCTGGAACAACAAGCCGCGCTGCGTGCTGAGGCTCGCGCGAACCCGGCGTGCTCGGCCCCGCTGGCTGCTCGCGATTGCGCGGCACTGGCCAGCCTGCTGTCGGCGGGCCGCACCAGGGCGAATGAGCGCGAAATCGGGTGCGGCACGATCCTCGAGGTGCTGGGCATTGCCGCCGGCAACCAGTTGATCGACTTCATCAAGTCAAACGCCGACCTCCGCTACGTCGTGCCGCTGCTCGACCAGGGCCGGCTGCATATTGGGTCGGCCGTAGTGCAGGCCGCGCTGCAGTCGTTCGTCGGCGCTGGCGCGATCACCCAGGCAGACGCCGACAAGATGTGCGCGATCGGCATGGATCCTGATCCACTGACGCCGCAAGACGTTGCCGATGCACTCTTCCACCCAGACGGGACTGAAAAATAATGGCAATCACAAAATCTGCGATTACCGTCTTTACTTCGGCCGCTGTTCCCGCCGGCGGTACCAAGGCGGCGCCGGCGACGGGTGGCACGGGCACGAGCGTCAGCACGTCGTCTTACGGCCGCAGCGGCCTGACATACCGCATCAAGAACGGCGCGAGTGCGCCAGGCGCCGCCGGCGTGATGGCTATCCAGATTTCGTCCGATGGAGCCAATTGGTTCGACTACCAGACGATGGCTGGCGACACGGTTGCCAACAGCGACAATTCCGGCACCATCGTGATCGACGCCTACGTGCAAAACGTGCGCGCGCTGTGCTACGGCCACACCACGAACCAAGTCACTTTCGAGGCCATCCTTCAGGCTATAGCGGGCTGATATGGCGATGCGCTACCAACCGCAAGGTTTGATGCGCCCGGCGAAGGGGTGGCCGGGACTGACTGGCCTGTTCAACTTCACATCACTTGGGTGCGTTGACGCTGTAGCAAGCCGAAGGCCGACGTTTAATACCATCACAGGGAGCCCCTTCCGCGCGACCCGCATCGGCATCGGCCTGATGAACAACAGCATGAGTGCGGCTGATTCGTTTCTGACCGCGACCCTCGAGGCAGGCACAACCGCCCTAGTCCCGGGGACTGACGCGACTTTCGTATGGATGGGCTCTCTCGCCGACTTGCAGTACGGCGGCGTAATGTGCCGCGGCGATGACAGCATGGGTGCAGGCTCCAGCCTGCGACTGAGCATCACGTCGGCAGGCGAGGCTCGGTTCTCCTACGTCGACACATCACCGGCGGCATTCACCGCGACGACTTCTGGGGCAGGTATTGGCGCTGGCGAGTTAGTGCTCCTTATTGGCACTAAACGCGGTAACACGGTGACGGTCTACTGCAAAGGAAAGAGCGCGAGCGCAAGTGGTGGTAATGGCAATCTGCGGGTTTCGACGCGAGGCGTATCTCTCGGCTACCACGGCTCCAGCGTTACTGCATCGCCCCATGGTGCGGCAATACACGTGCTTGCTGCAACGTTCTCGCGGGCAGTCAGCGCGCCCGAGGTCGGAGCGCTCCAGGTAAATCCATGGCAGCTGTTTGATGACCCGACCGACGAAGACGAACTTACCGTCGGCGCTGCGACTGCCCCGAACAGCTACACCCTGACGGCGGCGCCTGGTGCCTTCGGATTATCGGGTGCGTCCGCATCGCTGCGGGTTATTCGCACGCTGGTTGGCGGCAACGGCTCATTCTCGCTGACCGGAACCCAAGCAGTGCTGCGGGCCGGGCGCCGCGTCGTCGGCGCAACCGGTGTCATTACCCTAGCGGGCGGCGCGGCCGGCTTAATCGTTTCGCGAAAGCTCGCCGGTTCGCCGGGCGAATTCGTGCTGGCCAGCGCCGCAGGAGCGCTTCGGGCTTCTCGCGCACTGGCGACATCGACTGGAACTTTTGCCATTTCAGGTTCAGGCGGTTCGCTTCGCGCATTGCGTCGAGTCAGCGCAGCGCCGGCTGCATTCGCGCTGACCGGTGCCGATGCGCGGCTTGCCGCAGTGCGTCGGCTGGTTGCGAACGTCGGTGCTTTCATGCTCTCCGGTGGCGCGGCGCAGCTTGTGTACTCGCCGGTCGTCGAGGGCAACGTTCTCTTCACGGAGACGGGTCAGTTCTTGTTGACCGGTTCGGCTGTGGGCATGCGCGTCATGCGTCGTCTGCAGGCCGGGTCTGGCAGCTTTGGACATGCTGGCGCCGTTGCAACGATCCGCTGTTCGCGACGCATGGCGGGCGGCCAGGGGGCGTTCGTCGTCGCATCCGGCGCCGCCGTCCTGCGTGTGACGCGGCGCCTGTCGCTCGCACCTGGTGCGTTCGACCTGGCCGGCAACCCGGCCGTGCTTGCCTACGGATCAACGATCGAATACGCACGGGCACCAGCAGGATCCGGCTACACCCCGCAACGCAACGAATACCAGGTGCGCCCGGCTCAGGTCGGTGGTTCCCGGCCGCTAGCAATTCAAAGGAATGTCCGATGACCGCAAGACTTATCATCCCGCCCGCCGCGCTGGCTGTGTCGCTGGAGGCTGCTCGAGCAGCGGCGCGCCTCGACGGCGACCAGGCTGACGCTGAGCTACGCCTCGCGATCGGAATGTACACGGAAGAGGCCGAACACGAAATGCAACGCGTGCTCATCACGCAGACCTGGCGCGTCACGCTCGACGGATTCTCAGCCGCCATCAGGCTGCCATATGCGCCACTGCAGTCGGTCGCGCATGTGCACTTCGAATCGACCTCCGGCACGCTGGAAACCCTCGACCCGCAGGACTACCAAGTAGACAACGTCAGCGAGCCGGGCTATATCGTTCCGGCGCCGGACAGGGCTTGGCCAGCAACAGCGGCGCGGATAAACGCCGTGGAAGTCCAGTACACGGCCGGCTACGGTCCCGACGAAACAAGTGTGCCCGACGCGATCAAAGGTTTCATTCTCGCAAAAGTTCAAGAACATTTCGCTGCACCCGGCACGCCGAAAAGTCCATACCTGTGCCGGTTGTTGGATCGTTACCGGGTGTATCTCTGATGGCCGCCCTGTTCAGGCTTGACGACAAGGTGACGATCGAGCGCAAGACATTGCAGCGCGACCCAGAATATGGAACCGAGTCTGATAGCTGGGAAATTGTGGCGCCATGCATCTGGGCAAATGTCCAGGACGTGCTGCCGAGCCGCGGAGAAAAAACCGATAACGGCCTGGCCACGGCGACGCAGCCAGCCCGCCTGCGCATTCGAAAGTTTCACTTTGTGACGCCGGAGATGCGGGTGACGCTGCACGGCCGCTTCGGCGATCGAGTAATGCAAATCGTGGCGGGGCCGGCCCTAATGGATGATCGAATGCACGTCGAGTGCATGCTTGAGGGGTATTCGCATGGCTGACGAATCAATTTCAGGTGGTCGCGAGCTCGACGCGTTCTTGCAGCAGCTGCCGGTCAAGGTCGAGCGCAACATTCTGCGCGCCGCACTGCGCGCAGGCGCCAACGAGTTCAAAGACGAGGCGAAGCTTCGAGTCCCAGTCGATGAGGGAGATCTGCGCGCCAGTATCCGCGTGACCACGACCTCCAAGCGCGGCACTGTATATGCCAAGCTGAAAGCGGGCGGCAAGCGCGCGCCCCACGCGAACTTGGTGGAGTTCGGTACTGCTGCGCACAAGATCCTGGCAAAACCGGGGCATGCTTTGTCGTTCAACGGCGTCGCGGTGCGCGAGGTCAACCATCCGGGCGCCAAAGCGCAGCCGTTCATGCGGCCGGCGGCCGATAGCCGGCCACCGCAAGCTGTCGCAGCTATCGCTGCCAAGATTCGCGAGCGTCTGACGAAAGAGAACATTAGCACGCCGGCACCGGAGGATTCATGAGCGTCAAGGTCATCCGCGCACTGCTGGTCGGCGCCGCCGCAGTCACCGCGCGCGTCCCAGATGAGCCGGATCGGATCGTAGCGGGCGACATTCCAGCTGCCGCGCAGCTGCCGGCCCTGGGCATCAAGGAAGTGAGCTGTGTGCCAGTGGGCGCCATCGACGCGCAGGCCGAGTACTCGGTCGTCATCAGTCGCGTCCAAGTCACCATGGTCGGCAAGCCCTATCCGGACGTGAAGGCTCTGGCCGACGTGGTGCGGCGCGCCTGCAACTTCCAGCGTGGGCAGATTGCCGGCGTCGACGTCATCAGCGTGGTGCGCGACATCGTCGGGCCAGACCTGGACGACGCCGCAGGCAACAGCATCAAGAGCATCGACTTCAAGGTCACGTACCACGAACCGAACTAGCAGTAGACACTTCAAACCCGCCCGCAACGCTTTCCGCTTGCGGGCTTTTTTATGCCCAAAGGAGAAACATGGGAGTCGCAAGCGGAGTTTATAAACAGGTCACCTACAAGCCGGAAGTGACCTACGGCGTGGCGCCGGCAGCGGCCAGCGCGCAATCGATGCGCCGGGTTGGCTCGTCGCTGAGCCTGTCGAAAGACACGTACCAGTCGGGCGAGATCCGCCCTGACTTCCAGGTCGCGGACTTCCGCCATGGCCTGCGCAAGGTCGGCGGTTCGATCAGTGGCGAGCTGTCCGCCAAGACCTACGCCGACTTCATCGCCGCAGCGCTGAAGAAGGACTTCGTCGCCGGCGTGAGCGTCACGGGCGCGTCGATCACGATCGGCGGCACGGCCGGCGCCTGGACCATCACGCGCGCGGCCGGCTCCTGGCTCACCGACGGCGTGAAGGTCGGCGACGTGGTGCGCGCCACCACCGGTGGCTTCAACGCGGCGAACCTGAACAAGAACGTCCAGGTTACCGCGCTCACCGCCACGGTGCTGACTGGCGTGGTGCTGAACGGCTCGGCGCTCGTCACCGAAGGCCCGATCGCCACCGCAACCGTCGCGGTCATCGGCAAGAAGACGATGATTCCGCAGACCGGCCACACCGACAAGTCGTTCTCGATCGAGCACTGGCATCCGGATGTCCCGGCCAGTGAGCTGTTCACCGGCTGCAAGGTGTCGAAGGTCACCTTCACCTTGCCGGCAACCGGCATGGCCACCGTCGCTGTCGAATTCACCGGCCGTGACGCCAAGGGCGATAGCGCCCAGTACTTCACCAGCCCGACGCCTGTGACCGTCACCGGCACCATGGCTGCCGTCAATGGCGTGGTCAAGGTCGGCCCCGCGACGGGCGGCACGATCACGAGCGCGAGCATCGAGATCTCGGCCGCGCAGTCCAGCGAGCCTGGCATCGGTTCGAACGTCGCCGAGCAGGTGGCCACCGGCCGCGTGATCGTGACCGGTCAGATCACGGCCAAGTTCGATTCGACTGCGCTGCGCGATGCGTTCTACAACGAGACCGAAGTGTCGGCCTACCTGGCCTTCACGGCGGACAACTCGCCGAGCTCGGACTTCATCGCGTTCAGCATGAACCGGCTGAAGGTCAACGGCGCCGACAAGGACGACGGCGAAAAGATCCTGATTCAGACGATCCCGTACCAGGCGCTGCTGAACACCGCCGGCGGCGCCGCGGCGGCCACCGACCTGACCACCATTTCGGTGCAGGACTCGGCCGCTTAAACCCTTTCGCCGCCACGCGCGGCAACCCAGGCACCGGCGGGCCGCTGTCTCCTTTCGCGGGAGCGGCGGCCGGCGCGGGCTCATTTTTTTACCACTCGCGAAAGAGAACCCATGAACACCATGAACACCGCCCAGCCTTCGAACCTGCTGTACAAACTGGTCGACACCCTGGACATCGACGCCTACGAAGACATCGCCGTCGGCAAGCTGACCCTGACGGATCCGCGCACCGGCGCGCCGACTAGCTCTGTCATCGAGCTGGCCAGCCCGGAGCACGAGTCGCGCAAGCGCATCGACCTGGCGCGCACGCGCCGCCTGCGCGCCGAGTTCGCCAACAACGGCAAGCTCAACGCGACGGACCCGCTTGACGACATCGAAGACGAAACCGACTACCTCGTCGCGTCGACGCTGGGCTGGAACCTGACCCGTGGCGGCGTTCCGCTGGAGTTCTCGCCGGCGAACGCCCGCGCCCTGTACACCGACCCGAAAAAACAGTGGCTGCGCGCCCAGGTGCTGGCCGGCATCCGTAAGACCGAGCTTTTTATCAAGGACTCCGCGAAAGCCTAGCGGAGTGCTGCCGGGCCGAGTACGAGCTTCTGGCTCGACAAGGTGACGGCTCAACGCTGCGGGCCCACCTGCAGCGTGTGGCAAAAAACACGGGCGAGGTCGATCCTCGCCTAAACATCCAGTGGCCAAAGCTGGGCCTCCCGCTGTGGGAGGCATTCAAGCGGCTCGATCGCCAGCCAGTGATGGAGGGGATCGGCCCCATCACCACCGCAGGCATCCTGGCGCACCAAGATCTTTACAGAGTCCGCTTCACCGAATGGGAGCTCGAGGTGCTGCAGACGTTTGATCGGATCGCTATGGAAGCCGCCGCAAGACGTTGAACCGACCCGTCGCAAATCAGGGCGGGAACTTCATAACGCCGCCTACGGGCGGTTTTTTATTGGGCAGATCAATGGTCATCAGCGAAATGGAGATCCGCCTCCGGGCCGACATCGCCCGACTTCAGCGCGACATGGATTCCGCGCGTCAGGTTGTGGGCAATGCCACTGCAGGGATGGAGCGCGCCGCCAACGCGGCCAAAGGCGCAATCGCGTCGATCGCATCCGGACTCGGCATCCAGCAATTCGCCCAGATGATCGATCAGTACCAGAAATATTCGGCGCAGCTGAAGCTCGCGACGAGCACGGAGCGCGAGTACGCTGCGGCTCGCTCGGACGTCCAGCGCATCGCTCGAGTGGCGCAGCAGGATCTCGGTGCGACCGGTGTCTTGTACGCGAAGATTGCAAACGGAACGCGCGAACTTGGCGTAACTCAGGCGCAGGTCGCTGCCATCACCGAAACGGTCAACATGGCACTGAAGGTGTCTGGCGCTACTGCTTCAGAGTCCGCATCTGCGCAGCTGCAGCTGTCCCAGGCATTTGCGTCCGGCACTTTGCGCGGCGAAGAATTCAATGCTGTCAACGAAGCGGCGCCGCGCCTCATGTTAGCCCTGGCGGACGGAATCGGCGTGCCCGTGGGCGCCCTTAAGAAGATGGCCGAGGAGGGAAGAATCACCTCTGAAATCATGGCTGACGTGCTGCCGAAGGCGCTCGTAAAAGTTCGCGAAGAAGCGCGCGAAATTCAGACCATCGGCGGGGCAATGACCGTGCTCAAGAATAGTGCGATGGAATTCGTTGGCGTGCAGGCAAACGCGAGCGGCGTTGTATCGGCACTTACAAGCTCCATCGAGGGACTGGCCGACAATCTTGCCTATGTCGCCGCGTCCGGTGCTGCTGTCGCTACTGTATTTGCCGGGCGCCTGGCGGGAAGCCTCGCCTCGACAACGGTGGAAAAGGTGAAGGGGATCGCTGCCAGCATTGAGCAGGCAAAGGCAAACGAGCTTGCGGCTGCGGCAGAATTGCGCCGCGCTCAGGCAGAGCGCCAATCCGCGCTGATTGCGCAATCGCGCGCTCGTGAAGCGACGATCACAGTGCGAGCAGAGGTTGCTGCCGATCAGCAGCGCATGGCTTCGTCCGCCGCTGCAGCCGAAAGTGCGGTCTTGGCGCGCCAAGCTCAATTCGTAGAGACCGCAAACATCGTCCGTGCAGAAATTGCTCTGGAGCAAACGCGCCACGCCGCGCAGATTAATGGCATCGGGCGCGCCGCGCGCGTCGCTGAAATGGCGGCGCTGGCAACACAGCTCGCAGCCATCGAGAAGGGTATGGCGGCATCATCGGCAGAATTGACCGCAGTGCGGATCGCAAATGAAAACGCTGCATCAAATGCCGCAGCTGTAGGCGCTGCCAAGATCGCGGCTGCACGTGAAGCCGAAGTCATTGCAACTGGCGGCGCAGCTGCCGCGACCCTTCGCATGCGACTCGCCAGTGCGGCGCTGACCACTGCAATGGGAGCAGCATCAATCGCTGCTGGTGTATTCCGCGGTGCCCTGGCGCTGCTGGGTGGCCCGGTCGGTGCCGTCATCACGCTCCTTTCGCTTGGCGCTATCGGTTGGACAATGTGGGGTAATAAGGCACAGGAAGGCAACGACAAAGCACTTAAATCGACGGAAGAAACTGGCGCGGAAATGATTGCGCGCCTGGACAAGCAAATCGAAAAGCTCAGGGAGCGGAACAAGCTTGCTGAGACGGAGCCGCGCTTGAAGGGCATTAACGAGTTAAGCGACGCCGACCGCGACGGGCTTGCGCGAGCCAAAGCGGCGCTTGACGCAAATCGAGCCACTCAAAAAGGAACGGCGGACGACCATGCACGGATGCTCCTGCAGCTGGACGAGATCAATCTGATCAGCACCTATGAAACGCAGTTGAAGCGCGTAGGCGAAGTCCAGGAGGAAGTTGCTCGTGCAGCGAAGAATACTCGCGACACCGATCTGAAGGAGTGGTACGGGAAGAATGGCACGGCCGCGCAAAAAATGGCTGCCGAGATGGATGAGCTTAGAAAGAAATTTGGCACGATCCCGCCCGAGATGGAAAAGCTTATCCAGGCAAAATATGCTGACAAGGGCGCCGCGCAGAATATCAAGCAAGAGGAAACCGCATACACCAACTTGATAACTTCGATCCGCGAGAGGATGGCGGCTAACGAGCTCGAGCTCAGCGGCTACGACAAGCTTTCGCAGTCGCAGCAGATGACAATCAAGCTGGACGCGGCAATCGGTACTGGCAAGAATAAGCTGAGCACCGAGCACATCAAGGAGGGGCGCGCGCTGATCGGCAAGGTCGAGGCGCAGGAGCAGGCTATCGAGGCCCAGCAGCGGGCGGCGAAGTGGGCTGAAACTGAAGCGAAGAACGATTCTGACCACTATGACCGCCTGCGCGCCAGCACCGCCGCCATCGGCGACCAGATCAACAAAGTGGAGCGTGAGATCGAGACGTACGGTCTGGCTGAGTCGGCGGCTATCGAGATGGAAAAGGCCAAGCTCGAGGCAAAGCTAGCGCTTGGTCCGGCCACTTATGCGGAGCTGATCGCGCTCGACGAGCAAATCGCGAAGATGGGCAAGCTGGCCAGCCTGGCTAAAAATAAGGAGGCACTCGACGCGAATAAGAAGGCGGCTGACGAAATGGCCGAGGAGCAGAAGCGGCTCTGGGGGGATATCGAGCGCACGGCTCACGACACCTTCATCAGCATCTTTGACAGTGGCAAATCGGCTTTCGATCGCCTGAAGGACGCGCTGAAGAATGGCCTGTACGAGCTGCTGTACCAGATGACCATGAAGAAGTGGATCATGAACATCAGCGGCAATGTCGCCGGCAGCGGTGGCGGCGTCAGCAGCATCGCGCAGGCGGCAGCGGGTGGTGGTGGCTTCGGCAACATCGCCAGTATGGCCAGCAACGCATACGGCGCGGTCACAGGCGGCATGACGCTAGCGGGCGGTCTCGGTACCGGGTTCATGGGCTCGCTCGCCGGCGGCCTTCAGGGAGCTGGCATTGGCTCTGGCCTGGCCTCGTCGTCGGGGCTGGCGCTGGGCAACGGGATTGTCGGCGTGATCGGCGAGGGCACAGCATCGGCGCTCGGTACCGGGCTTTCGACGTTGGCGGCCGCGGCGCCGTACCTGGCTGCGGTCATGGCGGCCTATGTCGTGTGGAAGAAGCTCGACACCTCCGGCACCTACCACGCCGGCGGCGCGGCGTCGGCCACGTCGGCAGGCGTCACAGCTGTTTCGGCAGGCTCGTTGAACATGGAACGGATCCAGTCCAACGCTGCGACACAGTCGATGGTCGCCCAGTTGGCCCAGGGCGTCGTTGGCATCCTCGACTCGACGGCGCTCGCTTTCGGCAAGACGGCCGGCTATCAGGCCGCGACCGCGTTTGCCGACGACACCAGCAAGGATGGCGCCTGGGGCTCGCTCGTGATCAGCAAGCTGGGCCAGAGCATCGTGAACTGGCAGGACACGCGCGGCAACGGCAAGTGGTCGCAGAAGACGTTCGCTGATGGGGAGAAGGGTCAGGAGCAGTACCTGGCCGCCCTGACGTCGTCGGTGCGCATCGCGCTGGACTCGATCGGGCTGCCTGACTGGGCCCGGACGATGTTGAACGGCGTCGCGTCGGACGCTTCGCTCGACGACTTGGCGAAGGTGGTCGACCAGGTCAACCAGGCCCAGGCAGCACTCGGCGCGATGCGTTCGCAACTGGCAGGCTTTGCGAACCTGAGCGATACCGCGGTGAGCGCGCTGATGGCGGCGTCCGGGGGCATCGAAAAACTGTTCTCGAGCGCGAGCGCGTACTACGACGCCTTCTATACCGAGGCGGAGAAGAACTCGACCGTGAACGGACAGATTGCCAAGCAGCTGGCCGCCGTGAATCTGGCGATGCCCGCAACAAGGGACGGTTTCCGCGCGCTGGTCGAGGCGCAGATGTCACTCGGCACGCAGGGCGCGGAGTCCGTGTCGGTGCTGCTGGGCGTGGCCGGCGCGTTCGCGCAGATGCATCCCGAGGTTGAGGCGGCCACGAAGGACCTGGCCGCCCAACGCTCGGCGGTGACTGAGGCCTACAACGCCGAAGCTGACGCGCTAAAGGCCACGACGGGCCGGCTCGGATCTTTTGCCACCAGCTTGCGCGACCTGAACAAGAGCGCCTTGCTGGGGAACCTGTCGCCGCTTTCGCCGCAGCAGAAATATGCCGAGGCGAAGGCCCAGTATGAAGGTGTGCTGGCCGCCGCGCGCGGTGGAGATGAGGGCGCCCAGTCGAACTACCGAGATGCGTTCACCTCATTCCTCGAGGCGTCGCGCACGGTGTTCGCCAGCAGCACCCAATACCAGACGGACTTCGCATATGCGCAGGCCGCGACGGAGGAGGCCGCGCGCTGGGCTGAGGCGCAGGTTGACGTCGGCCAGGCGCAGCTGGACATGCTCAAGTCACAGGTCTCCGGGATCATCGAGATCAACCAGTCGGTGCTGTCGGTGCGTGATGCGCTGCTGCAGTACAGCGAAGCGATGAACAAGAACACCGCTCCCCTGACTGCTGTAGCGCCGCCGGTGAACACGCCGATTCCGTACGGTTCGTACGGGACGTCCAACACCGAGCCGCTGGTGGCCGAGATCAAGTCGCTCAACGCGAAGATCGAAGCTCAAACCCAGGTGATTCAGCAGCAGACCGTCCAACTGACCATGGCGGCCCACAATTCTGCCAGCGATAACGCGGATCAGGTCTCGGAAGCTGTCCGGGTCGCCAAGCCTATTTACAACAGGGTTGCCGTCGAATGACTGATGCTCAATATCTGGACTGGCTGAAAAGCCAGGCCGCGTACCGTTGCGTCCTCATCGAGGTCGCAGTGCAAATCGGTGGCGTGGAGTCCGTCGTCTACTTGGCGACGAAACCATTCACCTCCGGCGCCGCCGATACGCCGGCAAACACGATGTATCTGCCAATCGCCACCGTGGGCACGCTATTTACGGAGCAGCTGTCGCTTGAGGGTGACGGCGCGCTATCGGCGGGTGAGCTGGAGATCGACAACACCGGCGGCGAGCGCGATGCATGGACCGGCACGGGTTATGTCTTTATGAATCGCTCGATGAAAGCTCGCCTCGGCGACATCCGCTGGACCCTCACTGACCTGCCGCCGATCAGCCGGATCTTTGATGGAATATCGGCCGACATCGCACCGCGCGGGCGCAACAAATTCGGGCTAAAACTGCGTGATAAGTTGCAGCGCCTGAACACGGCGATCAGCGAAGCCAAGATGGGTGGTGCTGGCGAGAACCAAGACGCCTTGCTGCCGATCGCGCTGGGTCAGGTGTTCAATGTCACGCCGCTGCTGATCGTGCCTGCTACTTTGAAGTACCAGGTTCACGCTGGTCCAATCGACAGCATCATCGAGGTCCGAGACAATGGGGCGCCCGTGGCATTCACCGCTGACCTGGCGACCGGGACGTTCACGCTTGCGGCAGAGCCGGCCGGCGCGGTCACTGCATCGTTGCGTGGCGACAAGTCGCCGGTCTATGCCGAAACCGCGGCGCAGCTGGTGAAGCGCCTGGTCACGGGCTATGGCAAGGTGACCGACCGTTTCATCGACGACGACATCGACCTGGCCAGCTTCGCTGCATTCGACGCTGCGCACCCGCAAGGTATGGGGTTGTACGCGACGGATCGCATGAACGTCCTGACGGCCTGCCAAATGCTGGTGGGCAGCCTGGGTGGGCAACTGGTGATGTCGCGATTAGGGAAACTGCGGATCGTTCAGCTTGCGCTTCCCGGCACCGGCACGCCGTTTGTGATCCGGCCAGAGCACATGGTCGACGGCACGCTCTCGCCGACCGGGCGCACAGCTGCGGTGGGCGCGGTGAAGCTCGGCTTCTGCAAAAACTGGACTGTCCAGGAGGCGGGTACGCTCGCGGGAATACCCGATCGCCACAAGGATCTGTTCTCCAACGAGTGGCGCACCACTACTAAGTCGGACGCGGCCACCCTGGCGAAATTTAAGCTGAACGCCGAGCCGGTGCAGCAGGACACGCTGCTGCTGACCCGGGCCGAGGCCGATGCTGAGGCCCAGCGCCGCCTCGACTTGTGGAAGGTGCCGCGCACCACCTACGAGTTCGACGGCCTGCCGGAGCTGTTGCAGCTCGAGCTGGGCCAGGCAGTCACCGTCTATAGCCCGCGCTTCGGCATGTCCGCCGGCGCCGCCGGCATCGTTATTTCACTCGCGCCTGACTGGACCACCGGGCGCGTCAAAGTAGGGTTCCTCGTATGAGCGGAGTACTGAACGACTGCGACACGCTGTTGCAGGGCGCCGTGTTGCGCGTGATTCCGAATGGCCTGGCCGCCCTGGTGCAGGATGCCGCGGACGCGGCCGATGCCGCCCAGGCGGACGCCGATGCTGCAAACCTGCTGCTGGCCGACATCGCCAGCGACAACAAGCTGACCCCCGATAAAAAACCTGATGTCGTCGCCAAGCGTGACGAGATCGTTGCCGAGCAGGTAGGCATCGAAGCTTCTGCGACGGCCCTTGGCGTCACCACGGAAAAGACGGCCTACACCGCCGCCATCACCGCGCTGACGAATTACCTGGCCAGCGCGCCGCTCACCGGGTGGAACACGATCCCAGGCGTCACGATCAACATCACGGGCACAGACATGCGCGCCAAGTTCGGCGACGTCTACGCCAAGCGGCAGGCTCTCCGAAACGCCATCACGACCGCGACAGCGACGAAGGCGGTCTGGGCGAATATCTCCGGCGCTGGCAAGCCAGAGGACGGCGCCACGGTCGGTGCGCCGGCTGGCACCCTGGTGAACGGCGTGCCGGTGGCGAATATCACCGCGGCGGTCACGAACTTCAACGCCAGCAACGACCGCAATGCGACCGCCCTGGCGATCCCAACGATCCTGGCCGATGGCAGCGCGGTCGACCATACGATTCGCAAGGACGGTGCCGCTGACATCTCCTTCGAGTGGGCCTGGGCGGGCGCCGAGGGCGACATCGACGGCTTCCTGGTCTACGTGTACCAGAGCACGTCCTCGTTCGCCTACACCTTCGGCTCGACTCCCTCGCTGGAGACGGTCTACACAGTCCCGGCCAGCAAGCGCGCGTTCATCTTGTTCGGCGCGGCGGCCGACCTGTACACGACGTTTGGCGTGATGGCCTACCGTTCGGTGGACAAGGACGTGAACGCGGCGGGCATTATCAAATCACCGATGGTGAAGCCTGGCCTGGCCTCGGAGAACCCGTACCGTCCGAGTCTCAGCGTGGCGTTTGGCGGCGATATCACCGGCACCATCAACGGAACCGCCGCGGCCACGCTGGTGGCGAATGCGGCAGCCGGTAAAGCTGCAAGCGACGCAGTCGCCGTGATTGCAGACGACAACGTACTGTCGCGGGGCGAAAAATCAGACGTCATCAGGCAGTGGGACACCGTGACGGCAGAGCGCGGGCCACTCGGCGCCCAGGCGCTGGCCCTTGGTGTGAGTAACGCGGGCTACGAGGCCACGATCACGGCGCTGTCCAACTACCTGGGAGGCATCCCTGGCGGGTGGAACGTCCTGACGACGGACTCTGCCATCGTGGGAACGGACTTCAGGTCCAACTGGACCGCGTACTACACCGCGAAGCAGGCGCTGCTCAACGCCATTGCCGGCGCAGCAGCCCGTTCTGGATTCTCCTCGTACAAGACGTGGGACTTCCGCGGAACGCTCGACGGCTGGCAGAATATTGGCGGTATCACGTCGATGAGCTTCACGTCGGACTCGATGATTATTGATTCCGGGGGAGCCGACCCGATCTTCAGGTCCCCGTATGGCCTTGCGCTACCGGGCAACCTCTACAATGTCCTGCGCATGAAGGTGAAGCGCCTGGCTGGCACCGCAGGTTCAAGCTGGGACGGCAACTTGTTCTGGTCCACAACTCAATTCCCAACTGAGGGCGGGAGCGGGCAGGCCCTTGGGATTCCCGATATAACCATCTTAAATGAGTGGGTCATTCTGGAATGGAACATGTCCAAGGTGGCTGAGTGGACGGGCCGTACTGTCCAGTATGTCCGCCCAGACCTCGGTGGCTCCGCAGCGGACACCTTCGAGATCGACTGGATCAGCCTCGGCAGGTATGGTCCGGCGGTGTCGATTGCTGAGCTGGCAGCTGCTCAAGCATCAGCCGACGCGGCTAACGCGGTCCTAGCGGACATCGCAAACGACAACATTCTGTCGAAGGGCGAGAAGCCTGAGGTCATTCTGAAGTGGGACGCCATCGTGGGTGAGGTGGCGGGCGTACTCAACCAGGCATCGAGCCTCGGGGTCAGCAGTGCCGCCTATGCCGCAGCCTACTCGGCGCTTGAGGCATACCTCCCAGGGACCCAATGGAACAGCATCGGCGTCGATACGGTGATTGTGGGCGCCACTTTCCGCACGCGATTCTCCGATTATTACACCGCGAAGCAGGCTCTGTTGAATGCGATGGCCGCAAAGGCCGCGACGACGGCGACCTATCTGGCGGTCCCTGATACGAGGGCTGTCAACACCCCTCCTAGCGGCTACCCCGTCGGACACATTAAGGAATTCAAAGCGCAGGACGTCATTGGCGTTGGCGCGGCGGGCCTCTACTGCGTGCTGGAGACAATGAAAGGCTGGGTGGACAGCTCGGGCGGGGAGGCCATCCAGTGGGCATACGTCAGCGCCTCCACGATCTGGAAGCGCAGTGCTGGGGCTAGCGCCGCTTCATGGGGAGCATGGGTCCGGGACCTGGACAGGGCAATGTACACGGGCGACCTGAACGCTTCGTGGGGCGCACCAGCCGGAACCAACGTAGGCAGCACGCCCGCCACAACGGTCGAGGCTGGCGCGGTGGCTGGGGCAGGTGCCGCGTCCAAGCTCAACAATCCGCCACAAGTCAATGCGGGTCCGGGCATCTCGGAAATTTCGACGGGCAAATCAAAAGTTCTTCCTCCACAAACTGCGGTCGTCACGTATGGAACAGGTCCCTTTTCCTATGAGTGGACCATCGCGTCCACTGAGGGAACTTTGCGTATTACGTCCGGGCAGGGAACAGCCACCATTGGGTTGACCGCCAGTGTTGCGGTTAATCCAGGCTTCTCCCGGGCGGTTGTGACTTGCCGGGTTCGAGACGCCGCAGGTTTAAGTGCGTTCCACTCATTCGATGAGCAAACCGAATTTTATTGATAGGCTGAGATGACCGCATACATGGAAGTCAACGACGAGGACATCGTTGTCGGCGCGACAGGCTCCCCTGATCCTGAAGGGTTCGTGGGGCCACCTGGGCCACCCCCTGAGCCAGTCGAGGGGATTCGATACTTCCGGGTCAACACGCTCGATTTCTTCCGCGACCGCCCAAGTCCGACGAGCGTGCTGAGACGGTACGCGGAGGGCGCCGCCCGCTGGGAGGAGGTCGCGCCGATCGCGGAGTTGCGGAATCGCGCTATCCAGCAAATTGACGCTGCCGGCGAAGCGCTGCGCCTGGCGGTCGTCAACCACATGACGATGCAGACCGAGGAGTACCGGCGAGTCGAAGCCCAGGCGCGCGCATGGCGTGAAGAGGGCTACCCGGAAGAGGAGGGCGGCCCCAGCGCGCCGCGAGGTGTGCGTGGCTGGGCCATGGCGAAGTGGCGGGACGGCTGGACCAACCGCCAGGCTGCCGACGACATTTTGGCCACGGCGGACGGCTGGATGTACATCCTCGACGAGGTCCGAGACTTGCGGCTGGCTAATAAGGAAGACGTGCGGCACGCCGCCGACGCCGCCGAGATCGCCGCGATCAGCGCGGACATGCGCGCCGACATGCGGACGCTAGCCCAGCAGATCAACCTCACCCTGACGGAATAGCATGCCCAACCTGAGAATCGTCTCCGACAACGCGCTCGAGCGCGCGGCCACGTTCACCGCATCGAGTACCGCCGGCACCCTGGTGGTGGCGAACCTGCTGCAAGCGAGCAAGTCGAGCGTGCACCGGTCCGCAGGCGCGACGCCGCTGGCCCTCACATACACCGCAACATGGACGACGGGCGAGCCCATCGGCTGCGTCGCTCTTCCGTATTGCAACCTGTCGCCGACCGCGACCATACGCGTGCGGGCCTATGCCAGCAATGGCACGACGGTCCTGTACGACAGCGGTGTTACACCTTTACCGGCGTGCCCGGCGCCGGCGGCGCGGCCTCGAGGCTTCACCGCGGCCCAGGCAGCCAGCGCCTACAGTAACGGTGGCGGCGCGTGCGCGCGGCACTGGTTCAGCCAGGTCACGGCGTTCAAGGTCATTGTCGACATCGCGGATCCAAGCAACCTGCAGGGCTATATCGAGGCCGCTTGCATGGTCGTCGGCCCGTACTGGTCGCCGCAGTACAACGCGTCGGACGCGCCGCTGACGATCGTGGACAGCAGCAAGCATGAGCGCACCGCGGCGGGCGGCCTGGTCACCGACCCGGGCTTCATCTTCCGGAAGGTGCCGGTCGACCTGTCGTGCATGCCGCCGGCGGACCGCGAGACGTTCATCGGGCTGCTGCGCAACAGCCAGGCGTACCCGATCCTGCTGAGCGTCTTCCCGGGCGACGCCGACACCGCGCGCGAGCGCGACTACACGGTCTACGGCAAGCGGTCGCAAGACTCGGCCGTCGCCATCAAGTACGCCTCGGCGTATTCATCCACCCTGTATGTAGAGGAGCTCTAATGACACGAGCAGGAATTGTCACGTTGCGATTCACGTCGCGCTGGCCATACAACCCCATGAGCCTGGCGATTGCCACGTTCACCGGATCGAAGTTCTTCAGCCACGTCGTGTCGATAATCGGAAAGCGGGCTTACGAGGCGTCGATGACACACGGCTGCCGAGCCTGCTCGGTCGACCAGGTGATGGACGGCGTGGTGCGGTACCGCGACATGCACATCGAAGTGCCCGACATTGACGCAGCGATCGCGTTCGGCGAAGCCCAGGACGGCAAGCCCTACGACTTCGCCGGCGCCATCGGCCTGCCGCTGCTCAAGTCGGACG
>Ga0213835_100911_pt1 | contig 22115 bp, 21 predicted proteins | sample SWPATP01_FD_160576 | JGI IMG/M metagenome (GOLD analysis project Ga0213835, IMG submission 160576) | Coastal seawater microbial communities from Marineland, Florida, United States - SWPA TP0 #1 | ecosystem: Environmental > Aquatic > Marine > Coastal | place: USA: Florida | collected 2016-08-05 | reverse complement strand
TGCATAGTGGAGACCGAGCGTTTCCTTGACGCGATCATGCAACCAGCGGGGATTGTTGTTGAATCCCGCAAAGCGGCGGATATCCACTGGCCACAGGTCCATGGTCGGCGAACCGTGGACGATCCACTCCGCCAAAGCCCTGCCGGCTCCGCCGGCGCTGGCGATACCCATTGAGTTGAAACCGGCACCGACGAAGAAGTTCCTCACTTCGGGCGCTTCGCCAAGAATGAAATTGTTGTCGGGAGTGAAGCTTTCCGGGCCGTTGTAGAACTGTTTGACCTCTGCCTGTTCCAACTGAGGGACGCGCACGAGTGCGTTGCGCATCAGAGGCTCGAACTGATCCCAGTCGTCCGGCAGTAACGCGAATTCGAAATCGTCTGGGATGCCGTCCATGCCCCAGGGCTTGGCCTCGGGCTCGAAACCGCCCATCACCAGTCCGCCTACCTCTTCCTTGAAGTAGATGAACCCGTCGGGATCGCGCAGCACCGGAAGGTCGGCATGCACGCCGGCAATCCGACCGGTAACGATGTACATGTGCTCGGCAGAGTGCATCGGCACCGCAACGCCGCACATCAGTCCCACTTTCCTTGCCCACTGCCCAGCACAGTTCACCACTATCTCGGCGGCGATTTCGCCCTTGTCGGTCTGGACACCGACGGCTGCCCCGTGCTCGACCTTTATGCCGGTGACCCGCACCCGCTCAAGGATGCGCGCACCACGGTTGCGGGCGCCCTTGGCCAGTGACTGGGTGAGATCGCTTGGATTTGCCTTGCCGTCGCCCGGCAGCCAGACCGCGCCTACCAGATCGTCGATCGCCATGACCGGCCAAAGATCGCCTGCCTCCTTCGGCGAAATCACCTCGACCGCAACGCCCTGCGCGCGGGCCGATGCCGCGGTGCGCTTCAGCGCCGTCATGCGGTCAAGGCTGCGGGCGACCGCAAGCGAGCCGCAATTCTTCCAGCCTGTTGCAAGCCCTGTCTCGGATTCGAGCTCGCTATAAAGCTGAGTGGAATAGCGGATCAGGTTGGTCATGTTCGCATGGCTGCGCAGTTGCCCCACCAGTCCGGCTGCGTGCCAGGTCGTGCCGCCGCTGAGCTGACCCTGTTCTAGGAGGAGCACGTCGCGCCATCCAAGCTTGGTGAGATGATACGCGACCGAACAGCCAATGACGCCGCCACCGATGATCACGACGCGGACATGGGTGGGGAATGCGCTTTCCACGAGGTCACCTCCACTGGTGACGTTAGGCTACTCGAAACGCAACAAAAAACAACAGATAATGCAACAAAAAATCACAAATCAAGGAATTCTGAGGCCACGATGAGCTGCGGTCCCTTGCGGGCCAGCGCCTGACAAATCGGCAATTGCGGGCGGATGTCGACGATGACGCCCGCCGCCTGTTCGAAATGCGGGATCCTGAGAGGTGTGAGACGACCGAATTTGGAGGCGTCGAGCACGAAATATGCTTTGGCAGCGGTAGTGACCATGCGCGAACGCTGTTCCGCCCCGGCACGAGAAAAGTCGGTGACTTCACCGTCCGGCGAAAGGCCGCCGCCGCCGAGAAAGGCGACATCGACCCGGAACCGGCCGATGGCGTCCAGGGCATCGATGCCGCTGGCAGCCTCCTCGGCAGGGTCGATCTCCCCCCCCAGCATGTGGACGCGCGTTTCGGGCTGACGGCACAGCAGCAGGGCAATCACCAGGCTGGTGGTGCAGATTGTGAGATTTCGTCGACCCGCGAGGGCCTCCGCGACCGCAAGCGTGGTGGTGCCCGAATCGAGGAACACCACCATGCCATCCGTGATCAGCCCAGCCGCCGCCCGGCCTATAGCACGTTTGCCTTCTGCGTTGTCTTCGATACGCAGATCGAGTGCGGGTTCGTTCGCCTCGAAGCGGGTGGCGCCACCATGAACAAGATCGAGCTGGCCGCGCTGGGCGAGCTGCTTCAGGTCACGTCGAACAGTCTCGCGCGACACCTCGAAGAATTCGGCGAGCTCGGCGATGCTGACCGAACCAACAGAGGCCAGGCGCTTGAGGATTTCTTCATGCCGGCGCGGCGCCAGCGCCCGGCCTGCGGGAGGTTGCGAATTCGACATGGGAACACATTGTCGGTGTTGTACCAATGTTGCAAGATGTTGCGTTGTGTCGATAATCGAGCGCTGGAGTCTGACTGCAAGGCCGGTCCTGCGGTGGCGTCGAATGGAAGCGATCTGATGCAATTGAAGCGCCGCAATCCTGCAGTTGGGCGGCAATTCTGCGCGGATCGCTCGCTTCAGGTGGCAACCGCCTCTCCGCACGAGGATCAACGTCTTGTAAATGCTCGCAGGTCAGGTGTTTCGGAACAAGAAGCCAACCACGGCATTTGGCTTGTCAGCTCCAAGCATTGAGATCGCGGATATCCCGTCCTCGAATGGAACTTGCAGAAAATCAACAGGACCAGCCTAGATCCGGGAGCAGTAGCGAAGGCCGTCATAGACTGCGGCATGGATGTTGCGCGATGCGACCGCGTCGCCAATCCTGAAAAGACTGAAGCCGCCACTATCATTGCGTCGCGGAAAGAAGTCGCCGCCGCCGATGAGTGCCTCGTAGTCGACGGCACCCAGATTGGAGGAAAGCGGCTTCAAGGCGAAATAGAGGTCGGCATTGGGTGTCGTGCCGTGCTCGACGACCACCTGCTCGACCTCGCGCTCGCCGCTCCATTCTGGCGCGTAGTCGGAGGACAGCACCGCCGTCAGCCCGTTGCCGGAACGATGCAGGGCGATCAATCTCGTGTTGATGGTCACCGTCGCGCCCGCCTCCTGAAAGGTGCGCATATAGCCGACATGGTTGAGGCCGCCCATTTCCGGCGCGAAGAAGCGCTCGGGCGAGACGATCTCCAACTCCGCACCCGACCGTGCGATCAGCTCGGCCGCGCTCATCCCCTCATGGCCGCCATTGTCGTCGTAGAGCAGCACCCGACCCGCCGGCTTGACCGCGCCCGACAATATGTCCCAGCTGGAAACGGTCAGATCCTCTCCTTCGAGAAGCGGTGGCGGTTGCGGCAATCCTCCGGTTGCAATGACGACGACATCAGGATCGAGCGCCAGCACGTCGTCTTCCTCCGCCCAGCAATCATAGCGGATCGATACGCCCAGATGGTCGAGTTCGGCCAGGCGCCAGTCGACGATGCCGATCAGATCCTGCCGGCGCGGGTTGCGGGCAGCGAGCCGAATCTGGCCGCCTGCCTGTCCGCTTGCTTCCAGGATTGTCACCTGGTGCCCGCGTTCGGCCGCCACCCGTGCCGCCTCGAGACCCGCCGGTCCTGCGCCGACAACCACGACCCGGAGCGGCGCGCCGGACCGCTGCGTGATCACATGCGGCATGGTCGCCTCGCGTCCCGTCGCCGCGTTGTGGATGCACAGCGCCTCGCCGCCTTCATAGATTCGGTCGAGGCAATAGGTGGCGCCCACGCAAGGGCGGATGCGGTGCTCCTTACCCGATCGCACCTTCTCCACGATGTGTGGATCAGCCAGGTGGGCGCGTGTCATGCCAACCATGTCGAGCTTGCTGGTAGCGATGGCGTGGCGGGCAGTCGCCACGTCGGCGATGCGCGCGGCGTGGAAGACGGGGAATTTCGTTGCCGCGCGCACCTCGCCTGCGAAATCGAGATGCGGGGCCGAGCGCATGCCGCTCAGCGGGATGACCTCGCTGAGCGCGACGTCCGTGTCGATGTGGCCGCGGATGATGTTGAGGAAGTCGACGGCGCCGGAATTCGCCAGCCTGCGTGCGATTTCGACGCCCTCCCCGCGGCCGAGACCCGTCTCCCAATCCTCATCGGCGACCATGCGGATGCCGACGACGAAATCCGGGCCAACTGCGGCGCGCACTGCATCCAGCACCCGCCAGGTGAAGGCTAGGCGGTTGTCGAGTGAACCGCCAAAGGCATCCTCGCGCCGATTTGTCGCCGGCGACCAGAACGAATCCATGAGGTGGCCGTAGGCCTCGAACTCGATGCCGTCGAGTCCGGCCGTCTGCATCCTCTGCGCGGCGGCGGCATAGTCGGCCACGATGCGCTCGATGTCCCAGTCCTCGGCCTCTTTCGGGAAGGCGCGATGGGCGGGCTCGCGCACCGGCGAGGCCGAAAGCACCGGCAGCCAGTCGCCTGTGTTCCAGCGGGTGCGCCGGCCCAGATGGGTGAGTTGGATCATGACCTTGCAGTCGTGTTCGTGGCAGGCGTCGGTCAGTTCGGAAAGCCAGGGTACGATCTCGTCGCGGAAGGCGTGCAGATTGCCGAAGGCGGCCGGGCTGTCGCGCGAGACCAGCGCCGAGCCCGCCGTCATGGTCAAGGCAATGCCGCCTTTGGCGCGCTCGGCATGATAGAGCCTGTAGCGCTCCCTCGGCATGCCGTCTTCCGAATAGGCTGGCTCGTGCGACGTCGACATGACCCGGTTCTTGAACGTCAGGTGCTTGAGCCGGAAAGGCTGCAGAAGAGGATCGCTGGTCATCGAGACGAGTGGATCGCGACCGGTATCACGCGTCAATACCATGCATCCTCCATTCCGGACTTGCGGCGCGCAATGAAGTCCTCGAGCGCCTCGGCGATGCCGGTGTCGAGGGGCGGCGCCTCGTATTCGGCCAGCGTCTTCTTCCAGAGACGGTTGGCGCGCGTGGCGGCATCCTCGCTTCCCGCCGCCTCCCATTTCTCGAAAGGTTCGTTGTCGGCCATTTGGGAGTCCCAGAAGGCGGTCTCGTAATTGGCCATGGTGTGCGCGCAGCCGAAGAAGTGGCTGCCCGGTCCGACCTCCTTGAAGGCGTCCAGCGCAAGCTCGTTGTCGTCGATCCTGACCCCATCGAGATAGGTGTGCAGCGCGCCGCACAGATCGGTGTCCATGACGAATTTTTCGTAGGACATGGATAGGAGCCCGTCGAGAAACCCCGCCGAGTGCAGAATGAAATTCGCGCCGCAATGGATGGCAGCCAGCATCGACATGGTGCCTTCGGCCATGGCCTGCGCGTCGGGCAGTTTGGAGGTGGTGAAATTGCCGGAGCATCTGAGCGGCAGGTTCAGCCGCCGCGCAAGCTGACCGATGACCATGGAGCCGATGGCCGGCTCGGGCGTGCCGAAAGTCGGCGAGCCGGATTTCAGCGCCATGGAGGACAGGAAATTGCCGAAGATGACGGGTGCGCCGGGCCGCTCCAGCTGGGTGAGCGCGCAGCCGGCCATGGTCTCGGCCAGCGCCTGCGCGATGGCGCCGGCATTCGTCACCGGGCCCATGGCGCCACCTAGAATGAACGGGACGACGACGCCCGCCTGGTTGGCGCGGGCATAGGCGCGAAGCACCTTCGTCATGGTGCCGTCCCACACAAGCGGCGAGTTGACGTTGACGTTGCCGAGGATGACACAGTTTTCCTCGACGAAGTCGCGCCCGAACAGGATGCGCGCCATGTCGATGGAATCCTCGGCTCGTTCCTCCGCCGTCACCGAGCCCATGAAGGGACGGTCCGAATAGCGGATATGGGCATGGACCATGTCGAGATGGCGCTTGTTGACCGGTATGTCGACCGGCTCGCAGATCGTGCCGCCGGAATGATGCAGCCAGGGCGAGGATTGCGCGAGCTTCACGAAATTGCGGAAATCCTCGATCGCGCCGTAGCGGCGGCCTTTGTCGAGATCCATGACGAAGGGCGAGCCATAGGCGGGCGAAAAGACCACGCTGTCGCCGCCGATCCGGACGGAATTTGCCGGGTTGCGTGCGTGCTGGGTGAACGCGGCCGGCGCCGTCTTCAGGATTTCGCGAAGCATCCCCGGCTCGAACCTGACCAGCACGCCGTCGACCGATGCGCCCGCACGTTTCCAGTGGTCGAGCGTTGCCGGATCGTCGCGGAACTCGATGCCGATTTCGGCCAGGATGCGATCGGCCGTTTCCTCGATGCGAACGAGGTTCTCGGGAGACAGTATGTCGTAGGTCGGAATGTTGCGGGTGATGTAGGCCCGCCCGAGGCCTCGTGGCCCCTGGCTGCGCTCGGCGCGCCGCGCGCTCCGACCCGACCTTTGCGGCTTGCCTTCTGTCATGATGAAGTCAGCCTACCTTATCCGATGATATCAGGTGATGGCGAGAGTATGCTTTGCTACAGATGCTGTAACGCTGGAAAAGATTCATCGAATTGATAGGGTGAGCTTATGGAAACGCTTCGTCGTCTCGTGCCCTCGCTCAACACGCTTGTTGTGTTCGAAGTCGCCGGACGGCTGGCGAGCTTCAGCGCCGCGGCGCGCGAGCTGGGCATGAGCCAGGCGGCCGTTTCCTATGCGATCGGGCGGCTGGAACAGCAACTCGCGGCCACGCTATTTGTACGCGAACACCGCAGGGTTCGCCTCAGTGAGGCCGGACAGCGCTTTCATGCCGACGTGTCGCTTGGCCTGTCGCATATCCAGCGCTCGGCGCAGGATCTGCGTTCGGTTGCAGCCGGATCGCACGTCACACTGTCGGCTTCGACCGCCTTTGCGGCTTTCTGGATGGTACCGAGGTTGCAGCGCCTGCGCGAGGACCTGCCGGACATCGACCTTCGCATCCAGACGGCCGACCGCGATCTCGATCTTGTCGGCGAGCAAATTCCGCTCGGCATTCGCGGCGGCAGCCCCAGCGACTGGCCCGGCTACGAGTGCCAGGCGCTGGCGCCTGAAGTTATCTACCCGGTTTGTGGCGCAAGCTATGTCGCTCGCTTCGGGCGTCCCGAAAGCGTTGAGGATCTGTTCTCTCATCGCCTGATCCACCACGAGGAGCCGTTTCGGCCGGCGGCCACCTGGAGCGAATGGTTTGCTTCGGCGGGCATCGAAGCGCCGCGTGGGCCAAGGGGGTTGCAGATCAATGACTACGTTCTGGTCATCCAGTCGGTTATCGAAGGCCAGGGCATCGCGCTTGGCTGGGGGCATTTGACGGACGGACTGGTGGAAAAAGGTGTGCTTTTGCGGCTCACCGGGCACCGGCTTGCCACCGGCAAGAGTTTCCATGTCGTTTGGCCCAAGAACGCTTCCTTGTCACCTGATGCAAGACAGGTCCGGGACTGGCTGATAGCGCAGTGAAAAGAGATCATGATCGGCCACAGGAAGGTTGGGGACAGATGGACTCAATGCCATCTAGTGTAATAATCTGAATTTATTGAGAAAAATTCTCTAGAAAACTATGGCGGAGAGAGAGGGATTCGAACCCTCGATACGGTTTCCCGTATACACGCGTTCCAGGCGTGCGCCTTCAACCACTCGGCCACCTCTCCCTGCGATCCGTCGGATGCTTTGCCGGATCACGCGAGGCTCATCTAGTCGATCGGGAGGCCGCTGCCAAGTCACCGACGGCTGTTTTTGCCATGACAATGGTTGCTGTGCGACTGCCAGCTCCGCCAACCGCATCCTTGGCCGACCAGATTGCATGTGACCGACGGCTGCCCTATGTCCTAGCGGGTGAGGCTTCGCCATCGAAGGTCCGGCGGTTGACGGTGCAAATAGGGCGGATCGGTTCATGTTCGCGATAAGATTTCTGTTTCGTCTGGCGGCCATGCTTGTGCTGGCGGCCGGCGTTGTCATGGCGGTCGTCGACGCCACGCGTTCCATCGCCGCGGACGAGATTCGACCAACCCCGCTCGAGGATGCCTTGGCTTCGATGGCGCCGGGCATGCTCGAATCGATCCAGACGAGCATCGAGACGAGTTCCCTGCCGTTTGCCGCCGATATGCTGGCCGCTGGACTGGCTCTGCCGGCGGTCGCCGTACTGGCGCTCTTGGCGTTGGTTCTCTATGCAATCGGCCGCAGGCGGTCGCGGCGCGTCGGGCGGTTCGTGGTCGAGAGCTGATGAACCCTTTTTGTCAAAGGATCAGATGATGTTCTTCCTTGGAGACCTTCTCAACAAGAAGACCAAAATGCCCAGTGCCGCGGAAGCGTTGCCGGGTCGCGCGGACCCGATCCCCACGGCAAGCCACCATCACGTGTCGGGCAGGCCGCTGGCCGGACCCCATCCGGAGGGAATGGAAACGGCGATGTTCGGCATGGGCTGCTTCTGGGGCGCCGAACGCCTGTTCTGGCAGACCGAGGGCGTCTGGGTGTCGGCGGTCGGTTATGCGGGCGGCCTCACACCCAACCCGACCTATCGCGAGACGACCACCGGCCTTACCGGCCACGCCGAGGTGGTGCTGGTCGTCTTCGATCCTGCCAAGGTGACCTATGCCGACCTCCTGCGCATCTTCTGGGAGAGCCACGATCCCACCCAGGGCATGCGCCAGGGCAACGATGTCGGCACCACCTATCGATCGGCGATCTATACGTTCGGCGACGAACAGGCCGAACAGGCGCAAGCCTCAAAGCACGAGTACGAAACCGCTCTCGGCGCAGCCGGCCGCGGAAGGATCACGACCGAGATCGCGCCGGCACCCACATTCTATTTCGCCGAGCCCGAGCATCAGCAATATCTCGCCAAGAATCCGGGCGGCTATTGCGGCCTTCAGGGCACCGGCGTGGCCTGTCCGCTGCCGGCGGTGGCAGCGCGCTGAGGCGATTTTTCCGATCGGTCAATATTTCGGGTGAAATTTGCCAAGCGCCATGCAAGACTGCGCTTGAGCGGGCGCCCAACGCCCGCCGGGTACGGCGCGGCCTGCGCCGCTACGATCCTAGAAAAGACCAACGCGTAACCGACAGGGTGTGGATCACATGAACCGTTTCATCATTGGCCTTCTGGCCGCCACCGCGCTGACCGTTCCGGCCGTTGCCGACGAAATTCGGCCGGGCCTGCTGTTCGATCTTGGCGGCAAGTTCGACAAATCCTTCAACGAGGCGTCCTATGAGGGCGCAGAACTGTTCAAGAGCGAGACCGGCATCGAGTATGTCGAGTTCGAGATCTCGAACGATGCCCAGCGCGAACAGGCGCTGCGCCGCTTCGCCGAGGACGGTCGCAACCCGATCGTCATGGCCGGCTTCTCATGGGCCTCGGCGCTGGAGACCGTCGCGCAGGATTATCCGGAGATCGACTTCGCCATCATCGACATGGTGGTCGACCAGCCGAATGTCCGCTCGATCGTCTTCAAGGAACAGGAGGGCTCCTACCTGGTCGGCATGATCGCCGGCATGAAGTCCGAGACCGGCACGGTCGGCTTCGTCGGCGGCATGGAGATCCCGCTGATCGGCAAGTTCGAGTGCGGCTATGTCGGTGGCGTCAAGGCTGCCAATGCCGATGCCAACGTCATCCGCAACTATACCGGCGACACGCCGTCGGCCTGGAACGATCCGACCCGTGGCGGCGAGATCACCCGCTCGCAGATCGAGCAGGGCGCCGACGTTGTCTATCACGCCGCCGGCGGCACCGGTGTGGGCGTGCTTCAGGCTGCGGCCGACGCCGGCAAGTTCGGTATCGGCGTCGATTCCAACCAGAACTACATGCACCCGGGCAGCGTCCTGACCTCGATGCTCAAGCGCGTCGACGTCGCGGTCTACGAGGCCTTCATGGACGCCAACAACGGCGAGTTCACCTACGGCATCCAGAATCTCGGCCTCGCCGAGGATGGCGTCGGTTACGCTCTCGACGAGTACAACCGCGATCTCATCACGCCCGAGATCGAGAACGCCGTCGAGCAGGCGCGCGCCGACATCATCTCGGGCGCCATCGAGGTGCATGACTTCTCGACCGACAACAACTGCCCCTACTGATCGCATCTGTCGGAGACGACAAAACACCGCCGGGCCATGTGCCCGGCGGTTCTCTTTTGGCCCAGCCCTTTGTCGCCTGTGCGGGTGGCGCGCGGCGTTGCTGCCGGCTAGAGGGACAGGCTGAAAAGGCCAGCTCATGAACCCCACCGCCCTCCGTCTGACAGCCGTTGCGCTGGTCATCCTCACCGGCATTCTGGCGGGCGCACAGCTCGGCAAGATCGCGCCGCTGATCGGCTGGTACCAGGAAGAGATAGGTCTCTCGCTCCAGGGCGCCGGCTGGCTCACCGCGCTGATCGGCATCTTCGTGGCGTTCGCGGCCCTGCCGGCGGGCATGGCCATCGGGCGCATGGGCGCGACGCGGGCAACCGGCTACGGCTCGCTGCTGCTGGTCATCGGCGGGTTGCTGCTTGCCGCCTCGCATTGGCCGGCCGCCATCTTCGGTGCCCGCCTGATCGAAGGGCTGGGCTATCTCGTCGTGTGCATCTCGCTGCCGGCCATTCTCAACGATGTCTCGCCATTGCGCTGGAAGGGACCGGTGCTTGCCATCTGGAGCGGTTTCGTGCCGCTGGGCTACGCCACCTCGGACCTGTTGTCGGCCGCACTCCTTCCGCTCATCGGGCCACAGCCTTTTCTCGTCTTGATGGCGCTGACCTATGCCGCCTTCTGGGTGGCCGGAAGACAGGTCTTGCACAGCATGGGCGAGACCTACCAGGCGCCGCCACCGGCGCCCGTCTCTGCCAGCCTCGTACCGGCCGTTATCATGGTGGCGATGGCGTTCGGCATCTTTGTGGTGGTGTCGGTGGCCTTTTTCACCTTTCTGCCGAGTTTCGGCCTGGAGGCAGGGCTGCTTCTCCCCGCGGGCGTCATTCTGCTCACCGTACCGCTCGGCAATGTGCTGGCCGGCGTGCTGGTGAGGGGCAGGGGTCCCGGCTTCATGGCGGGGCTTGCGATCGCGGGCTTTGCCGTTTGCGTGCTCGCGGCACCCTTGGCCTTCGGCCAGGAAACGCCGGCGGCAATGACAGTTGCTGCCATGCTGCTTGCCGTGGCCAGCGCGGTCGTGGCTTCCTCGCTCTTTGCAGCGATCCCGTTTGTCACGCCTGCGGGCGGCTCGGTTGCCGTTGCCCTGGGCATCGTCAGCCAGGCGGGCGGCATCGGCACCTTGATCGGTCCGCCATTGGCGGCTTTCGTTGTCGAAAACCACGGCTGGGCCGGGCTGGGCTGGTTCATGGGCGGCGCTGCCGCCCTGGGCATATTGTGCATGGCGCCGCTCGCCGCCACGGCCTTTCGCCGACCGGCCTGACCTCTATCGCGGTGGGGCCACGGCGAGGCCCTGGACCAGGATCGGTCCCAGCGGCCGACCGACCGGCGAACCTGGCGCATCTTCCAGCGAAATCGCGTAGAACTGGTTGGGCTCCGGTGCCGGCAGGCCGCGGCCCGAAAGAACGCGCTCGCGCTGCTCGACGAAGGTGCCGAGGGAAACCGGGCCGATATCCTCGTCGAACTGGGTCCAGGCCTCCAGAACCTGGCCCTCGCCCAAGTCGAATTCGCGCAGCGGCACAAAGCGGACGCTGTCGTCGCCATAGGCCTCGATAATCGCCGCCGGTATCTCGTTGTCATCGGCCAGGACAACCACGACGACGGGGTTCGGCGTCGGTGTCATGTATTGTCCGCCGAGATAGCCGAGCCCGAACGCTGCCACCAGGCAGGCAGCCAACAATGCGTTGCGCCAGCCCTCGAAACGACTGGATCTGGGGGCGGGCCGGGGAGGAACGACCTGTGTGGGGGCGTCAGCGGCAGTATCTTCGCCGCCCTCCTCGTCGAGGCGCGCGGCAATCGCCTGCCACAATTCGTCAGTCGCCTCGTCCGGTTCCAGGTTGGCCTGCAGCGCCTCGAATTGGTCGGCGAACCGCGCGACCTCGTTGGCGAACGCGGCGTCGGTTGCAATGTCGGCTTCCGCGCGGCGGCGCTCGTCCTCGTCCATGAGGCCGAGCACATACTCGCCCGCGCGTGCGATCCGGTCTTCCGCGCTGCTCACGACATGCACTCCCGCAGGGCAAGAAGCCCCCGCCGAATCCAGGCCTTCACCGTTCCGACCGGCGCCTTCAGCCGAGCGGCGATCTCGCCATGGCTGTAGCCCACCACATAGGCGAGAATAATGCAGCTGCGCCTTTGGGGATCAAGATCGCCAAGACATTGCCGCAGTGACATGTCGTCCGGCAGTGCCTCGTAGGCGGATGTGGCATCCGCTTCGCGGTCGCCAAGTTCGGCCAGGCTTTCAGGGTCGTGATGGTCCATGCGTGCGCCGTCGCGGATCACGTTCAGCGCACGATGGCGAACGATGATGCTCAGCCATGCGCGCGCTGAACCTCTACCGGCATCGAACTGTGAAGCCTTGCGCCAGATCGTGACAAAGACGTCCTGGATCACCTCCTCGGCAAGATCCTTCCGCCGCACGATGCGGCGCGCAATGGCAAGCATCCGTCCTGCCTCGAGCCGGAACAGGCGCTCCAGCGCGGCTCTTTCGCCATCGGCCACCTGCTCAAGCAGGCGTTCGAGGGAGGGCATCTGGGAAATGGTCAATGGCTGGGGCCTGTGCAACGCGCTGATGAACTCAATACTGATACTCTTCCCGGTCGGCTTTAGATGCGCGGACACGAAAAAAAGTTTCGGGTTGCTGCATCCAGACCCTGCTCCTCGTGTGTAGCCCTCCATGCAAGCGGCCATTCGTCCAACAGGCATTGGCTGGCTTGCTTGAGCGAAATGACACCAAGGAGAGAGAAATGTCCCCCATTCTCAATCGTATCGCCAGGCTCTGCATGATCGGCGCGGGCAGCGTCGCGCTGGCCTCGGCTGCGCAGGCAGCGCCCGCAATCGGACTGGTCGATGACCGCACCCTGGTCTGGTTCGAAACGACCACGGGCGAAGTCATGAACATGGTCGAGGTCGAAGGTGTCGAGCGTCTTCATGGCATCGACATCCGCCCGGCAGACGGCATGCTGTATGGCCTGGCCGAGAACAACCACCTCGTGACCATCGACCTCGAGACAGGCATGGCAACCGAAGGTGCGATGCTCTCGGAAATGCTCCGCGAGGGCGTGACCGCGAGCTTCAACTTCAACCCGGTGCCCGACCGGCTTCGTGTCATGGGTTCGGATGGAACCAATTTCCGCATCCATCCCGACACCGGTGAAGTGACTGTCGATGGCGACCTCAATTTCGAGGCCGGCGACATGAACGCCGAGGCCGATCCCAACATCGTGGCGACGGCCTATACCAATGGCATGGTGGGCGCCGAGGCGCCGGAGTCGACATCCATGTGGGACATCGACGCTTCGCTTGGTGCGCTTATCCGCCAGACGGCACCCAACGACGGCACGCTGGCCACGATCGGCATGCTGGGCGTCGACGCCGATCACTATGCCATCGACTTCGAGACCAGGGGCATCGACGACAATGTCCTCTGGCTGGTCGCAGGCAACGGCGTCTACACCGTGGACCTCGAGTCCGGGGCCGCTGTGATGGAAGCTGAACTGGAAGGTGTCGATGGCACCGTTCGCGACATCACGATCCTGCCGGCCATGTAGGGCCGTCAGGCTGGGGGACGCGATGGCCGGGCTGTGTCCCGGTCATCGCAGTCCTCTACCAGTGGGGCGGGCGCGTCACCGGGACCTCGGGGGCGGCCTGTTCCTCCAGTTCGAGCAGCCGATGTGTAAGCGCATCGATCTTCTTGCGGTGCGCCTCGATTTCCTTCCACTGCTCGGCAAGCTGCCCTGAGAGTTCCTCGATCATCCGCTCCTGCTCGGCAGCCAGCATCTCGAGCTTGGTCAGCCTTTCGTCTCCGCTCATGTCGCAATCGCCTCCAGTGTTGCGCGCAGGCGATCTCCCAAAGGCTTCGGTCGGCGCGTGGCGCGGTCGACATAGACATGCACGAAAAAGCCCTCCGCCGCCGCCTCCTGGGCATCGTTGCGGAACAGCCCGACCTCGTAGCGAACGGACGAAGAGCCTAGCCGCCCGACCCTCAGCCCGGCCGTGATAACGTCGGGAAACGCCATCTCGGCGAAATAGCGACAACCCGTCTCGACCACCAGGCCGATCTGCTCGCCTTCGGCAATATCGAGCACGCCCTGTTCGATCAGCCAGCCATTCACCGCCGTGTCGAAGAGAGAATAATGGACGACATTGTTCATGTGTCCGTAGATGTCGTTGTCCATCCACCTTGTGTGAATGGTACGAAAGGCGCGGTAGTCGTCGCGCCGGGATGGGCCGGCGCGGCTCACCACGCGGCCCTGTAGATGGCGAGCGCATCGGCCTGCGTGACGGCGCGCGGATTGTTCACGAGAAGACGCTGCTGCTTCATCGCGTCCGCTGCCATCTTTTCGAGATCGGCCTCACCGATGCCCACGTCGCGCAAGCGCTGCTGAAGCCCGACCTTTGCTGAAAGCTGCGCCAATGCGTCGATGAAGGCGGCGCAGCGCCCCTGCACGCCCTCTTCCCTGTCGAGATCGGGAAAACAGTCGCCCGCGATCTCGGCATAGAGCGGCGCGGCCTCGGGCGCGTTGAAGCGCAGGACATGTGGCAGCACCAACGCATTGGAAAGCCCATGTGGCACGTGAAAACTGCCTCCGATCGGATAGGCGAGAGCGTGAACCGCAGCCACGGGCGAGTTGGCAAAGGCCTGCCCGGCCAGCATCGAGCCGAGCAGCATCGCCGAGCGGGCGGCCAGGTCCTTGCCGTCGAAAACGGCTTTCTCGATATTGGCCGCCAGCAGTCGCAGCGCCTCTCGCGCAAGAATGCGTGACACCGGATTGTTGTTGGCATTCTTCGAGGCATAGGCCTCGATGGCGTGCACCATGGCGTCGATGCCGGTGGCCGCGGTGATCGCCGCCGGCAGGCCGATTGTCAGTCCCGGGTCCAGAACCGCGATATCGGGCAGGATGATGGGGCTGGAGACGCCACGCTTTTCCTCTTCGCCGACAGTGATGATCGAAACCGGCGTGACTTCGGACCCTGTGCCAGCCGTGGTCGGCACCAGCACCAGGGGCAGGCGCGGGCCCTTCGCGTTGCCGACACCCCATGCCGCGTCCAGCTCTTCGCCGGAGCCGAGCAGCAGCGCTGCCAGTTTGGCCACGTCAAGCGAGGAACCGCCGCCAAAACCGACAACACTGGTGGCGCCGGCTTCTCTGCCCGCCTCGATGCATGTGATCAAAGTTGCCAGTGAAGGATCCGCTTCAACGGCATCGAACACGGCCACGGCAACGCCTTCGGCCTCAAGTGAGGCAATGGAGGGATCGCAAAGCCCCAGCGCGCGCAGCCCCGGGTCGGTGACGAAGAGAACCCTTTTGCCCAGCCGCGAGCCCGCAACAGGCCCAAGTTCCGCCGAGGCGCCGACGCGAAACACCATCGAAGCGGTCGTGTTGAATATGAAAGGGTGGATTGCGGTGCTGCTCATGGGCCGGGAAATTGACAACACTGCAGGGATTTGTCGAGAGTGGGGTTGAACTTGGCGCGTTGGCAGGGGGAGGCTGGCATGCTAGCTTTGACCAAAAGATAAAAAGTACCAGAGTGGGGCTGGCCTATGACCGAATCGGCGATCGAGCTTGTCGGCATCAACAAGAGTTTCGGCGCCGTTCGTGCCAATCAGGACATCAATCTGAAAATCGAGAAGGGCACGATTCACGGCATCATCGGAGAGAATGGTGCTGGCAAGTCCACCTTGATGTCCATTCTCTACGGGTTCTACCAGGCTGATTCGGGCAGGATCCTGATCAACGACAAGGCGACGACCATCGACTCGCCGGACGATGCCATCAAGCAGGGCATCGGCATGGTGCACCAGCATTTCATGCTGGTTCAGAACTTCTCCGTCATCGAAAACGTCATTCTGGGCGTCGAAGGCGAAGCGCTGCTGAAATCCTCCATCAGCAAGGCTCGGGCGGAATTGCTGCGCCTCGTGCGCGAATATGGGCTTGAAGTCGATCCGAACGCCATCATTGAGGAACTGCCGGTAGGCCTCCAACAGCGTGTCGAAATCCTGAAGGCGCTTTATCGCGGCGCGGAAATCCTGATCCTCGACGAGCCGACAGGCGTGCTGACGCCGGCCGAAGCAGACCATCTGTTCCAGGTGCTGGCGCAGTTGAAGGCGCAGGGCAAGACGATCGTGCTGATCACCCACAAGCTGCGCGAGATCATGGCCATTACCGACAATGTTTCCGTCATGCGCCAGGGCAAGATGGTTGCCACGCGCAAGACGTCCGAGACGACGGTCGAGGAGCTGGCAGAGTTGATGGTCGGCCGGCGGGTCCTGCTGCGGGTCGAGAAGGGCGCGCCGAAACCCGGCGAGGTGAAGCTTTCCGTCAAGAATCTGACGGTGGTCGATTCGCGCGGCGTGACCGTGGTCGACAACGTGTCATTCGACGTCAGGGGCGGCGAGATCGTTGGAATCGCGGGCGTTGCCGGAAATGGCCAGTCCCAGCTTCTGGAAACGATTTCCGGCATTCGACAGGCCAAATCCGGCGAGGTCATGCTCAACGGCAAGCCCATAGACGTGACGGGGCAGGCCGATCCGGCCGATCTCAGGCATCGCGGGCTCGCTCACGTTCCCGAGGATCGCCATTATGTCGGACTGGTGCTGCCTTTCGAGGAGAACGAAAACTCCATGCTGGGCTATCACGACCGCGACTTCTATCTGCGGGGCCCGTTCTTGAATATCGAGGCGATCCGTGCCGATGCGCGCGACAAGATCGAGAAATACGACATCCGCCCTCCCAACGAACGGCTGAAGACAGCCAATTTCTCCGGCGGCAACCAGCAGAAGATCGTGCTGGCACGCGAGATGGAGAAGGACCCGGACGTGCTGATTGTCGGCCAGCCGACGCGTGGCGTCGATGTTGGTGCGATCGAGTTCATCCACCGCCGGCTGATCGATATGCGCGATCAGGGCAAGGCGGTGCTGCTGGTCTCGGTCGAGCTCGACGAGATCCGATCCCTGTCTGACCGCATCATGGTGATGTTTGACGGCCGCATCGTCGGCCACCGCGACGGAGACGCGGACGAGGGAGAACTCGGCTTGTTGATGGCGGGTATCGAAGCCAAGGAGGCGGCGGAGTAATGGCTGTTCCACACGGAAAACTGCCCGCCTGGGCCGATTACGGTCTGCTGCCTTTGATCAATGTCGTGGTCGCCTTCGGCGTCTCCGGCCTTGTGGTTCTGCTTGCGGGAGAGAGTCCCGTGCGCGCCGCCACGCTGCTCGTCCAAGGCGCATTCGGCAGCGGGCAGAACATTGCCTACACCCTCTATTACGCGACGAGCTTCATCTTCACCGGGTTGGCCGTTGCGGTGGCATTCCATGGTGGCCTGTTCAATATCGGCGGCGAGGGCCAGGCCTATGTCGGCGGGCTCGGCGTGGCGCTGGTCTGCCTGTCGATGGACACGCTGGTGCCCTGGTACATCACCTTTCCGGTGGCCATTCTGGGCGCGGCCTTCGCGGGCGCGGCCTGGGCGTTCATTCCTGCCGTCCTCCAGGCCAAGCGCGGCAGCCACGTGGTCATCACCACGATCATGTTCAACTTCATCGCCGCCAGCCTGATGGTCTATCTGCTGGTGGGGCCGCTGAAGCCCGCCGGACAGATGGCGCCGCAGACGCGCACCTTCTTCGAAGGCGGGCAATTGCCCAAGCTCAACTGGATGCTGGAGGCGGTCGGTTTCTCGATTCGGTCGTCGCCGCTCAACATCTCCTTTCTGCTGGCCATAGTGTGCGCTTTTCTGGTCTGGGTGCTGATCTGGCGCACCCGGCTCGGCTACGAGATCCGAACCCAGGGCCACAGCCCCAAGGCCGCGCGCTATGCCGGCATCGGCGAGGCGCGGATCGTGATCATCACCATGATGATCTCCGGCGCCCTCGCCGGCATGATGGCGCTCAACCCGGTCATGGGCGACACCAACCGGCTGCAGCTCGATTTCGTCACCGGCGCCGGCTTTGTCGGCATCGCCGTCGCCCTGATGGGCCGATCGCACCCTGCCGGCATCGTGCCGGCCGCAATCCTGTTCGGCATGCTCTACCAGGGCGGCGCGGAGATCGCCTTCATGATGCCAAACATCAGCCGCGACATGATCGTCATCATCCAGGGCCTCGTGATCCTGTTTGCCGGCGCGCTGGAACACATGTTCCGGCCCTGGCTGTTCATGGCCTTTGCCAGCCTCAGTCCGGGTTCCGTCGGTCTGGGTCGTGCCGGGCGGGAGGGCGCCTGACATGGATGCGCTCAACTTCATCGTCCAGGTTCTCGACTCGACCATCCGGCTGTCGATACCGCTCCTGTTTGCCTGCCTGGCGGGCATGTTCTCCGAACGCGCTGGCGTGTTCGACATCGGGCTGGAAGGCAAGATGCTGGCGGCTGCCTTTGCCGGCGGTGCGATGGCTGCCGTCTACGGCAATCCCTGGCTGGGGCTATCGGCCGCCATAGTGGTGTCGATTGCATTCTCGCTGGTGCATGGCTTTGCCTCGATCACCAATCGCGGCAACCAGATCGTTTCGGGCGTCGCCATCAACTTCATCGCGGCCGGGGCAACGGTCATTCTCGGTCAGGCCTGGTTTGCCCAAGGGGGCCGCACGCCGTCCTTGACGGCGGATCAGCGCTTCACGGCCATAACCCTGCCATTCGCCAATGAACTGCGCGACGTTCCGGTGGTCGGGCAGATCTACTCGGTGCTTCTGTCGGGGCACTCGATACTCGTCTATCTGGCCTTCTTCATGGTTGCCTTCTCCTGGTGGGTGCTGTTCCGCACCCGCTTCGGCCTGCGGCTTCGCGCGGTTGGCGAAAACCCGGCCGCCGTCGACACGGCGGGCATCTCGGTCACCTGGCTGAGATATCGTGCCGTGATCTGCACCGGCATTCTGTGCGGCTTCGCGGGCGCCTATCTGTCGATGTCTATCGGCGCCGGCTTCGTCAAGGACATGACGGCAGGGCGCGGCTTCATCGCGCTCGCGGCGCTGATCTTCGCCAAATGGCGCCCGGTGCCGGCCATGTTCGCATGTCTCCTGTTCGGCTTCCTCGATGCGATCTCGATCAGGCTGCAAGGCACGCCGCTGCCGGTGGTCGGCCGCGTGCCCGCGCAGTTGCTGCAGGCGCTGCCCTATATCCTGACCGTCGTGCTGCTGGCCGGCTTCATCGGTCGCGCCATCCCGCCGCGCGCTGGCGGGGTGCCTTACGTGAAGGAGCGTTGATGGCACACGATCTTTTCGAGGCGGCCCGTGCTGCGATGGCGCAGGCGCATGCACCCTATTCCCGGTTTCCTGTGGGGGCGGCGCTGCGGACCAAGGACGGGCGCATCTATGCGGGCTGCAACATCGAGAATGCCTCCTTCCCGGAAGGCTGGTGCGCGGAGACGACCGCACTTTCGCACTATGTCATGGGCGGCGGGGGTGAGATCGTGGAGATTGCGGTGGTGGCGGAAAAGATGGATCGCATCACGCCCTGTGGCGGCTGCCGCCAACGCCTGGCCGAGTTTTCAGGCCCGCAGACCAAGCTGCATCTCTGCAACGGAGAGGGCGTTGTCGAGACGCTGACCATGGCGGAGATCCTGCCGCTTGGCTTCAGCGGGGAGGTGCTGACATGAAGGAAGCCGTGGACAGGCTTGTCGAAAGACTGGACGGGCGGGTGCCCCGCCTGGCCCTGGTGCTCGGCTCCGGGCTGGGTGATCTCACGGGTGAGATCACCGATGCCGTGAGGGTTCCTTATGGCGAGCTGCCAGGTTTTCCAGCCAGCGGCGTGACGGGACATGCAGGCGAGGTCGTGGCCGGACGGCTGGCCGGGGCGCAGGTGATCGCGCTGTCGGGGCGAGCCCACTATTACGAACACGCCAACCCGTCCGTCATGCGACCTGTGCTGGAAACGCTTGCCGGCCTGGGAATCAGTAAGTTGATGCTTACCAATGCGGCCGGTTCGCTTCGCCCCGAGATGACCCCGGGATCGGTGATGATGATCACCGACCATATCAATTTCTCCGGCACCAACCCGCTTTTCGGAGAGCCGAGCGACGCCCGATTCGTGGGCATGACGGAGGCTTATGATGCCGGGATGCGCGCAGCCCTCAAGCGGGCGGCGGAGACAACGGGCACAGAACTCCACGAAGGCGTCTATATGTGGTTTTCAGGCCCTTCTTTCGAAACACCCGCCGAAATCCGCATGGCCCGCGTGCTTGGCGCCGATGCGGTCGGTATGTCGACTGTCCCTGAGGTCATTCTGGGTCGCTTCCTGGGCCTCAAGGTGGCGGCCTGTTCGGTGATCACCAATCTTGCTGCAGGCATGACCGGGGCGGAACTGTCGCATGACGAGACGAAGGAGATGGCCCCGCTTGGCGGCCGGCGTCTGGCGGCAATCCTCAAGGCGATGCTGGCGGAAGGCCCGACCGAGTGACGATGCTCCCCCAGGAGATCATAAGGCGCAAACGCGATGGCTTGGTTCTGTCGGCGGAGGAGATCGATATCTTCGTTGCCGGTCTGGCGAAGGGATCGTTCACCGATGCGCAGGTCTCGGCGCTGGCAATGGCAATCTTCCTCAACGGGATGGAGCGCGAGGAGGCCGTCGCTCTGACGCTTGCGATGCGCGATTCGGGCGAGACGCTGGATTGGTCCGATCTGTCCGGCCCCGTGACCGACAAGCACTCCACCGGCGGCGTTGGAGACAATGTCTCGCTGATGCTGGCCCCGATCGTGGCGGCTTGCGGTGCCTACGTTCCCATGATCTCGGGTCGCGGCCTTGGCCACACCGGCGGCACGCTGGACAAGATGGATTCCATTCCCGGCTACACGAGCCAGCCGGACAACGCCCTTTTTGCCAAAACCGTGCGGGAATGCGGCTGCGCGATTATTGGCCAGACAGCCCAGCTTGCACCAGCTGACCGCCGCTTCTATGCGATCCGCGATGTGACCGGGACGGTGGAGTCGATCCCGCTTATCACCGCTTCGATCCTGTCGAAGAAACTTGCCGCTGGGCTTGGCTCGCTGGTGCTCGACGTGAAGGTCGGCAATGGCGCCTTTATGTCCAAGACACGCGATGCTGCGGCACTTGCCAGAAGTCTCGTCGATACGGCGGTAGGCGCCGGACTTCCGGCGACGGCACTTCTGACCGACATGAACGAGCCCCTTGCCTCTGCCGCGGGCAACGCGGTCGAGGTGAAGAATGCGCTCGACTTCCTTACCGGGCGTGCGCGCGATCCTCGCCTCGAGCAAGTCACCCTTGCCCTCGCTGCCGAGATGCTGGTTTCGTCGGGCCGTGAAGAGGCCCACAAGGAAGCCGAAGCACTTGCACGCGACGCCCTGGACTCTGGCAGGGCCGCTGAGATCTTTGCCCACATGGTGGCGACGCTTGGCGGACCGGCCGATCTCCTCGAACGCTATGGCGATTATCTGGAATTCGCGCCGATCGAAATGGTCGTTGCCGCTCCAAAATCCGGTTTCGTCTCCGCAATCGAAACGCGCGAAATCGGACTTGCAGTGGTCGAGCTTGGCGGCGGCAGAACGGATCCCACTCAAGCTGTGGATCATGCGGTGGGCGTGACGCGGATCGCGCCGACGGGAGCGAGGGTTGAGGAGGGCGAGCCTCTGGCCTTCGTCCATGCCCGGACGGACGGTGCCGCTGCGCGCGCCTGCACGACGTTGGAACGGGCCATTGCGATCACCGATAGTCGGCCAAGACGGCCAGAGGCGATCATGAGACGGGTGACGGCATCTATTGCTCCAGAATGAGCGTGCCCGACTCCACGCCGAAGCGCCTGAGGCGATTCAGGAAGTTCATGCCGATCAGGATCCCGCGAAGAGATTCATCCTCCAGCACGACCGCTTCGATCCGATTCATGTGAATGCGGCCGATCTCCAATCGGTCGATGACCACCGCCGCAGCCTTCGTGCGGCCATTGGCTGTGTTGACTTCGTGGCGGAAGTCGCCCGCCGACAGCGGAATGCCGATGCGCCGGGCGGTCGAGCGATTGATGGCCACCACCGTAGCACCGGTATCGACAAGCGCCTCCAGCCGCACGCCATTGAAGCGGAATTGTCCATTGAAATGGCCCTGCCTGTCGCTGGGAAGCCGGACTACCCTGCCCGCAAGGGACTCGGACTGTGACCGGTTGACGGGTGCAAGCGCCAAGGTCGTCGAAGGGACAGGAGAGCCGGCCTGCTGTTCTCGGTTCGAGGATGGCGCCAGGGCGTCATGAATGACGTCCTTACGGCTCTCGTAAACAATCGGGAATGCCACCATCACGGCGACAATGGCACCCAGAAAGGTCATGTTTCGCAGCATCTTGCACCTCGCCCGACCGAAAGTCGCGCGAAACGGTGTCCGCAGCCTTAAGGAGCGACACGCGTCTGCTGCCAGGGTAAAGGAAGGGTAGCGGCCTGTGCCGCTACTTGGTTCCGTACATGCGATCGCCGGCGTCGCCGAGGCCCGGCACG
>Ga0213835_100909_pt1 | contig 22213 bp, 16 predicted proteins | sample SWPATP01_FD_160576 | JGI IMG/M metagenome (GOLD analysis project Ga0213835, IMG submission 160576) | Coastal seawater microbial communities from Marineland, Florida, United States - SWPA TP0 #1 | ecosystem: Environmental > Aquatic > Marine > Coastal | place: USA: Florida | collected 2016-08-05 | reverse complement strand
CCCTCCTGCCTCCAGGCGTCGAGATAGCCAGCTCTCGTATCCTCATCCATGAAATCAGCGGTCGAGAACTTCTCGATCATCCCCATTAGGCGTCGGAAACCGTCGGCTGCCAGCAGTTCCTCAGCGCGAGTGCTGCGCAGCAGGTTGATGTATTGGCTCGCCTCACGCTGGGCCGGATCGTCCAGTATAGCGCGCTGGAAACAAACCGGGTGCACACCGTTGGCAATGACGAGATGAGCAAGTCGTTGGGGGTGCCTGAAAGCATAGGCATAGGCCACCGAGGCGCCCCAGTCGTGGCCTGCGAGGGCGAACGGGCGGTTCGGTGAGAGGTGATCTGCGAGTGCGGCTATGTCCGCGACGAGTTCCTTGCTTCGGTAGGCCTCGACATTCTGCGGACGGGAGGATCGGTTGTAGCCACGCTGGTCAGGGGCAACGAGTCGGAAATTTCCAGCCAGTGCTTCCATCACACCGCGCCAGGCGACCCAGTATTCCGGGAAGCCGTGCAAGCAAATTACCAGCGGCGCTTCTCGCGGGCCTATTTCGGCGTAACGAAGGCGCGCCTCGCCCGTATCGTGTTCGCCGAAACCAAACCCTTCCATTATGTCTTCCTTCTACCACTTGCAGACCGCGGTTTGCCTTGTGAGCGGGCAATGCTATACGGGCCGCATTCCAAGACACATTAGGGACCTCGCGTCCCGATTTCAAAGAACGAGGTTGGACGCACATGTCGAAGATCAAGGTGGAGAATCCCGTCGTCGAACTGGATGGGGACGAGATGACCCGCATCATCTGGCAGTTCATCAAGGACAAGCTGATCCACCCCTATCTCGACATCGATCTGAAATATTACGATCTCGGCATGGAAAGCCGTGACGCCACCGACGACCAGATCACGGTCGACGCCGCGCACGCCATCAAGAAATACGGCGTCGGCGTCAAATGCGCGACCATCACGCCGGACGAGGCGCGCGTCGAGGAATTCGGGCTGAAGCGCATGTATCGCTCGCCCAACGGCACGATCCGCAACATTCTGGGCGGCGTCATCTTCCGCGAGCCGATCATCTGCAAGAACGTTCCCCGTCTCGTGCCGGGCTGGACCAAGCCCGTGATCGTTGGCCGCCATGCATATGGCGATCAGTACCGCGCGACCGACTTCAAGTTCCCCGGCAAGGGCAAGCTGACGATCAAGTTCGTCGGCGAGGACGGCCAGACCATCGAGCATGAGGTTTTCGACGCGCCCTCCTCCGGCATCGCCATGGCGATGTACAATCTCGACGATTCCATCCGCGACTTCGCGCGCGCCTCGCTGAACTACGGCTTGCAGCGTGGCTACCCGGTCTATCTGTCGACCAAGAACACGATCATGAAGATCTATGATGGCCGCTTCAAGGACATCTTCCAGGAGATCTACGAGGCCGAGTTCGAGGCAGCCTTCAAAGAAAAGAAGATCTGGTACGAGCACCGCCTGATCGACGACATGGTGGCAGCCAATCTGAAATGGTCGGGCGGCTATGTCTGGGCGTGCAAGAACTACGATGGCGACGTGCAGTCCGACACGGTGGCGCAGGGCTTCGGCTCGCTCGGCCTGATGACTTCGGTGCTGATGACGCCGGACGGCCAGACGGTGGAAGCCGAAGCCGCGCATGGCACGGTCACGCGCCACTACCGCCAGCACCAGCGCGGCGAGGAGACCTCGACCAATTCGATCGCCTCGATCTTCGCCTGGACCCGCGGCCTCGCCCACCGCGCCAAGCTGGACGACAATGCCGAGCTCAAGCGCTTTGCCGACACGCTGGAGAAGGTCTGCGTCGACACGGTTGAATCCGGCTACATGACCAAGGATCTGGCGCTCCTAATCGGCCCAGACCAGCCCTGGCTGTCGACCACCGGCTTCCTCGACAAGGTCGACGAGAACCTGCAGAAGGCGATGGTAGGCTAAACGGCCTCGCTCCTGACGAATTGAAAAAGCCGCGGTGTCACACTACCGCGGCTTTTGTCATATGAGCCTAGAGCCCTCTTGTATCCTTGCCCAAGGGAACCAGATAATCCGCTATGAAAGACCTCTCCATCTCCTTGCTCACCATATGCGGCCTGACCGAGCTGGAACAGCATGGCCAGCGCGGGGTTACGCATGTGCTCTCCATCCTCGATCCCGACCGAGCGGATCCCGATGATTTTGCCAGTTATGACCGGCACCATCGCACGACGCTGCGGTTCCACGACATCATCCAGCCGATGGGCTCGATGATTCTGCCGGAACCGAAGGATGTGGAGGCGGTGCTGGGTTTCGGCGAGGAGTTATCGGCCGCCCCCACAGTGGGCGCTGATGCTCATTTGCTGGTTCATTGCCATATGGGCGTGTCGCGCTCGACGGCGGCGATGACGACGCTGCTCTGCCAGCTACACCCCGAGGCCGACGAGGACGAGGTGCTCGCTCATCTTCGCTCCATACGGCCGCAGATCTGGCCGAATTCGCGCATGATCGGCTTTGCCGATGCAGCGCTCGGCAAGGAAGGCCGGCTGACCAAGGCGCTGGCCAGGCTCTACGCCCAGCAGCTCGAATGGAAGCCGGAGATCGCTTCCTTCATGCAGAATTACGGACGCGATGCGGAAGTGGAGATGGGCCGCAAAGCCACCTGATCCACCTCAGGCCAGTGCGGCCTTTACCGCCTCGATAGCTTCCTGCGCCCTCGCGCTATCGGGACCGCCAGCCTGGGCCATGTCGGGCCGGCCGCCGCCGCCCTGCCCTCCCAGAGCCGAGGAAGCCAGACGCACCAGCTCCACCGCATTCAGCCTCGCCGTCAGATCGTCGGTTACGCCGACCACAACACTCGCTTTGCCGTCCTCGCCGGTGCCGACGAATATCACGACACCGGAACCGAGTTGCTTCTTGCCTTCATCGGCAAGCGGCTTGAGGTCCTTGGGCGTCACGCCTGAGACCACCCGGCCCATGAAGCCCACGCCGTTGACCTTCTCGTTCTCTTGGGTGTCGGCCGATCCGCCCCCGCCGAGTGCCAACTTCTTGCGGGCATCGGCAAGTTCGCGTTCCAATCGGCGGCGCTCTTCAAGCACCGTTTCCAGGCGGCTCACCACTTCAGCCGGAGCGACCTTCAGTGCGGCGGCTGCCGCCTTGAGACGCTTGTCTTGCTCATCCAGATGGCGGCGAGCCGCGTCGCCGGTCAGTGCCTCGATCCGTCGAACGCCAGCTGCCACGGCCCCTTCCGCAACGAGACGCACGAGACCGATGTCGCCGGTGGCCGCCACATGCGTTCCGCCGCACAGCTCGACGGAATAGGGTTTGCCGGTCTTTCCGCCATGCAGCGCCGTGCCCATCCGAACGACGCGGACTTCATCGCCGTATTTCTCACCAAAGAGCGCCATAGCGCCCTCGGCGATGGCGTCGTCTACCGCCATCAGTCGAGTCGTAACCTGTTCATTCTGCAGCACGATCTGGTTCGCAAGATCCTCAATGCGCTGCAATTCCTTCTCTTCGATCGGCTTGGGATGCGAGAAATCGAAGCGTAAGCGCTCAGGCGCAACCAACGAACCCTTCTGCGCGACATGGGTGCCCAGTACCTCACGCAGCGCCTCGTGAACCAGATGGGTGGCCGAATGGTTTGCGCGGATGCGGGCACGGCGGACGTGGTCGACCTCCATCTCGACGATGGCGCCCGTTGCTACCTTGCCGCTCGCCACCTTGCCAAGATGCACGAAGAGGCCATCCGCCTTCTTCTGCGTGTCTGTGACGACGATCTCGAACCCCTCCCCCCGGAACGTTCCAGTGTCGCCAACCTGGCCACCGGATTCGCCGTAGAAAGGTGTCTGGTTGACCACGAGTGCGACATCATCACCCTCGCCGGCCTCGGCGACTTCCTGCCCATCGCGCACCAAGGCCGACACCACGCCTTCCGCCTTCTCGGTGGCATAGCCCAGAAAATCGGTGGCACCGTGTTTTTCGCGTAGCGCGAACCAGACGGCTTCGGTTGCCGCCTCACCGGAACCCGACCAGGCCGCGCGGGCTTCTGCCTTCTGGCGCTCCATGGCCGCATCGAAGCCCTCAACGTCCACTGCGATACCGCGCTGGCGCAAGGCATCCTGGGTCAGGTCCAGCGGAAAACCATAGGTGTCGTAAAGCTTGAAGGCCGTTTCGCCGTCCAGACGATCGCCCTGACCGAGTTGTTCAGACGCGTCGTTCAAGAGGCCAAGGCCGCGCGCCAGCGTCTTGCGGAAACGCGTTTCCTCAAGCTTCAGCGTCTCCGAAATCAGGGCTTCGGCACGCAACAATTCAGGGTAAGCCTGCCCCATCTCGCGCACAAGCGAAGGCACCAGACGCCACATCAGCGGTTCGGCGGCGCCCAGAAGCTGGGCGTGGCGCATGGCACGGCGCATGATGCGGCGCAGCACGTAGCCCCTACCCTCATTGGATGGCAACACGCCGTCGGCGATCAGGAAACTCGAAGCCCGAAGGTGATCGGCTATGACCCGGTGGCTGGCACGGCTCTTTCCATCGGCCTTAACGCCAGTCGCTTCCTCGGATGCTCGGATAAGCGCCTTGAAGAGATCGATGTCGTAATTGTCATGCTCGCCCTGAAGCACTGCCGCGATACGCTCCAGGCCCATGCCGGTGTCAATAGATGGACGCGGCAACTCGACGCGCTCTTCCCTGGACACCTGCTCGTATTGCATGAACACGAGGTTCCATATCTCGATGAAGCGGTCCCCATCCTCGTCGGCGCTGCCGGGCGGACCGCCGGGGATTTCCTCGCCATGGTCGTAGAAGATTTCCGAGCAGGGGCCGCAGGGGCCAGTATCCCCCATCGCCCAAAAATTGTCGCTCGTCGCAATGCGGATGATGCGATCGTCCGACAGCCCCGCAATCTTCTTCCAGTGACCGGCCGCCTCGTCGTCTGTGTGGTAGACAGTCACCAGAAGACGCTTGGCGTCGATGCCGAATTCTTTGGTGATCAGATTCCAGGCAAGTTCAATGGCGACATCCTTGAAATAATCACCGAAGGAGAAATTGCCCAACATCTCGAAGAAGGTGTGGTGGCGCGCGGTATAACCAACATTGTCGAGATCATTGTGCTTGCCACCGGCGCGCACGCATTTCTGCGAGGTCACAGCGCGGTCATAGGACCGGCTTTCCAGACCCGTGAAGACGTTCTTGAACTGCACCATCCCGGCATTGGTGAACATCAAGGTCGGGTCGTTGCGCGGCACCAGCGGGCTCGACGCCACGATCTCGTGTCCGTTCTTGCCGAAATAATCGAGAAATGCCGACCGGATGTCGTTGACGCCACTCATGCCAATGCCTTCGTGAATACCCGCGCAACTGTGCGCGAAAAGAGACCGCGCCTTTTAGCGCCCACTCCGCGCACTGTCCAGAAAGCTGCTCGCGTCCACCAAACCGAAGCCCACCAAAAACGAAACCGCCGGCCACGGGGGCCGGCGGTGGTCAAGGGGAACCGCGCAACGACTACATCTCGGCTGCTTCGTCACCATCTTCGTCGAGCCCGCCCGGGCCGCCATTTTCCAGAAACTTCTCTGCGATCAGTCCGGCATTCTGCCTGAGAGTCAGTTCGATCTCCCGCGCTGCTTCCGGATTATCCGCAAGGAACTGCTTGGCGTTCTCGCGCCCCTGTCCGAGGCGCTGGGAATTGTAGGAGAACCAGGCGCCGGACTTCTCGACCACGCCCGCCTTGACGCCGAGATCGATCAACTCACCGGTCTTGGAGACACCCTCTCCATACATGATGTCGAACTCGACCTGCTTGAAGGGCGGGGCCAGCTTGTTCTTGACCACCTTCACCCGGGTCTGGTTACCGACCACCTCGTCGCGATCCTTGACCGCACCAATGCGGCGGATGTCGAGGCGCACAGAAGCGTAGAACTTGAGTGCGTTGCCGCCTGTCGTCGTCTCCGGTGAGCCGAACATGACACCAATCTTCATGCGGATCTGATTGATGAAGATAACCATCGTATTGGAGCGCGAGATCGAAGCGGTCAGCTTGCGAAGCGCCTGGCTCATCAGTCGGGCCTGCAGGCCCGGCAGGGAATCGCCCATCTCGCCTTCAATCTCGGCACGCGGCGTCAGCGCGGCCACGGAATCGACCACCAGAACATCGATTGCCCCCGACCGCACCAGCGTGTCGCAGATCTCCAGCGCCTGTTCTCCCGTATCCGGCTGGGAAATAAGCAGGTTCTCCAGATCCACGCCCAGCTTACGTGCATAGACGGGATCAAGCGCATGCTCGGCATCAACAAAGGCGCAGATGCCGCCCTTTTTCTGCGCCTCGGCTACAGTGTGCAGGGCGAGCGTCGTCTTGCCCGAACTCTCGGGCCCGTAAATCTCGATAATGCGCCCTTTCGGCAAGCCGCCAACGCCCAGCGCGATGTCGAGGCCAAGCGACCCGGTTGAAACGGTCTCAATCTCCACGACCTGTTCGTTCGCTCCGAGCCGCATGATCGACCCCTTGCCGAAGGCACGTTCGATCTGTGACAGCGCCGCGTCCAGAGCTTTTGACTTATCCACCGAATTTTCCTCTACGAGCCGCAGATTGTTCTGAGCCATCATACATACCCCTTGTCGATGAGCGAAGCCGGTCAATCCGGTGTCCATAGCATTTTTGTACCTTTTTTGTTCTAATTTTGCAAGGGATTCTATCTTTCTGTTTTTGCAGAGAATTACGACAAGCGTTCAATTTTTGTGCCCTTGCTGTTCTTCTTATTCTAGGGTGTGTGCCGCGATCGAAAACCGGGTGGATTGCCGCAGCCGCCCGCCGAATCGGCAACAGCAATTGCGTAGTTGCCGCAGCATGCGCATAGTGGCTCGCAAATGACCCTCCCCGTGTCCTGTTTCCCATGACCAGCCAGCTTCTCCTCGGTATCGGCGGCGCGCATGTTGACCGCCGCGGTCGCGCGCTGAAGCCATTTGTCTTCGGCGTATCAAATCCAGGCACGATGCACGAGGAAGTGGGCGGCGGGGTACTCAACGCGCTCAGGGCCGCACGATTTCAGGACGTGTCGGCAGCAATCCTTTCCGTCCGCGGGGGAGACGCAGCAGGCGAAACCGTTGAAAAGGCTATCGCAATAGCTGGCATTACTGACTTGTCTGCCGTCTTCCTTGACAGAAGCACCCCGAGTTACACGGCCATTCTCGATGAAAGCGGCGACGTGGTGGCAGCGCTGGCTGACATGCAACTCTACGAGGCCACTTTCGAGCGACAATTGAGAAGATTGGGTTTCCGCGAGGCGATCGGGCGGGCCCACACACTTCTCGTCGATGCAAATCTTCCCGAGGGCGCACTCGCAGCGATGATCCGCGCGTCTTCCGGCAAGGTCGTACACGCAATGGCCATCTCCCCCGCAAAGGCGATCCGACTCCGGCCCCATCTCGGACAATTGTCGGGGCTCTACATGAATGCGCGCGAGGCGCTGGTGCTGTCGGGACAGGCGGATGCGCCAGCCGCAGCGAAATGGTTCCTGGAGCAAGGTGTGTCTCTAGGGGCCATCACCAACGGCAGCGGTGCTGTCATCGGCTTTGAGGCAGACGGCGTATTCAGCCTGTTGCCCCCTACTCCCGAACGCATTCTGGATGTAACGGGAGCGGGTGATGCACTTGCAGGCACAGTCGTCGCATGCCTAATGTCGGGTACACCCCTTCGCACAGCTATACGAGCGGGCCTGGCCGCCGCATCGCTTACTGTGGAAAGCGAAGGTGCGGCACCTGTCTTCGAAAGACTGGCGTTCGAGGAGCGGCTGGCGCTTGTACCGGAAGCTGAAGGCGTGGCATGAGGCGCCTATCATGGCAATATCCACGAAGCTCCTCGATATAAGCGCTGAAGTCGCAGATGCTCTCGCCGCCGGCCGACCGGTCGTGGCGCTGGAAAGCACGATCATCACCCACGGCATGCCCTGGCCGGACAACAGTTCCATGGCGGGCGCGGTAGAAGACATCGTTCGCGATGAGGGTGTCGTCCCGGCCACCATTGCGGTGATGGAAGGCAGATTGCGGGTTGGTCTGTCTGGCGACGAGCGCCACGCTCTGGCGCAGGCCGAAGGCGTCATGAAGCTGTCGCGCGCCGATCTCGGCTTTGCTTTGGCGATGGGGCGGACCGGCGGGACCACGGTGGCCGCCACCATGATCGGCGCCCATCTGGCTGGCATCAACGTCTTTGCCACTGGCGGTATCGGTGGGGTGCATAAAGGTGCGGAAAAGAGTTTCGACATCTCGGCCGATCTGGACGAACTGGCCAGCACGCCCGTAATTGTCGTCTCGGCCGGCGCGAAGGCGATCCTCGACATAGAAAAGACGCTCGAAGTTCTGGAGACGCGGGGCGTGCCCGTGGTCGGCTTCGAAACCGACATCATGCCTGCCTTCTGGTCGCGGCACTCGCCCTATCCCGCGCCGCTGCGGCTCGATACGCCAGAAGACATCGCACGCTTTCAGATGACCCGCGAGGTGCTAGGGATTACGGGCGGCATGCTTGTTGCAAATCCCTTGCCTGCCGAAGATGAAATTCCTGCCGACGAAATGGCCGGCTATATCGCCGCCGCACAGGCAGAGGCATCCGCAAAGGGTGTGACCGGCAAGGCGGTGACCCCGTTTCTCCTGTCACACATCGAGCAACTCACCGGCGGGCGCAGCCTTGCCACCAACATTGCGCTGGTGAAAAACAATGCCCGACTGGCCGCGCGCATCGCAAGGGCAATGGCGCGGCCCTAGGCAAGGAAAACGTCAGTCGCCGGCTGGCACGAGCCTGACGAGCGGCGCGCCGGATGCATCGATCAGGACGTAAAGGTAGCCGTTGTCGGGGCCGACCGCGACATCGCGAATACGCCAGCCCTCGCCGTCGAGCAGACGCTCTTCCATCTCGACCTCCATTCCGTTGACGCTGAAGCGGCCGAGATATTGGTGGCGGAGATTACCCATGAACATGTTGCCCTGCCAATCGGGGAAGGCTTCCCCGACATAGAAGGTCAAGCCTGAAGGGGGGAACCCTTCCGGATGATCGGATTCCCACCAGTAGACCGGATCAACCGTATCTGCGACTTCCGGCGGAGTCGGCGCGAAGCGCTGGCCGGTGCGGTAATCGACGCCCCAGGTCGCGATCGGCCAGCCGAAATTGCCGCCCGGCTGGATGACATTGATCTCGTCGCCATTGTTCTCGCCATGCTCGTTCTGCCAGAGTTCGCCCGTTTCGGGGTGGAAACCCATGCCCTGCGGGTTGCGGTGCCCGTAGGACCAAATCGTATCGCGCGCCTCTTCTATACCAACGAAGGGATTGTCCTCCGGTACGGAGCCATCGGCGGCGATCCTGTGGATTTTGCCGAGATCGCCGGAAAGATCCTGAGAAAAATGCTCGGGCCCGAAATCCTTGGACTGGCGGTCGCCGATCGAAAAGAAGAGAAAATTGTCAGCATCAAATGCGAGCCGTGACCCATAGTGACCCTGCCCTGGTGCCTGAAACGGCTCCGCTACGAACAGCTCTTCCAGATCGCTCAGCGCCAGTTCCTCGACATCGAGCCGTGCGCGACCGATGAAGGTGGAGCTCTGCCCGTCGTCATTGGTGCCAGCCCAAGCCATGTAGAGCCAGTTCTCCTCTGGAAAATCTGGATGGAGCGCGATGTCGAGCAAACCTCCCTGACCCTGTGCATGAATGCCGGGCAGGCCGGATATCTCCTCAACCTCTCCGCTCTCGCGATCAACCAGTTTCAACCGGCCCGGCCGCTCGCTCACCAGAAGCCTGCCGTCATCGGGAATGAAGGCCATGCCCCAAGCGTTGTCGAAGCCCTCGGCGACGGTCTCGATTTCGAAAGCAGAATTCTCCTCGGCATACGCTCCGTGGACAGCCAACGCGGCAGTGATCGAAAAGGCGCTGGCTGCGAGAACCAAATGGGTTCGGGCGCGTCGCGGAATGGCATGCATCATCTTCTCCTTCTTGGACGAAACGTCATGTCGCCAATCCATGTGTGTCGTCCCGGTTCCATGAAAAAAGAGCACAATCCGATCACGTCCGGTTGAAGGTGCCGCCTTAACCGCCCCGCAAGCCCACCAAGCCTAAATTCCGATCAGCATGCGATTCGGAGGTTGCTTTGGCGGTGTTTGGTAAGGTGGGCAGGAAGGGAAGCGCCCATAAAGGTGGAAGGCGGCGGCGCAACGCGCGTCGTTTCCACTACGGCTTGCGACAATTGTCGCGCGATTTTGGCATTGTTGCCGCCGCAGCCTTCATCGGGTTCGGATTGGCATATTCATGGCAACCGCAATCGGAACGTATAGGGCTGCCCCAATCCGACAGCCATCTCGTCGCCTATGCGCCGGCACGCGATTTTCCCATCTGCGGCTCCGGTCGCAGGGTGAACTGCGTGGTCGATGGCGACACGTTCTGGTTCGACGGGGAACGCGTGCGCATAGCCGACATCGACGCGCCCGAAGTCAGAGGCGCGGAGTGCGCCCGAGAGGCTGAACTTGCTGCCCGCTCGACAAACCGTCTCCGGCAACTGCTCAACGAAGGCCCGTTCGAACTGCGTCGTCAAGGAACGCGGGACCGCGACGTATACGGACGGCTTCTGCGAACCGTTCATCGCAACGGGCAATCATTCGGCGACATTCTTATCGATGAAGGCCTGGCAAGACCCTGGCGAGGACGCTCGGAGTTCTGGTGCGGTTGATGGCGATCAATTCGCCCGCTCGATTCTAATCACCTGTGGCTTATCGACAAGATGCCCGTCGCCAGTGATCTTCTCCACTGCCTTGCGCACGGAGGCTTCCATGGTCTCGTGCGTGACCAGAATCACCGTCTTTACGTCGGACGAATTCTGTCCGTTGGCATGTTGGACGATCGATTCGAGTGAAATGTTATTTTCAGCCATCCGGCGAGCAATGGCAGCAAAGACGCCGGTGCGATCGCGAACGGTTAGCCTGATGAAATAGCCCCCCTCGTGCGCACGCATGCGGGCTCGCTTGTAAGGTACGAGTTCCCTGGCTGGTCGACCGAATACCGGGCCGTGCTGAAAACCGGGCCTGCTCTTGGCGATATCGGCAAGATCCCCAATGACAGAGGACGCGGTGGCAGCGCCGCCTGCACCTGGGCCCGAGAGAAGCAATTCGCCAAGCGTATCCGTTTCGATCGCAACCGCGTTCGTCACACCATGCACCTGGGCGATCACCGAAGCAGTCGGCACCATGGTGGGGTGGACCCGCTGCTCGATGCCGCTTTCTGTCCGCTGGGCAACGCCAAGCAGCTTGATGCGGTAGCCGAGTTCACCGGCGGCCTGGATATCGGCCTGGGTAATATTGGAAATGCCCTCCAGATAGATGTCGTCTGGGGCGATCTTGGTTCCGAAGGCGAGACTCGTCAGGATCGCGAGCTTGTGGGCTGTGTCATGGCCTTCGATGTCGAATGTCGGATCGGCCTCCGCGTATCCTAAACGCTGCGCATCAGCCAGACACTCCTCAAAACTCAGTTTCTCGGCTTCCATCCTCGTGAGGATGTAGTTGCAAGTGCCATTGAGAATCCCGAACACGCGGCTGATCGTGTTGGCCGCCAGTGCCTCGCGCATTGTCTTGATGACGGGTATGCCACCGGCGACAGCAGCTTCGTAGTTCAGGAGCACGCCCTTCTTTTCGGCCATCTCCGCCAAGGCGAGCCCGTGGCGCGCCAACAGGGCCTTGTTCGCGGTCACGACGTGCCGTCCCGCCTTCAAGCCGGCCTTCACGCAATTCATGGCGGGACCATTTTCGCCGCCAATCAATTCGACCAGAACGTCGATATCCGCACTTGCGGCCATTTCGGACGCGTCATCGAACCATTTGACGTGGGACAGATCGACCCCTCTGTCTCGAGACCTGTCTCGTGCGCTCACAGCGGTGACGACGATGGGGCGCCCGCATTGCCGGGTCAGTTCGTCCGCCTTTTGCGCCAGTATCCGGACCACAGACGCTCCGACCGTACCAAGGCCAGCCACGCCCACGCGCAACGCTTCACTCATGCTCCGGAATGCTCCCTGTCTTGCCCCTGCGACCTTCAGCGTCTTGCGGCGAGCGCCACGACATTGTCGGGCTTCGCCTGGCTTTCGGCCAAGAACCGCTTGATGTTGCGCGCTGCCTGTCGAATCCGGTGCTCGTTCTCGACCAGCGCCACGCGCACGAAGTCGTCGCCGTGTTCACCGAATCCCACTCCGGGCGCAACCGCCACGTGTGCTTTTTCCACCAGCAGTTTCGAGAATTCCAGCGAGCCGATGTCGCGGAAAGGCTCTGGAATCGGCGCCCAAGCAAACATAGTGGCGGCTGGTGGTGGAACATCCCAGCCGGCGCGGCCGAATGCATCAACCAGAACGTCGCGGCGGCGATGGTAAATGGCACGTACTTCAGCGATATCGGAACCATCGCCATTAAGAGCGGCGGTTGCAGCTACCTGAATGGGCGTGAAAGCGCCGTAGTCGAGATAGGACTTGACCCGCGCCAGAGCCGAGATCAGGCGCTCGTTGCCAACGGCAAAACCCATGCGCCAGCCCGGCATGGAAAAAGTCTTGGACATGGAGGTGAATTCCACCGCCACGTCAATCGCTCCCGGCACTTCCAGGATCGAGGGCGGGGGCTCGCTGCCAAAGTAGATTTCGGCGTAGGCAAGGTCCGACAGAATGATGATGTCGTTGCGCCGCGCATACGCGACGACTTCCTTGTAGAAGTCCAACGACGCGACATGCGCGGTTGGATTTGACGGATAATTCATGATCAATGCCAGCGGCTTCGGGATCGAATGCCGCACCGCACGCTCCAGCGCCGGTATGAAGCCGTCGTCTGGTTCAACCTGCATGGAGCGGATCACGCCGCCGGACATGATGAAGCCGAAGGCGTGGATCGGATAGGTTGGATTGGGACAGAGAATGACGTCGCCTGGCGCCGTAATGGCCTGAGCCATGTTGGCGAAGCCTTCCTTTGAGCCAAGCGTTGCCACGATCTGACGATCAGGATCAAGCTTCACGCCGAATCGGCGTTCGTAGTATCTGGCCTTCGCACGCCGTAGGCCCGGAATACCGCGAGATGAAGAATAGCGGTGAGTGCGAGGATCCCGAACCACATCCACCAACTTATCGACAATCGCCTGAGGAGTTGGCAGGTCTGGATTTCCCATACCGAGATCAATGATGTCGGCTCCTTCCGCCCGAGCAGCGGCCTTCAGCCGGTTGACCTGCTCGAAAACGTAAGGCGGAAGCCTGCGAACCTTGTGAAACTCTTCCATGGCGCTGTTCCCGACACGACGCCCGCCCTCAGCCGGCGGCGCGCTCGCGCTATACACTCATTCGCTGGAGTGGTCGATAGGTCTACCGGCCTTCGATCCGGCGCAAAGTCTGTTCTTCCCGTTCGCGCGCCAGGCGGCGCATCTGCTCGGCGGTCAGCGCAGAAGCGGCGGCGCGGCCACCCGTCGTCTGAACCCTTTGCTGGGCTGCACGCAGTTCTTCCGTTCGCTGGTCGCGCTGCGCTGCGCTCATCTGGCTGTTCGCAGGTTGAGGACGCAGGTTGAGATTGGGAAAGCTGCCAGACGTCGCGGGAACTGCGCCAGTCTGGCCCGGAGCCGGCTGCGCACCGATTTCCGCGGGTGGCGCGTCCAAAGCTGTTTCCCCTGCTTCTCCCGCGCCCGAGACACTTGATGCGACTTCAGCCGAGATCGGCGGCGGCGCAGCGGACGACGCCGGCAACGTGTCTTCTAGCCGCATCGTTGTGCACCCGAGTGTCGAAGACGACACTCCAATCATCAAGGCGGTCGAGAGCAGATAGCCGTGCGAGACGGGAAAGAGCATCGATTTTCTTTTTTGCGCGGCGCTTGAGCGCTTTGTCTGGTTCAACTGCAATGAAGCTGCCATGATAATGTGTCAACAAGTCGTCCGCTTTGGAGGAGAGCAACACGATGCCGAGGACCGGAGACCGCACGAACATCGACGAGCGCGCCGACGCCGCGGCCGATGGCGAGCGCAACCCGGTCGAGGAATATATCGTCAAGGATCCGGAACGCTTCGCCCTGAACCTTGCGCGCATGGTGGAAGAGGCGGGCAAGGCTGCCGCTGCCTGGGCCGGCCCTCGCGAGAAAGGCGAAGTTCGCGATACGGTTGCTGAACCTGTCACGGACATGGTCAAGACCTTTTCCAAACTGACCGAGTACTGGCTGTCGGATCCGGCACGCGCATTGGAAGCGCAAACGCGGCTTTTTGCTGGATACATGGATATCTGGTCGCGCGCGGTGAAGCGCGCTGGCGGCGATGGCGATTCGCAAGAGGAGCAGAAGAGCAAGCCTGACAAGCGATTTCAGGATCCCGAATGGAGCCGCAACGCCTTTTTCGACTTTCTGCGTCAGACATATGAGGTAACTTCGAAATGGGCTGGAGACCTCGTCGAACACGCCGAGGGTCTTGACGATCACACGCGACACAAGGCGCGCTTCTACGTCAAGCAGGTCACCGAGGCGATCTCGCCATCGAATTTCCTGCTCACCAATCCCGAACTGTTTCGCGAGACAGTCGCCAGCAATGGCGAAAACCTGGTGCGCGGCATGCGCATGCTTGCCGAGGACATTTCAGCCGGCAAGGGAGAACTGAAGCTGCGGCAGTCGGACCTGTCGCGTTTCGAGGTAGGCAAGAACATTGCCACGACGCCCGGCAAGGTCATCGCGCGCAGCGAGTTGGCCGAGATCATCCAGTACGAACCCACCACGGAAAAGGTGTTGAAACGGCCTTTGCTGATATGTCCGCCCTGGATCAACAAATTCTACATACTCGATCTCAACGAACAGAAATCCTTCATTCGCTGGGCAGTCGAGCAAGGCCAGACCGTTTTTGTGATCTCCTGGGTCAATCCCGACGAGCGCCACGGACAAAAAGACTGGGAAGCCTATATCCGCGACGGGATTCAGTTCGGTCTCGATACGGTCGAACAGGCGTGCGGCGAAAACCGTGTCAACATGATCGGCTATTGTGTCGGGGGCACGCTGTTGGCCGCAGCGATGGCGCTGCTCGCACAAGAGGGCGACGATAGGATAGCGTCAGCGACCTTTTTCACGACGCAGGTCGACTTCACTCATGCAGGCGATTTGAAGGTTTTCGTCGACGAAGACCAGATTGCTGCACTCGAGCAAGCGATGAAGGAACGCGGCTATCTGGACGGCAACAAGATGGCCACCGCCTTCAACATGCTGCGCGCAGGTGACCTGATATGGCCCTACATGGTCAACAACTATGTGCGTGGTCGCGATCCCCTGCCCTTCGATCTTCTTTACTGGAACTCGGATTCCACCCGCATGTCGGCCGCAAACCATTCCTTCTATCTGCGCAATTGCTACCTGGAAAATACGCTCTCAGTCGGAAAGATGGAGATCGCCGGCAAGCGGCTAAGCCTCAACGACGTAAAGGTTCCCGTGTATAATCTGGCGGCTCGCGAAGACCACATTGCCCCCGCGCGTTCAGCGTTTCTCGGCTGCCGCTTTTTTGGTGGCAAGGTTGAGTTCGTGATGGCGGGCTCGGGTCATATCGCTGGCGTGGTCAATCCTCCTGCATCCGGCAAGTACCAGTATTGGACGGATGGCAAGCCTGACGGCGAATTCGAGGATTGGGTCGGCAAAGCCAAGGAAAATCCGGGTTCCTGGTGGCCACATTGGCAGTCCTGGATCGAACGCCAAGACAAGCGCCTTGTCGCCCCTCGCAAGGTCGGCGCAAGCACCCCCGTGCTATGCGAAGCTCCGGGCGAATATGTTCGGGTTCGCGTCTGATTATCGGCAACATTGAGGCGTCAACATGAAGTCGCCTCATTTGGTTTCTAGCCCGTCTGTTGCGGTTTGCGGAAAGTTTGTTTAGGTGTCTTTCCGTGGGTTGGGGGGCCAGATCTGATCCGGATTGCGCGAGCTTTCCAGGATTTGTTGGAACAGCCGAAGGGGATACGTCTTGTCAGGAGAGGGTTCGCGCCGGAACGGCGTCCGGACGATCGGTGCGACGACGGCTCTGTTGGGCCTGCTGCTCGCCTCCTGTGCTTCCACTTCTGATGGCGATTCGATTTTTGGCTTCACGCCAGGCGCGGCTGGCCCCGCCGGTGCAAGCGACTTCGCCAGGCCTACCGTCAATTCCGCTACATCATCGGGCGGCATCTTCGAATTTGATGATTCGGACCCTTTGCTGCCGGATGCGATGACCGAACTCCCACAGTCTCCCCCCGGTCGAGAGGCGGTTGCGGCAACAGTCGTCCCTGCCACGTCGGACGAATCGGTTATGGCGCAACATGCCGGTTCTGAAATCGACGAATCTCAGGTCGCAGCCTCAACAAAAGCAGAGCAGGAAGAACGCCCTGTGGCGACTGCCGCCGCCAGCACGTCCGGTGGTTTCCTGTCGTCGTTTTTTGGTAGCAACCAGGCCTCGTCACGATCTGGACCGCCCTCCTCATCACCGGCTCCCGTTGCCCTTGCTTCCGCCAGCCGCGCCTCGGCTATCAATCCGGGTGCCGGCGCGACGAACAGGCCTGCAATCGGGTTGGGTGGACAGGACCTTCCTGGAGTGCGTCAAGGCGAGTTGTTCCAGATCGAACGCCGAAGCGGCATCGACGATGACGGGCGGACGGGCGATGCGGCCGGAAGCTACCGCGTCGCATCCGTCGCGCCCGGTCTTGCGCGGCTGGCTCCCAACGGGCTTCTCACCCAGACCGATCGTGTCGATGTAAACTGCCTTCAGCCTGCACTGGTCCGCAAGCTGAACCAGATTGAACGCCATTTCGGGCGTCGGGTGATTGTGACCTCCGGATATCGCAGCCCTCCGCAGAACAGGCGGGCGCGAGGCGCCAGCAACTCACTGCACATGTATTGCGCAGCGGCTGACATCCAAATCGATGGGGTCAACAAGGGGCAGCTTGCAGAATTTGTCCGCAACATGCCGGGACGTGGTGGCGTTGGCACATATTGTCACACCGAATCCGTTCACGTGGACATTGGTCCCGAGCGCGACTGGAACTGGCGCTGCCGCCGTCGAAATTGATCGAGATAAACTGAAAAATCGTGCGCCGGACGACTTGCCGTCCGGCATTGGTGTCACTATAACCCGCCTCGCACGCGCCCATCGTCTAGCGGTCTAGGACGCCGCCCTTTCACGGCGGAAACACGGGTTCGAGTCCCGTTGGGCGTGCCACTCTCCGAGGGTCTTCCTAGACTGCCCTCCCGTAACCCCGATATGTTCCAGCGCCAAATACGTCATCTTGAGGTGACAACGGTTGGACTGAGGTGAGATCAGCGCTGGATGTGCGCGATTTTTCTTGCCGAGCTGCGAACAGGCGCCTAAACGGGAGTCCGGTTCTGGGGGCGATTAGCTCAGTTGGTAGAGCGCTTCGTTTACACCGAAGATGTCGGGAGTTCGAGTCTCTCATCGCCCACCATAGTCTCCCCAAGCCGTTGGCGATCCGCGCCGTTGGCCAATACCCAAACGGCAATACCCAGTTCCGGGTGCTAAGGTCTCCGTGCCATGGTTGGGTTTTCCTTCTCGACGATGCCACGTGGGGATAATCCTTGTCGGCTACCGGAAACTCTGGCGTGTGTCTCAATGCTGTTCTAGCATTCGGTCGGGCTGCCGATGGGGAACGGTTGACCAGGCGTAGTCGGTGAACGGGGGTGCCGCATGGGTCAGCCATTGTTGCGTTTGAAGGGGCTGACCAAAACCTATCCAGGCGTAGTCGCCAATTCCGACATCTCGTTCGATCTCAATCAGAACGAAATTCACGCGCTTCTCGGCGAGAACGGCGCCGGCAAGTCGACCCTCGTCAAGATCATCTATGGCCTGGTGCGTCCCGACAGCGGTGATATGCTGTTGCGGGGAGAGCCCTATGAACCCGACAATCCCGCAACGGCGCGCGCGGCCGGCGTCGGCATGGTTTTCCAACATTTCTCCCTGTTCGATGCGCTGGATGTCGCAGAGAACATCGCTTTGGGCATGGATTCGCCGCCGCCGATGCGCGAGCTTGCGCGCTCCATCCGTGAAGTCAGCCACGAATACGGTCTGCCGCTGGACCCGACGCGACTGGTCGGCGAATTGTCGGCCGGCGAACGCCAGCGGGTCGAGATCATTCGTTGCCTCTTGCAGAACCCGAAGCTGCTGATCATGGACGAACCGACCTCGGTGCTGACGCCCCAGGAGGTTGAGATACTATTCCAGACGTTGCGCAAGCTGCGCGACGAAGGCACCTCTATCCTCTACATCTCCCATAAGCTGGAAGAGATCCGCAGCCTGTGCGAGCACGCTACCGTGCTGCGGCTCGGCAAAGTCGTCGCCACCTGCGACCCGCGCCAGAAATCGGCACGGGAACTGGCCGAGATGATGGTCGGCACCACGCTACAGCCGCCCGCACGCTCGACCATTCCCGAAGGCCAGACCGTACTGGAACTGCGTGACCTGTCGCTGAAGTCGGAAAACCTGTTCGGCACTTCGCTCAAGAACGTTTCGGTCTCGCTGCGCCGCGGCGAAATCCTGGGCATCGGCGGCGTGGCCGGCAACGGCCAGGATGAGTTGCTGGCAGCCCTTTCCGGCGAGGCGCGCTCGAGACGCGACTCGGTGATTCTGGAGGGCAAGCCGATCGGCCATCTCGGGCCGCTTGCCCGTCGTAGGCTTGGCCTTCTTGCTGCGCCCGAGGAACGGCTAGGCCACGCCGCCGCCCCCGACATGAGCCTGACCGAGAACGCGCTTCTGACCGGGGCGGTACGCGAAAAGCTCGTCAAGGGCGGCTTCGTCGACTGGTCTGGCGCCCGTGCCTTTGCCGATCGCGTCATCGAGCGCTTCGACGTGCGTACGCCTGGCGCACATGTTGCAGCCCGCGCGCTTTCGGGCGGCAATCTGCAGAAATTCGTCATCGGCCGCGAGATCATGCAGCGGCCTGGCGTCCTTGTCGTCAACCAGCCGACATGGGGTGTCGATGCCTCAGCGGCTGCCGCCATCCGCCAGGCGCTGATCGACCTCGCCGAGAACGGCGCTGCGGTAATCCTGATCAGCCAGGATCTCGACGAGATACTGGAAATTGCCGACAGTTTCGCCGCGCTCAACGGCGGTCGCCTTTCCAACCCGCGGCCAGTGCGTGGCCTGACGCTGGAGGAGATTGGGTTGATGCTTGGCGGTGCGCATGACATGGAGGTCGCGCATGCTTCGACTTGAAAAGCGGCCCTCCCCCTCAACCGTTTGGACCATAGCCACACCACTTCTGGCTGTCGCATTCACCATGGTGGCTGGCGGCTTCCTGTTCGCGGCACTGGGCAAAGACCCTTTCGTCGCCATCAAGCTGATCTTCTTTGATCCGCTGTTCAGTGAACAATACGGCGCCTATTCGCGCCCGCAGCTGCTGATCAAGGCAGGGCCGCTGATCCTGATCGCCATAGGCCTCTCGATCGGCTTCCGCGCCGGCGTTTGGAATATTGGTGCCGAGGGCCAGTACATTGTTGGCGCTTTGTTCGGCGCCGGTGTGGCGCTCGCGCTGTTCCCGACACCGGGATGGTACATCTTCCCGCTCATGATCGTCGCAGGCGCCCTGGGTGGCTTCCTCTGGGCAATGATTCCGGCAATCCTGAAGACGCGTTTCAATACCAACGAGATCCTGGTGTCGCTTCTGCTGGTCTATGTAGCCGAGAAACTTCTTGCGGCGATGTCACTCGGCCTGATGCGCAATCCCGACATCCCGGGTTTCCCGGGTTCGCGCAATCTCCGCCACTATCCCTCCGCGCATAATGCCGAACTGATTGCCGGGACGGGTATGCATTGGGGCGTGGCTGCGGCCTTCATCGCGGTAATCTTCGCCTATGTCCTCCTGCACAGGCATATTCTCGGCTTCCAGGTGCAGCTTGCCGGCCAGGCCCCGCGTGCGGCCCGCTTCGCCGGCGTTGCACCTGCAAAACTGGTGGTGGTCTGCCTGGGGCTGTCCGGTGCGCTCGCCGGCCTTGCAGGTATGTTCGAGGTGTCCGGACCGGCAGGCCAGGTCAATATCGACTTTGCCGTCGGCTATGGGTTCACCGCCATCATCGTTGCCTTCCTTGGGCGACTGCACCCGGTGGGCATCGTTCTGGCCGGCTTCCTTCTGGCACTGACCTTCATCGGCGGCGAACTGGCGCAGTTCATCCTGCGCCTGCCATCCGCCTCTATCCAGGTCTTCCAAGGCATGCTGCTGTTCTTCCTCCTGGCACTTGACCTCTTGACCAACTACCGCATCCGGTTCAGCCCGGCGGAGGCGCGCTGATGGACCTGTCTTCGATCAATCCTGTTGTGCTGGCTGCCGCGCTCATGGTGGCTGCAACGCCTATCCTGCTGGCCGCTATCGGAGAGCTGATTGTCGAAAAGGCCGGCGTGCTCAATCTTGGCGTCGAGGGCATGATGATTGTCGGCGCAGTGCTCGGTTTCATTGTCGCGGTACAGAGCGGCAACCCTTATCTGGGAATGGTAGGTGCTGCAGTCGGCGGTGCGGGCTTAGGCCTTCTGTTTGCGCTTCTGACCCAGGTGCTGCTCGCCAACCAGGTCGCCTCCGGCCTTGCGCTGACACTATTTGGCCTTGGCTTTTCGGCCCTGCTTGGCCAGGGGTTCGTTGGCATTAGCCCGCCGCGCACGCCAAAGCTGAATTTCGGCCCCCTATCAGAAATACCGGTTCTCGGGCCGGTGCTCTTTTCACATGATTTCATGGTCTATGTGTCACTCGCGATCGTTGCCGCTGTCTGGTATTTCCTGCGCTACACGCGCGCGGGCATGATCTTGCGCGCAGTCGGCGAAAATCACGACGCGGCCCATGCGTTGGGCTACCGAGTGCGCCGCATTCGTGTTCTGGCGATCATGTTCGGCGGTGCATGCGCAGGGATGGGCGGCGCCTATCTCAGCCTGATCCGTGTGCCGCAATGGACCGAAGGCATGACTGCAGGTGCCGGCTGGATCGCGCTGGCGCTCGTCGTTTTCGCCTCCTGGCGGCCATGGCGCGTGGTGCTGGGAGCATATCTGTTCGGCGGCATCGTTGTGCTGCAACTCAACCTTCAGGCGGCTGGTTTCCGCATTCCAGTGGAATACTTGTCAATGTCTCCTTACCTGATAACCATTCTGGTTCTGGTGCTTATTTCGTCCGGCAAGGCGCGCGGGTCGCTCAATGCACCCGGCTCGCTGAACCGATCCTTCCACGCTTCCGGGTAGCCGGAACTTCAAGGCGGCGCAGTCCGCAACCAAAAAAGGGGAACACTAAATGAAAAGCAACAAACTACTCGCCGCGGCCGCGCTCAGCCTTGTGCTGGCCTCACCGGCCTTCGCAGACGATCCGCTGAAGGTAGGCTTCATCTATATCGGCCCGGTTGGCGACCACGGATGGACCTTCACCCACGATCAGGCGCGCCTTGCGGTCGAAGAGCATTTCGGCGACCAGGTAGAAACATCCTATGTGGAGAACGTCGCTTACGGACCCGACGCGGAGCGCGTCATGACCCAGATGGCACTGTCGGGCGTCGACATGATCTTCGCCACCTCCTTCGGCTACGGACCCGACGTCAACAACGTCGCCGAACGTTTTCCGGACGTGGCCTTCGAGCACGCCACAGGCTATATTCAGGACCAGCCAAACGTATCGCTCTACAATGCGCGCTTCTACGAGGGCCGCGCCGTCATCGGCCATATCGCTGGCAAGATGACGGAAACCAACACGGTCGGCTACATTGCCTCCTTCCCCATCCCGGAAGTGGTGATGGGCATCAACTCGGCCTATCTGCACGCCAGCAAGGTCAATCCTGACGTCCAGTTCCGCGTCGTATGGGTCTATTCCTGGTACGATCCAGCCCAGGAGGCAGCTGCAGCCGAGGCTCTGATCGAGCAGGGTGCCGACATCCTAATGCAGCATACCGACTCGACCGCGCCGATCACCATCGCGCAGGATCGCGGTGTCCTTGCCTTCGGTCAGGCCTCCGACATGACCTCCTTCGCACCCGAAGCGCATCTTACCGCAATTCTGGACGAGTGGGCGCCATACTATATTGACCGTATCCAGGCCAAGATGGACGGCACCTGGGAAGCGGGCGACGTCTGGCACGGCATCGACGACGGCATGGTCGGCTTCGCGCCCTTCAACGACCGCATCCCGGCCGACCTGCGCGAAGAGGCCGAGGGAATGATCGACGCCATCAAGGCGGGCGAGTACCACCCCTTCACCGGCCCGATCAATAAGCAGGACGGCTCGGCCTGGCTTGCC
>Ga0213835_100905_pt1 | contig 22280 bp, 22 predicted proteins | sample SWPATP01_FD_160576 | JGI IMG/M metagenome (GOLD analysis project Ga0213835, IMG submission 160576) | Coastal seawater microbial communities from Marineland, Florida, United States - SWPA TP0 #1 | ecosystem: Environmental > Aquatic > Marine > Coastal | place: USA: Florida | collected 2016-08-05 | reverse complement strand
CAGGCCGTAGCCGCCACGCGTGGCCATCACGATGTCGACCTCGGGGTTGTCCGCCGCCGCATGCAGCGCCGCCAGCCGCGCAGCGTCGGTGCCGCCGAAGCGCTGGTGGATGGCGCAATGGTCGTAGTAATTGTGGACGCGGCAGCCGCGTGCTTCGAGATAGGCGATGCCGCGCGTATTCGCGGCCGGGTCGGGCAGATAGCCGGCGGGCGCCACGATGGCGACGCCAGGTTGGGTTGGTTTCACTTGGTGGTCATTGCCTGACGTACAGGCGCGGTGTTGAGTCCGGCGTCATCTTACCGCGCGCGTTGGCGTCGATCAAGGCAAGCATCCGCTCGTTCAACTGGAGCGGCAAATCGTGCCCCATGCCCTCGATGACCTCGAGGCGCGCGCCCGGCACCTGGGCCGCCGTGTCTGCGCCGCAGGCCAGCGGCACCAGGGGATCGGCCGCGCCGTGGATGACCAGAGTCGGCGCCGCGATTGCGCGCAGCAGTTCGCTGCGTTCGGGCGCCGACGCGATCGCCAGCATCTGGCGCGCCTCGCCTTCCGGGCAATAGCAGCGCCGCAAAGCGCGCGCGGCGCGCCGGCGCAACTGTTTTTCCGGGGTCGGGTAGGCCGGGCTGCCGATGGCCTGCTGCACCGCGACCGCCGCCTCGATGATGGAGTCGACGTCGTCCGGATTCGCGGGCCGCCGCATGAGCGCCTGGCGCACGCCCGGGCCCGGCCCCGGCAAGCCGCGCTTGCCGCTGCTCGACATGATGGAGGTGAGGCTGAGCACGCGCTGCGGGTGGCGCGCGGCGAGGATTTGCGCCACCATCCCGCCCATCGCCACGCCGACCAGGTGGGCGCGCGCGATGCCGAGCGCGGAGAGCACGCCGAGCGCGTCGGCGGCCATGTCGTCGAGCTGGTAGGCGGGCCGCGCGGGCAGCCGCAATCGGCGGGTGAGCCAGCCCCGCAGCGAGCGCCAAAGCCAGCCCAGGGCCAGGTTCGGCTTGCCCGCGCGGTCGAACTTGGTGGACAGGCCGCAGTCGCGGTGGTCGAACCGGATGACGTAGAAGCCGAGCTCGACCAGGCCTTCGACGAATTCCTCCGGCCAGCTGGTGAGCTGCATGCCGCGCCCGTGCACCAGCAGCAGCGGCGCGGACTTGGCGTCCCCGGCGGTGTCGAAGGCGATGCGGATTCCGTTGGCGGTCAGCGTCGGCATGGTGGTCGATACAAGGCTGGTCGCACCGCAAGGAGCGGCAGCGTGAAACCAGCATAGCATTTTCACCAAATCCACGGCGCGGGCGGCTGCGCGCGCGGCGTGCTTGCGGCTATGGTGCGACGCTTCGGCGCGCAGCGGCGCGCCGTTCGGCGAAGAAGCCCTTGAGCATGCTGCTCGCTTCGTCCGCCAATACCCCGCCCACGACGGCGGTGTGATGGTTCAGCACGGCATGCGCGAACAGGTCGAGCACCGAGCCGCAGACGCCGGTCTTCGGGTCGCTGGCCGCATACACGACCCGCGCCAGGCGCGCATGCATCATCGCGCCCGAGCACATCGCGCACGGTTCCAGCGTGACGTACAGTTCGCAACCCGGCAGGCGGTAATTGCCGAGCTTTTCGGCGGCCAGGCGCAGGGCCACGATCTCGGCATGCGCCGTCGGGTCGTGGCGTCCGATCGGCTGGTTGTAGCCGACCGCGACCACCTCCCCGTCCTTGACGACCACGGCGCCGACCGGCACCTCGCCGCCGGCGCGCGCCAGTTCCGCCTGCGCCAGCGCGATGCGCATGAAGGCCGTGTCGGCTTCCATGGTCATCGACTCCGGCAGGGGCAGGCTGTCAGGCATCGGTGATCTCGGCCCAGCAGTTCGGGGTTTCGTGCAGCACCAGCTTATGCAGGTGCAGGCCGGTGCCGAAGCGGTCGGTATAGGCCGCCTTTAGGATGCCGAAAGCCACTTGCGCCAGGTTTTCCACGGTCGGGATGCGGTCGATCACGACGGTCTTGTGGCCAGGCAGGCTGGCCAGGAACTCGCGCACCTTGTCGTCCTTTTCGTAGACGATGAAGGCATGGTCCCAGACGTCGACCAGGTGTTCCTTGGCCAGCGCCTTGATGTCGGAAAAGTCCATGATCATGCCGTTGTCGGAATTGCCTTCGGCCTGGATCACGGCGCCGACCAGGGTGATTTCCAGGGTGTAGCGGTGCCCGTGCAGGTTGCGGCACTGGCTTTTATGGTCGGGAATCCGGTGTCCTGCATCGAATTCGAGCTTGCGGGTAATAGTTAACATCGGCGGTAGGAATGGTTACGGAATTTGCAGCAGTTTATGGGTCTGGAGGCTGAGCTTCCATTTCGGATTATTCCGACAGGTTTCGATCGCCAGGCGCGTGTTCTGCGCCGCCAGCAGGCCATCCATCGGCTGCACGAAGAAATTGTCGAAGTCGAGATGCTCGTAGGCGGCCAGGTCCTGGTTGGCCTGCGGGATCACGACCTTGATTTCGTTGCCCTTTTCGACGACCAGCGTCGAGCCCATCTTGGGGCTGACGCAGATCCAGTCGACGCCGGGCGGCACCGGCAAGGTGCCGTTGGTCTCGATGGCGATCGTGAAGCCGACCGCGTGCATGGCCGCGATCAAGGCTTCGTCGAGCTGCAGCAGCGGTTCGCCGCCGGTGAAGACGACGTATTTGCTGGCCGTATGGGTCGCCGGCCACAGGCTGTCGATCTCGGCCGCGAGCGCCTGGGCGTCGCGGAACTTGCCGCCGCGTTCGCCGTCGGTGCCGACGAAATCGGTGTCGCAGAAAGTGCAGATGCTGCTCCCGCGATCCTGCTCGCGCCCGCTCCACAGGTTGCAGCCGGAGAAGCGGCAGAACACCGCCGGCCGCCCGGCATGGGCGCCCTCGCCCTGCAAGGTGTAGAAAATCTCTTTGATGCTGTAAGTCACGGTAAGCCTCTCGTCAACCGGCCATTATACCGCCCCGGCACCGAACTTGCCGAGTCCCCTTCCCCTCGCACGAGGGTTCATGCAATTTCTATACAGCATGGGTGTTGACTACCGACAAGACAAATCGCGGCGACAAGCGGTAACTTGATTACCGGAAATTTCTTATACCGCGTCAGAAAGGAGTGTCATGAAGAGCGTACTCGCCAGCACCGCCGGCTACCTTCCCGCCATCACGATTCTGCTCGCCTGCGCGGTCGGTGCGACGGTGCCCGTGTCCACGCCGAGCCTGTCGACGCTCATCACCATCCTCTGGCTGCTCGGCGCGGGCGGCGCGATCTGCCTGCTGCTGCGGCGCGCGATCGATGCCGACGACCGCACGCGCGAGCTCGGCGGGCGCCTGGCGCGCGAACAGGAACTGCGGCGCTCGATCGAGCTGATCCTGGGCGACACCCAGACCGTGCTGTCGAAAGTGGTGCGCCAGCAGGAAGGCGCACGCGACAGCGAGCGCGAGCGCATCGCACGCGGCATCCACGACCAGCTCGGCCAGACCCTGCTGACCCTGCGGGTCGAGCTGTCGCTGCTGCAGGCCGCCTCGAACGGCGTCCAGCCATCGGTGCACGCCAGGACCGGCAACATGGTCGCCACCCTCGACCTGGCGCTCGCTTCGCTGCGCGCCGTGGTCAGCGAACTGCGTCCGCCCGCCCTGGGCGAAGGCCTGCGCGTGGCCATCGAGCGCCAGCTGGAAGCGTTCACGCGCCTGAACGGCATCGGCCACCAGCTCGAGATCGCACCCGGCGTGCTGGCCGGCGCCGACGCCGTCGCCGAGGGCGCCGACGCCCTGCTCTACCGCGTCCTGCAGGAGGCGCTGGCCGAGGTCGCCGGCCAGGCCAGCGCCAGCGAAGTGCGCGTGGTACTGCAGCGTAGCAGCGCCGGCCTGACGTTGCGCCTGAGCGACAACGGCAAGGGCGGCGGGCGCCCTCAAGCCGCCTGCGCCTGCGGCCTGGCGGGCATGCGCGAGCGCATCGAAGCCGTCGGCGGCGTCCTGCGTATCAGCGCGAATGCCGAGGGCGGCACGGCCGTGGCACTCAGCCTGCCCTGCCCGCGCCCACTGGTGCCGAGTTGAATGTCAATCCGGTGGGCATTGCTGTAAATCAATAGCGCGAAACTGCTGCGGTCGCAAAATCGGTTCCTGTCAGCAATCAATTGATTGCTTAACGGAATTTAAAGGCCGACTGATGACCAGTACAGCGATGCAGCGCGCGATCAATCCGGGCAACGAATCCCTCCCTGGCATGGGCTGCCCCTCCGGCGCGATCGCGCCCAGCGCCGACCTTGCCTTTGCCTACCAGCTGATGGAGATGCTGGCGATTCCCGTGTTCGTCCTCGACAGCCAGGCCCATGTGCTGATCTGGAACCGCGCGTGCGAACGCCTGACCGGCGTGCCGGCGAGCGAGATTGTCGGCACCGACCACCATTCGCGCTGTTTTTACGAGCAGCCGCGCCCGACCCTCGCCGACCTGGTGATCCAGGACCGGCTCGACGAAATCCGCCACATCTACCCGCGCCATGGCCGGGCGGGCGCGAGCAGTTCGCCGCTCTCGGTCGAGAACTGGTGCGACATGCCGCGCGCCGGCAAGCGCCGCTACCTGGCCGCCGACGCCAGCCCGATCTTCGACGACGACGGCCGCCTGAAGGCCGTGGTCGAGACCTTGCGCGACCTGACCGACGAAAAGATGGCCCAGCTGGCCCTGGAAAAACTCGCCAGCCGCGATGGACTCACGGGCCTGGCCAACCGCCGCTGTTTCGACGATACCCTGGCGTCGGAATGGGCGCGCGCCCAGCGCCAGACCCAGCCGATCTCGCTGCTGATGGTGGACGTCGACAATTTCAAGGCCTACAACGATGCCAACGGCCACCTCGGCGGCGACGAATGCCTGAAACGCATCGCCACCGCGGTGGCCAGCGAAATGCGGGCCAACGACCTGGTCGCGCGCTACGGCGGCGAGGAATTCGCCGTGATCCTGCCGAACCAGTCGCTGAAAGGCGCTGCCATCGTGGCCGAGCGCATCCGGCGCCGGGTCGAATGCCTGCAATTGCCGAATGGCGGCGCGCCGTCGCGCCGGGTGACGGTCTCGATCGGCGCCGCCACCGCCATCGTCGGCCACGATAACTGTGCGAGCGACCTGGTGGCCACCGCCGACGCCGCCCTCTACCGCGCCAAGCACCTCGGCCGCAACCGCATCAGCCTGCCCCTGGCAGAAGACGGCGCGCCGGCTGCGCCCAGGATGCCTGCGGGCGCCTGAACGAAAAATGGGCGCCCGCGGGCGCCCATCGTGTCACCGCGAACCGCGCGGCATCACTTCGTCATCTTGTTCCAGCCGTGACGCACGGCGGCCTTCATGTCTTCCCAGGTCGATCCGGTGCCGGTGTTACGGCTTTCCCAGTCGCTGCGCAGGTTGGGCTCGACTTCGTCCCATGGGCGGTCGCGGTACATCTGGCTCTGGCGCATTTCCGAGCCATAGCTGTAGGCCGGCTTGTACTTGTCGTAATCGTTCGCGCCGGCGGTGCTGCCGTAGGCCGTGTCGTAGTGGTTGCGGTAGTAGCTGTCGTCGTCGCCCGAGGTCATGCGATTCCAGCCGTGCTTGACCGCATCCTTCATTTTCTCCCAGGTCGAACCGGTCGTGCTGCCGTAGCGGCTGCTCCAGTCGGTGCGCAGGTCGTTTTCGACGTCGTCCCACTGGCGGCCGCTGTAGCGCTGGTCGCGCGCCATGTCCGAGCCGAAGCCATAGGCCGGCGCGTAGTCGTCGTAGGTGCCGCCGGTGCTGCCATAGGTGCTGGTAAAGTGCTTGCGGTAGTCGTCGTCGTTCGACAGGTTCGAAGGCATCGCGCCGGCCTGGCCTGCCGCCGTTTCCATCGAGCGCGAATACACGCGCATACCGCCGCGCTGCGCCGTTTTGAGCTGGTCCTGGCCGCCCGTGAAGGTGCCGGCGCCGGTGTCGCGCTGCAGGCTGCCGGCGCTGCCGACGCCGTAATTGCCGGTCGCCAGTTCGTCGCGCGAATCCATCGGTTCCTGGTAGGTAGTGCCCATCGGCACCGGGTCGTTGAGCGACTGCTGGTTCAGCGGCAGGCGGTCGGCGCCGGACTGCAGCGACATCGACTGGCCGCCGCTCATGCTGCCGGCGCTGCCCATCAAGGCGCCCGAACCCTCGGTCATGCCCCATTTTTCGGACTGCTCGTCGATGTCGACCGGGTTGAAGCGCTCGACGATGTCGGCTGCGCGCTCGACTTCAGGCTCGCTGTCGGCGTTCACGCGCAGCACGTGGTTGCCGCGCTCGACGGCGGCCGAATATTTGGTGCTGTAGTGGTCGGTATCGGTGCCGAAGATATCGCTGAAGAAGTTCTTGATGCTTTCGCCGATACTCGGCTCGTGCTCGACCGAGGCCGCGGCGGAAGGCGCGGCGCCGCCGGTGCTGGACATCGATCCGCCCGGTGCGCTCTCGTCGCCATGCGACAGGCGCACGTCGTTGGCAGTGAAGCCCGAGGACAGCAATTCGTTCTTGGCGCTCACGGCGTCATTGTGGTTGTCGAAGACGGCGATCAAAGTATGTTGCATGTTGAATCCTCCAAAAATGGTGTGCTTGCTTCATTGGCGGTGTGCCGGATGCGTCCCCTGCGAGGTGTTTTCCTCGCGACAGATCCGGCCGATGCGACCTTCTTCCTTGATGTGCAAGCTGACAATGTGATTGCTTGCACAAGACGGGACGAGATTACTCCAAACCGCCTTGGCACCGCGCACCATTGACTGCTGTAAATGTTGAGGTAGGAAAGGAAGGACAAGTCGAGACACCGCGCCGGCGCGGACAAGGAAAAGGCCTCGAACGAGGCCTGGGAGGGAGACGGAAAACTAGTTGAACGGATTGGCGACCTTGCCGACCGTGGGCGGCGGCAGCTGGTCCGGCAAGTCCTGTCCCTCGAGCTTCGCCAGCACCGCGTCGAGCACCTCCTTCAGGCGCCGGGCATGCGCCAGCCCCGCCTTGTCGAGGGTGAGGTCGACGTCACCCGAGATGGTGATGCGGTCAAGCCGGTTCTCGATCATCAGGTTGTCCACTTGCAGGACGTCGGCTTCGTTCGCGTACGGCACAAAGGTCTTCTTTTTCACGGTCATGGCATTCTCCGGTAGTCGGGGCGGCGTGTTCAGGAAAAGGAAAAGAAGCCCGCCCTGGCTTTCTTCTGGCGGATCTTCGGCAGGTTCAGCATGCGTTCTTTTTGCTGGCGCGTCAGCGAAGGCAGGAATTCGATGCCGACGATGCGTTCGAGTTCGGCCACCGGGATGACCTGGATCCCGGCATGCGCGCGGTTCTCGGTGAACCATGCCGCCGCCGCCTTCTGGCGCGGGCTGTAGACGATCTTGTACAGGTGGGTCGGCACCAGCACGTTGCCGACCTTCCTGATGTCGGCGCCGAGGAAGGCCGGGCCGGTGATCACGTACAGCTCCCCTTCCTTCTTCGCCATCTTGCGCACCGCGCCTTCGATCGGCGCCCAGATGTGGCGGTTGTGGTCACTGTCCTGGGGAACCATGTTGGCCAGCGAGAAGCTCTCGCGCTGGGTGACGGCGTCCGGCATGTCGCCGTTCGGCGCCATGTGGCCGCGGTCGTAGCCGCTGCGCGCGTAGTCGTTCAGTTCCGCGCGCTGGCCGGGGGGCAGGCGCGATTCCGCATGGAAGGCATTGTCGCGCTTCATGCCCTGGGCCGACGCCACATTGTCGGCGCGCAGGTGCTCGGCCGACCAGAGGGGCGTGCGCGTCACGCCCGAGTGCATGATGCCGAACACGCCGTAGCAGAGTTCGCGCGTGGCCACGGCCAGCTTGGGATTGCGGATCTCGGGGGCGCGGGCGTCGAGGTAATGGTCGGGGCAGCCGGACGCCAGCGCCAGCACGGGCGCCAGCAGGGCGGCGAGCAAGGCCGCTTTGACGGAGGCGGCCTGAAGTACTATTTTCTGAAACATGGATGAGCTGAAAGTGTGTGGCAAGAGCGCATTGTAGCCGACACAGTTTCAGCGCAACGGCACGCGCCGCCACGTTTTCACCTGCACACGATAGGATTGTACAAATGCATTCTTATGGGTAATGCTATAAAATTGCCGATCTTTCGACAACATTCCATACCGGAAACAACCACCGTCAATGGACAAGGTCCCGTTCCCGGAGGATCTACGGCGCTTCGTGCTCACCAGCATCCCGTCCGTACCCTTCCTTGAAGCACTGCTCATCCTGCGCGCCAATCCGGCCGAGCAGTGGCATGCCGACACGCTGGCGCAGCGCCTCTACGTGCGCGAGCGCACCGCGCAAGGGCTGCTGGACGACCTGTGCCGGGCCGGCATGGCCACGCCCTGCGCGGCGCCGCAGGTGCACTGCTACGAATACCGGCCGGCCTCGGCCCAGCTGGGCGGGCGCATCGACGCGCTGGCCGACCTGTACGCGCGGCACCTGGTCGAAGTCACCCACCTGATCCATTCTTCCCTCGACCGCAAGGCCCAGCAATTTGCCGACGCCTTCAAACTCCGAAAGGACGTGTAAGTGGCGATCACCATCTACATGCTGTGCATCCTCACCTCGCTGGCCTGTGCCTGGCTGCTGTTCGCCAGCTACCGGCGCACGCGCTACCGTCTGCTGTTCTGGGCCGGCTCCTGCTTCGCGGTGATGACCTTGAATAACCTGTTCCTGCTGCTCGACAAGATCGTGTTCCCGACGATCGATTTCCTGCCGGCACGGCTGGTGAGCGCACTGGTGGCGACCGGCCTGCTGCTGTACGGCCTGATCTACGAAAAGGAATGAGATGACCGACCTGATCACCGGCGCAATCTGCATGGGCTCGCTTGTCATCGCCCTCTTCTTCCTGCGTTTCTGGCGCGATTCCGGCGACCGCTTCTTCCTCTGGTTCGCCCTCTCGTTCTTCATCGAGGGCCTGCACCGCCTGTACTCGGCGCTGCACGACGCCGGCGCCGAGGATTCGCCGCTGCACTACCTGATCCGGCTGCTGGCCTATGGCCTGATCATCTGGGCGATCCTGGAAAAGAACCTGCCGCGCTCGGGCGAGCGCAGGTAGCGTGCGCCCGCGCGCGCGGCCCTCGGACATAATCGCGTCATGTGAACATTTTGATATGGAGAACAGCATGGCGACGATCGATCCACGCGGCCAGCCGCAAACACCGCAAGCGACCACCGACGAACACAAGCGCTCCGACAGCCTCCTGCCGGGCGAAGAAGGCGGCGAGGACGGCCGCTTCGAAGTGGCCGAGGAAGTCGCCTTCGACATCCAGGGCGACGATGCGCGCCGCGTCGGCCAGCTGCCGGGCAGCGTCACCGAGTCGATGCCGGACACGGTGGCGACCGAGCCCGACGACGAGAGCAAGGGCAAGCCCTGATCCTTCGACGGCGAGCGCGTTTGTTTACACCTTCAAGCCCATTTTGAGACCCTCGATCGTATGCGCCTGCACGATCGGCTCGAGCCGGTCGACCACGCGGCAGGTGATGTGACGGCGTAGCGCCGGCGCCAGGCTGTCGTAGTAGGCGTGGGTCAGCTGCAGGTCGTGCTTGTCGGCGTTGCGCGCGTCGGGGGCGTCGACGCCGAGCACGAACACGGGCCGCGAGCGGTCCGATTCGTTGGCCGTGCCGCGGTGGATGGTGAGCGCCGAGCGCGCCGAGATGTCGCCCATCTTCGGCAGCTTGCGCTGGGCGCGCGCCTGGTAGCGTGGCCATGACTCGACCGGCGGGAACATCGGGTCGCCCTCGCCCAGGTCGTCCCATTGGGTGCCGGGCGCGATCTCGAAGGGCCCCATGTCCTCCGTCACGTCGACGGTGGTGATGTTAAAGGCCAGCGAATTGAGTCGGCGCCCGACGAGAGTGGCTTCGGGCGAGCGGAAATCGCGGTGCCAGGGCTGGTGCAGCGCGCCGGGGCCGGGCACGTCGAAGCCGGCTTCGACGATCCGGTACTCGGGGCCGAGGACGGCGCGGCAGACCGCGACGACCCAGGGGTGGCTGACGATGTCCACGAACCCGGAAATGCGCTCCGGGTGGACTTCGACGTAATAGCGGTTCGGGCCGCGCGCGAGCGCCCCGCCCGGCTGGCGCTTGGCTTCCTCGAACAGGGTGGCGATGTCCTGCCCGAGCCGTTCGACCCAGGCACGCTCGAAGGCGCCCTTGCAGGCGATGATGCCGTCGCCGTACAGGCCGCCCATGATGGCGGCGACGTCGTAGGATGCGGGGGCGGTGGCGGTGGCCGGGGTAATCATGGCGGTCTCCTCTTGATGGGGCGGTTCATGGTACTGCGAAACAGCGCCGCCGGCGCGCACCCTACCAGTCCAGCGTGAGCAGCAGCGCCCCCATCCGCGGCCAGCACAACTGGCTGATCTCGTCGCGCCCCGCCCACCTGAAATCGTCCATCTCCAGCGTCGGTTTCCCTGTCTTCGCGTGCGGAAAATAACTGGTGCAGGCCAGCTGCGCCAGGTCGCCGAGCTCGTCGAAGGCCTCGACCCGGAACAGGTGCAGGCCCTTGTCGCGCCGGTAGTCGAATTCGCCCAGGTCGACGAAACGCGCGGCGTCGAACGCGACCCCGGCCTCCTCGCGCAGTTCGCGCATCGCCGCTTCGAGCGAGGTTTCGCCGGGGTCGCGCATGCCCTTCGGGATGTCCCAGGCCGCCGTGTGGGTCACGTGGCACAGCAGCAGCTGGCCGGTCGAATTGAGCACCAGGGTGCCGCAGGAAACCGTGCGCCTGGTCATGGCCGTCCTTCGATGGCGGTGGCGAGCGCCTGTTCGAGCGCCTCGCGGCTGACCGGCTTGGTGAGGTGCTGGTCGAAGCCCGCTTCGTGCGAGAGGGTCAGGTCGGAGGAGGCGCCCCAGCCGGTCAGCGCGACCAGCATCATGCCGCGCAGCTCGCCGCCGCCGGCCGCGCTTGCCCGGATTGCGCGCGCCAGTTCGTGGCCGTTCATGCCGGGCAGGCCGATGTCGAGGAAGGCCAGGTCGGGCCGGAAGGCGCGCGCCTGCGCCAGCCCCTGCGGGCCGTCGTGCGCCATGCGCGTCTCGTGGCCGAGTGCGTCCAGCAGGTCGGCCAGGCTTTCGGCGGCGTCGACGTTGTCGTCCACCACCAGTATCCGCAGCCGGCGCACGGCCGCTTCCGGGGCCGGCGCGCCGCCCGCCGGCAGCGCGTCGGCGGCGCCGCGCCGCAGCGGCAGGCGCACGGTGAAGGTGCTGCCGCGCCCGCGTCCGGCGCTGAAGGCCTGCACCCTGCCGCCATGCAGCTCGACCAGCCGGCGCACCAGCGACAGCCCGATCCCGAGCCCGCCCTGCGCCCGGTCGAGGCTGCTGCGCACCTGGGTGAACATCTCGAACACCGAGCCGATGGCGTCGGCCGCGATGCCGATGCCGCTGTCGGTCACCGCGACCACCGCCTGGCGCCCTTCGCGCCAGGCCGCCAGCGCGATGCGCCCGCCGCCGGGCGTGTATTTCGCCGCATTGTTCAGCAGGTTCGACAGCACCTGCACCAGCCGCGTCAAGTCGGCTTCCAGCGGCAGCGCCTCGTCGGGCAGGTGCACCTGCAGCTGGTGTCCGCCGGCCTGGACCAGCGCCGTGCTCGACTCCACCGCCATCGCGACCACCGTGCGCAGGTCGATCGCTTCCTTCTTCAGTTCGATCCGCCCGCGCGTGATGCGGGCGACGTCGAGCAGGTCGTCGACCAGGTGGATCAGCTGGCCGAGCTGGCGGTCCATCATGTCGTGCACGCGCGCGGCGGTGGCGGCATTCGCCGGCGTCATGCGCAACAGATCGAGGCCAGTGCGGATCGGCGCCAGCGGATTGCGCAGTTCGTGGGCCAGGGTGGCCAGGAACTCGCTCTTGCGGTGGTCGGCTTGCGACAGGTCGGCGGCGATCCGGCGCAGGTCGTCCTCGGCGCGCTTTTGTTCGGTGATGTCGCGCGTGATGGTCGCCAGCCCGAGGTGGGCGCCGTCGGCGCCATGCACGGCGAAGCCCTTGAAATAGACGGGGACGGCGCCGGCCTCTGGCGCGGCGAAGCCCAGCTCCCCTTCCCATTTTTGCGCTGCGCCCGTCAGGGCCGGCAGCACGTCGCTGCGCACGAAGGCGCGGCAGTCGCTGGAGAAGAAGTCGAGCAGGCGCGCGCCGCGGATGTCGGACTCGAGCCCGATCCCCGCCATTGCGCGCCCCGCGGGATTGAGATAGAGGCCGGCGCCGTCGGGCGCGAAGATGCCGATGAAGTCGGACGACTGCTCGGCCACCGCCGCCAGGCGCCGCACGCCCTCCTCGGCCAGGCGCCGTTCGCTGTCGTCGCGCAGGTAGAGGGCGATGCCGCCGTCCGGGGTCGGGAAGCAGTTGATCTCGTACCAGCCGCCCCAGGCCGGCAGCCAGGCCTCGAGGCGCGCCGGCGTGCGCGCGCAGGCGCAGCGGCGGCAGGCCTGCTCGTGCGCGCTGCCCTGCCAGTCCGGGAACAAATCCCAGAACACGTCGCCCGACAGCTCGCCGCGGTCCAGGCCAGTGATTCGTTCGGCCGCCGCGTTCAAATAGCTGATGCGCCAGCCGCTGTCGATGGCGATGAAGCCGTCGTCCATGCTCTCGAGGATCGCGTGCGAACGCTCCTCCGCGGCCTGGCGCGCGAGCGCTTCGGCGCGCTGGCCGATCACGAGCGAGGCGGTATTGGCCAGCAGCGCCAGCGCCGACTGGTCGCGCGGCGCGAACGCGGCGCCGGCCCGGTAGTACCAGGTGAAGGCCCCCAGCACCGCGCCGCTCGGCGCCAGGATCGGCAGCGCGCGGCAGGCGCCGAGGCCGGCCCCGGCAGCCTCGGCGCGGCAACGCTCCCACAGCGGGTCGTTCGCGATGTCGCCGCAGTCGACCGGCTCGGCGCGCCAGGCGGCAGTGCCGCCCCCGCCGCCCAGCGGGCTCATGCCGATCATGTCGAGTGCGGCGCGCAGCTCGTCGGGCAGGCTGGGCGCGGCCGCATGGCGCAGGCTGTCGCCGGGGCCGGCCAGCTGGATGCCGGCCAGGGCCGCGCCGCCGGCATATTCTTCGGCGGTGCGGGCCAGCAGGTCGAGCACGTCGTCAAGCGGCGCGTCCGACACCGCCAGTTCGAGCGCGCCGCGCTGGCCGACCGCCAGCAGGTTGGCGCGGGTACGCTCGGTGACGTCGATCCCGTGGATCAGCACCCCGAACACCTTGCCGTCCGGCGCGCGCAAGGCCATGTAGATGAAGTCGACGTAACAGGTTTCGAGTACCCCGCTGCGGGTGTGCAGCTGCAGCCGCACATTGCTGCCCTCGTGCGCTTCGCCGCTGCGGTAGACGGCGTCGAGCAGCTCGAACAGCCCCTGCCCGGCCAGTTCCGGCAGGGCCGCGTGCAGCGGCTTGCCCAGCAGCGCACGATGGCCCACCAGGTCGGCGAAGCGCTCGTTCGCCATCTCGAACACCATGTCGGCGCCGCGCATCACGGCCATGAAGGCCGGCGCCCGGTAGAAAATGTCGCGCATGCGCTCGTTGGCCGTGCGCAGCTGGGCAACCAGGCGGTCGCGCTCGAGGCCGGCCTGGCGGCGCTCGCTGATGTCGGTGAAGGTCAGCACCGCGCCGTCGCCGCTACCCATCGGATGCAGCGTGAAGGCCACCGGCAGGCTGGCGCCGTCCTTGCGCAGCAGGCGCGCCTCGTCCTTGCGCAGCACCTCGCCGGCGCGCACGGCGGCGACCAGGGCGCTTTCCTCGATGCCCGCCGCGCCGCCCGCAGGCAGCAGGATCCCGATGCCGGCCGCGGCCAGTTCCGCGCTCGTGTAGCCGAGGCAGGCGGCTCCCGCCGCGTTCAGGAAGCTGCAGCGGCCGTCGGCGTCGAGCCCGACGACGCCTTCGCCGCAAGCCTCGAGCAGGCGCGCGAAGCGTTCGGTGCTGTCCGACAGCGCGCGTTCGCTCGCGGCCAGCTGTGCATTCTGCCGGTAGAGCGTGAGCAACTGCTTAACGCGTGCGCGCAGCACGTGGGCGTTGAGCGGCTTGGCGAGGTAGTCGGCCTGCCCCAGGGCGTAGGCGCGCTCGAAGGGAAACGCGTCCGGGTCGCCGGCGGTGATGAAGAGGATCGGGACGGCTTGCGAGCGCGGGTGCCGGCGGATCAGTTCGGCGGTCTGGAAGCCGTCCAGGGTCGGCATCTGGACGTCCAGCAGCACCGCGGCAAACTCGTCGGCCAAGAGTGCACGCAGGGCCGCCTCGCCGGAATCGACCGGGACGAGCGCGGCGTCCATGCCGGCCAGCAGCGCTTCGAGCACCGCCAGGTTGGCAGGCTGATCGTCCACGAGAAGGATGCGGGGTTGGACGGCAGCACTCATCGATAGGAGGTCAGTCGGGGCGCCGGGCGCCAGTCAGGGTGGGTAATTGTAAAGAAGTCAATGTATGCGGGGTGCTACCGATTGTCAATTGTGCGCTTGTCTGCTGCGGGTTTCCGGCCGGCGGACGTGAAAAGACCCGCCTGGGCCAGCGGCCGGGGCGGGTCTTGCGGCTGGCCTGGACTATCAGGCAGCGGTCTTTTGCGCCACCGGCAGCGGATTGACGCGCGCGGTGGTGCCGCCTTCCAGCACGGACGCGGCGGCCGAGCGGGTTTCGCCCGGGGTGGTGGTCCTGATCAGCTCGTGCATGCGGCTGGCGGTCTTGTCCCACGAGGTGTTGGCGACGATGTCGCGCATGCGTTCGACGAGGCGGGTCTTTTCGTCGTCGGCCGCGGCCAGCATGCGCTCGCAGGCGGCGATGTACTCGTCGGCGGTCTCGGCGATGGCCACCACGTCGCCATACGGCACCTTGACGTCGGTGATCGGGGTCGACACGCTGAGTTTTTCAGCGGCCATGTATTCGAGCACCTTGGTCGGGCTGATGAACTTGGTCGAGTCGTTCATGGCGAACGGCAGCAGGCACAGGTCCCAGCCGGCGAGGAACTTCGGCAGTTCGTCGTAGTTGCGCTGGCCCATGTAGTGGACGTTGTCGGCGCGCGGCAGTTCGGCCGGATCGATCTTGACCACGGGGCCTACCAGCACGATCTGCCATTTCGGATGGCGCGCCGCCATCTGGCGCACCAGGTCGGTATCGAAACGCTCGTCGATCACGCCGTAGAAACCCAGGCGCGGACCGGCGACGTGGGCCTGGTCGGGATGCGAAATCGCTTCGTCGAGGGCCTGGCGGAAATGCCTGGCGTCGACGCTGCTCGAGAAGCAGTGGGCGTTCGCGTGGCGGTCTTTCTTGGCTTCGTACAGGCTCGGGCCGCCGGTGAAGACCAGGTCGGCGAGGTTGAGCAAGGCCGATTCGCGCTGCAGCAGCTGCTTCGGCGGATTCTTGAAGGCGGCCAGTTCGTCCATGCAGTCGTAGACGACGAGCGAGGGGTTCAGGCCCTGCAGCAGCGGCAGCGCCATCGGGGTGTAGAACCAGACCACCGGACGTTCGCCTTCAGGCACCAGGTCGGCCAGCAGGTTTTGCAGGGTCGGCAGCTGGTCGTCGTGGAAGCCCCACTGGTGGATCGGGGTATGCGGACGGTACACCGTGATGTTCGGCGCCACCTCCATCTTCTCCAGGCGTGCCTGCCCCTCGGTGTGCATCGGTTCTTCGACGAACAGGATGTTGTAGTGTTCGGCCAGGCGCGTCATGAGGTGCTGGGGGCGTTGGAAAACGAAGTCCCAGCGGAGATGGCAAAACACGATCAGGGTCGGCATGTTGATTTCCTTTCGCCTTTGCGGCGCTATAGTTGATCTTGGATCCAGTGCGATTCAAAGCTGAATTCGAGGCTGCGGTGGATGGGCTTCACACCCTGCCATCGAGACCGGATCGGTGAATCGTATCATGCAAATTTATTATGATTTTCATTTATGCGTCGCAACATTAGTCCCTAGAAAGGGCCGCACGGAAACGCAGAGCATTTCGTCATAGGAGAGTTCGGTGTCCTGCGGGCATTCCTGTAAGCGTAGTCCTACCCGGATACAAGGAAATCCACTACGAAAACTCATCCATACGGAAGTCGTACGCAACCGTGCGCAACCCCGCAAACCCGCCATGCGGGCGACTCCGGGTCAATTCCGGGTGGGTCGTAAAAGCGCTGCAAGACGTAGGCATACTCTGCAGTGGAACGGGCAAAAGGCAAGGGCCCGGGCGCGCGTTCCGCGCTGCCGGGGCCCTCGAGCGGGGCATCCTCATGCCCCATTGTTGCGCTGCAGCGCGGATCAGGCCGGAGGATAGGGCTGGGCGCCCTCGGGGTGGCCTTGCTGGTCGAAACCGTCGGCGGTCGAGACGTCGTCGATGCCGATCGAACCGAGTGCGTCGCACAGCTCGTCGACCTCGGCGCCGAGGTCGGCCGCCAGGTCGACCGCCTTGACCACGCCGCCCCAGGGCGGGCCGCCGTCGAGCGCGTACAGGTTCACGCGCAGCGCGATGTGTTCGCCCGCGTCGAGCGGCGCGACGACCGCGCGCACGCGGTCGGGCGCGAGTTCCTTGGACGCGAGCAGGCCATTGATCTCGGACAGGGTGCCCAGCATCGCCAGCTCGGACACGCCCTGCTCCTTGGCGCCGTGGAACAGGTCCTGGTAGAGGAAATCGACGCTGATGCGCTCCGGGTCCTTCGCCAGGCAGCGCCGCACCAGCGGCGCCACGCGTTCGGTCCAGGCGCGGTAGCGGCGCATGCGGTCGGCAAAGAACACGTCGGCGTCGATCTCGCCTTCCGGCACGGCGTAGAAAGGATCGTCGGTGCGCTTGAGCGAAAAGCCCAGCAGGAAGCGCAGCTCCATCGCCGTCTCGTCGGGCGCGAACCGTTCGCCGCTCCAGCCGCGGATGCTCGCTTCGAGCAGCGGCGCGGCGACCGGCTTCTTGCTCGTCAGGCTGGCCGCCGCCTCGCGCAGCAGCTCCTGCAAGGTGGAATAGCCGATGTGGTCGGCCTCGGCCAGGTCGTAGGCGTGGCGCACCAGGGCGACTTTCGCGCCCGTGCTGTCGAGTTCGTACGCCACGAAGCTCGCCGCCAGCGCTTCATACGCCTCGTCGTCCGGGAACAGGTCCTGCGAGACCAGGCCGCCCGTGCTGCGCACGAACAGCGGGATCAGGAAGGCGTCGATCTCGAGCTCCGGCTCGCCTTCGCGGCGCAGGCGCAGGGAGGCCGATTGCTCGCCGATATGGGCGCGCAGCAGGCGGCAGGCCTCGGGATCGGTGAAGCGCGCCAGCTCGATGGCGCCGTACAGCACTTCGTCGCGCTTCTTGCGCAGGGCCTTGCGGATCTCGACCAGCAGCTCCTCTTCGCGCGCGGCGGCCAGCTCGGGATCGGCTTCCTCGCCCTCGGCCACCTCGAGCGCGAGGTCGGCCAGGGCCTGGGCCAGCGCGTCGGTATCGGGTTCGGCGGGGGTCGCGCCCTTGCGCGGCACGGGCTTCTTATTTTTCGGCATGGTTGACGTGGTGATGGATGAAAGCGCCATGGTAGCGCATTGGCGCACTCACTCGGTACGCTCGGTCTCCGCGCCGGTGTTGGCCAGGCTCAGGGCGCCCAGGATTTCTTCCGGTTCGGCGGGCTTGGCGATGTGCAGGTCGAAGCCCGCTTCGCGCGCCCGCGCCTTGTCGGCCAGCTGGCCGTAGCCGGTTAGCGCGATCAGGAGCGTGTTCGCGAACTGCGGCATCGCGCGCAGGCGGCGCGCCAGCTCGTAGCCGTTCATGTCGGGCAGGCCGATGTCGAGGATGAAGACGTCGGGCCGCTCGAAGGCGGCCCACTCGAGCGCGCTGGCGGCGTCGTAATAGGTCGAGACCAGGTGGTCGCCCGCCGCTTCCAGCAGCAGCGAGAGGCTGACGGCGGCATCGATATTGTCGTCCACCAGCATCACGCGCAGCGCCGCCGGCGCGCCCGCCGCGCCCTCGCGGCCGGCCTCCCTGGCGCGCGCGGCGCCGAAGCGCGCCGCCGGCGGCACCGCGAGCGCCGCCAGCTCCGCCTTCAGCGGCAGCCGCACCGTGAAGATGCTGCCCGCGCCGCGTCCGGGGCTGCTCGCCTCGACGCTGCCGCCGTGCAGCTGCACCAGGCTGCGCACCAGGGCCAGGCCCAGGCCAAGGCCGCCCTGGGCGCGGTCGGCCTTGCGCTCGCCCTGCGAAAACAGGTCGAACACGCGCGGCAGGAGCTCGGCGGTGATGCCTTCGCCGTCGTCGGCCACGGACAGGGTCGCTTCATCGCCGGCGCTGGCCAGCGACAGCTGGATCGCACCGTGCGCCGGCGTGTACTTGGCCGAGTTGGTCAGCAGGTTCGCCACCACCTGGGTCAGGCGCGTCTGGTCGCCGCGCACCGTCACCGCCGCGGCCGGCAGGCGCAGTTCGAGCCGGTGCTGGCGCTCTTCCATCAGCGGGCGGGTCTGCTCGACGGCGCGTTCGACGATGTTGCGCAGGTCGACGTCGTCCAGGCTCAGGCTGACCAGGCCGCGCGTGACGCGCGAGACGTCGAGCATGTCCGACAGCAGCCGGTTCATGTGCTCGACCTGGCGCCCGATCACGTCGCCGGCGTAGCGTGCCCGGTGGGCGTCCAGGTCGGGCATTTTCAGCAACTGGGCCGCGGTGCCGATCGGCGCCAGCGGGTTGCGCAATTCATGGCCCAGCATGGCCAGGAACTGGTCCTTGGCGCGGTTTTCCTCCTCGGCCATCTCGCGCGCCTGCTGGGCCCGTTCGAGCTGGGACTGGCGCTCGTAGCCGGCCGATTCGCGCGTGGCCTGGGTGCGCTTGAGCTCGCTGCCGGCCTGGCGCAGCGCCACCAGCAGGCGGTCGATCTCGGCGATGCGCGAGTGGCGCGGCGGCACCGTCTCGCCGCGCCCGAGGGCGCCGGCCGCGTCGAGCACGCGCCGGATCGAGCGCGCATGGCCGCGCCCGAACCAGCCGGCGACGGCGGCCGCGGCGGCCAGCGCCGCGGCCAGGGCCAGCGCCGCCGCGCGTCCGGCGCCGCCCACCGGCGCGGCCACCGCCCGCGCCGGCGCGCCGACCGCGATCAGCCAGCCGGCCTGCGTGCTGCGGGTAAAGGCGAGCGCGCCCGCTCCGCCGTTGCGCAGCGCCGTGTCGAGCATGCCTGCGCGGCCGCGGGCGCCGGCGGCCACCAGGGCGGGCGAGGCGTCCTGGCCCACCAGCTCGGCCGGTCCCTGGCTGGACGCGACCAGCTTGCCCTTGCGGTCGACGATGTCGACCTGCCAGTCGCGCGGCAGGCCGCTGTCGGCCAGCAGGCGGCGGAAGTGATCGGTGCCGAAACCCAGCGCCAGCACGTAGCGGCGCCCGCCCGAAGTTTGCGGCATGGCCACGACCGTGATCAGGCGGCCGCTGGCCCGGCCCGGCATGACGTCGCTGACGATGGCGCGGTGCTGCGCATACATGGCGGGAAAATAAGACGGGGCCGGGTCGTCCGGCTGCAGGGCGCCGACCGGGCCGAGGGTCGTGAACAGCATGCGCCCGCGCTCGTCCATCAGCACCGACCAGGCGTCGTGCCCGTCGGCCGCCGCCCTCGCCTGGACTTCGTAGGCGCCGAAGTCGGCGCGCGCCAGCGCCGGGGACGCGCCCAGCACGCGCAAGGCGGCCTGGGCGCGGGTGTGCTGGGCATCGACCAGCAGCGCGACGCGCTCGGCGGCGCGCGCCACTTTCGCACGTTCCAGGTCGCCTTCGGCCTGCGCGAGCAGGTGCAGCGCGAAGCCGGCGAACAGCATCACCGGGACCAGGATTGCCGCGGCCATCAAGTACAGGTAGGCACGGATTTGCATCGCGGGCTCACAGGTAGACGGCCATCAACATGACAGCCAGCAAATCGATGATACCAATCTTACAAGCTAAAGCAAGGAAAGACTGCCGAAACGGCCGGGTATTCCCAACGCATACCCAGGCCGCATGCGGCGCCGGCTTTCCGCCGTGCGAACCGGGCCGGTGTTATGCTTCGGTCATCCCAACCGCGTCTCCAACAACACACCCACGATGCTCGATACCTACTTCAAACTCCGGGAAAGCGGCAGCGATGTCCGCACCGAACTGCTGGCCGGCCTGACGACCTTCCTGACGATGGCTTACATCATTTTCGTCAACCCCTCGATCCTCGGCGACGCCGGCATGCCCAAGGAAGCGGTGTTCGTCGCCACCTGCCTGGTGGCCGCGCTCGGCAGCGCCGTCATGGGCCTGTACGCCAACTACCCGATCGGCATGGCGCCCGGCATGGGCCTGAACGCCTATTTCGCCTACGCGGTCGTGCTCGGGATGGGCGTGGCCTGGCCGGCGGCCCTCGGCGCCGTGTTCATTTCCGGCTGCCTGTTCGTGCTGGTGTCGGTGTTCGGGCTGCGCGGCATGATCGTCAACGGCATCCCGCACTCGCTGCGGGTGGCCATCACGGTCGGCCTGGGCATGTTCCTGGCCCTGATCGCCCTGAAGAACGCCGGCATCGTCGTCGGCAGCGAGCCGACCCTGGTCAAGGCGGGCGACCTGCACAAGCCGGAAGCGATCATGGCCATCGTCGGCTTCCTCCTGATCGTCACGCTCGACCGCCTGAAGGTGCGCGGCGCGATCCTGATCGGCATCATCGCCGTCACCGTCCTCTCGTTCTTCTTCGGCGGGAATACCTTCAAGGGCATCTTCTCGGCGCCGCCCTCGATCGACCCGACCCTGTTCAAGCTCGACATCCCGGGCGCCCTGAAGGTCGGCATCATCAACGTCGTGCTGGTGTTCTTCCTGGTCGAACTGTTCGACGCCACCGGCACCCTGATGGGCGTGGCCAGCCGCGCCGGCCTGCTGGTCGAAGGCAAGATGGAGCGGCTGAACCGCGCGCTGCTGGCCGACAGCGGCGCCATCCTGGCCGGCTCCGTGCTCGGCACCTCCAGCACCACCGCCTATATCGAGAGCGCCGCCGGCGTGCAGGCGGGCGGGCGTACCGGCCTGACCGCGCTGACGGTGGCCGTGCTGTTCCTGGCCTGCCTGTTCATCGCGCCGCTGGCCGGCGTGGTGCCGGCCTACGCCACGGCGCCGGCGCTGCTGTTCGTCGCCTGCCTGATGCTGCGCGACCTGGGCGACATCGAATGGGGCGACACCACCGAGAGCATTCCGGCGGCGATCACGGCGCTGGTGATCCCGTTCACGTATTCGATCGCGGAAGGCATCGCCTTCGGCTTCATCACCTATGCGGCGCTGAAGCTGACCACGGGGCGCGCGCGCGAGGTCAAGCCGGTCGTGTGGGTGATCGCTGCCCTCTTCATTTTCAAGATCGTCTACATCGGGACCTGAGAGCGCTCCCGGGCGAGTTCCGGCGCGCGACACATTTGTGCTGCATCTGAGATACAATCAGCGCCGGCCTCCTTTGCCGCACACATGCTTATGACACCATTTCGCCTGACCGCGCTGGCCCTGCTGGGCCTCGCGCACTGCCCCGCCTTCGCCGGCGGCGGCGCCGCCGACGACCTGCCGCAAATCGGCAGCATCCACAACGCGCTCTCCGTCAACCGCCCCGACACCATCCCCGACGGCAGCTGGTTCACCTCGGCCGAACTGGGCGCGATCTCGACCTCCGGCAACACCACCGGCACCTCGATCAGCGGCAAGGTCGACGCCCGTCACGAGACCCCGGACTGGAGCAACGAATACATCGTCAGCGGCTTTTTCAAGGAAGACGAGATCACCGACGACGACGGCGAGCGCTACCGCCAGCGCTCGGCGGCGCGCTGGGCGCTGTCGGCCAAGGCGGCCTACAAACTGATGAACGAAGGCTCGCGCGCGTTCGTGCTGGGCTCGCACGTGAACGACAAGTTCGGCGCCTACACCCGCTACACCTCGTTCGCGGTCGGCCATGGCTCGCAGCTGTACACGAGCGACGACAAGGCGCTCGACGTCGAAATCGGCCCTGGTTACTTCAAGGGCCAGCGCGAAACCGGCGAGCTCGAAAGCGGCGTGACGGTGCGCGGCGCGGCCCGTTTCCGCTGGCAGGTGAGCCCGTCGGCGGCGTTCGTCCAGACCATGAGCGTCGAACGCGGCACCTCGAACGTGCACTCGATCGCGGAATCGGCGCTCAGCACCAAGATCAACGACACGATGCAGATGAAGGCGGCCTTCTCGGCCCGCAACGACAGCAACGTCCCGGCCGACAAGAAGAACCTGGATACCCAGACCTCGCTGACGGTCGTGTATTCGTTCTGACATGGACCGGCGTACCGACTACAAGACCGCGCTGCTGATCGATGCGGCGATCCAATCCCCGTCCGGCGCCGCCAACTCCCCTGCCCGCACGCTGGCCGCCATGGGCGTGCCCTTCGAGGTGGCGCGCCGCGTGCTGACCAAGCCCGAGGAGCGGCGCCACCTGCTGCCGCCTCCAGAGTTCAAACGCGAATCCTGA
>Ga0213835_100903_pt1 | contig 22285 bp, 15 predicted proteins | sample SWPATP01_FD_160576 | JGI IMG/M metagenome (GOLD analysis project Ga0213835, IMG submission 160576) | Coastal seawater microbial communities from Marineland, Florida, United States - SWPA TP0 #1 | ecosystem: Environmental > Aquatic > Marine > Coastal | place: USA: Florida | collected 2016-08-05 | reverse complement strand
CTCAAAGCGATGAATTCGCCCCGAGTCCAGCGCCACCTCCACCCGCTCCACATGCCGACCTGCGCCCACGCGGATCCGACGCCCGAACCCCGGCTCCCCGGGCGAAAGGTCCACCGCCTGACCCTCGCGAAGCAGGCGCAGCGTCCCGGTCACCTCGTGCGTCGAACGCAGCACCACGCGCACCGGCACCGTCGCCCCCTCGCTCGCGCGCGGCGGCACCTCCACACCCTCCACCAGAACCTCGCGATCCACCATGTACCGCACCGGCGCGACATCGATCGGCGTCCGCACCCCCGCCGCCGAACCCGCGCGACCGAGCTCGCCGGCCGCCGCCAGCGCGTCCCCGCTCGTCTGGTTCCCGTCGGAGATCAGGACCAGCCGCCCCGCCGCGTCGGCCGGGATCAGCGCCGCCGCGTAGCGCAGCGCGCCCTCGATGTCCGACCCCGGCGCGCCGCGCAGGTCCATGCTCCGCCCCGTCACGTCCGCGCGCGTCGGCGTCGCGACCGCGAACGATCGCCCGTCGAAGATCACGATCCCCGCCAGATCATCCGCGCCGCGGTCCTCGAGCGACTCGCGGATCCAGTCCCGCACGCGCGCGACGTACCCCGCCGAGCCCGCGCCGCCCGAGCGCCGGACCGTCTCCGAGACATCCACCACAAACACCACCGCGAGCCGATCCGTCCGCTGCACGCTCGCCGCCCCCGCCAGCGCCGAAGCGATCAGCAGCAGCAGCCCCGCGCGCAGCGCCACCGCGCTGATGCGCCGATACCCCGCCATCCCCGTGAACCACCGCCACGCCAGCAGCCCCATCGGCACCGCCAGCAGCGTCAGCAGCAACCACCCCGGACTCGCAAACCGCATGTCCACGCCGATCACCCCCCGCCCGCGGGCGGGCGCTCCGCGTCGCGCGCGCGCTCCGCGTCACCCGCCGGCACCGGCTCGCGAGACTCCGCACGCTGCTCCACACGGTCGAATACCCGACGGATCAGCTCCCGACGGCGCGTCGGCACCGCCTGCTGCTCCAGCGCGCGCTCGGCCGCGTCCACCGCCTCGCGCAGACGCTCGCCCACCTCGTCCCGCGCCCCGCCCTCGCCGCGACGACCCTCGCCCAGCCACTCCGCGATCACGCGCTCGTCCTCAGGACGCACCGGCTCGGGCGGACGCGCGTCCACCGTCTCCGTCACGCGACGAAGATCATCCTCCCCCCGCGGACGCGGCTCGGGCGTCAGCGGCCCCCGGTCCGCAGGGCGCGTGCCGGGCGCGGGCCCTTCCCCGGCGCCGTCGCGCTCGTCCCCCTCGCCGCGGAGCCGATCGGCACGCTCGCGCAGACGCTGAGCCGCGTCCCGCGCGCCGGCGTCATCGCCCATGCGCTCGCGCATCTCCCGCAGACGCTCGCCGAGCGAACGTCCGTCGCCCTCCCCCGACGCGTCCTCGCCCGCGCCGGGCTGATCACCAGTCTCCTGACCAGACTCTTGACCGGGCTGCTCGACCGCCCCGGGCTCGCCCGGCTCCCCCGCTTCGCCCGCGCCGGTCGGATCGCCGTCGCCAACAGATTGATCGCCGTCGCTCTCCCCGGGCTGGGCGGCCGGGGAACCGTCACCCTCCGGCCCCGGCTCCTGACGCGGACCATCCTCGCCCTGCTCCCGAGTCGGCGGCTCCTCACCCGCCCCCGGCTCGCGAGGGCGAGGCCCCTCCGCACCACCCGGCGAGGGCGTCGGCTCCGGCGCATCCCGACCGCTCGGCTCCGGCTCCTGACCAGGCTGCGGTTGCGTCTGGGGCTGACCTTCAGGATCCGGCTCCGGGCGAGGGCGAGGCTCGCCGTTCGGATCCGGGCTTGTTGGATCCGGACTCGGCGATTCACGCCGCGCCCCGTCGCCCTCGCCCGGCGAAGGTCGAGGCTCATCGCCCGCGGAACCGGGCTCCGACGGGTCTTCACCCGCGCCATCCTCGCCCAACTCACCCGGCGGTTCACCGGGCGGCTCGCTCGGCGGATCACGCCGAAGGCGTTCGCTCTCCTCGCGCAGCGCGCGCTCCATGTCTTCTCGTGTTTGCTCGCTCGATTCCGACGCCTGCTCGCGCTCCATCGCTTCCTGCGCGCGCTCCGCGAGCCGATCGGCCTCCGCCTCGTCCATGCCACGCTCACGGAGGGCGTCGCGCAGCTCCTCGCGCGACCGGGCCAGATCGCGGGCCGCGTCCCGGCCCTGTTCGAGCGCACGGGCCGCGTCGTCCAACGCGTCGGGCGTGTCGGCGTCGTCGCCCGCACTGGGTTCGCCGAGCATCTCGGCCAGGCGTTCCAGTTCCTCCGCAAGCTGCCGGCGTTCCTCCGCGGGCATCCGTTCGCTCGCCTCGGCGAGACGCTCGGCCTCCTCCTCGGCCCCTTCCAGATCCCCGCGGCGCAGACGCTCGCCCAGTTCGCGCGCGCGCTCCAGCACCTCTGGCTCGATCGACTCGAACCGATCGCGCAGCGCACGCTGCTCCTCGGCCGATCGCTGGGCTTCGCGTTCCAGTTGCTCGGCGATCGACTCCAGGCGGGCCGCCGCCTCTTCGCGGACTTCGCGTGCCGGGCGTGTCGAGCGCCCCCCGGCGAGTTCTTCTTCGAGCTCGCGCAGGCGTTGCAGTTCATCCTGCGAAGCCTGGGGCGTGCGGTGTTCGCGTGCGAGCGCCTCGGCGCCCTCGATCGCTTCGCGCACGGCGGCCGCCGCGTCCTGACGCTCGCCCGCCTCGCTCGCTTCACGCAACGCCGCCTGGCGCGCCGAAGCCGGCTCGGTCCACCGCGCGTACGGCAGCCACACCGCCCCCGCGCACACCAGCCCGAGCACGATCGGCGTCCACACCCACGACGCCCCGGCGCGAACCGGGTAGACCCGGCGCAGGTCCGCCTCGCCCGCCACGCGCTCCGCCTCCCCCGCGGCCCACGCGCTGAACACCCCGCCCTCGCGCGAGAGCCCGATCGCCGAACTCAGCCGGTCGCGGAACCCGAGTGCCGCGTCGATCGCGACAGCCGCCGAGATCGACCCCGGGCGCGCGCGCCACGCCGAAACGCCCGCCCAGAGCAGCCCCAGCGCGATCGGCACCCCAACGAGCCACCACCGGGCCGACTCGCCGCCCCAGCCCAGAAGCCGATCCGAACCCACCAGCACCCCGCCCAGTACCGCGCCCGCCAGCGCCCCGCGCCCCGCGCGGGCGACCAGTTCGCGCACGATCGCCCGGCGCCTCGCTCGGCGGATCAGGGCCTCGGTGCGTGCGATCGTCGGCTCGGGCATCGGGTCATCCTATTGAACACGCCCCCGACGCGGGCGGGATGGGCGAGGGGTGCGGGGGCTCCACTCGGTTGTACGGTTCTGTCTTCGACCGGGTGCGTGCGGTCGATGCCCCAGGGTTTGCGCCCCACCCGGCTCGGGTGGGGCGTCGAATAAGCCGATAGGCTTCGCAGATGCCCAGCGGTGACCACGCCCAAGCCGCGGCCGAGACGTTCCGGGACGCGCTGCGCGCGCTCATCGCCGGTCGTCGCCTGGAGGCGGGCGAAGCCGAGCGCGTCTTCACGCACCTGCTCTCGGGCGAACTCGACGAGGCGCAGATGGGGGCGCTGCTGGCCCGATGCCCGCCGACGGGCGTCGCGAGCGAGGAACTGATCGGGGCGGCCCGCGCGATGCGCGCGCACGTCACGCGCGTGCCCTATGAGCCGACGCCCGGCGCGTCGCTCATCGACACCTGCGGCACCGGGGGCGCGCCCAAGGCGTTCAACGTCTCCACCGCGGCGGCGATCGTCGCGGCTTCGGTCGAGCCCCCGACGGGCAGGCCGCGCGCCGTCGTCGCCAAGCACGGCAACCGATCGCGCACCGGGCGCGGGTCGGCGGAGGTGCTCGAAATGCTCGGCGTGCGCGTGGACGCCTCGCCCGAGACCCAGGGCGACTGCCTGCGCGAGGTCGGCGTCTGTTTCAGCTTCGCGATCCATCACCACCCCGCGATGCGCCACGCCGCCGGGGTCAGGCGCTCGCTCGGCGTGCCGACGATCTTCAACTGCCTGGGCCCGCTGACCAACCCGGCGGGCGCGAGGCGCCAGCTCATCGGTGTGTTCGACCCTTCGCTGGTTGAGCCGATGGCGCGCGCGCTCGCGGGGCTCGGGGCCGAGCACGCGCTGGTCGTGCACGGCGACGACGGGCTGGACGAGCTGACGATCACCACAAGAACGACGGCCGCGCGCGTGCGCGAGGGCGTGGTCTCGATCGAAACGATCGACCCGGGCTCGCTCGGGCTTGAGATGGCGACGTTCGAGTCGCTCTGCGTGGGTTCGGTGGACGAGGCGGCCGACGCCGTGCGCGAGGTGCTCGACGGGCGGCCCGGGGCGCGCCGTTCGATGACCCTGCTCAACGCGGCCGCGGCGCTGACCGTCGCGGAAACGGCTTCGGACCTGATCGAAGGCCTGCGCCTGGCAGCCCACGCCGTGGACAGCGGGCGCGCGCACGAGACGCTGCAAAAGCTGGGCGAACGCTCGCGGGGTTGACAAGACTCGGGTTTGTGTCGCGCCGAAGTTTGACCACAAGGACGCTTAGGGCATCCCGAGCAGTTGGATCGTCCGCCCGAAGAGGTACGGGATCTCCTCTGGCGACGCGAGGGTGCTCGCAACGCTCTCGGCGTCTTTGTTGATCATCAGGTAGCGGACGCCGCCGTCTTCGGGCGGCATGGGTTCAAGCCAGAGTAATGAATCAACACCGATGCTCTCCGCGGTTGACATAAGCGACAAAAGCGCTTGATGATCGAGTAACCGACGACCGCGTTGGGCTCGCAACCGGGCGGTCCACTCGATCGCTTGTTCGTGGTTTTCCTCAAGACGATCCTGTTCCTGCCATGCACCCACACCCAGGACGCGGGCACCGCGGGTCCGCAAGGCGTTCACACCAGTCTCGATGTGCGCCATGACATCATCAGAGGCTGGGGCACGGAAGTCGCTGATGACCAGAAACGTCGCACCGTCGAGCCGCAGGTGCGTGTCGAGCATTGTGGGATCTTGTGTAGGGAGTGGATAGGGCATGGTCACGGTGCGTCGCCCGACCGTCGACGCGATGTCGAGAGCGTTGGGGCTTGGCTGAGGCTCACCACCAGCTTGCACGCCAGCGAACCCTCGGAACCCCTCCACGACAACGGATTGCTCGACGTCGCGGATCTTCCCGGCGTTGATCATGATCGCGGCGAGCGCAACGCACGCGCCGAGGAAGATGAACAGCGCGGCCGCGACACCCGGGTTGATCGCGCTCGGGCTCGGGCTGCGCGCGGGCTGGCGGCGGCTCGAGAACCGCGACTGTGCGCGCGCCTGGGCCGCGGCGGCTCGGGCGCGCGCGCTCGCGAGCTGCTCCTGAGCCGAACGGCGCACGCCGGGGCGGTGAGGCGGGCGCGGCGGCACCGGTGCGGCGCGCCGTGCGGACGCGCCCTCGGCTTGATACTGACCCGTCCACCAGTTCGCGACGCGCAGCACCGGGCGATGGCGCGCGCGGCGCGGCTCGCCGCCGGCGCCGGGCACGGGCGGCGGGACGGGGGTGCCGACAGGATCGCGCCCCGGCGTGGGCTGAGGCGTGAACCCGGGCTCGGGTGCCGACGGGGTTTCGGGCGACGCCGAGCCGCCGGCTCGCGCCACGCTCGGGAGCATCGCCGGCTTCACCGCGTCCGGGTCGTCGGCTTCCAGCACGGCGCGCAGGTCCTCGAGCATCTCGGCGGCTGACGCGTACCGCTGGTCGTACTCGGCCATCGCCCGGCGCACGATCCAGCGCACCGCGTCCGGGCAGCGACGCGTGATCTGGCTCAGACCGCCGTGCGCGGGGAACGAGTTCTCGATCATGCTGAACAGCACCGCGCCCGCGGCGTACACGTCGAACTTCGCACCGTCGACCTGGTGCACCTTCACGCCCCGCAGCGCCATGCGGACCAGCTCCGGGTCGCGGAAGTACTCGGTGCCGTGGGTGGTGAGCGTCATCGCGGAGCGCAGCGGTGTGACGAGCCCGAGATCCACCACGTGCGCGCGCCCGTCGTGGATGATGATGTTGTCGGGCTTGACGTCCTTGTGCCAGAGCCCGCCGCGGTGGTACGCGCCGAGGGTTTCGACGAGGTCGGCGGCGTAGGTCAGCGCGGCTTGCAGGCGACGCCCGCGGAGCCCCTGCGGCCCGCTCTCGGCGTGCAGGCGCTGGGTCACGATCCCCAGCGGCTCGCCCGGGACGTACCGCATCACGTAATAGAAACGGTGCTCGGTCAGTTCGTGATCCAGCACCAGCCCGAGGTTGCGGGCCGCGTCCAGCGCGCGGCTCTCGCGCACGATCTGCGGCAGGCTGCTCCCGTCGTCCAGGCTGAAGCTCTTGATGACCACGCGGTCCACGTCGGCGATCCCGCGGCGCTCAAACCCGGCGCGCCGGACCTCGTCCGGCTCGGCGACGTAGAGCTTCCCGCCGGACCCGCCGCCCTTGAGCGAACCGACGATCGTGTACCCGTCGAACTGCCCGGTGCGCTTGGTGGGCGTGTCGCGCGTCGGGGCGGCAGCCATCGCGGCGGGGACGCGCTGCTCGATCCCCTCGATCAATCCGTTCAGGAGCAGCAGGCGCGCCGGGTGCCCGATCACGGCGCGGTAGAGGCACGCGCCGAGGGTCGTCAGCTCGGCGGAGACGGCCCGCCCGAAGTGAGCCGAGGCGCTCCAGCGACCGATCACCACGTTCCCGACCACCAAAAACGTGAACAGGACCATCGTCAGCACCGCGCCGACGGCTCGAAGGGTGTCGCCGATCACGCCGAAGACGAACCGCGCCAGGTGACGAACCAGCCAGAACATGCCCTTGCAGATCGGCCACAGCAGGTAGCGCACGACCAGCACGAGCACGAATGCGCCAAGCACCAGCAGAATGAGCCCGAGGATCAGTCCCGGGAAGGTGGCGATCGGGCCCATGTGCGCGCTCCTGTTCGGGCCGGCCCCACCGCGGCGTCCCCGACGCCTCAGGCGTCCGCGGCGGCCTGGTCCTCGCGTCGCAGGGCCGCCTGGCGGTGGTAGATCTCGCAGACGGCCTCGTCGAAGAGGGCGTCGTCGGTCGCGGGGGCCCGAGCCCCGTCCCCACCCGACCCATTGGGAGCCAGCACCAGACCGTTTCGCTCGGGCTCGGCGAGCTCCTCCGGCGTGAAGCTGTACGTCGAGATCACCTCCCGCAGCTTTTCACGAAGGTTCGACCGGACCTTCGCCAGCTTTCTCGACACCGTCGGCTCGCTCGTCCCCAGGCTCTCGGCAACCGCTTTCCCGCTCATCCCGTCCAAGATCCGCATCCGAAAAATCGAGAAATCCAGGAACTCCGTCTCACGCTCGACCATCCGGATCGCGGCTTCGACTTTCGCGTGGAAGACGGCTGTCTCGTACGCCTGGTCGGGCGTGGGGAGTGCTTCGCCGCTCATCCAGCGTTCGTCGAACTCCCCGGCTCGGCGCCCGCCGCCGCGTTTGAGGGCGCTACGCCGGTCGATTTCATCACCCAGCACGTGGCGCGCGATCGCGAGCAGCCACGTGCTGAAGCGGGCGCCTTTGGAGGGGTCGTAGCGCTCAATGGAGCCGCTGAGGGCGGCGAGCGTTTCCTGGCTGAGGTCGCGGACGGTTTCGGCCCCGACGCGTCCCTTGCCCCACTTGGTGAGCTGGGCGCGGATGACCGGGCCGAAGGTTTCCCAGAGCTCGAACCACGCGCCCTGGTCGTTGTCGCGGAGGCGCTGGACGAAGCCGGTGGTCATCGGGTTGAGCATCGATAGGCCCCTTTCCCCGCGCACACGCCCAACACAGCTCGGAACGCTGTGCCGCCGCAGCCGTACCCCGCAGGATACCCCGCCCGGGGTGGAAAGCCGCGAGGAACGACGGGAAACCCTCGAAACGGCGACGTTTTCGGACGGTTGACGAACTCGCGGGGTGATGAAATCCCGTCCGGCGGTTTCCCAATCAGTGGATGCCGCGGGCTTCAGGGCCCGCAGGCGCACCACACGCACCACACTGCGGGCGAACGGGTCGCCCGCGCAGGATTCTGGAGGGTTGCCGACATGGCACTGTGCAAGACCATCGTTCGTCTGGCTGTCGTGGGCGCGATCGCGGGGACGGCGGTCGTGCTGATCGCGCAGACCCCCCGCGGGTCGGCCGCGGTTTCGCAGGTCAAGAAGTCCGTCACCGACGCGATCGATCGGCAGATCGACGACCCCGTCGCGCTCCGCGCCCAGCTCCGCCAGCTCCACGCGGCGTACCCGGAGCGGATCGAGCGCGTCCGGGCCGACCTGTCCGAGGTGCAGCGCCATGTCGAGGAGCTGCGCCGCGAGGCCGCCGTCGGGCAGCGCGTGCTCGAGCTCACCCGGAACGATCTGGAATCGCTCGACGAGTTGATCGCCCGGGCCGAGGCGGCTCGGGAAACCCACGGCGGGATGCGGGCCGTCCGCGTCAGCTTCGACGGGCGCGTCATGGACCTCTCGGCGGCATACGCACGGGCGAACAGCGTCGCGAGCACGCACGAGGCGTACGCCGCCCGTCAGGGCGACATCGACCGCGACCGCGACCTGCTCGCCCAGCAGGAAGCCCGGCTCACCGACCTGCTCGCCCAGCTCGAAACCGAGCACGCGCAGTTCGAGGCCCAGCTCTGGCAGCTCGACCAGCAGGTCGACGCGATCGCCCGCAACGAGCGCATGATCGCGATGCTCGAAACCCGCGACCGCGCCATCGCCCGGCACGATCGCTACCGCAGCCACTCGCTCAACGAGGTGCAAGGCAAGATCAGCGAGCGACTCGCGGCTCAGGAGCGACGCCTCGCGAGCCTCGCCCAGGGCGGCGAGCGCCAGACCTACGAGCAGCGGGCGCAGTTCGAGCTCGACGTGCTCCGCCGGGCGCAGGGCATCCGGGGCGAGAAGAAAGACGCGGATCGCCCGGGGCGCGTGGAGGATCTCCGCAACCCCGGCATCGTGATCGAGCTCGAGGACCGGGCGAGCGAGCACGGGCCCGCCGCCACGCCCCCCACCCGCCTCGGACGCGGGCGGTAATGACCGGGATTGAATCCCCTGAACAAGTGTCCACCAGGCCGTCGGCCCCTGCACGGGGTCGGCGGCTTTTCGATCCGGGCGGGCTGTTCACCCGTCATCGGGTGTGGGTTGATCGCCCCGGGCCCCATATCTCGCGGTTTGGTTGCTGGCTTGGGGGGGTCGCACCCGATAACCTAGGTTGCCACGGCGCCCCTCGGGGGTTGCCTTTGGTTCCCGGCGCGGCGCGTCCGGGGGTAGTGCTGGAGACTCGTCGGGCGCGGGTGCTGTACCGTGTCGCCCGCGGGTGGGTGTGAGCGGGGGCGCGGGCCCCGGAAGGGTTGGCGTGTTCCTGGACCGTCTGCTGAGCCTGTTCACGGTCGACATGGGGATCGACCTCGGCACCTGCAACACGCTGGTGGCGGTGCGCGGGCAGGGGATCGTCCTGAACGAGCCCAGCGTGGTCGCTGTGCGCAAGGGAACCAACGAGGTCCTGCGCAACGGGCAGGCCGTCGGCTGGGTCGCGAAAGAAATGCTCGGTAAGACGCCGGGCAGCATCACGGCCGTCCGCCCGCTCAAAGACGGCGTCATCAGCGACTTCACCATCACCGAGGCGATGCTCAGCTACTTCATCGGGAAGGTCACCGGGCGGATCCGGACGATCGGCCCGCGCGTGGTCATCAGCATCCCCAGCGGGATCACGCTGGTCGAGAAGCGGGCCGTGCTCGATTCGGCCCAGCGAGCCGGCGCCCGGAAGACCTACCTGCTGGAAGAGCCCGTCGCCGCCGCGATCGGCGCGGGGCTGCCCTTTGCCGAGCCGACCGCGAGCATGATCGTGGACATCGGCGGCGGGACGACCGAGGTCGCGATCATGTCGCTCGCGGATATCGCGACGTGCGAATCTGTCCGCGTCGCGGGCGACGACATGGACGAAGCGATCATCAACCACATGAAGCGCACGTACAACCTGATGATCGGCGAGCAGACGGCCGAGCGCATCAAGATCGAGATCGGTTCGGCCGCCCCGGTCGGCGATGAGACGTCGATGGACGTCCGCGGGCGCGACATGATCAGCGGTCTGCCGCGGAAGACGACGATCACCAGCGAAGAGATCCGCGAAGCGCTGCAGGAGCCGGTCAACAGCATCATCGACGCGGTAACACGCACGCTCGAACGTGCTGAGCCCGAGCTGAGCGCGGACCTGGTGGACCGCGGGATCGTGATCGCCGGCGGCGGGGCGTTGCTCCGCGGGCTGGGGATCGTGCTGCAGAAGGCGACGGGGCTGGACGTTCGTCTGGCCGACGACCCGCTGACGTGCGTCGCTCGGGGGACCGCGGTGTACCTCGAGAACCTGGAGGAGTGGCAGGTCACGCTCGAGAACGACATGGACGTCTGACCGGGGACGGGCCTTGCTTCGGGCCCTCTGTTTGGACCGGGCGGAGTGCCGGATCATGCCCCGCGCCTATGCACAAGCGAACCCGGGACGACGCACGCTGCCCGCGGCGGTGCTGCTGCTGTGCGCACTCAGCGCGCTCCCGCCCTCGTGGAACCAGTGGGCCGAGTGGTCGAGCGAGCTCGCGGGGCGCCTCGTCGGCGCGATCAGCCACCCGCTGATGTACGCGTCGCGCGCCGTCGCGCCCGCACGCGGCTCGGGCGCGGGCGAGCCCGAAGAAATCAACCGGCTCATTGACGAACGCAACCGCTTTGAGACGCTCTGGCAGCAGCAGCGCGAGCGTGTCGTGCGCCTGGAAGGGCTGATCGAGGAACTGCAACGCGGCATCGCGCTGAACCCGGACCTGCGCGTCCGCCAGGTGCGGGCCGCCGTGATCGCGCGGTCCAGCGATCTGTCCAGCGCGATGCTGACGGTCCGCGCGGGACGGGCGTCGGGGATCGACGCCGGGTCGGTGGTGGTGGTCCGGGGTGTGCAGCTTGTGGGGCGTGTGGAATCGGTCGGGGCGAGGACGAGCCGCGTGCGCCCGGTGACCGATCGCGGCGCGGGGAGCGTGCGCGGGCGGATCTCGGCGACGCCCGACGGGCGCGGGCCGGTGTGCCTGCTCTCGCCCACCGGTCGCGGCACGCTCGCGGGCGACGTCGCGGACGTCTCGACCGATCCGGAGCTGTCGGCGTTCACCATTCAGCCCGGGATGGAGGTCCGCCTGCTGGATGAGACCTGGCCGGACAACGCGCAGATGCTCGTCATCGGCGTTGTCGAGCGCGTCTCGACCGATCCGAGCAACCCGCTCCGCACCGTCGTCACCGTCCGCCCCACCGTCGAGATCGAGCGCGTCAGCGAGCTGACTATCCGCGCCACGCTCGCGCCGGACGACGACGCCGGCGTGCGCAACGGCTCCGGGGGTGGGTGGTGAACTGGCTCGTCTTCGCGATCGCCGCGTGGCTCACCCTCGGGATGGAGCTTGGGCTGAAGGACGTGCTCCAGCTCGGGCCGACGGGCGTCGCGCCGAGTTTTGCGATCCCGCTCGCGGTCTTCATCGCGCTCGCCGCCCCGGCTCGACAGGCGCTCTGGGCCTGCCTGCTGCTGGGGGTGGGGATGGATCTGACGGCTCGGGTCGTCGCGGTGCCGGGCGTGGTCGTCGGCCCGCAGGCGCTCGGGTTCCTGCTCATGGGGCAGCTCGTGCTGGCGGCACGCGGGCTGATGATCCGGCGCAACCCGCTCAGCCTCGTCCTGCTCTCGGTGCTGGGCGCGATGGTCGCGTCGATCGTCGCCGTCGCGATCTACACGCTCCGGGGGATGGTCTACGGGCCGGAGCCGTTCCCCGCCGGTGAACAACTGCTCGTGCGCATCCTCGCCGCGCTCTACACGGGCGTGACAGCGTTTGTCATGAGCCTGGTCCTGCTCCCCACGGCCGGCGTCTTCGGCTTCCCGCACGAAGGGCACCGACGATTCAGCGTGGCGCGCACGTAGGCGAAATCGCCAGATTCGCAAAGGGCCAGAGGGCCAGATCGGACGGGGCGAAGACTGGTCAGGCTTGCAGGAGCATGTCCAGAGTGATCTCCTCGATCGTGCGCACGATGGCGTCGGCTTCGGTCAGACGCTCCTGCGCGAAGCTGTGCTCGACCGCGATCACGCGCAGCCCGGCGGCTTTCGCACTCGCAATCCCCGTCGGCGAATCCTCGATCGCGACCGACCGTGCCGCCTCCACGCCAAGGTTGGCGCAGCTCAGCGCGTAGCACGCCGGGTCGGGCTTGGTCCGGTGCACGTCGTCAGCCGTCACGAACGAGCCGAGCGCCGAGCGCACGCCGAAACGCTCCAGCAGCGGCTCCACCTCCGCCCGGCGGCTCCCCGTGCAGACGCCCACCCCCACCATCACGCCGCCCGACAGCTCGAAAGCCGCGCACGCGCGGAGCAGTTCCAGACTCCCCGGCAACGGGCTCGGCGGCATCTGATCGCACAGCCCGCGAAAATGGGCGCGTTTGCGCGTGATGAGCTCGAGCAGCCCCTCTTCATCGAGCGTGTCGCCCGCGTCGGCGGCGAGGGTGTGGAAGACGACCCGGTCGCCCTGCCCGACGAACCGCGTGCCGAAATCGGACAGATCCAGATCCCACCCGCGATCACGGGCGGCGAGCGCGACAGCCCGTTCGTGCAGGGGCTCGGAATCCGCCAGCACGCCGTCGAAATCGAAGATCACCGCGCCGCGTCGCATCGGGCAGAGCGTAGCCGAGCGAGACAACGCCCGGCCGGATCCTGAGAGCCCGCCCGGCGGGGCCGATACACTTGCCCCGCATGACCCCGGCAATCCTGTTCGATGACGGTTCGGAACCCCTGGGCCCACTGACGGACCTGCGCCCCTCGTTCGACGTGCGCACGGGCGCGATGCGGACGATCGAGCGCCTGCGCCTGCACCTGCGCCTGGAGATTCGCGCGGTCTTCGTGCCCGAGGCGCTCGCGCCGCTGGTGCCGGAGCGTCACGCGTGCGCCGTGAACACAGTGCCGCAGGCGGACCAGCACTATCTGGTCATCAACGGCCGCTGCCCGCTCCCGCTCGAAGCGATCGGGAAGCTCGAGCCCGGGCAGGCGCTGCGCGATGAAACCAGCGGCGGGCTGATCGCCGCCCGGCTCAGCCCCGCGTCGGCCCGCGACCTGCTCGACCCGACGCGCGACGACCCGAAGCTCGACATCACCCCCGTGCACGAGCCCGTGCTCATGACGCGCCCGTGGCACTTCCGAGCCGCGCGCGACGCCTCCATCGCCGCCGACATGCGCGTGCTCACACGCCGAGCCTCGGCCCCCCTCCCGCCCCACGTCCACGTCGTCGGCGATGCGAAGGACGTCATCCTGGACAGCGAAGCCGAGGTCATGCCCGGCGTGGTGATCGACACGATCCACGGGCCCGTGGTCATCAGCGCCAACGTCACCATCCGCCCCGGCGCGATCCTCTGCGGCCCGTGCGCGATCGGCCCGGGCTCCACCGTGCTCGACCGCTGCCTCGTCAAACCCAACACCGCGATCGGCCCGACGTGCAAGATCGCCGGCGAGGTCGGCGGGTGCGTCTTCCAAGGGTTCGCAAACAAGGCCCACGACGGGCATCTCGGCGATTCCTGGATCGGCGAGTGGGTCAACCTCGGCGCCGGCACCACCAACAGCAACCTGCTCAACACCTACGCCGAAGTCCCCGCCCGCGCCATGCCCGGCGGGCGCAACGAGCCCACCGGCGAGCAATACCTCGGCTGCATGCTGGGCGACCACGTCAAGACCGCGATCTGCACGCGCCTCATGACCGGCAGCGTCGTCCACACGGGCGCGATGCTCGCGACGACAGCCGCCGTCAGCGGGTGCGTCGCGCCGTTCACGTGGGCGACCGACGCGGGGGATCGGATGTACCGCTTCGACAAGTTCATGGAGGTCGCGCGGGCGATGATGGGTCGGCGCGAGGTGGTGCCGAGCGCGCCGTACGCCGAGCGCCTCGCCGCGCTCCACGCCGCGGAGACCAAACGCCGGGCCGACGCGTGAACAGCCTCTACCTCATCGACGGCTACGCCCAGTTTTTCCGTCATTACCACGCGATCCGCACGCCGATGACCAGCCCCGTCACCGGCGAGCCGACGAACATGACCTTCGGCTTCGTCGGCTTGCTGCTCAAGCTGCTCCGCGGCGAGGGCGCGAAGATGACCGAGTGGGGCGGCCCGCCGACGCACCTCGCCGTCGCGCTCGATGTTTCGGGCGATCGCGGCACGTTCCGCTCGACGCTCTACCCCGCGTACAAGGCGACGCGCGATGCGCCGCCGGAGGATCTGGCGCCGCAGGTGGAGCGGTGTTTGAACATCCTGCGCGCGATCGGGGTGCCGATCCTGGGAGCCGAGGGCTTCGAAGCCGACGACGTGGTCGCGACGATCGCCGACCGCCTCGCGAGCGACGCGGGCACGCGCGTGCGCGTCGTCAGCAAGGACAAGGACCTCAAGCAACTGCTGGCCGAGGCGAAGCTGGAGCTGTACGACGCGCACACCGAGCAGACGATCACCGAGCACGACCTGCACGCCGACGCGGGCATCACGCCGTCGCAGGTGATCGACATGCTGGCGCTGATGGGCGACACGGTGGACAACGTGCCGGGCGTGGCGGGGATCGGCCCGAAGACGGCGGCTCAGCTCATCGCCGAGTTCGGCTCGCTGGAAGCCGTGCTCGCCGAGGTCCGCGAGGAGAAGCCCGCCAAAGAGCAGAAAATCAAGGGCAAACGGCGCGAGAACATCCTCGCGGCGATGAACGCGCTCCCGCTGAGCCGCAAGCTGGTGACGCTGCGGCGCGACGTGCCGATCGAGTTCGACCTCACGCAGGCGGCGGTGCGCACGCTCAACCCCGCGGCTCTTGAACCTATCCTCAAAGAGCTCGGCTTCAACCGGTATCAAGACGAACTGAAAGCCCTCCTCGGCCAGCCCTCGGGCGCGGCTCACCCCGAGCCCGCGCCGACCAGCAAGCCTGCGAGCCGGCGCAATGCGGATGACGGGTACACCGACAGCCTCTTCGCGAGCGCCGCCGAGCCGACAGCGATCGCGGAAGCCGCGGGCGCGTACCGGTGCGTGCGCACGAAGGCGGAGTTGCAAGCGCTGGTCCGGGCTCTGGAAGCCGCAAACGCAATCGCGGTCGATACGGAAACGACCTCGCTCAGCCCGCGCCAGGCGAAGCTCTGCGGGCTCTGCTTCAGCGTGAAGCCGGGCGAGGGTTGGTACGTGCCCGTGCGCTCGCCGGAGATGGATCGGCATCTTGACGAGGCGACGGTGCTCGATGCGGTGCGCCCGGTGCTGGAGAATGCGACGAAGGCGAAGATCGGGCACAACCTGAAGTACGACCTGCTCGTGCTGCGCGCGGCCGGCGTCGAGCTGCGCGGGCTCGACGCGCCCGGGGCGCTCGACACCATGGTCGGCAGCTACCTGCTCGACGCCTCCCGCTCCAGCCACGCGCTCGACGCGCTGGCGCTCGCGATGCTCGGGCGCACGAACGTATCCATCAAGGACCTCATCGGCTCCGGCAAGCAGCAGCGCACGTTCGACACCGTGCCGCTGGAGCTCGCGACTAACTACGCCGCCGAGGACGCGGACGTCGCCCTCCAGCTCGCGGCGAAGATGCTCCCGGAACTCCAAGAAAACAAGCTCGATACGTTCGCACGCGATCTGGAGCTCCCGCTGGTCGAGGTGCTGGCGGAGCTGGAATGGAACGGCATCCGCGTCGATCCCGACGAGCTCGACCGACAGCGCGAACGCCTCGAAGCGCAGATCATCACACTTCAAAAGCAGATTGACGACGCGAGTGAGGACACGATCGGTCGCCGGTTCGACCACAACAGCCCGAAGCAGCTCGCGGCCGCCCTGTTCAACAAGGCGACGCACGACGAGCCGGGGCTCGGGCTCAAGCCGATCAAGCGCACCAAGACCGGCTACTCGACCGACGCCGAGGTTCTGGAAAAGCTCGCGGGCGATCCCTTGATCGAGACGCCGATCCCGGCGTTGATTCTCGAGTACCGCCAGCTCACCAAGCTCGTCAGCACCTACCTCGTCGCGCTCAAGGACGCGATCGACCCCGCGACCGGGCGCGTGCACGCGAGCTTTAACCAGACCGTCGCCGCGACGGGGCGGCTCAGCTCCAGTGATCCGAACCTTCAGAACATCCCGATCCGCACCGACATCGGGCGCGAGATCCGGCGCGCGTTCGTCGCGAACCCGCCGGGTGAGCGCACGCGCACGCTCGTGAGCGCGGACTACAGCCAGATCGAGCTCCGCCTGCTGGCGCACCTCTCGCGTGACCCGGCGCTCATCGAGGCTTTTGAACGCGGCGACGACATCCACGCCGCCGTCGCGGCGCAGATTCACGGCGTGCCGATCGACCGGGTCTCGCGCGAGCAGCGCAACGGCGCGAAGATGGTCAACTTCGGCATCGTCTACGGCATCACCGCGTTCGGGCTCGCGCGGCGCCTCGGCGTCAGCAACTACGAAGCCGACGCGATCATCACCGGCTACAAAAAACGCTTCGCCGGCATCACCACCTTCCTCCATGAGTGCATCGAGCAGGCCCGCGCGAACGGGTACGTCGAAACCATGCTCGGGCGTCGGCGCCCGATCGTGGATATCGAGAGCAGCAACCCTTCGCGCAAGTCGCTCGCCGAGCGGATGGCGATCAACAGCGTCGTGCAGGGCTCGGCCGCCGACCTCATCAAGCTCGCGATGGTCGACCTGCACGCGCGCCTGAGCCCGCACGCCGAGCATCGCCGGGGTGGCGAGCCGCCCGAGATCCCGAGCGTGTGGATGCTGCTGCAGATCCACGACGAGCTGGTGTTCGAGTGCGACGCCTCAGATGCGGAACGCGTGCGCGCGCTGGTGGTCGATCGGATGCAGCGCGCGATGGATCTGCGCGTGCCGATCGTTGCGGACGCGTCGATCGCGCCCAACTGGTTCGACGGGAAATAGCCTTTTTTTCAAGGATGTCACGCGCCATGCCCGCCGCCCCGACCAACTGGACGACCAAAGAGCTGCTGAACTGGATGAGCGGCACGTTCAAGGACCGCGCGATCGATTCGCCGCGATTGTGCGCGGAATTGCTGCTGTCGCACGTGCTCGGGTGCGACCGCATGCGCCTGTACATGGACGCCGACCGCCCCGCGAGTGCCGAGGAACGGGAGAAGCTGCGTGGGCTCGTGGCGCGAGCGATGAAGCACGAGCCGGTGCAGTATCTCGTGGGCGAGGCGTGGTTCTTTGGATTGCCGATGCACGTGGATCGACGCGTGCTGATCCCGCGCCCGGCGACCGAGACGATCGTGGAGCACGCGCTCCAGCACCTGCGCCGGAGCGAGCGTGCGCACGAGGCGATCCGGATCGCCGACGTCTGCACGGGGAGCGGGTGCGTCGCGATCGCGCTCGCGAAGCAGCTGCCCATAGCGGAGCTCGTCGCGACGGATATCTCGGATGACGCGCTCGAAGTCGCGAGGCTCAACGCCGAGCGCCACGGCGTCGCCGACCGGATCGACTTCCGCGCCGGCAACCTGCTCGAACCCCTGCACCGCGAGCGTTTCGGCCTGATCGTCGCGAACCCGCCGTACATCCCCGATCGCGAGTGGGACGCCGTCGCCCCGAACGTGCGCGATCACGAGCCGACGCTCGCCCTCCGCGGCGGGTCGGACGGGCTGGATCTGGTGCGCCCGCTGCTGGCGGGCGCGCCGGCGTACGCCGAGCCCGGCGCGTGGGTGCTGGTGGAAGCCGCCGACTCGAACGCGCTGGCGGCGCTCGAACTCGTGCGCACGACTGACGCCTACGCCTCGGCCGAGGTGTTGGATGATTTTGAGGGGCTGCCGCGGGTTGTGGCGGCGCGGGTTCAAAGTTGAACGTGTTCGCAGCCCGAACGGGCGGAACGCCCGTGCCACGGAGATCTGTGCTACGGGGAGATCGCGCTTTTAAGCGCGCTGCTTCTCGCTGAAGACCGTGCGGACTTGTTCGAGAAGCTGTTCGATCTCGAACGGCTTGAAGAGCACGCTCTGCAAGCCTTCCTGGCTCGCGCGCACGATCGAGTGGTGCGGGTCGTAGCCGAAGCCGGTCATCAGGATCACCGGCGTCTCGATGTTCTTCCGCTGGGCCGCCGCGAACACCTCGTACCCGTTGCGGTCGGGCATCTTGATATCGCTGATGATCAGGTCGAACGCCTCGCTCTGGCGTTCGATCGCCTCGATCGCCTCCGCGCCGTCTTCGCAGATCGTGACCTCGCACCCGCGGTGGCGGAGCACGTCGCCGATCACGCGCCGGATCTTCGCCGCATCGTCGGCGATGAGCACGCGCCGCCCTTCGAACGCCGGGTCGCGACGCCGATCCTGCAGCGCCCGGTCCACGCCGAGCAGCGTCTGCGGCCCGCCGGCGACCGCCTTCATCCGCGCCCGGATCGACTCGACATCGGCGCGGATCCGCTGCAGGTGGGCCGCCCCTTCCGGGTCGGCCGTCGCCATCGAGCGCAGCATCTCGTCGGCCTCGCGCAGGATGTCGTCCAGCGGTTCGTCCAACTCACCCTGCACACGCCCGGAGACCGCAAGGTTCGTCTGCACGCGCTCGCTCACCAGAAGATCCAGCATGTGCAGCGCGATCGCGATGTGGCGCGCGAAGATCTCCGCGAACTGCTGGTCGTCTTTTGTAAACGCCCCGGGCTTGGCGCTCTCCACGTCCAGCACGCCGATCACCCGGTCGTGCAGACGCAGCGGCACCGTCAGCGAACTCCGACACCCCGGCAGCCCGGGGATATACCGCTCGTCGCTCCCCGCGTCCGTGCAGATGTAGCTCCGCCCGGTCGAAGCCACCATCCCGCTGATCCCCGAGCCCTCGCCCTCGATGAACAGGTCCAGATCCTGGATATCGCTCGGCAGCCCGGAGCTGATCACCAGTTGCAGCTTCTTGTCTTTCACATCCACCAGAAAAATCGCGAAGTGGTCGAAGTTCAGCAGATCCCGCGTGTACTGCACGATCTTGTGCTCGATGAACTTCAGACGCTCCATCGCGTTCATCCGCCGGAGTTCCTCGGCTTCCAGGCTGACCAGCTCGCTCCCCGCGCGATCGATCGCGTCCATCTTCCGCCGGAACCGGAGCGAAGCCGTCATGTCGCGCACCGCGACCGCCACCTGCCCCGAGCCCCCTTCCAGCCCGGGTGCCTCCGCGCTCGCCGACGCGCGCACGGGCACCGGCGTCACGTAAACCTCGAAATGGCGCTGGTCGTCGTCGGAGCTCAGCTCGAACTTCACCGCCGGCGTGCCCTGCTCGTTGGCTTCACCGCCCGGGCGCATCCCCCGCTGGCGGCTTTCCCGCGCGAACCACGCCGACGCCTCGCGCGCAATGTCCGCAACCCGCGCCTGCGTCGAGTCATCAAGGGCCGCGAAAAAATCGTTCATCCAGAGAAAACGCCCCTCGGCGCTCGCGAGGCACACGCCCTCACCGATCGCGTTGAGCAGCGTCGTGACGCGGTCGTTCGCCAGCTCAGCCGCGATCATCGGCAGCCGGTCCGCGGGCGCGAGTACAACGTCGGTCGCTTCGCGCGTCGCGGGCGAAGCCGGCCCGTCCTCCGCAACCGTGATCTCGAACCGGTCACGCAACGCCTCGGCGAGGTCGTGACCCGGGACGCTCGCCCCCGGGATGATCAGCAGCTTCGGTCGCTCAACTGCCATAGCCGCCCGTCGCGTCTGCCCGCTCCCTCACACGTGGGGAGTGTACCCCCGTCGAACGCCTCTGCACCCGCCCCCGGAACGATCAGCCGCCGAACTCACCCGCCCGTCCTTCTTTTCGCCCCGACGGCGCCGCGGATGAACACCCTTGCCTGAGGCGATCCCCGCCCCCTGCGCGTTCGCACGATCCAGGGCTTCGGCTCCCCGCTCCGCCCCGTCCCCGAGGTGCGCCTCGGGCGAGGCCGTATTGCATCGGCTCGTCCCGCCCGGCTACTGTGCCGAACCCATGCTCGAGGTCCGCGATCTCACCCACGCCTTCGCCCGCGTCCGGGCCCTCCGGGGGGTCAGCTTTGCGCTGGACCGGGGCGAGGTAGTCGCCCTGCTCGGGCCCAACGGGGCCGGGAAGACCACCACCATCCGCTGCGTCACCGGCTGCCTGACGCCTCAGGGCGGCTCGATCACCCTTGCCGGGCACGATCTCGCCCGCGAGCCCCTCGCCGCACGGGGCCGCCTGGGCTACCTCCCCGAGTCGGCCCCGCTCTACCCGGAACTCACCCCCCGCCAGTACCTGACCTTCCGCGCCCGCCTCTGCGCCGTCCCAAGGCGGGATCGGGCCCGAGCCGTCGAACGCGCGATGGACCGCTGCCGCATCACCGACGTCGCCCGCCGCCGGATCGGGCACCTCTCCAAGGGCTACCGCCAGCGCGTGGGGTTGGCGGCCGCCCTGGTTCACGACCCTTCGGTGCTCGTGCTGGACGAGCCCAGCAACGGGCTGGACCCGACGCAGATCCGCGAGATGCGGGCGTTGGTCCGAGAACTCGCCTCGGAGCGCACGATGCTGGTCAGCAGCCACATCCTGCCCGAGATCGAGCAGCTCGCCGACCGGATGGTCGTGATCGCCGCGGGGCGCGTGCTCGCGAGCGGGTCGGGCGAGTCGCTCCGGCGCGCGCACGCCGGCGGCACGCGCCTGGTCGCCGAAGCCGCGCCCGGCCCGGGTGCGCTCGACGCCCCAACCCTCCCCGGCATCCGCCTGATCGAGGACGCCCCGCTCGAAGGCGCGTGGCGGCGCCTGGTCTACGAGCCCGCCACCGCGTCCGCCCCAGCCCCCGACGACGCCGACCCGCGAGCCGCCCTCGCCGCCGCCCTGCTGCACACCGGGTGGCGGCTGCGCGAGCTGCGCCGCGACGAGCCCACACTGGAAGCGGTCTTCCTGCGCCTGATCGAGTCGGCCGCGGAACCTGCGCCGAACGCCAAGGAGGCTTCCGCGTGAGCGCCACCATCGCGATCGCAACGCGGGAGCTGCGCGCGTTCTTCCGCCTGCCGGTCGGGTGGGTGGTGCTGGCGCTCTACGCGGCTCTGACCGGGGCCGTCTTCGTCATGGACACGCTCCGCCCGGGCGAGCCCGCGACGCTCCGTGCGTTTTTCGCGACCGCCGGCGTGCTGCTCATGGGCGTCGCCCCCGCGATCTCCATGCGCCTGTTCAGCGAAGAGCTCCGCACCGGCACGCTCGAACCCCTGCTCACCGCGCCGGTCAGCGACCTCGCCCTCGTGCTCGGCAAGTACCTCGGCTCGGTCCTGTTCCTGATCGCGCTGCTGCTCCCGACGCTCGCGTTCCCGATCACGCTCGCGCTGGTCAGCGACCCGAAGCCGGATCCCGGACCAATCCTCGCGGGATACCTCGCGCTGCTGCTGCTCGGCTCGCTGGTGCTCGCGGTGGGCACAGCCGCCAGCGCGATGACCAGCAGCCAGACCCTCGCGTTCCTCGCGACCCTCATCGTCCTGCTCGCGTTCACGCTCACGACCAGCCGCCTGCCCAGCGAACTGAACCCGCGTCTGGGCGAGGCGCTCGCCCGCTGGTCGCCCACGACGCGCCTGCGCGACTTCGCCCGCGGCGTCATCGCCCCGTCGCACGCCGTCTATTTTCTCGCCCTTGCCGCCGTGGCGCTCAGCGTCGCGTGGGGCGCGGTCGCGGGGAGGCGCACCGGATGATCGCTCGGCGCGCACAACGCTGGTCGGTGCGGGCGCTGGTCGTCCTCGCGGTCGCGGCCGCGGGCGTCGGGCTCGTCGCGCTCGCCGACCGCCTCCCCTCGATCGACGTCACCGCGACCGGGGCCCATCAGCTCAGCGAGCGCACGCGCGCGGTCCTCGCCCGCGCCACCAGCGACGGCGCCACGATCGAACTGGTGATCGCCGCCGACCTCGCCCGCATCGATCGCCGTGCGCGTGAACGCGCCGGCGACGTGCTCGACGCGCTGACCCGAGCCGCGCCCGGCGTGCGCACCACCACCATCGACACCGCGTCCGCGAGCGGGCTGGACGCCTACCGCGCCCTGATGGCCCGCCTCCAGGACCGCGAGCGGGACCTGCTCGCCGATCACCGGACCGCGCTGGGCGCGCTGGGCGAACAACTCGCCCAGACCGCCGCGTTCGCCGAGCAGGATCTGCAGCAGGGTCTGCGCCGCATCGGCGAGGGCGTGGGCCCCGACGCGCCGGACGCCGAACGTTTCCGCGCGTACTTCATCGACGAGCAGCCCGTGGGCGCGCGCCTGCTCGCGCGCGACCTCCGCGGCTTTGCCGACACGGTGACCCAGGAATCCCGCGCCGAGTTGCCCCAGCTCGGCACCGTCCGCGGCGCGCTCGAGCAGCCG
>Ga0213835_100900_pt1 | contig 22327 bp, 11 predicted proteins | sample SWPATP01_FD_160576 | JGI IMG/M metagenome (GOLD analysis project Ga0213835, IMG submission 160576) | Coastal seawater microbial communities from Marineland, Florida, United States - SWPA TP0 #1 | ecosystem: Environmental > Aquatic > Marine > Coastal | place: USA: Florida | collected 2016-08-05 | reverse complement strand
CTTCCTGCGGAGGACTGAAGCGGAAGGCAGCCGCCGGCACCAAAAGCGCGTCCTCGGCCTCGCGGGTGACGATATCCACCGTCGCGGTCATGCCGGGCCTGAGAACGAGATCGTCATTGTCGACCGCAAGGCGCGCCTCGTAGGTGACGACGCCTTCGGTGACCTGCGACGCGAAACTGATGTCGCGTATCTCGGCATCAAAGCGGCGCTGCGGGAAGGCATCGACGGCGAAACGCGCCGACTGACCGGCACTCACGTCGCCGATGTCGGCCTCGTCGATGGCAGCCTTGAGCTGCATGCGCTCAAGATTTTCGGCGATGACGAAGAGTACGGGAGCAGAGGTGGAGGCGGCGACCGTCTGACCGGGATTGACGGCGCGTTCGAGCACGATGCCATCAATCGGCGAGTGGATGGTGCTGTTGGCGAGGTCAGCCTGCTGAAGCCTCAGATCCGCCCTGGCAATGGCCAGATTGGCTTCCGCCACCTCGACGGCGCTTTGCGCGCGCTCATTGGCGGCAAGCGCATTGTCGAGTGCCTGATCGGCAACCATGCCGCGTTCGGACAACTGGCGCGCACGGGCAAGAGCGCGCTCGGTCTCGTTCAAGGTGGCGCGGGCTTCCGAGACGCGCGCGGCGGCGACCGCAACACCGGCCTCGGCGCGTTCGACCTGGGCTTCGATGCGGGTGGTGTCGAGTTGGGCCAGCACCTGGCCGGCCTCGACGCGCGCATTCTCCTCGACGGCAACGGCACGTACCACGCCCGACAGCTCACTCGATATCTCGACGCGAGTCAGCGGTTCCAAAGTGCCGGTGGCAGACACCATGACCGTCATGGCGCCGGACCCGATCTCCACGGTCTGGTATGCGGGTGCGGCTTCGGGCTGGGCAGTCCAGAACCAGGTGCCAGTACCGGCGGCAGCCACAGCCAGCAGCAACAGCGCCAGCGGCCACCGCCGGCGCTTGCGGCCGGTGTCGCCCAAATCGAGCACATCATCGATCTTTCGCTGGTCGGGATCGGCGCGCCTGACCGGTCGCTCCACGATCTGATCCATCAGAACGCCTGCCTCTACGTGTCCCTATGGTCCAGACATCGGTGTTTTTGCCGAAGAACACAAATTAAACTTGTGTCATCTTGGCCTGACGGCGGTGCCGCAGTGGCCTATCAGGGGCGTGCGGTTGCCCGCTATGCTCGCGTCTTCTCGACAGGAGTCTCGACGATGGCCGGCAGGCGATACCTGATCTACGACGTGTTCACCGATACAGCGCTGAGCGGCAATCCGCTGGCGGTCGTCCTCGACGCTCAGGGTCTGGACGACGTCCGCATGCAGGCGATCGCGGCCGAATTCAATCTCTCGGAGACAGTGTTCGTGCTGCCGCCGGCAAACCCGGTGCACAGCGCCTCCCTGCGCATCTTCACGCCGAAGCATGAATTGCCCTTTGCCGGGCATCCGACCGTGGGTACGGCGATTGCGCTGGCCGAGCAACCCGAACGCGATGACGGCAGCGACGGCATGATCCTGATGCTGGAGGAAAAGGTGGGGGACGTGCGCTGCGTTGTGTCGCGCGGGGCAGGGGCGCGTTTTGCCGAATTCGACTTGCCGCGGTTGTCCCAATCGCTCCAGCTGGACGTGGAGCCGGAGGCGCTCGGGGCTGCGCTTGGGCTCGGTCCACACGAGATTGGCTTCGAGAACCATCGGCCCGGCCTGTGGTCGGCGGGTGTGCCCTACGTGACCGTTCCCGTCGCCAATCTCGACGCGGCCGGCAGGGCGCGGCTCGATCAGCGTCTTTGGGCGGAGCTGTCCTCGCGTGTCGATGGCATTCTGGCCGACGCTTATGTCTATTGCCGCGAGACGGTGAACCACGACTGCCATTTCCACACGCGCATGTTCGCGCCGTCGTCGGGGATCCCCGAGGATCCGGCGACAGGCTCGGCAGCGGCGGCTTTTTCGGGCGCTGTCCTCCATTTCGACCAACCCCAGGACGGGCCCTATTCGGTCTGGATCGAGCAGGGCATCGAGATGGGCCGACCCTCGCGGATCCGGCTCGAGGTGGATGTCGAGGGCGGCAAGGCAGTAGGCGCGCGCATTGGTGGGCACGCGGTCAAGGTTGCAGAGGGCGTGCTCGCAATCGACTGACCCCGCGCCGCGACCTGCGCGGCGCGGGAGCGGTGTCATATGCCCAAAATGGTCTTGGCTTCCTCCAGAGCGGCCATGGAGCCGTCATGGTCGCCTGAATGGTGAAGCTCCTCACCCTGGGCACGGAGCTCCTGGACCCTTTCCCGATCAGCCTCCGAGACGTTGGCAGCCGGCAGAGCGGCGTCGATCTCGGCCATCAAGGCCGGGCAGGCGTGGGCAAAGGCTGCGGCAGGCGAAAGCACGAGCATCAGAGCGAGAGCGGATATGCGAAGCATGGTTCCTCCCATGGCGGCCGGGTTCAGGCCCCCCGAGCATGATCGACCGCTTCCAACAGCATAGCGCGAGGGCGGCTGCGAGAAACCTCACGATGGGGTGAAGCCGCGACCCCGAACCCGGTCATGGAACCAACCGCAGGCTGCAACATTGAGAAAGAACGCGTGATAATAGGAAAGCGGGGCAATCATGGGTCTGCGCGACTTCAGACGCGACCGTATCAGCAAGCCGATCTTTAGCTGGGCAAAGGGCGTAATGCCGCCCATTTCCGAGACCGAGCGCTCGGCGATCGATGCCGGCTCGGTCTGGTTCGATGGCGAGATATTCTCAGGAAATCCCGACTGGAAGGGCCTGTTGGCGATGAAGCCCGCCAGCCTTTCTGCCGAGGAAAAGGCGTTTCTGGATGGTCCCACGCGCGAGCTCTGCGCGATGGTCGACGACTGGAAGCTGAACTGGGAGAACCGTGACCTGCCGCCAGAGGTCTGGGACTTCATGCGGAAGAACAAGTTCTTCGGCATGATCATTCCGAAGGAATATGGAGGCCTCGGCTTCTCCAATACCGCTCATTCCGAAGTGGTGCGGCTTTTGTCTTCCGTCAGCGTGGTGGCCGGCGTAACCGTGATGGTGCCCAATTCGCTGGGGCCGGGCGAGCTCCTGCTTGAGTTCGGCACCAAGGAACAGCGCGATCACTGGCTGCCAAGGCTTGCCGATGGACGCGAGATACCGTGTTTCGGACTGACTTCGCCCGACGCAGGGTCCGATGCCGCAGCCATGAAGGACACCGGCATCGTCGAACATGGCGAGTTCAACGGCGAAAGAGTGTTGGGCATCCGCCTCAATTTCGAGAAGCGCTACATCACACTCGGGCCCGTGGCGACCGTGATGGGCGTCGCCTTCCAGTTGCTGGACCCCGACAACCATCTGGGCGGCGGCGAAAAGCGCGGCATTACCGTGGCTCTGCTGCCGACCGACACGCCGGGTGTCTCCCATGGCGACCGGCACATCCCCCTGTTTACCCATTTCCAGAACGGTCCGCTCTACGGCAAGGACGTCTTCGTGCCGCTTGACCACGTGCTCGGCGGGCCGGAGCGCATCGGCCAGGGCTGGATGATGCTGATGACGGCGCTTGCAGCGGGGCGCGGTATTTCGTTGCCCTCGCAGTCGGCCGCCTCGGCTGCGGCATGCGCGCGGGCCACCGGCGCCTATGCAAGGGTGCGCAGGCAGTTCGGGGTTCCGATCGGCAAGTTCGAGGGCATCCAGGTTCCGCTCGCCGAAATCTGCGCCAACGCCTATTTGATCGACGCCGCGCGGCGGCTGACGGTGGCGGCGCTGGACGAGGGGCACAAACCCTCCGTGATTTCCGCGATCATGAAGTATCACGCCACCGAGCGCATGCGCCGCTCTGTCGAGCATGCCATGGACATTCATGGCGGCAAGGGCATCATTGAGGGGCCGAAAAACTATCTGGCCTCGGCCTACCGATCCGTGCCGATCGGCATCACGGTCGAGGGGGCCAACATCCTGACCCGGAACCTGATGATCTTCGGCCAGGGCGCGATCCGCTCGCACCCGCATATGCTGGATGAATTGCTGGCCCTGTCGGAGGAAGACCGAGAGGCAGGGCTCGACGAATTCGACCGGCATTTCTGGCGCCATGTCGGCCATTCGATCCGCAATACCGGCAGGTCGTTTCTACGCGGCTGGACCGGTGGGCTGGTCGCACCGGCGCCGGTCGATGCGGCGATGGCGCCGCACTGGCGACAATTGTCGCGTTATTCGGCTGCTTTCGCGCTGCTGGCCGATTTGTCGCTGCTTACACTTGGCGGTGCACTGAAGCGCAAGGAGATGATTTCGGCCAGGCTGGGTGACATCGTCTCGGAAATCTACCTGCTGGCGGCCGCGCTGAAACGCTTCGAAGACGAAGGCCGTCATGAGGAAGACCGTCCGATCCTCGAATATCTGATGATCACCGGGCGGGAGCGCATCGCGCATGCCTTTGAGGGCGTGCTGCAGAACCTGCCAGCCCGCTGGGCAGCTGCCATTGTGCGCCTGTTGGCGTTTCCGGCGGGCTTTTCGCGACGCGAGCCGAAGGACGAGCTGGTGACGCGACTGGCCGAAATCCTGATGACGCCCGGCACCCAGCGCGACCGTCTCACCGTCGATCTCTATCTTGGCGAGGGGCGCGAGGACCATCCGCTCAGCGACCTGGAGCTGGCCTTCGAACTGGCTGTCGCCGCCGAGCCGGCGGAGAAGAAGATGCGCGAAGCGAAGATCGAGGACGTCGACGCTGCGCTGGCCAAGGGCACGATCAACAAAGACGAGGCCGATCTGCTGAGGCGGGCACGCGACGCGCATGACCGCGTGGTGGCTGTTGATGCCTTTCCGATGGAAGAAATCTCTCCGATCTCCGATCAGCACCGCCAGCCGCCATCAGATGGCAAGCCCAGCGCCAAGGCCAAGAAACCGACCGGACAGGCTCCAAAGAGGCGCAAGACGGTCAAACACGAGCCCTCCAAGGAGGCCGCGGAATAATGGCCAAGGTTGCTTCCACCCGAGCCACTGCGAAACCAACAGCGGCCAAGCGCACGAGCAAGAAACCGGCCGCGAAGGACGGCGGCAGCCGTGTGGCCTCCCGCAAGGCGTCGGCAAGGCGGGCCAACGGCAACGGGTCGGGCCGCCCGGTCTACATCGTCGATGGCGCGCGCACGCCGTTTCTGCGCGCACGGGGCAAGCCCGGTCCGTTCACGCCGGTGGACCTTGCGGTGCAATGCGGCCGACCGCTCTTGATGCGCCAGCCCTTTGCGCCGGATGCGTTCGACATGGTGGTTCTGGGCTGCGTCAACGTCATAGCCGACGAGATGAACCCCGCCCGCGTCGCGGCGCTGCGACTCGGCATGGGTGCTTCGATGCCGGCCTGGACCGTGCAGATCAATTGCGGTACCGGCATGCTGGCGATCGATGACGCCTTCCGTGCCATCGAGGGCGGCAAGGCCGAGCTGGTTCTGGCCGGCGGCACCGAGGCGCTGTCACACGCCCCGCTGGTGCTGAGCCGCGAGGCGACGGAATGGTTTGCGTCCTTTGCCACTGCCAAAGGGCCTCTCGATAGCGTCAGCGCGCTGACGGGCCTGCGCGCCCGCTTCGCCAAGCCGGTCATCGGTTTGGAGCGGGGGCTGACTGATCCGATCACCGACATGAACATGGGCCAGACGGCGGAGCTTGTCGGACATCTGTTCTCGATTTCGCGCCAGCAGGCAGATGCCTATGCGCTGGAAAGCCACCAACGGCTTACCCGAGCGCAGACGGAAGGGTTTCTCGAAGGGGAAGTGATGCCGGCCGTCGACCGCGACGGCACGCTGCATGACAAGGATGACGGCGTACGGCCCGACTCCTCAATGGATAAACTCGCCAAGCTCAACCCCGTGTTCGAAAAGCCCTATGGCAAGGTCACGCCGGGCAACTCGTCGCAGATCACCGACGGGGCTTCCTGGGTCATCCTCGCATCAGAGGAGGCGGTGAAGAAACACAAGCTCAAGCCATTGGCGCGGCTGGTGGATTCGGAGTGGTCGGCACTCGATCCCGCGATCATGGGGCTGGGCCCGACGCTGAGTTCCACTGTGCTGATGAAGCGTCACGGACTGTCGCGGGAAGATATCGGGCTATGGGAGCTGAACGAGGCATTCGGAGCGCAGGTGCTGGGCTGCCTGGCTGCCTGGGAGGATGATACCTACAGCCGCGAGGTGCTCGGCCTGGAGACGGCTTTCGGAGCCATCGATCGCAACAAGCTCAATGTTGATGGCGGGGCTATCAGCCTCGGTCATCCCGTCGGCACCAGCGGCAATCGCATTGTCCTGCATCTGGTCAACGCCATGCGGCGTCTGGGTGAAACGCGCGGCATCGCCACCGAATGCATTGGCGGCGGGCTGGGCGGTGCCATGCTGATCGAGGTGGTCTGACATGAAGAAGATGGATACCCCCGTGCGCGACATTCTTGCCGACCGCGAGATGGAGATGGGGCCGAGCGGCAAGGCCGAGAAGGCGCTGAAGCACTGGACGCTGAGGATCGACGACGAGAAGATCGGCTGGTTGATCCTCGACCGGCAGGGCGAAAGCACCAACACCCTGTCAGGCGAGGTTCTGGAAGAGCTGGACAAGATGCTGGCAGCGGTCGACGGCAAGGGGCCACGCGGGCTGGTGATCCGCTCTGCCAAGCCTGCGGGCTTTGTCGCCGGCGCGGACATCCGGGAGTTCCGCGATCTCGGCCAGCCGGACAAGGCGTCCGATCAGCTCAAGCGTGCCCACGCCGTCATCGACAGGCTGGAGGCGCTCGATATTCCGACCATCGCAGTCATCCACGGGCATTGCCTGGGTGGCGGGCTGGAACTGGCGCTGGCCTGCGATTTCAGGATCGCCGTGGATGGGGCAAAGCTGGGTTTCCCGGAAGTGATGCTGGGCCTGCATCCTGGCCTGGGTGGCACGTTCCGGCTGACGGGCTTGATCGATCCCATCGAAGCGATGACCATGATGCTGACGGGCAAGTCGGCTCATGCCAAGAAGGGCAACAAGCTGGGTCTCGTCGATGCCGTCGTGGAAGAACGCCATGTTGCCAATGCGGTGAAGGCTGCGCTGGCCGGCAGCATCGACGCGGCCAAGGGAACCTGGACGGGCACAGCCTTTTCGCTGAAGCCCGCCCGTGCGGTGGCCGCCAGGCGCATGCGGGCCAAGACCGGCGAAAGAGCACGCGAGGAGCATTATCCCGCGCCTTACCGGCTGATCGATTTGTGGGAAGACCATGGCGGTGATGCGAAATCCATGCAGCAGGAGGAAATCGCCTCCTTCTCGCGGCTGCTTGCCGGCCCGACCTCGCAGAACCTCGTGCGCGCATTCTTCCTGCGTGAAAAACTGCGCGGGATCGGCAAGGCGAAAGCCGATATCGGCTATGTCCACGTCATCGGCGCCGGGGCCATGGGCGGCGATATCGCCGCCTGGTGCGCGCGCAAGGGCCTGACGGTGACGCTTACGGATCTCGATCCGCAGGCTTTGGCCAAGGCGATCGGGCGTGCGGCGAAGGGTTTTGAGAAGTCGCTGCATTCGAGCCTCGAACGCCGCGATGCGCTCGACCGGCTGGTGCCGGATTTCGAGGGCGACGGCGTTGCCAAAGCCGACGTCATCATCGAGGCGGTGGCCGAAAAGACCGACATCAAGCACAAGGTGCTGGGGGAGATCGCCAAGCGCGCGCGCAAGGATGCGCTGATCGGCACGAACACGTCGAGCATCCCGCTCGAGGTCCTGGGCGAGGCAATTTCCGAACCGTCACGGCTGGTCGGCCTGCACTTCTTCAATCCGGTCGACAAGATGGAACTGGTCGAGGTGGTCGCGCATGAGAAGTCCAGCAAGGCCATGCTGGACAAGGCCTATGGGTTTTGCGGCGCAATCTCGCGCCTGCCGGCCCCTGTCAGGAGTGCGCCGGGCTTTCTCGTCAACCGGGCGCTGACGCCATACCTTGTGGAAGCCTTCATGTTGCTCGACGAGGGCGTGAGCAAGGAAACCATCGATCGGGCTGCAGAAGAATTCGGTATGCCGATGGGCCCGATCGAACTGGCCGACCGGGTCGGGCTCGACATCTGCCTGTCGGTCGCCACAATGCTGAAGGAACGGCTGAACGAGAAGATGCCCGAGATTCCGGGTTGGCTGGCGGAGAAGGTCGACAAGGGTCAGCTTGGCAAGAAGACCGGGCAGGGTCTGTACGACTATGACAGCGACGGCAAGCCGAAGAAGGCAAACCATGCCGCTTCGCCTGATGCCGAGATGATCGACCGCCTGGTCTTGCCCATGATCAACACCTGCAAAACCTGCTTGCGGAAGGGTGTGGTTGCGGATGAAGACATTCTCGATGCGGCGATGATCTTCGCGACCGGCTTCGCTCCCTTCCGCGGTGGACCGATGCGCTATGCGGCCGAGCGAGGTCACGGCGATGTCGCCGAAAGCCTGTCGCGGCTGGCGGAAAAGCACGGCGAACGGTTCTCGCCCGATCCGGGCTGGTCCGGCGAGGACACCCGGAAGGTTGCGTGAGGCCGACCATGCCGGAACTCCATACAGCGGCGAAGGAGGTCGCGCAGCGCATCGTCGAACGACTGGGCGGGGATATCGTACTGGGCCTCCCACTGGGGCTGGGCAAGGCCAACACTATCGCAAACGCCCTTTATGGGTTGGCCAAGCAGGATCGGGCCATCAGGCTGCATGTTTCCACCGCCCTGACGCTGGAGCCGCCACGCGGTTCCTCGGAACTGGAAAGCCGCTTCGTCGACCCGCTCAGGGAAAGGCTGTTTTCCGGCGTGACGGAGCTCGATTATGCCAACGATCTGCGGTCGGGCGATCTGCCGCCCAATGTGAGCGTCAGTGAATTCTTCTTCCTGGCCGGCCGGTGGCTCTCGGTGCCCGAAGCGCAAAAGGCCTATGTGTCGGCCAACTATACCCATGCGGCCGGCTACATGGTCGACCGCGGCATCAACTGCATTGCCCAGATGGTTGCGGCTAGGGGCGAGGGAGATGACGCGCTCTACAGCCTGTCGTGCAATTCCGACATCACACTCGATGTGCTGCCCCTGGTCAGGGAGGCGCAGGAGAACTGCCTGCTCGTCGGAGAGGTGAACCGAAACCTCCCCTTCATGACTGGACCGGCGGCGCTGCCGGCGGTCGAGTTCGACATGGTTCTGGATGGGGAGGGGCGTGAGGCCAGGCTTTTCTCGACCCCGAAGCAGCCTGTGTCGGATGCCGACCACGCGGCCGGATTGCATGCCGCCGCATTGGTGAAGGACGGGGGAACATTGCAGATCGGCATCGGCTCGCTGGGCGATGCCTTCACCGCTGCCCTTGTGTTGCGGCAGAAACGACCTGAGCTGTTCGCGGCCGCAGTCACGCGATTGAGCGGTGGCGAATTGCCCGAGGGCGCGGAGACCGGCCCGTTCGACAAGGGTCTTTATGCATCGAGCGAGATGTTCGTCGACGGGTTCATGGAGCTCTACCGGGAAGGAATCCTAAAGCGGCGCGCGACCGACGGCGCGCTCCTGCATGGCGGGTTCTTCCTCGGCACGGAAGAGTTCTACGCCTTTCTGCGTGATCTGCCCGACGACGAGCGGGACCTGTTCCGCATGTGCGGTATTTCCTTCGTCAACGAACTCTACGGCGAGGAAGACCGCAAGCGACAGGACAGGGTGGCGGCGCGGTTCGTGAACAACGCCATGATGGCCACCATCCTGGGCGAAACGATCTCCGACGGGCTCGATGACGGGCGCATCGTGTCGGGGGTGGGCGGGCAGTACAATTTCGTCGCCCAAGCCTTTGCGCTCGACGGCGCACGCTCGATAATGACCCTGAATGCAACGCGGACCAGCAGCGGCAAAACTGTTTCGCGTATCGTGCCGCGATATGCCCACACCACCATACCCCGCCACCTGCGCGACATCTTCGTGACCGAATACGGCGTTGCTGATCTGCGCGGTCGGAGCGACCGGGATTGTATCGCGGCGATGGTCTCGATTGCCGATAGCCGTTTCCAGGACGAACTGATCAGCGCCGCACAGGACGCAGGCAAGCTGGAAAAAGGGTTCGGACTGCCGGCTCTGCATCGCAACAATACACCTGAGCGCATCAAGGAAGTCCTGCGACCGCTCAAGGAAGCCGGCTTCTGCGCCAGCTTCCCATTCGGGACAGATTTCAGCCAGGAGGAACGCCGACTTCTACCGGCCCTGGCGCTGCTGAAGGAGAAGACGGCCACGCGGGCCGGACTTGTGTCAGCCATCCTGTCCGCGCTCGCAGCGGGCGGTGTGCAAGCCCGACACGAGCCTGCCCTGGCCCGGATGGGCCTCGAAGCGCCGGCGGGCCCTCGCCAGATGCTCTATCGCCGTTTGCTGGGCTGGGCGCTCAACGAAACCGACTGAAGATTGCGGATCGAATTTCTTCCATGCGCGTTGACGATGAAAGGGCGGCGTGCCGCTCATCTGCAAAAATGGAGACTGCCCAATGGAAGGACTATTCTGGTCACTTGCCATCATCGGAGGACCGCTGATTCTGGCCCTGGGTATCGGATATGTGCTTCTGCAGCGCCGTCGTCTGACGCCGACCGAACGCGCTGCCAGCAGACAGGCGACCCGCGAACTCTATACCGAACCCAAGGAGGAGGCGGCAGCCGCCACTGCGGCCGCTAGGACGCCCGCCGCCGTCAGCCTCGAGGAAGAACGCCGCAAGCGCTTGAACCTGGAAGAACAGCTGGAGGAGGGGTTGGAGGACACGTTTCCCGCCAGCGACCCCGTCTCAGCGACGACGTCGACGATAACCGGCCCACCGTCGAAGAACGATAAGGTTTCCCGCCGCGCGTGACGCGCGTCGGACATCAGTAGTCACGCTCGAAGAAGATGCCGAGACTCGATTCGCCATCTGTGCCGAGCGACCCGCGCGCGCGGACCTCGTCTGTAATATCCAGATTGATGGTCGCGCGCGCGGTGCCTTGTGCGCCTGCTTCCACACCCAGATAGACATTTTCCTGAATATAGCGACCTGCGCGGACGGCGACATTGCCCTCCGTGTCGGTCACGATGTCGATGTCATCAAGTCCCGTCGCCTGGCGAAGGCTGCCGAGCAGCGACGTGTCGCCGCCGCCCGCGAGTTCGGCCGCGGCTGCGGCGAGCTGGGCGATTTGCAGGGGCGATAGCTCTCCAATGCCGCGATTGAAGATAAGGCGTGCAAGTACTTCGTCCTCCGGCAGCTCGGGCTGCGAGGAGAAACTGATATCCAGCTCGGAAATGCGGCCGGTGACCGTGATGATGACCGTGATGTCCTGACCGGTCGTGCGGGCAACGAGATTGACGAAGGGGTCGAGGTCGCCAACGAGTGTCACGGTGCCTTCGTCAAAGTCGATCCGCTGACCAAGTATCGAGAGCCTGCCTCTGATGAGTTCGAAACCGCCGACCGGCTGGACGCTGGTGATCGGTCCGGTGATGCGAACGCTGCCGCCCAGTTCCGCGTCAAGGCCACGACCGCGCACGAAGATGCGGTTGGGCGTGTTGATCTGGATGTCGAGCCTGGCGACGGCCGGCCGTGCGACAGGGACGGGCGTGCCATCGGTGGCACGCGCGCGTTCGAGCGTTGCACGAACGGGCGGCGGCGGCGCGCGGTGGATGACATCGATGGCGGCCGGTCCACCGCCGAGGTTTTCCGGCGCGGACAGTTCGGCGCGTTCGACGAATATTTGGCCTGCGATCAGCGGATCGCGGGCGAGGGGGCCTGTGACGGTGAGGTTGCCGCTCGCCGTGGCCACGACGAAGTCGCCATCGGCGTAACGTGCCTGGGCCAAGGCGATGCTCAGGTCGGCGGGAAAGCCAGCGGCCGCGTCTATGGAGATCGTGCCAGAGGCGTTGAGCGTACCACCCCCGGTGATCGCGGCAGTGAGGCTTGCGATGGAGATCGTCTGCCCGGAAATGGAGGCGGACAGGTTGATGTTGCCCAGTCCGATATTGGCGGCTGGGTCGATGAGCTGGGCGCCGCTGGTGGTGAGGTTTGCCTGGATGTTCGGATCGGCAAGGCTGCCGGTAAGCGAGCCCTGGAGTTGCAGCGTGCCGGCGAGCTGCGTGCCGCGATCGATGAGGAAACGGTTTGCGAGCGCCAGCGGAACTGCACCGGAAAAGTTCAGGTTCGCGCCGGTACCCGTGATCGGCAAACGACCGCTTGCGGTGACACTCAGCCCGAGCGGGCCGTCTGCCTGGGCCTGCGTCAATGTCACGACCTCGTCGGCAAAGCTGCCGGCGGCGGAGATGTTGAGGGCGCCGATGCCCAAATCTCCCAGAGGCGCAGCCGATATGCTCGATCCTGCGATGGTGAAATTGGCACGGGGCGCGTCAAGCGTGCCGGTCAGGCGCGCCGTACCGGTAAGCTGGCCCGACAGGTCTTGGCCAGGCGCCATGCGGTTCACGATGGCCAGCGGGAAGGCGTTGAGCTCGATGTCCAGCGCCAGCTGCCCGTCGGGCAGGGGGACAGAACCGCTGGCGGTGGCGCGCAGCCCTTCGGGACTGGCGACCGTTGCCTCGACATTGAGCCGGCCGCCGACGGTGTTGCCGCGTGCATCGACTGTCAGCGGGGAGATGCCGGTGGCGCGCAGCGCGGCGGCTTCGATCTGGCGCCCGCGCAGATCAAAAGAGGCGTCAGGATTGTTTCGGGGGCCGGTCACGCGCGCGGCGCCGTCGATGGTGCCGCCAAGGCCGAGGTCTGGCCTGACCAGATTGGCGATGACCAGTGGCAGCTGATCGATGCGCAGATCGAGATCGACCGTTTCGGCAACGGTGCCTGTGGCAGAGACGCGACCGCCGGCAATGTCGACGATCAGCGAGTCGAGCGCCACGCTGTCGCCCACCACGAGAAGGCTGGCCGGCTCGGCAAGCGTGGCGGCAACGGCGCCACGTCCCAATCGCGCGCTGTCGAGCGTCACACGATAGCCACCTGCCTCGGGCGACAGGGAGCCGGCCGCGTTGGCCGTCACGTTGTCGGCCAGGCGAGCCTCGGCCGTGAAGTCGGTGGCCTCGCCGTCGCTGGCTGCCGTCAGGTTCAGGGCTTCGATGGAGACGCCGGCAATCTCGGCGCCACTGGCCGTCAGGCTGCCTTCGATGGCCGGCACGGCGAAAAGATCACGGACGGAGGCTTCAAGCCGTGCCTGATCGACACGGGTTCCATCAAGCCGGAAACGGGCCATGTCGGCCTCGACCGCGAGATCCTGCCGACCGTCCGGCGAGGATAGAACGACATCGGCAGCGAGCGAGCCGGAAGCTTCGACGAGGAACAAGGCGGCGGCAGTCGACACGTCCGGTGCGTCGATCGTGAGACGTCCGTCGAGAAGACCGCTTGCCACATCCTGTTCGATCGTGCCCGTCGCGCGCGCGCCGCCGGCCGTGAAGCTCAAATCGGACAGGCGCCTGGCTTGATCGTCGAGCAGGATGTCGGCGGACAGCTCTGCGCGCACGCCATCAAGGAAAGCGGTCCCCTGAATGCGGCCTTCGAACGTGCCGTCTTCCAGGTTTCCGTCGAAGCCGAAGACAGCATCGTTCAGGCGCTGGCCGGCAAGCCTGCCGGAAGGAATCAGCACGGAGGTGTTGAGATTGATGACCCCGTCCTCACCGAGAGCGCGGCCGCGTGCCGTCAGACGTCCGGACGCGCCGGGGGCGACGAGACCGAGATCAGCGAGGCCAAACGCGTAGGTGAGGTCAGCTGCGCCGGTGGCGAAAGTGCCATCTGCGGTAAATTCGAGCTGCTCGTTGGCGACGCGGAATTCCTGCGCCGAAAGCCCGTCCGGCGTCCGGCCGAGGGTCCCGGTGATGCGGGTTTCGCCATCCATCAGACTGTCGATGGCGGGCGTGTCCACCCGCAATTCGCGTACCGTGCCATCGAGCAGCAGCATGAATGCCCCGCTGACCGGCCAGATCTCGCCGCTGGCACGCAGATCAAGGGCGCCCGAGAGGTCACGTTCGGCAAGCGCGGAGAAGGGAGCGATGCTGGAGGTGCGCACGCCGATCTCGCCGAGGAAGGCGAGATCCTCGAAAGCGCCGGTGAGCGAGATTTCCAGCGCCTGTGCCGACAGGAGCGCCTCCTCGATGAGCAATGGCTCCCCGGCGTTCCATTCACCTTCGACATCAAGGGCGATGCGGTCGCCCAAGGCCTCGCCGATTTCAGGACTGGCCGGTGCGATGCCTTCAAGGGCACCCTGGATTGCGAAGGTCAGGCGGCGTTCGAACGGGTTGTCGATGTTCTCGGCCGTGCCGCCCAGCGTCAGCCGCGTTTCTTCCGCGAGGAATTCCGGCGTCTGCAGGCGTTCGATCACCAGCGCGCCGCTCCATTCCTCGCCAACCGCTTCGCCATAGGCGAGCGACAGGCGGGCGCGGTCCACCGTGGTCTGGCCGCCGGGCACGGGAAGGACTACGGGCGAGGGGGTGCCATCGTCGATGACGGCGCTCATCTCCAGGCGGCGCAGGAACCAGTCGCTGGTCGTTTCCGCCGTGGCCTGCAGCGACAGCGCGGCGCTGTCGATTTCCAGCGCCTCCAGCAGGAAACCTCCTTCGTCGCGCACCAGGCCGCTTGCCTGCAGTGCCGTTTCATCGCCAAAGAAGGCGCGGAACTGCTGGGGTACAAGGCGCGCGATCGGCCCGCCAAGACGGGTCTGGAAGGCCAGCCCCTCGACTTGCCTTCGCAACGTGGCGATGCCGGTCAGGATCCGCTCCTGGTCCGCATCAAGTGTCAGTTCGATGTCCAACTCGGCGATGGGGCCGGCACCAGCGATCGTGAGGTCGATCGGCGGGCGCCCCTGAATGTCCAACAAGGTGGCGACAACGCCATTTTCCGGCTCGGAAAGGGCGAAGTCGAGATCAAGGATTTCGGTCTCGTTCGAATATTGGGCGGCGAGCGACAACTGCCCGCCCGGGCCGTCGAGACGCACGATCTCCAGAGACGTGTCGAGACTTCCATCCTCAAGCCGCAACCGACCTTGCATGGAGAGCTCGGATTCCAGGCCGAAGACCGTCGGTCCAAAAAGGGCAAGCTCGATCTCGAGATTTTCCAGATTGATGGCGAGCGGCAGGTCGGGAACGGCGAAAGTGCGTGCCTCCGGTGAGGGCAGGTCTTCGGTGGGGACCGGCTGGCGAACAACCTCAATGCGTTCGGCGCTGAGCGTCTCGATCTCGAGCCTGCGCTGCAGAAGCAGAGCGCTGCGGCTCCAGACGATCGATGCGTTGACGATCCGCAGCCAGACGCCTTCGCGGTCGGCTACCGTGATCTGGCCGATGGTGGCATTGGACGAGAGGATGCCTTGGATATCGAAGATGCGGATGTCGCGGTTGGGACCCGACAGTTGGTCCTCGACGAAACCGATGAACCACGTGCGCTCTTCTTCGGGCGTCTCATCCTGGGCGATTGCCGGCATGACGAAGCCGAGGAAGAATAGGAGAAGGACGGTTAGAATTCTCATCAGAATGCCTGTCCGATGCCGACGTAGAATGCGGCGCGCGGATCTGTTGGCCGGCGATTGAGCGGCACCGCTACATCCAGCCGAATCGGTCCCAGTCCCGTCTGGTAGCGCAAACCGACGCCGGCGCCGAGCCTGAAACCTTCCGAAAAATCGGGAACGGGGTCGGCACCAACATGGCCGACGTCCAGAAAGCCGACGACGCCAATCGTATCGGTGACACGGACACGCGCTTCGACCGAGCCTTCGACCAGCGACCGACCGCCAATGACCTGGTTGCCCTGCTGGACGCCGATGCTGCGGAACGCATAGCCGCGAACGGATCCGCCGCCACCAGCCAGGAAAAGCTTGTCGGGAGGTGTCTCGGCAGCCGGCGCGCCGGCCAGTGTCCCGACACGCGCACGGCCGGCCAGCACCAGGCGGTCGTCCCCGGTAAGGGCGAAATAGGCACGGCCTTCCGCCGTTGCGCGGATAGCGGTGTTGGAGAAAACGAATTCGTGGAAGGGCTGTGCGGTAACTTCTGCGAACCATCCGCGCGTCGCATTGGCGGGGTCGTCGCGATCGTCAAATGTGAGTGCGCCGTTCAGGCCGGCGGTAATGAATTCCCGCCGCGGAAAGGAAAAGCGCAGTCCGTCCTCGAAACGCGCCGCACTGACATTGGCAAACAGCCGACCGGAGATGCGCTCGTCGAAGATGTGGGTCAAGCCTGCTTCCAAATCTACGCCGGTTCGCGAATAGGGATCGATCACCTCGCGCTCGCCAGCGATACCGGCGCTGAAGTCCGTGTCCGGCGTGTAGATACCAGGTCGCACAAAACGTGCCCCGAGGCGGTAGGTCCAGTTTCGGGGCTGCCAGCTGCGGCCAATGCCGCCGACTCTGGCATCGAGGCGCAGCCGCTCCGCCCGCCCGAACAGATTGCGGTGCAGCCAATAGGCCTCGGCACCCAGTCCGTCGACAGTGGAGAAGGTGCCGCCCACGCCGATACGGCGTGGGAGCCGCTCCTGCACCACGAGATCGATGGGCAGCATGCCGCCTGGACCGATCTGGTCGGCTTCCTCGAAGCGCGAGGCGCGGAAGACGTCGAGACGCGCAAGCCGGGTGGCGGCCCGCTGCAGATCGCGCGGGTCGTAGACGCGACCGGGCTCGATGCCTGTCATCCAGGCGAGCCATTCAGGATCGAGCCTTTCTGCGCCACGTACGCCGACGGGGCCGTAGCGGGCCAGTGGACCGGGCTCTATGGTGACGGCTGCCTCGACCGTGTTCTGGTCGTGCAGCGCCTCGACGCGGCGCTCGGTGGCTTCGGCCTTGGCATGGCCGTGATGGCGCCATTTCTCAACCGAAAGGCGTTCTGCGCGCAGGATGGCACCGGAACGGGCATCCTCGCCGACGGCAAAACCGCGCTCACGCGGATCGTCGACTTCGTCGCTTCGGTCCGGCGGCAGCGGTGGCGGCTCGTTGACGATGTCGGCGCGCGAGAAACGGAATACTGGCCCGGTGTCCACGGTTACGACAACACCGGCCGTAGGCGGCAGGACAGTGTCGGGTGGCAGGTCGGCGGCCTCGCGTCCCTCGATGCGGATCGATATGGCGCCACCATAGCGTGCCTCGGCATAGAGTGCGGACAGGATGCGGCGGTAGTCGCCGCGTGCCTTGGTGATCAGTCCGGCCGTGCCGGAGGAGGGTCGCTCCCGGTCGGCCCACAGGGTTGATGACGAGCGCAGCCTTTCTTCAAGATCCGGATCGCCAGTGACCACAAATTCGATCTGGTGGAATTGCGGCTCGCCGATAATGTCGTCCAGCTCTTCGGCAGGATCGCTGCCGAAAAGCCGAATGCCGAACAATTCGAAGGCATGGACCGGCTGCGCCGTGGAAGCGAGCATCGCACACAGCAAAAGGGCCTTCACCAGACTGGGTGCGCCGCGTCTCAGGATCGGACCGTTCAACCTACTACTCACCAATGCGATGCTGCCCGAAGATGGTGGCGACCTTGAGCAAATGATCCGCCCAAGGGGGCCGTCCACGGCCCCTAACCGAGGCGAAATCCACAAACAATTCAAAGGGCAGCTACGTTCCCTTGCAGTCCCGGACACTAGTGTCCCCTCAACATGTTGTCCAATCGTGAACGGGTGTGGAAAGGAATTGCCATCGTCGCGTGTGATTTGGGAGACACCGGAGGTTCTCAACTCGGGATGAATGTGTCGGATGACATTGCACGCCAGGGCGATGGCCGCCACTATGCATGGCCGAACCATGGCCTGCCACAGCATGAACAGATCGGAGCGTGAAGATGACGTCATCAAGAGAGGACAGGCGCGCGGCGGACGTTGCCACGGGCGACTGGCTCAAGGGTGCCGCCGTTTATCACATCTATGTGCGCTCCTTCCAGGACAGCACCGGCAACGGGACCGGCGATTTGCGCGGCGTGCTGGATCGGCTTCCCCACATCGTCTCTCTGGGCGCTGATGCCATCTGGCTGTCGCCCTTCTATGTGTCGCCGATGGAGGACATGGGGTACGACATTGCCGATCATTGCAATGTGGATCCGCTGTTCGGCACACTGGACGATTTCGATGCCCTTGTATCGGCCGCCCATGGCGCCGGTCTGAAGGTGATGACGGATCTGGTCTTTTCCCACACGTCGGATCGCCATGCCTGGTTCCAGGAAAGCAGCACCAACCGTACGAATGCGAAGGCGGACTGGTATGTCTGGGCCGATCCAAAACCTGACGGGACACCGCCCAACAATTGGCTCTCCATTGCCGGTGGTTCAGCATGGACGTGGAACCGCGATCGCGCGCAGTACTACCTTCATGATTTTCTGCCATCGCAGCCCAGTCTCGATTTTTCGAACGAGGCAGTGAGGCACTCTCTGCTCGACATTGCACGTTTCTGGGTGGAGCGAGGGGTCGATGCCTTCCGCCTCGATACGCTGAATTCCTATTTTCACGATCGGGAACTGCGGGACAATCCTCCACTTCCGTCGGAAGAGGGCGCACAGATGCCCAAGCCGAACCCGTTCTGGCAGCAACTGCACCTCTACGACCGAGCGCAGCTAGGCGACCTGGGCCCTCTGGAGAACTTCGTAGCGGCAGTGGAGACGCTTGGGGCGTCCACTGTGGTGGGTGAGATCGGCAACCGGTTGAAGGCGCGGGACGGGCAGGTTCTGGCGCATTGCTACACCTACTGCCTACCACGCGTCGGCTTCGACGCCGGCGATATGAGAAAGCTGCTCGATGACGTGGTGGACCAGTCGCCGGACGGGCGGATCGCCTGGGCGTTTTCCAATCACGACACTGCCCGCCACGTGTCGCGCTTCGGCGGGCATGGCGAGGAAGCCGCTGCTGTTGCACGGCTGTGCGTCGCCTTGCTAACCTGCTTGCCGGGCGCAATCATGCTCTATCAGGGTGAGGAACTGGGTCTTGGTGAAGCCGAGATTCCGTACAAATTTCTTCGTGACCCCTTAGGCTTGGCGTTTTGGCCGGAACTGAGGGGGCGAGACGGTTGCCGCACGCCGATGCCTTGGGATGCCGACGCCGAGAACGGCGGTTTTTCAATCGGTGAATCCTGGCTGCCGGTTCAGGTAGACCATCTCGAGAGATCTGTGGCACGGCAGGTCGAGGACCCAGCGTCCGTGTTGGCCTTCTACCGGGAAGCTCTTGCCTTTCGGAAACAATGCACCGCGCTGCGCGAGGGCGATTTTACCTTGGACGATAGTGACGATGCGGTACTCGCCTTCACGCGCCTTGCCGGTGCCGAACGTATTGTCGCGATCTTCAATATGTCACGCGAGAGTGCGTTCTTCGAGCCGAAGGGGGGGATTACCGCTGTCGATACTGCGCATGTACTCGACGGATCGGCGATGCCGGCCGGTGCCCATTTCGAGTTTCCACCCTTCGGGTATTTCGTCGGAAGGCTCTAGGCTGCGTTTGCATTGCCGATGCCCAGACTGTCGAGCGTCGAAAGGAAATCGCGCTGCCAGGCTATGGCATCCCTGCGCCTTATCCGATCGAAGAGAACGGCATGACGACGCCGGCGTTCATCGAGCGGCATGGTCAACGCCTGGTGGATGGCTTCCGCCATGGCGTCGATGTCATATGGATTGACGATCAGCGCCTCCTTCAACTCCTCGGCGGCGCCGGCAAATTTCGACAGCACCAGCACGCCGGGGTCGTCGGGGTTTTGGGCCGCGACATATTCCTTGGCGACGAGGTTCATGCCATCGCGCAGAGGGGTGACGAGACCCACCCGGCTGACGCGGTACAGGGCTGCCAGCTTATCGCGCGGAACCGAACGGTGAATGTAGCGGATCGGGGTCCAGTTGAAGTCGGCGAAACGTCCGTTGGTCGCGCCTGACAGGGATTCGAGCTCCTCGCGAATGTCGGCATAGGCATCGACGTCTTCGCGTGTCGGCGGTGCGATCTGAAGGAAACTGACCTTCTTCATGTGCTCGGGATGAAGCTCCAGCAAGCGTGCGAAAGCCTTCATCCGGTCGGGTAGACCCTTGGAGTAGTCGAGCCGGTCGACACCGATGATCTGTTGGCGGTCGAGAAGCGAGCGGCGCATCGCATCGATCTGCACGTCGTCGGAATGCTGAGACGCAATCTCGACAAAGGCCTCGGTGTCGATGCCGATGGGAAAGGCGTCGGCTCGGGTGGCGCGGTTGCGAAAGCGCAAGCTGCCATCGGGATGGAGATGAATGCCGACATGTTCTTCCGCGTATCGCTGGAAGTTGCCTAGATCGGTCTGGGTCTGGAAGCCGACGAGATCGTAGCTGAGCAGGCTTTCGCCCAGCCATTTGTGATCGGGCGCGGCAGCCAGAATGTCTGGAGGTGGAAAGGGGATGTGAAGGAAATAGCCGATGCGGTTGCGGCAGCCCCGCTTGCGCAGTTCGGTGGCTAGCGGGATGAGGTGATAGTCGTGCACCCAAATGACGTCGTCGGGCTCAATGTACTCCAAGATCAGATCAGCAAAGCGTTTGTTGACCCGTCGATAGCCCTCCAGATAGGCGCTCTCGAAGTGCACGAGGTCCAGCCGGTAATGGAAGAGAGGCCACAAGACGCTGTTGGAGAAACCCAGATAATATTCCTGGTAGTCCTCTGGTGTCAGGGGGACGGTGACGGTGGTAACCTTCCCGATCTCTTCGACGGTCGGAGACGCGTCGGCTGCATCCTCCCTCGTGTCTCCGTCCCAACCGAGCCACACACCTCCTCGCGCCCGCAACGAGTCTGCCAAGGCAACGGCCAGTCCGCCGGACTGAACGTTCTTCTTCAGGTCGGCGACGCGGTTGGAGACGACGACAAGCCTGGTCATCAGATTGCCCTCCCTGGCCAAGTTTGCCCGGCGACAGGGCCGCAAGGTAAGGGGTCATCGCCCACCTGGTCCCGCAGCTCGTTGGGCATTTTCTCCTCCTTCTTCTTCCGGCCTTCTCGGGACGTGCAATCTGCGCGCGGTTGCAGGGAACGTCAGTGGCCCCCAACGCCTTCAATATAGGCAGTGTTCCGACCTGGCCAAAAGACTTCAGCCACAGTCAATCCAGTTTCTCGGCCGCCCGCGCCAGCCAGTCACGGAACACATCGATGGTCGCGGCGCGGTAGCGGGCCGCCGTTTCCCCTTCGCCAACCTTGATAGATAGTCCATTCATCCGGTTGACTGCCCGGAATGCATCCTCGTCGGTTACGTCGTCCCCGGCGAACAAGGCGAGGCGGCCGGCGAAGGGCGCTTCCGCCATGAAAGCCTCGACGGCGTCGCCTTTCGAGGCCTTTCCAGCCTTCACCTCCACCACCATCTTGCCACGTACCATGTGCAGGGCCGGCAGGTCGCCCAGTGCATCCTCGATGAAACGGAGACATTTTGCCTCCGATTCCGGCGCACGGCGATAGTGGAAGGCGACGGAACCCAGTTTTCTTTCGAGCAGGGTCCCTGGAAGTCGGCGGGCAAGTTCGTCGAGCCTGCGCGTGATCTCGGCCAGAGCGTCCTGGTCCAAGTCAGCCTTGACGATGTCTCCGTTGCCGTCGCGACGGATCAGGCCGTGGACGCCGGCCACCGGCAGCTTGAGCGGCGCGAAATGGCGATCGATGTCATCCAATCCCCGGCCCGTGACAATGGCTACGGCTCCGCCAAGACTGTTGACGAGCTTGCCGAGCGCCCGGCGGGTCCCAGGGGGTAGGGCCACGTCGTCCGGATGCTGAGCTATGTCGGCCAGCGTGCCGTCGAAATCCACGAAAACAGCGCTGCGTTCGGGCTCCAGGATGGCAGGCAAGTCGGCGAGGTCAAGCGGAGCACTCATGCCTTGATGCCTGCAGAGAATGGAATCGCGCAAAGTAAAGGTGAGCAGGCGATTGCAGCCATATCAGCCTCCAGTATGTGGCGATGTGCCCAAAGGTGGGAGCAACGGGCAGGAATGGAGTGTGGTTCGTTCTGCACCGGATGATCAATACGGCGCGGAAGCACAACCAGCCTGAAACAGGCAAGTCATTCCTAGTCCGTTTCTGGCGAACGGGAAAGACCGGGACTGCGGTGTATCGGCTCTCCGAACCGCTGCTTCTGGATGGCGCCAACACCTTGCGGGGTGAGTTCCAGCCTTACTTCCGAGGGCTGACGGCCACTGCGTGGCCGGTCTGCCTGAAATACGACGAGGAGCAAGCCTTCCTCGCCTGCACTGGGCATCAACGTATAGCCGTGCACGACCTGGGCAACACTGTTGGACCAAACCTCCTCACCATTTAGCCTAAGGAACAACCGGTGCCCGTCCCATTGTATTTCGTAGCCCATCTCTTCCAGGCGTGCGTTCAACGCTCGTTGCTCGTCTCGCGAGACGACGAGTTGGCCAGCTTCGAGCTGTTCGGAGATCGTTGGCGACGGTGCTGCTGCTTCCTCTGGCAATGGAAGGTTCGCCGCAGGCCGGACATTCAGGGACAGCGTGG
>Ga0213835_100897_pt1 | contig 22442 bp, 14 predicted proteins | sample SWPATP01_FD_160576 | JGI IMG/M metagenome (GOLD analysis project Ga0213835, IMG submission 160576) | Coastal seawater microbial communities from Marineland, Florida, United States - SWPA TP0 #1 | ecosystem: Environmental > Aquatic > Marine > Coastal | place: USA: Florida | collected 2016-08-05 | reverse complement strand
AGAGCAAGGCCGGCGTCAGCAAAGGCGACAGCGATGACGGCTGGGGCGCGCTGCCCGAGCCGGTGCTGCCGTCGATCGAACACCCGTACAACATCCTGATCAACGGCATCGGCGGCACCGGCGTGATTACCGTCGGCGCGCTGATGGGCATGGCCGCGCACCTGGAAGCCAAGGGCGCCTCGGTGCTGGACATGACCGGCATGAGCCAGAAGAACGGTTCCGTCACCTCGCACGTAAAAATCGCGGCGTCTCCCGAGCGCCTGCGCGCCCAGCGCATCGCCACCGGTGAAGCGGATCTTGTATTGGGCTGCGACATGCTGACCACCGGCGCGGCCGACGCCATCTCGAAGATGCGCCCGGGCCGTACGCTGGCCATCGTCAACCTGCACGAGCAGCCGACCGGTACCTTCGCCCAGAACGCCGACTGGCAGTTCCCGGCCGACGACGTGCGCGGCCTGATCGTGGAAGCGGTCGGCGGCGCGGACGGCGCCGACTTCGTCGATGCGACCAGGCTGGCCACCGCCCTGATGGGAGATTCGATCGCCACCAACCTGTTCCTGATGGGGTACGCCTGGCAGAAGGGCCGCATTCCACTCACCGAGGCATCGCTGATGCGCGCGATCGAACTCAATGGCGTGGCCGTCGCCTCGAACAAGAAGAGTTTCCTCTGGGGCCGCCGCGCCGCGCTCGATGTCAAGCGCGTCGAAAAAGTCGCGACGCCGACCCAGGCCGTGCTGGTGCAGATGCCGCAAAGTGTAGACACCGTCATCAAGAAGCGCGTCGACACGCTGACCGCGTATCAGGATGCGTCGTATGCGGCCTTGTACAGCGCGCTGGTGGACAAGGTGCGCGCGGCCGAGACGGCGGCAGGCCTGGGCAACAAGCTGTCGATGGCGGTCGCGAAATACTACTTCAAGCTGATGGCCTACAAGGACGAGTACGAAGTGGCGCGCCTGTACACCGACGGCCGCTTTATCGAGCAGGTGAGGTCCCAGTTCGAAGGCGATTTCAAGTTCAAGCTGAACCTGGCGCCGCCGCTGTTCGCGAAGAAGGACGCCAACGGCCAACTGGTGAAAGCCGAATTCGGACCGTGGATGCTCAAAGCGTTTAGCGTGCTGGCGAAATTCAAGGGCCTGCGCGGCGGTGCCTTCGACGTCTTCGGCCATACGGCCGAGCGCAAGATGGAGCGCGCGCTGATCGTGGAATACCGTGCGATGATCGAGGCGCTGCTGCCGTCGCTGAACGGCGCGTCGTATGCCACCGCCGTCGAGCTGGCGAACCTGCCTGAACAGATTCGCGGCTTTGGCCACGTGAAGGAAAAGGCAGTCGCGGCCTTCCGCGTGCGTAAAGCTGAGCTGCTCTCCGGCAACGTGATCAAACGCGCCGCATAAGTTGCTGGCGTTGTACCCGCGTGGGCACAGGGCGCCCACCCTACCGTAGGGTGGGCGCCCCGTGCCCACGCGGTGTAACGTTGATCATCCTGAACATCCCGAACTTGACGTTAACGTTAACGTCATATACCGTACAAGACGACCCAGTCCGCCGTCCGACTTCCAGAAGGAACCCCATGAACGACATCACCACCGCCGCCAAGCTCGAGCTGCCGGAGCAGCCGAAGCTCGCCAACAAGGTCCGCTTCGTCACCGCCGCGTCGCTGTTCGACGGCCACGATGCCTCGATTAACATCATGCGCCGCATCCTGCAGTCGAACGGCGTCGAAGTCATCCACCTCGGCCACAACCGTTCGGTCGACGACGTCGTCACCGCGGCCCTGGCCGAAGACGTGCAAGGCATCGCCATCTCCAGCTACCAGGGCGGCCACGTCGAGTATTTCAAGTACATGATCGACCTGCTGCGCCAGCGCGGCGGCGCCCATATCAAAGTGTTTGGCGGCGGCGGCGGCGTGATCGTCGCGTCCGAAATCGAAGAACTGCATGCCTATGGCGTGACCCGCATCTTCAGTCCGGAAGACGGCCAGCGCATGGGTTTAGTGGGCATGATCCGTTCGATGATCGAGACCTGCGACATCGACCTCTCGCCCTACGCACCGACGGCGATCGAGGCACTGCAAAGCGGCGACATGGCCGAACGCCACCGTCCGCTGGCCCAGCTGATCACCGCGCTGGAAAACGGCAAAGTCGACCCGGAACTGCGCAAGCAGATCGTCGACGCGGCCGACACGTTGAAGGTGCCGGCGCTCGGCATCACGGGTACCGGCGGCGCCGGCAAATCTTCGCTCACCGACGAACTGATTCGCCGCATCCGCCTGGACCAGGGCGACGCGCTCAATATCGCCGTGATCTCGATCGACCCGTCGCGCCGCAAGTCGGGCGGCGCCCTGCTCGGCGACCGCATCCGCATGAACGCGATCGCTCCCTGGAATGGCGTCAGCCGCGTCTTCATGCGCTCGCTCGCTACGCGCGAAGCCGGTTCCGAGATTTCGCATGCGCTGCCGGATGTGATCGCCGCCTGTAAAGTCGCCGGCTTTGACCTGGTCATCGTCGAGACCTCCGGCATCGGCCAGGGCGATGCCGCGATCGTGCCGCACGTCGACGCCTCGATGTATGTGATGACGCCGGAATTCGGCGCCGCCTCGCAGCTGGAAAAAATCGACATGCTCGATTTCGCCGACTTCATCGCCATCAACAAGTTCGACCGCAAAGGCGCGCAGGACGCGCTGCGCGACGTGGCGAAACAGTACCAGCGCAACCGCGAACTGTGGAGCCAGAGCCCGGACCAGATGCCGGTCTTCGGCACGCAAGCTTCGCGCTTCAACGACGATGGCGTCACTGCCCTCTACCACGGCCTGCTGCCGAAACTGGCCGAACTCGGCCTGCACCTCGCACCGTCGAAACTGGCCGTCCCGCCGCAAAAGCATTCGAGCGGCAAGAACGTGATCGTGCCGCCCGCGCGCGCGCGCTACCTCGCCGAAATCTCGGACACCGTGCGCGGCTACCACAAGAACACGGCGAAACAGGTCAAACTGGCACGCGAACGCCAGCAGCTCAGTGAAACGAAGCGCATGCTGGCGGCCGCCAACCGCGAAGTGGTGCTGGACGACCTGATCACCGAGCGTGAAAACGCCATGGATGCGGGCGCCAAGAAGCTGCTCGCCATGTGGCCCGACATGCAGGCCGCGTATGCCGGCGACGATTACGTCGTCAAAATCCGCGACAAGGAAATTCGCACCACCCTGGTGCAAAAAACCCTGTCCGGCACGTCGATCCGCAAGGTCGCGCTGCCGCGTTTCGAAGACCACGGCGAAGTGCTGCGCTTCCTGATGCTGGAAAACGTGCCGGGCTCCTTCCCGTTCACGGCCGGCGTATTCGCCTTCAAACGCGAAGGCGAAGACCCGACCCGCATGTTCGCGGGCGAAGGCGATGCCTTCCGCACGAATAAACGGTTTAAATTGGTGTCGACCGGGATGGATGCGAAGCGCCTGTCGACGGCCTTCGATTCGGTCACGCTGTATGGCGCCGACCCTGCCCTGCGCCCTGATATCTACGGCAAGGTCGGCAACTCTGGCGTCTCGATCGCGACCCTCGACGACATGAAGGTGCTGTACGACGGTTTTGACTTGTGCAGCCCATCGACCTCGGTCTCGATGACGATCAACGGCCCGGCGCCGACCATCCTGGCGATGTTCATGAACACCGCCATCGACCAGCAGATCGACAAATTCGTGGCCGACAACGGTCGCCAGCCAACCGCCGACGAGGCGCAGAAAATCAAGGAATGGGTGCTGGCCAACGTGCGCGGCACGGTGCAGGCCGACATCCTGAAGGAAGACCAGGGCCAGAACACCTGCATCTTCTCGACCGAGTTTTCCCTAAAAGTCATGGGCGACATCCAGGAGTATTTCGTGCACCACCAGGTGCGCAATTTTTACTCGGTCTCTATTTCGGGCTACCACATCGCAGAAGCCGGCGCGAACCCGATCTCGCAGCTGGCGTTTACGCTCTCGAACGGTTTTACGTTTGTCGAAGCCTACCTGGCGCGCGGCATGCACATCGACGACTTCGCACCCAACCTGTCGTTCTTCTTCTCGAACGGCATGGACCCGGAATACACGGTGCTGGGCCGCGTCGCACGCCGCATCTGGGCCGTGGCCATGCGCGACAAGTACGGCGCCAACGACCGCTCGCAGAAGCTGAAATACCATATCCAGACCTCGGGCCGCTCGCTGCACGCGCAGGAAATCGATTTCAACGATATCCGCACCACGCTGCAGGCGCTGATCGCGATCTACGACAACTGCAACTCGCTGCACACCAACGCCTACGACGAAGCGATCACCACGCCGACCGACGAATCCGTGCGGCGCGCACTGGCGATCCAGCTGATCATCAACCGCGAATGGGGCCTGGCCAAGAACGAGAACCCGAACCAGGGTTCCTTCATCATGGACGAACTGACCGACATGGTCGAAGAAGCCGTGCTGCAGGAATTCGAGCGCATCGCCGAACGCGGCGGCGTGCTGGGTGCGATGGAAACCGGCTACCAGCGCGGCAAGATCCAGGAAGAGTCGATGCTGTACGAGCACAAGAAGCACGACGGCTCGCTGCCCATCATCGGCGTCAACACCTTCCGCAACCCGAAAGGCGCGGAAGCCCCGGCGACGATCGAACTGGCCCGCTCGACCGACGACGAAAAGCAGTCGCAGCTGACGCGCCTGGACGCCTTCCACCAGCAGCATGCGAACGCGGCCCCGGCCGCGCTGGCGGCCCTGCAGCAAGCGGCGATCGACAACCTGAACGTGTTCGAGAAGCTGATGGACGCCGTGCGCGTCTGCTCGCTGGGGCAGATCACCACCGCGCTGTTCGAGGTGGGTGGGCAGTACCGCCGCAATATGTAAAACCTGCGCCGGCCGCCGTACATCAATCCCTCCGCAAGGCCTCCCGGGCCGGCGGAGGGATTTTTTTTGGCGCTCCGGGCGCCGCGATGCTGCGATACATCAGGCGCTGGATGCCGGGAATCTTCAGCCCGGCGGCGAACATCAGGTCGCGCCACAGGCCGTTGCTGTCGGCCTGGAAGCAAGGCGTCAGCGCACGGCTGAGCAGCTGGTAGTTGCGCACGGCGCACAGGCGGCGCCTGGAATAGACCGCGGCGCCCGCAATCGCGCCGCGTTCGGCGACCGCAGCGGCCAGCGCCAGCGCATCCTGCACGGCCAGGGTGCTGCCCAGGCCCAGCTGGGGGCTCATCGCGTGCGCCGCGTCGCCGATCACGCAGACCGGGCCGTCCGCCAGCCGCCTGGCGCGCGCGTGGTGGTAAGTGGCGAGCGTGAACTGGTCGTGGTCGACGATCTGGTCGACCACGGCGCCCGACTCCGGCCACAGCGCCAGCAATTCGTCCTTCCACTCCTGCAGCGGCCGCGCGCGCCACGCGGCGTAGTCGGCGCGCGGCAGGCTCCAGAACATCGACAGGCGCAGTTGATCTCCCACGCGCGCCGTCGGCATCAGCCCGAACATCTTGCGGGTGGCGTGGTAGCGCTGTTCGAGCAGGGCCTGGCCCGGCCAGTCGGCGACGTCGAACATGGCCCACAGCGCGCCCCAGCGGTAGACGGTGGACGCCACCGACAGCCCGACCTGGGCCGGCAAGGTAGACGCCGCGCCATCGGCGATCGCGACCAGGTCGAAGGTGAACGCGCTTGACGATGCGTGAACGGTGGCTTGCGCGCCGGCGACCGCGATGCTGTCGACGCCACTGCCGTAGCGCACACGTACGCCGAGGGCCGATGCGGCATCGAGCAACACCTGCGACAGCGCCGCCCGGCTCACGCCGCGCGCCTCGGTGTCGTCGTAGGGAATATCGACCAGCGTCCAGTTGCGGTGGCAGGTGCCGAGCAGGCGCGTGACGGGCACGCTTGCCGCGTCAAAGGCCGGTCCCACGCCCAGCGCATGAAGGGCGGCGATGCCCTGGGGCTGGATCAGCAGGCCGGCGCCGAGCGGGCGCATGGAGGCGTGCTTCTCAAAGACGGTGACGGCGTGGCCGGCGCGGGCCAGTGCGATGGCGCTTGCCAGCCCGGCGGTGCCGGCGCCGACGATCCCGATCGTAAGAGAGTTGCATTTTTGCATCGCTCCATTGTAGATCAGTCCGCCGCTGCCCTAGCGCCGCCCCCCGAAAGAAGGCGTCAGCGTGTCGGAAAACCTTACACTCATCCATACAGCGCGCAGGGCATTTATTCTAAGTCTTTGATTTTAATCAAAATGTCATTTCTGGCACGGTCTTTGCATTACTTCAGGAAACATCTTATTCCTGAAAGAAACAAATGATTCTCAAAAAAATGATTTGCACCTTCATCGCTGGTATCGTCCTCACCGCCAGCTATGCCAACGCTGCCGTCATCACTGGAGGCTCGGCCCTGCTGACCAAGGATGATGTTACCCAGCTGGGTAGCTGGCTCGGCGAAAGCGTCGACCTGACGAACATCTTTACCAAACAAGCCGGCAATACGAGTGCTGACTTCCACGCAGCCGTGGATGGCAAAGGAGCGACGTTCGTTGTCATGCAAGTCACCGACCAAAATTCGGGGATGACCGGCCTTGTGGGCGGCTACAACCCGCAATCCTGGAGCAGCAACGGGGACTACAACTATTCGTATGACCTGGACAGCCGCAACGCGTTCTTGTTTAACCTGAGTACGAATACCGTATTTGGGCAAAAAGGCATTACCAATTACTACTACTGGTACGACCAGGGTGTGTACCAGACCTTCAATTACGCCTATTACGGCCCGACGTTTGGTGGCGGTCATGACCTCCAGGTCGGATACGATCTGACGAACGGATACAGCAATCTGTGGTCATATACATCGACGAACGGTGCAAGCAATCTCCTTGGCAATGGCGCGAGCTACTATAACTGGCAAGTTGCTGGACTCGAAGTCTTCAACATGGCCCCTGCACGCAATGAAGTCCCCGAGCCGGCCAGCCTGGCGCTGTTCGCCATCGCCCTGGGCGGCCTGGCCGCCGCACGCCGCACGCGTTCCAGCTAAGCCAGGCCTGCACAAAGAAAATGCCAGCGTCGCTGGCTTTTTCCGTTCGTGAAGCAGTACGGCTCACACCGCCTGCGCCACCGCGTCCCCTTTCTGCTCCACCTGGCGCCGGAAGAAGAACAGGGTAATCAAGACCAGCGTGATCGGCACCAGCGTCAAATAAAACGCGAAGTGGCCGCTGAAATTGCCAAACACGTAGCCGGTGATGAAGGACCCCGTGGTGCCGCCCAGCGCCGAGAAGATGACCAATAAGCCCGTCATGCTGGAATGCTGGTTCTTCGGCAGGGAGCTGAGCATGACCGAATTGATGCCCGGGTAGATCGGCGCCATGAACAGGCCGATCAGCGGAAAGAGAAAAGTCGCCAGCGGCGCATTCGCCCAGGTGACGTTGGCGTCGATGGCGAGATCGCGCGTCAGCGGCAAGGCCAGCAGCACCATCGCCGCCATCCCGATTACGCAGCCGTTCATCACCGTGTACCAGTGCACCTTGCGCATCACGACGCCGGCCGACAGGCGTCCGATCGCGAGGCAAGCGGCAAAGATGCTGGCCACCTGCACGCTCATCGCCGCCGGCAATTTCAGGATTTCGTTATTAAACGTCGGCAGCCAGGTGCCGACGCTCTGCTCGATCAGCACGTACAAGAACGCCGTCAGCACGAACACGCACACGAGCGGCTTCAGGAACAGCTTGAACATCGCGCAGAAATCGTCCCAGCGGCTGCGGCCGGCCGGTAGTTGCGCATCGCTTTCATCGAACCGTGTCGTGGCCAGCAGAATGAAGGTGAAGACGCACAGGCCGCCCAGCACCCAGTACACCTGCAGCCAGCTCTGCGACTTCGGATTGGCGGAATCGATGAAGTGGGCGAACACCCAGTAGGCGCTCAGCACGCCGACCATGAAGAAGCCCTCCAGCGTATTCATCAGGCCAGCGTGGTGCTTGCGATCCGTGGCAATCAGCCCCAGCGTCGAATACACCGATACTTTTACTAACGCAAACGCCACGCCCACGCACAGGAACAGCAGCTTGGCAGTCGCGAACGCGGGCGCCAAAGGCATCGCGACGCAGGCGGCGGTGACGATGGCCAGCGCGACCAGCATCGCATTCTTGTAGCCTAACCGCGGCAAAAACGAGGCTACCAGGAACGACACCACCGCGATTGGTAAGTCCTTGAAGGCTTCCAGGATGCTGGCGCCCGATTTGCTCACGTCGTAGTTGTTGATGACTTGCAGGATCACCGTGCCCACGCTGTTGAGCAGGATGGCGAAGACGAAGTAGATCAGGAATAAGGCCAATAAAATACGCTGGTTTTTCACGCTGTCTCCGTTTTTATGATTGTGCGTGTCAGTAGTCGTCGAGGCTAAATTGCGCGAGGCTCGGAATCACCCGGTCGGCCTGGGTCAGCACTTCCGGACTGCCGACACCGAGCGCGAACATGCCGGCCGACTTGATCGAGGCGACACCGGCCACCGCATCCTCCACGCCCAGGCAGTCACCCGGCGCTACACCGAGCGCCGCTGCAGCATTCAGGAAGATCTCGGGATGCGGCTTGCTGTTGGCGATCAGCGCGGCGTCGACCACGTAGTCGAAGCGGTCGCGGATGCCGAGGCGGTCGAGCACCGTGAACGCGTTCTTGCTGACCGAGGCGAGACCGATTTTCAGGCCCGCCGAGCGCACCGAGGCCAGCGCCTCGATCGCGCCCGGCAGCAGGTCGGCCTGGCTCATGGTCGCGATCAGCTCCACGTACTGCCTGTTTTTTCGATCCGCCAGCGCCAGCTTCTCGTCCATCGAATAGGTCTTCGAGGAACCGGCCAGGATCAGGTTCAGCGATCCCATGCGATCCACACCCTTCAAATTTTCGTTGAAGGCGTGATCGAAGTGCACGCCTTCCGATTCGGCCAGCGCTTTCCAGGCCAGGTAATGGTAATGGGCGGTGTCGGTGATGACGCCGTCGAGATCGAAAATGACCGCTTTGAATTGACTCATGCCTGTGTCTCCATCGGGATGCGCGCGCTTGGCGCCGCGCGGGTCAGGGCCAGCGGCTGGCCCTGGTGGGTAAAGTCGAGCGCCTCGCCTGAGAGCAGCGTGTACTCGGCGGCGTCATTCGTGATGCGCACCTGCAGCTGGGCGCCGCGCAGCTGGATCTTGAACTGGTAGTGTTGCCACTGTTTCGGCAGCGTCGGCGCGAAGCGCAGCGCGCCATCCGAAACGCGCATGCCGGCAAAACCGTAGGCCACGCCCATCCAGGTGCCGGCCATCGCCGCGGTGTGCACGCCGTAATGGGTATTGCCGTGGGTGTCGTCCAGGTCCAGGCGCGCCGTCTCCATGAAGTAGTCGTAGGCCTTGTCGTGGTAACCCACCTCGGAGGCGATGATGCTGAAGATGCAGGACGAGAGCGAGGAATCGTGCGTGGTGACGGCTTCGTAGTAATCGAAGTCGCGGCGCTTATCGTGGATCGAAAACTCGTTAGACAGAAGCAGCAGGGCCAGCACCACGTCGGCCTGTTTGCACACCTGGTGGCGGTAGATCACCATCGGGTGGTAGTTCAGCAGCAGCGGATAGTTCTCTTTCGGCGTGTTCGCGAAATCCCAGGCCTTTTTCGAGAGGAAGCTGTCGTCCTGCTCGTGGATGCCGAGCTTGCCATCGTAGGGCAGGTACATGCGGTTGGCCGCATCGCGCCAGACGGCGATCTCCTCAATGGTCACGCCGGTGATGCCGGCAACGCGCGCGAACTCGCCGGCGCGTTCGCGCGCCAGCTGGTCGGCCATGTCGGCGGCAAAGCGCAGGTGCATGCGCGCCATCGCATTCGTGTAGTAATTGTTGTTGACCAGCGCCGTGTATTCGTCCGGGCCCGTCACTTCGTTGATGCAGAAGCGCCCTTCGCGGTCATTGCTGCCGATGCCGATCCAGATGCGCGCCGTCTCCATCACGATTTCCAGGCCCGCCTGCGCCATGTAATCGAGGTCGCCGGTGGCCTCGTAATACGATTTAATGGAATACGCGATGTCGGCATTGATGTGGTACTGCGCGGTCCCGGCCGGGAAATAGGCCGAGCACTCGCCGCCGGCGATCGTGCGCCATGGGTACAAAGCCCCCTTGTCATGCGCCATCTGGCGCGCGCGGTCGCGTGCCTGCGGCAAGCCGGCGTAGCGATACTCCAGCAGCTTGCGGGCGATCTCCGGTTTTGAATATAAGAAGAACGGGAAGATGTAGATTTCGGTATCCCAGAAGTAGTGGCCCTCGTAGCCCTCCCCGGTCACGCCCTTGGCCGCGATGTTGGTGCGCCCGTCGCGGCCCACCGATTGCAGCAGGTGGTATTCATTGAAGCGGATGCCTTGCTGGAGCGCGTCGTCGCCGCAAATCTCGACGTCGGCGCTGGCCCAGAAGTCGGCGAGAAAAGCTGCCTGCGACGCGCACAGGGCTTCGAAGCCGGCAGCTTTGGCGCCGGCCAGCGTCGCGCGTGCCCGCGCCAGCAACTCCCCTTCCGGATAGTCGCGCGAGGAGTGATAGCTGCCGTATTTGGTCAGGCGCAGGGCCTGGCCTTCCACAGCCGCACACACAAAGGTCTGCCCGACCCGCTGGCCTTCTTGCCATGCGTTCGCATCAAATCCTTCAACCTGCGTGTCGATCGCGCTCACCAGCATGAAGCCGCTGTTGTGGGTGCGCTGCACGAGTGCCGAAAAGGACGCGTCCTGTTCGTTCGACAGGGTGTGCAGGGCCGGGCCCGACACCGCCGAGCCGACCCGTGGGTCGTCGCCCGCTTCCTGGTTCTTGACGGCGCCGTCAATGAACGATGTCAGGGTGATCGTGCCCGAGAAATTCAGCGGCGTGAGTGCGACCTCGATCGCAAACAGGTGTTTATTTGCCAGCGAGACCACGCGGCGGCTGCGCAAGGCGATGCGCTTGCCGCTTGGTGCGGTCCATTCCAGGGAACGCACCAGCACGCCGCTACGCAGGTCGAGCATGCGCTCATATGCGCCGAGCGAGCCGGTGAGCGGATCGAAGCGTTCGCCGTCGATCTCGATCGCGACGCCTTTCGCGTTCGGCACGTTGAGCATGAACTGGTTGGTCTTGGCCAGCGCAAAGGCGGCTTCCGGATAGACGATCGGCTCCGATTCGTAGAAGCCATTCAAATAGGTGCCGTCGAGCGAGGTGCCGGCGGGGCCGGTATAGCCCTCTTCGCCGGTGCCGCGCAGGCCGATGTAGCCGTTACCGAGTGCGAACAGGGTCTCGCGCAGGAAGTGCGTGCTTGTATCAAAACCGCTCTCGCGGATACACCACGGATCGAGCGGAAGGGTGGAAGATGGGCTGTCGGATGGCTGCACGGCGAGTCCTCAAAACGGGTGTTGATGGTGGATCGAAGTCGAATCAAGTCAGGCGTCCACGCGGGCGGACACCGATCTAACGGGATGAATCGGGTAGTGAAATCTAGGTCTGGCGCACGATCAGTCGGGTAGGCAGCACCTCGGAGGCGACCGGTTCGTCCTTCAGCAGCGCCAGCATCTTGCGTCCCAGCAGGACGCCGCCGTCCCTTAGATCCTGGTGCACGCTGGTCAAGGGCGGCACGAAACTGGCCGCGCCGGGCGTATCGTCGTAGCCGATGACCGACACCTGGTCCGGCACGCGCAGGCCGTGTTCGGCCAGGGCCCGGATCGCGCCCATGGCCAGCAAATCGCTGGCGGCGAACACGCCGTCGACGGCGTGTTCGCCCTTCTTTTTCAGGTAGCTGCTCATGCTCTCGAAGCCGGCCTCGAAGGTAAACGCCTTGGGCCGGGTGATGTGGACGATGCCGTTGCCACGCATGGCTTCGATGAAGCCGGCGCAGCGGCTTTGCACTTCGGCGTGATCGACGTCACCCAGGAACACCAACTTGCGGCGCCGCTGTTCTATAAAACGCGCTGCGGCACTGGCGCCGCCGGCGACATTGTCGCTACCGACCACGACATACGATTCGGACGCTTCCGGCGCACCCCAGACGATCAGCGGCAGGCCAGCCTTTTGCAGCACCTTCACCGCCTCATTGTGCGAACCCTGGCCCAGCAAGATCATGCCGTCGGCACCGCGCACCGGGGCGCTGTCGAGCAGTTGGCGTGACGTTAATACAACAGTGTAGCCGGCGGCCGTCAATTCTTCGGTGATGCCGCCCAGCAGTGCCAGCGGATACGGATCGGACATCGGCCGTCCTTTGACCGGCGTCATTTCGACGACGACCGCCACCGAATTGCTGCGTCCCATGCGCAGGTTGCGCGCACTGATGTTCAGGCGATAGCCCTGCTCTTCGGCGATACGGCGCACTTTCTCGCGGGTCTTCTCGGTGACGAGCGGACTGTTGCGCAGCGCGCGCGATACCGTGATCGTGGAGACGCCCGCCAACGCGGCCAGGTCTTCCATCGTCATGCCGGGCTCGCTGCCGCGCTTTGAATTTTTGTTGGTCGCCATTCAGTGCTCAATGAGGGGAAAACTGCTGTGTGACAAATTATGACAGATTTAAATGACAGGAAAATCAAAAATGACATCGATAACAATTTTATTGACATCGATATCATTCCTTGTTTCAATGACATTCAGGAGACGGATTTTTTAAACCATAATAAAGAGAGCAATCACATGAATCATTCCAAGCAGTTCGTGCTGTCCACGGTCGCACTGGCCGTCCTGACCCTGGTCAGCCAGGCCCAGGCCGCCGGCCAGGTGGCTCCACAAGACACCGCGGTGACCCAGGAAATCCAGCAAGTCGTCGTCACCGGTACCGCGTCGGCCAGCGGCGTGCGCAAGATCGACACCGCCTTTTCCATCACTACCGCCAGCGAAGAGCAGCTCAAAGCGGCCTCGCCGAGCAGCACCGCCGACGTATTAAAACTGGTGCCGGGCGTGTATGCCGAATCGACCGGCGGCCAGTCGGGCGCCAACGTCGAAGTGCGCGGCTTCCCGTCGGGCAGCGATTCGCCTTTCGTCTCGGTCCAATTGAACGGCAACCCGGTCTACCCGGTGCCGGTGCTGTCCTTCTTCGAGGGCACCTCGGCCTTCCGCCTGGACGACACGATCGAGCGCGTGGAAGTGCTGCGCGGCGGCCCGAGCACGATTTATTCGGTCGGCCAGCCTGGCGCGACCATGAACTTCATCCTGAAAAAGGGAGAAGACACGCCTGAGCGCACGATCCGCCTGACCACCGGCACCGGCGAACTGCGCCGCGCCGACATCTTCCTCGGCGGCAAACTGGCCGAGGGCTGGTACGGCACCGTCGGCGGCTTCTACCGCCAGGGCCATGGCGTGCGCGATCCGCAATTCAAGGCCGACGATGGCGGCCAGATCACCGGAACATTGACCCGCAAACTCGATGGTGGCGAACTGACCGTCTACGTGCGCGCCACGAAAGAGAAAAACGCCTTCTATACCGGCGTGCCCCTCATTTCGAGCAACAACGGCCGCGACATCAGCGACTTTCCCGGCTTCGACCCGCTCACCGGCACCCTGATGAGCAACGAAATGCGCCACTTCACGATCGAAGCCGCGCCCGGTAAAACGCTCGAGCGCGACCTGGCCGACGGCCGCGGCATGAAAGCCGCCGTCTGGGGCGCGAACTACGAGCAGAAGGTTGCCGGCTGGGACGTGTCGAACAAGGCGAATTATTTCAAGGGCGACCTGAACACGATCTCGATGTTCACCGGCGACAATCCGCAAACGGCGCGCGATTACCTGGCCGCCGCCAACCGCAGCTACAACCCAACCGCCGCCACGGCGTCGGGCAGCATGACCTATGTCAACGGCGGCGGCGCCGTCGATCCGAACCAGCAAGTCGTGCAGGCCGGTCTCTGGTCGGTCGAGAAGCAACTGACCTCGTTCACGGACGAACTGCGCGTCAGCCGCGAAGTCTTCCCTGGCCATACGCTGACCGTCGGCGGCTACTACGCCAACTACAAGTCGGACGACGAGTGGTACCTGGGCAATGCCCACCTGATGACGGCCACCCCGAACGCACGCCTGATCAACGCCAGCCTGACCAACGGCACCATCGTGTCGCGCAACGGCACCTCGGGCAATGTCTTCTACGCACCGATCGCCCACTACAAGGGCAACAATCTTGCCCTGTTCCTGGCCGACGAATGGAAGATCAGCGACAAGCTGCGCGTGGATGCCGGCCTGCGCCGCGAGCGCCAGAGCCTGGAAGGGTCGATCTCGAACCTGCGGTCCGGCGACACCGACAACAACCCGCTGACCGTCTACAACAACGGCACCTCGATCGCGACCGGCACCTATACGAACCTGGAACGCGACGACAGCGCCACCTCCTTCACCGTCGGCGGCCTGTATAAGCTGACCAAGGATGCCAGCGTGTTCGTGCGCGCCAATAAAGGCCACACCTTCATCTATTTCGACGACCTGCGCAACGCCGGCACCCAGGCTGCGGTGAATGACCGCAACGGCGTGCCCAACCCGGAAGTGACCCAGTACGAGGCCGGCTTCAAGACGGCGAACTCGCTGTACAGCGCCTACATCAATGCGTTCTACACCGACTTTACGGGCATTTCGTTCCAGCAGATCACGACCAATGCGGTCTTGAACTCGGTCAGCGGCTCGCGCGGCCACGGCGTCGAATTCGAACTGGCGCTGCGTCCGATCAAGAACCTGCAGCTGACCCTGAGCGGCGACTACCAGAAATCGAAGTACCGCGACAATCCTGCCATCGTCGGCAACGAAGTACAGCGCCAGCCGAACCTGCAGTTCCGCTTCACGCCGAGCTACCGCATCCCGCTGGGCGAGAATGAACTGAAACTGTACGGCACCTACACCCACATCGGCGACCGTTGGGCCGACCAGGCGAACCTGTCCTACCTGCCGTCTTACCAGACCGTCGACCTCGGCGCGCTGGCATCGATCGGCCGCAACTGGGAAGTGCGCGTGGCCGCGACCAACCTGACCAACGAACTGGGCCTCACCGAGGGCAATTCGCGCCTGACCGGCGCCCAGAGCAGCGGTCCGATCAACGCCCGTCCGATCTTCGGCCGTGCGGTGGAAGCATCGCTGATGTACCGCTTCTAATCGATTACCGTCAGACCCGGTTTGGGAGCGGCTTGCCGCTCCCTTTTTTTATGCGTACTCTAGAATGGAAGCGTGACCGATACGGGAGCCCCGCATGCCGATCCAGCCGCAAGACCTTGCCGCCCTGATACGCGAAGTCGAACTCGAGGACCCGATCGATTTCGCCGACCTGCCCTTCGCCGAAGACGATTTGCGGGCCCTGGTCGCCTCCCACCTGTGCGACATGGCGGCGGCGATGGACAATTTCAGCACCGAAGATCGCCTGCTGACCCTGCTTGCGGTATCGGCCAAGCTCGTACTCGAGAATCTGGTGCTGCATGTTCAGTTGCTTCGACGCCACGGGTTACCGGTGAGCGACGACGTCGGCGCCCTGCTCAGCCGCCTGCGCAAGGGCGACGACAGCCCCGGCAACTAGCCTCGTCGCCCGGCCCCGCCGAAGATGTGCAATTTGCAACCGATGTTTCCGCTGTGTGCATCTAGCAAGCCCTGCCTTAAGGTATGATCGCTGACTAGTAAATTCCGTCGGCACGCCCGTCGCGAAACGCCGTGCACACTTAAAGGAACCTTATGTCCCGCAATGCCAAGCTCAAACGCTCAGCCCTTCTTGTCTCAGCCATCGTCCTGCTGGGCACCGGACTCTCCGCCTGCAACCGCGACAAATCGAGCGCGACCTTGCTGGCCGAAGCAAAGCAGTATCAACAGAAGGGTGACCGCAAGGCTGCCCTGATCCAGTTGAAAAATGCCGTGGCGCAGAACCCCGAAGACGGCGAAGCGCGCATGGCGTTGGGCGCCTTGCAGCTCGAGCTGGGCGACATCCCGTCGGCCGACAAGGAAATCAGCAAGGCCGCCAGCCTGGGCATCAGCGCCGAGCGCACCATGCCGCTGCTGGCACGCACGCTGCAGGCCCAGGGCAAGTTCAAGGAACTGCTGGAGAAGATCACGCCCGAGAAGGCGAAGAACTCGGCGCCGCTGCTGGCGCTGCGCGGCGATGCTTACGCGGCCACGGGCGATCCCGTCCAGGCCAAGGCGAGCTATGAGCAGGCGCTCGCGCTGAACCCGAACTCGGGTGAAGCCCTGGTCGGCCTGGCACGGCAAGCCATGGTGGCCAAGGACACCGAAGGCGCCGGGCGCTACATCGCCGATGCCATGACGCGTGCGCCGAAGGACCCGGAAGTGTGGATGTTCCAGGCGGCCATGCTGCAATCCCAGGGCAAGCGCGACGAAGCGCTGGGCGCCCTCGACAAGGTGCTCGCCATCAAGCCCGCGCACCCTACCGCCCATATCGAAAAGGCTTATATCGAGATTGGCCAGGGCAAGTACGACGCCGCCAAGGCCGACATCGATGCCGCCAACAAGACCAGCCCCGGCAACCTGCTGGCGGTCTACTCCCAGGCCCTGCTCGACTTCACCCAGGGCAAGAACGCCGCCGCGCGCGATTCGCTGCAAAAAGTCCTGCGCAGCGCGCCGGAACACATGCCGAGCATCCTGCTGGCCGGCGCGGTCGAGCTCGAGCTTGGTTCGCTCGAGCAGGCCGAAGTGCACCTGCGCAAATATCTGTCGGCCGATCCAACCAACCCGTATGCGCGCAAACTGCTGGCCCAGACCCAGCTGAAAGGCGCCAATCCGGGCGGCGCGGTGGCGACGCTGGAGCCCCTGCTGAAAGCACCGAGCCAGGACGCGCATCTGCTGGCGGTGGCGGGCGAATCGTACATGCAGGCAGGCAAATTCGACCAAGCCATTGTCTACTTTGAAAAGGCGATCGCGCTGGCGCCGAAAACGCCTGCCCTGTACACCTCGCTGGGACTGTCGCGCATCAGCGCCGGCCAGCAGGAACAAGGCGTGACCGATCTGGAAAAAGCGGTGGCGCTCGATCCGAAATCGACCCAGGCCGGCACCGCCCTGGTTCAGGTTCAACTGCGCCTGAAGCACTACGACAAGGCACTGGCGGCGGCGCAAGCCCTCGAGCAGCAGCAGCCCGGCAGCGCCGAAGTGCAGAACCTGAAAGGCGGCATTTATCTGGCCCAGGGTAAGCGCGCGGATGCCCGCGCCGCGTTCGACAAGGCGGTGTCGCTGCAGCCGGCCTTCCTGCCGGCAGTGGGCAATCTGGCCCAGCTCGACGTACAGGACGGCAAACCCGATGCTGCCAGGCAACGCCTGGAAGCGGTGCTGGCCAAGGATCCCAAGAACCTGGGCGCCATGACGGCACTGGCCGAGCTGGCGATCGCGCAGAAGCGTCCCGACGAGGCCACGAGCTGGCTCGAGAAAGCCAATACGGCAAGCCCGGACGCGATCGCGCCGGTGCTGCGCCTGGGCGCGCATTACCTGCGCACCAAGCAGCCGCAAAAGTCGCTGACGCTGGCACGCAAATACCAGACCGCGCACGCCACCAATCCCGAACTGCTCGACATGCTGGGGCAGTCGCAGCTGGCCACGGGCGACAATGCAGGCGCCCTCGAGACCTACAGCAAACTCGTCAATGTCACGCCGAAGTCGCCGCAGGCGCAGATGCGTCTTGCCGCTGTTCACGAGCAGATGAAAAACGAGCGCGGCGTCGCCGACAGCCTCAAGCGTGCAGCCGAGCTGCAGCCGGGCTTCGTACCGGCGCGCGCCGCCCAGATCCAGATGGCGATCCGCCAGGGCAAGATCGACGACGCGCTGGCGATCGCACGCGAGCTGCAGAAGGGCAGTCCGAAATCGGCCGTTGGCTATCTGTTCGAGGGCGACATCCTGGCAAGCCAGAAGAAGTTCGCGCAGGCCGTCCCGTCCTTCCAGCGCGCAGCGCAACTGGCCGACAACGGCCCGGTGCTGATCAAGCTGGCGCAGGCGTTAAAGCAGGCCGGCCGCGAGAAGGATGTCATGCCGCTGCTGGCGGACTGGCAGAAGCGCCATCCGAACGACAGCCTAATCGCGATGTACACCGCCGAAACGCATCTGGCCAACAAGCAGTACAAGCCTGCGATCGCCCTGCTTGAAGGCATCGTCAAACAAAATCCAAACAACCCGAGCGCCCTGAACAACCTGGCCTGGGCCTATCAGCAGGAAAAGGATCCACGCGCCCTGGCCACTGCCGAACGGGCACTCAAAAGCGCCGCCGACAGTCCGGCCGTGATGGATACGCTGGGATGGATGCTGGTCGAACAGGGGAACACCGCACGCGGCGTGCCGCTGCTCCAGCAAGCGGTGGCAAAGGCGCCGGAAGCCCCCGAATTCCGTTACCACCTGGCCGTCGGCCTGAACAAGGCAGGCGACAAGACGGGCGCGCGCAAGGAACTCGATACTTTGCTTACGAAAAACAAGTCTTTTGCGCAAGTTGAGGAAGCCCGAGCGTTGCTGAAGCTGCTGTAAGTGGTTAATATGGAGTAACTATAAAAATACGAACGGGCGCTTTTTAACAGTCATTCGAAAAGCGCGCGTGACGTCCAGAACCGACATGGTCCGCCATAAAAACCCAGTATGCGGACGCTGATACGAGGGATTCCTTGCGATGAGCACCACAGAAGCACTGAATGATCCGGAAAACGCTACTGAAGAGCCCGTATCGAACGCTCATGTTTTAAGCGAACCGGATAATATAGCGCACTCTGAACTAGAGGAAGTTATCGTGAACCAAGATTCATATGGAATCCGGCTTACCGATACTGCGAAAGGGCGTAACTCGGCCAGCATGCTCATCAACAAGATGTATGCATGGCGCGGCTACTCAGGAACCCACCAATTTTCTGATGACCCGAATCGCATCACGCTGACTGCGACCGACAAGGGTGACGTGGTCGGCACACTTACGCTTGGCATCGATTCGCCGGTTGGCCTGATGGCCGATGAAATTTTCAGGGATGAACTGAACAAGCACCGCGCGGGCGGGGCACGCCTGTGCGAATTCACCAAACTCGCCTTCGATCCGACGGTGCGCTCGAAAACCTCGCTGGCCAACCTGTTCCACCTGGCCGTGATTTATGCGCGCGACATCCACAATTGCACCGATATCGTCATCGAGGTCAATCCGCGCCACCGCCGTTTCTATGAGCACATGCTGGGATTCGTGCGCGAGGGCGAGCTGAAAACGAATGCGCGGGTGAACGCGCCGGCCTATCTGCTGCGTGTGAATCTGGAATACGTCACCGAACAAATCCAGAAACATGGCGGCACGTTCAGTACGGCCCTCAACGAACGCTCGTTTTATCCATACTTCTTCTCTCCACGCGAAGAGCAGGGCATTATCAACCGCCTGCTGCGCATCGACGAACAGCAGATCGCGTAATGCGCGTCACGGCGGCCGCCAGGCGCGCCGCTGCTGTTTTCTTCACTCCACCGACTTCCCGATGACCGATTCATTCCGCTACGAGCAGGCGTTTTCCCGCAATATTGGCTGGGTCACCCCAGATGAACAGACGGCTTTGCGCGGCAAGCGCATCGCCATTGCCGGCGGAGGCGGGGTCGGCGGCGTGCATTTACTGACGCTGGCGCGCCTTGGCGTCAGCTCCTTCCATATCGCCGATTTCGATACCTTCGATATCGTCAATTTCAATCGCCAGGTCGGCGCCATGATGTCGACGATGGGCGAGCCGAAAGCCGAAGTCTTGGCGCGCATGGCGAAAGACATCAATCCGGAAATCGATATCAAGATCTTTTCGGAGGGAATCAACAAGGACAACCTGCCGGAATTTTTGGCCGGCGTCGACCTGTATGTCGATGCGCTCGATTTCTTTGCCTTCGATATCCGCCAGCGCACCTTCGCCCTGTGCGCCGAACTGGGCATTCCCGCGACCACCGCGGCGCCCCTGGGCATGGGCGCCGCCCTGCTCAACTTCATGCCGGGCAAGATGACCTTCGAGGAATACTTCCAGTGGGGTGATTTGCCCGAGGAAGACAAGGCGATCCGCTTCGTGGTCGGACTGGCGCCGGCGGGGCTGCACCGGCCGTATTTGGTGGTGCCTTCGGCGGTCAATTTCCACGAACGGCGCGGTCCGTCGACCTTCATGGCCTGCCAGCTGTGCGCCGGCATCGTCGCCACCGAAGCACTCAAGATCCTGCTGGGACGCGGCGACGTCATGGCCGCACCGCGCGGGATGCAGTTCGACGCCTACCGCAACAAGCTGAGCCACACCTGGCGTCCGGGCGGCAACAGCCACCCGATCCAGCGCCTGGCGATCGCCATCGGCAAACGCCAGTTCGCCAAGGCCGCCGCCTAAGCCTCCTCAGCCGCGCTGCGGTCCGTGAACACGGCCGCCAGCGGCAGGCGGCGCGAGCGCACCGCCGCTTTCTTCGGGTAGCCCAGGCGCAGGATCATGTGCAGGGTCTGGCCCGGCGCCAGTGCCAGCAGCTGCGTCAGCTCGCGCTCGATGGCGCCGATTTGCCCCTCGAAACCGTCCGCCAGGGTGTGGTTGTGCAGGCGCTGCAACTGGTCCGTCACCACATAATAGGGGTGTACGGCGATGCCTTCCAGGTTGCACGCCGTCCAGACCCGCGCCAGCAGGCGGCCGGCATCGATCACGCCGCGCGCGTCGCCCGCCCCGCTCAGGCACAGCAGGGTCGGTGCGGCCGCCAGCAGCCCCACTTCCATACGCGCCAGCAGTTTATAGGCGCCGATCCGGTTCAGCGTGCGCATGCGCGGCCAGTTCGACATGAAATTCATCAGCGCGCGCCCACCCGGCGGCAGGCCCAGGCTGTTCATGTCGAGGCCATCGCCGGCGGCCACCTGGGCCGGCGACTGGCGCAAGCTGCCGAACAGCCAGTGGTGCAGCGCTTCGTTGCAAAAGCGGGCTTCCGAGGCCAATCGGACCATCCGCACCAGCGGCGCCCTGCCCGTTCCCTCGAACACCGTGATCCGGTTATCGCCTTCGCGCTCGGCGCCAAGGCGCGCCACCAGGTCGCGCGGGAGTGCGTCGCGCTTGAACGGGTTGCGGTTCGTATGGCGCTCGGCCGGCCCGCGTGGCGCCGTGAAGGCGGTGGGAATGTTCGACAGCGCCAGGCTGCCATACGGCTGCGACGCCGCCGTCCAGGTCCACTGCCCGCTTACGCCATTGGCCGCCAGCGCCGCATCCAGGTTGTAGACGAGCGCGCCAATGCCGAGCAGGGTGGCGTGGCTGTGCGCTTGAAACACATTGGTGGCGCTGTGGCGCTCGGCATAGCCGACCTCGAGCTGCTGGCCGGTCCAGGTCATCTGGAAGGCCTGCGCGTTGTCGGGCGTCGGCGCCAGCGCGCCGGTCGCCGCCAGTTGGGCGATGAAAGTGGGTGTCATGCGATCCTGGATAAGTTGACTATGGCCAACAGACTATCACGGCTGGTCCCGCCTGCGATGGCGACCCCAACGAAAAAACCCGTCGCGAGGACGGGTTCTTTCATCGCTACGCGCTTGACGCGCGCAAGGATTGATTACTTCTGGCGACGACGACGTGCGCTCGCGCCCAGGCCCAGCAGGCCGAGACCCAGCAGAGCAACCGAGGTTGGCTCTGGGACGTTGAAGCTGGTCACGCCGCCCGCGTTGATGGCGATGGTGCCGTCAGCATTGATGACTGCGCCGCCGGTCTGGTTGTTGAAACCGTTGAACGACATGTTGAAGAACGGGTTCGGTGCGGTGAAGTACAGCTTGCCGGCGTTGGTCAGGTTGAACGTGGTGTTCGCGTTCAGGGCTGCGCCGCCGACGGTGTTGAAGGCTGCAACGCCGCGCACCAGGGAGCCGGAACCCAGCAGGATGTCTTCGCCGCCGACGTCGGTCACGCTGGCTTCGGTACCGGTGGTGCCATTGCCTGCAGCAGCAACGAACTTGGTATCGCGGTTCAGGTCAGCGTAGAAATCGAAGCTCAGCGAGGTCAGGATGTTTTCTGGCGAACCGTAGGTGTCGGTCAGGGTGAACTTGACGTACAGGTCGTAGCCTGCGTCGCTGTCGAAGAACACTTGGTTGTTGTTCGTGTCGAGCAGGTAGCCGTAGTTGATGTAGCCCTGGCCGTAGTGGCCGGTAGCGGTCGAGTGCAGCAGTTCCGACGAGTTGCCGGTGATCGAGGTCGCGGTCACTGGAGCACCGCTTTCGCCTGGCAGGCCGCTTGGCGAGACGGTGAAGGTCAGTGCTGCATTAGCCGAAGCCATGCCCAGTGCAAGAGCGGCGCCAGCGATTGCGGTAACGATTTGTTTTTTGAACATGATGTGTTTCTCCAGAATGTTGCGTTGTAAGTTATCTGATGCGCCGTAAACCGCATGAGACGGTTCTGTCCTTGTATAAGCAGTAACCGTGCCAGCCTTAACGCTCTCTTTAAAATCAATGGCTTAGCGCAAGACGTTAAAGCCCTACCAGTCGAAGTGTAAAAATTCCCGACAGATATTTATGCTAGTTCATGCTTCGGCGAAACAAATGCCTTGTGCCATAAATGGCGGCTCAGCATCAGGGGCGGCATGCGCAGCCAGTTGCCGCGGATG
>Ga0213835_100896_pt1 | contig 22467 bp, 17 predicted proteins | sample SWPATP01_FD_160576 | JGI IMG/M metagenome (GOLD analysis project Ga0213835, IMG submission 160576) | Coastal seawater microbial communities from Marineland, Florida, United States - SWPA TP0 #1 | ecosystem: Environmental > Aquatic > Marine > Coastal | place: USA: Florida | collected 2016-08-05 | reverse complement strand
CAACCTATTCACCGAAAGGATGGTTACGCCTATGCTTGAAAGATTCACGGGGACTAAAGTCCCCCGGTCCCGTTTCCTCCCCGGTCTAAAGACACGGGGCTTCCACGCTCCCCAGAGGTTTACGTGAGGGAGACCTGTATTATGTACTGACCGCTAACCATGTTGTCCGCAGTCCCGATGAATACATAATTATCACCCATGACGGCCAAAAATACGCCCTAGACTACGATCGCGTCATTAGACTACCGGGAATCGACTTAGCAGTTTTAGCCTTCAGTAGCGATCGCACCTACCCCCTGGCACAAATTGCCGATTATGATTATGATGCCGAGTCCCGACACATTTTCATTTCCGGCTGGCCAGAATTTCAGCCCCGCCTATTTACGGCCGGGTTACTAATTAGCGAAGCCTACAAACTCGCCTTTGTCAAAGAACCCACCACCCGTGGTTATGACCTATTTTATACCAATTTCACCCAGGTAGGTATGAGTGGGGGGCCGATTTTAGACACCCAAGGTCAGGTAATTGGTATTCACGGAATGTCAGAAGGTCAAATCCTCATAGACGAGATCACCGGAACCAGCAATCGAGTTACAGTAGGCTACAGTGCAGGTATTCCCGTAAACCGATTTTTGCAATCAGGGATTCCCCTTAACCTCAATATCAGCGATCGCCAACCAGACCCCCCTACTCCCCGGGAATTACAATCTATTTCCGCTTATATGCAGGTTCCCCAAGTTAGCGATCGCTTTAGCGCCATCGACTGGACTAATCGCGGAAATCAGCTTTATCGCCACGAAAGATGGCGAGACTCCTTAGAAGCCTTTGAAAGGGCGATTAACATACAGTCTAATTTTTATCCGGCTTGGTATGGTCGCGGAAATGCCTTATCTTCCCTGAGTCAATACGATGAGGCGATCGCATCCTATGATCGCGCTACCCAACTCCAACCTAATTTTCATCCCGCATGGCGTGATCGTGGGGCGCTATTAATGTCTATCGGTCGCCATGAAGAAGCCTTACAAGCCTTTGACCGCCTCCTACAAATTCAACCTGATGATTATGGGATTTGGTATTTACGAGGCAATATTTTAATGAATCACCTAGATGACTACCCAGAGGCGGCGAAATCTTATACTCGCGCGATCAATATCAAACCTGATTTTACCCCCGCTTTGACAGCTCAAGCCCAAGCCCTATTTCGCCTCGGAGACTATGGAGAGGCGATCGCATCGGTAGACGAATCTCTCCATCACAATCCTCACCAAAGAGAAGCCTGGGTTTTAAGGGGTCAAATCTTTATGGAAATTAAACGTTACGCACAAGCCCTTAATGCCTATAATCGCGCTATTTATCTTGATAGTAACCACTCCCAAAGTTGGTTAGGTAAAGCGATCGCCTATCTGCGACAGGGCCGCGACCAAGAAGCTAAAGATCGCGACCAAAGGGCATTAGAAATCAATCCTGGCGACCTAGAAATTCAACAATTTCTACAAACACTCCCCTAAAAATCAGTAGGGGCAGCTTTGAGCCGCCCCTATGACCAAACTACATTGATGTACCTACACTTTCGCGATCGCCATTTCCCCCAATTGATTTCAACTTTCCGAAAAATTAGTCTCCTCAATCAACTGACGGAGTTTCTTCCATTTTGGTAACCACTCCCAAACCCCATCTGTGTGTTCAATTCTAGTCACAACTCTTTCAATGAATACTTCCTCTGGGTGGTTTTTATTTGAACTATCTTCAAATCCCCAATCACCGAGTTTGTCTCTCATGGCGTAGAGTAAATCCTTCCCCGCAAAATAATGGAGATAATTTTGAAAACGAGATCCTGCTGATTTGAATTTAGGAAGTAAATCCCTGAATTTCCCTTGCACATTTTCGGGTGACACAATTCTCTCGCCCTTATATTCTCTAACAATTTCAGCTATCCTTACTTCACAGTAATCTTCGCCTAGTTTGGGCGGGAATGAATGTCCTTGTCGAACTTTGTCGCCCCAAAAATTCTTAAACTTTTCGCAATCTAAAGCAGTTCTTGCCGCCTAATATGCAGCAATTTTCTCCGCTGCTTGGTCTAAAGCATTCTGATACTCAGAGTTTGATGGTGCTTTCTTTCCTAATGCGTTTCGGACGACTACCGGATCGATTAAATAGTTTTCAATCTCTTTTCTTTCCCACGCCCAACCGACCCATATTTGATCATATACACATCGAATGGGTTCATTGGTTATTTCCCAATCTCGACAATCGAAATCATGATCGACCAAACAAGCTAAATTGGGTTGTCGGTCACGGTCGGCGATAATACTACTCAGAAAGCTGGACGTTTTGCCCCCGAGAGGGCGAATTTCACATTTGGGTAATAACTGACGAATAACTCGAATATCAATGCTTTTCGGACTTCCTTCGCAGTAAAGATTCGTTACAGACACAGCGTTCCTCCCGGTAAACGGTAGGTTTCACTTTCTCCAACAACATTGCTCACCGAGTCAGAGTGAGTGGTAATAATAAATTGACAGGTTGGTTCAATTTTCATCAGTTGGGATACAAAATATTGAGCAGCCGGAGGATGTAAGTTCAAATCTATTTCATCGATTAAGACCACCGAATAAGCAATTTGTTGCCTCACAAATTCATATAACAAAGGAAAAACAGACTGTTCTCCGGCTGACATTTCTTGAACGTCATAGGTTCGATATCCATCATTCAGCAGAAAATAAGTTTCTGAACCTGTCGGATCATTTTGACTGGGCATTTTTTCTATCCCAGCAAATGAGCGATCGGGAAAAACTTTTTTATAAAGTCTTTCTATCTGCAATAAATAACTATTTGAATAATCGCCAATTCCTGATTCTTGGTTTCTGTGCCAATCAATCAGGTATTGTCGTAAAATCCCGACTCCCACATCAAAGGATGCTTCACTACTACTTTCGTTGAGATTGTCTCTGCTACTGTCTGGCTTGGAATGGGAACCTAAGTTCCTGAACTGGTCAAACCAAAAAACTCCGGGAAGTTTGGCAAAATAATGTCGGACAGATTGCTCTCTCCTATTGATCAACCATTGAGCATAATATCTTCCTCTAAATTGGGCGCGTTCTGCGGGAGTATCTCCCGCTTTCCAAAAATCACCGTTTAACAGAAGGCTCACTCTCCGGCTATCTCCCGGTTCGACAAATTCCCGCATTTCTTTGAATTCGTCAGGTTGAGCATCGTACCATTTTTTTGCCAGTTCAGAAGTGGTTTTTAATTCTTCCTCCTCAAATAAAATCTGCATCTCAATCTTTGGTGATCCCCACCTAAAATGGCGACCGGGAAGGAAACCGATCCAGTTAAAATCTGCTACATCTCGAATCCGACCAGTTGCTAAGGCTAAAGGAAGGGCGATCGCCTGTAAGAGGGTCGTTTTACCTGTTCCGTTATCGCCGAGGATCAGATAGCGATCGCTCACCTCGTCCAGAATATTATTCTTGAATGAAATTTCTAGGTCCTGAAATCGTTTGAAGTTTTCGATTTTAATCGATTCTACTTTCATATAATTAAATTTTTTCTGTGCGTGCATCCTACAGCGGTATCTCGGAGATGGCTACCCTTCTCCCGTCACCAATTTTAACCGGAACAGATCGCCTATGTGGATCTCCCAAATTTGAGGCGGCGATCACTTATACTCGCGTGATCAATATCAAACCTGATTTTACCCCCGCTTTCACCGCTAAAGCCCAAGCACTATTTCTCCTGGGAGACTATGGAGAGGCGATCGCCTATCTGCCACAGGGCCGCGACCAAGAAGCTAAAGATCGCGACCAAAGGGCATTATAAATAAATCCTGGCGACCTAGAAATTCAACAATTTCTACAAACACTCCCCTAAAAATCAGTAGGGGCAGCTTTGAGCCGCCCCTATGACCAAACTACATTGATGTACCTACACTTTCGCGATCGCCATCCTCATTCGTGCCTTCATAACCACTTTGAACAACTAGACCGTGGTTGTTGAAGCTTTTCCAGGCAGGCGAATTAGGCGAGGAGATCGCCGCCACATCAGAAACCAAAGCTAGACCCCCACCCGTCGAAGCCACTAGCCCGAGTAACACAATTATTTTCTTCATTTTTCGATGCACCCTGATTTTCTACCTACCCAGTTTTGACCTGGCTGGGTAGCCCCCAGTGGGTTATAGCTATCTCCCACCCGACAGCAAAATTAATCAACTCATAACCCCGGACAGAGGCAGTCCTCTCACCAGAGATTTGTTAACCAATTACCGCTTCGAGCCTAAGTTTATATTGTCTTATACACCTATAGGTTTTGGGTAGTGGGCAGTAACCCATCAGGGGGATAACCACTGATAATCTCAATTTCAAATTTCGATAAACTTATACTTAGTTAGCACGGGGGTCCGGGAGACTAAATATCAAGCAATTGGCAGTTTTTCTGAAGAGGCAAAAAACTTGATGGGAGCCAATTATACTGACTCCCCAGACCTGCTAAATCTTTCCGGTTAACTGTAAATATTGGCAACGGATTTTTCAAACTCCATGCGCTGTTTAGCTTTGTTGAGAAAATATCCATTCATCATCGCAGAAGCTAGAAGACGACCAAGATTTTCACGGCTAGTAGTAATTGTCACATCAAAATGGTCAGAAGGCAATCCACCAAGGATTTGTAGTAGATTATGTTCCATCAATTGAGCTACATCCGGATCAGCTTGGGAGAGTTGGGCTATTGTTTCCGGGGGCATTGATTTCACATATTGCCACAATCCATTACTGCCGGAAAGGCGATCGCCACAAAACTCAGGAACTCCATTTGATTTGTTATTCATTTGCCAGATCCTGTAATAATCTATCTTTAACTACACTATAGCGATATCAGTAGCACCATCGACAGTGATTAAAACCGAACCTCAGTAGACGGCTACCGTAACTAATTTCCCCCCTGATAACGTTCGACTAGGATAATTGCCACGATATCATCAATGGGTCTGGGGGGAACCCGCATCCCCTGGGGTAACAGACGAGATAGACCCTGGGGGGGATACATTTCCCAATAGCGATCGCGTGCTTGCAAAGAACTATAACGCTCATCAACTTCCACTATCTGAATAGACTCGGGAAGAACCGCGCGCATTTGTTGTTTCCAGGTCCGGGAAGTGGTTTGATTTCCCATCACCACCAGTTGCACCGAAAACTGACTACAGAGTGATTCTACCGTGGCGATCGCATCATTCGCCGCCACTACTTGATGGTAATAAACCTGTTGATTGTCCCCTACCACCGCCACCCCGCATTTATCCCGACCCGGGTCAAAACCCAAAATCACCACCGCCAAACCTCCGCCCAATCAATATCATCAAGTTTTCGGGTCTGTTGACGAGTGCTAATCAACACCTCCCCGTTATGACGCGCCAACAAATCCAAGCGCAGGGGACCGATAGTATAAGTATCCTGCGCCGCCACCGCTTGTAGTTCCAAGGTTTGATCATACTCCTCCAACCGCTGAATAAAAGAAATCAGAGTATCTATGCGATCGTCACTCATTTCTATCGAACCATTTACCACCCCTACAAAACGAGCCCTAAAACTCGAAGCATCCAAAAGCTGTTGTAATTGCTGTTGCAGCCTTTCCGAAGTCATAGTAGCCGGATTTAAAGAAGTTCCCGCCACAATTTGACCACTGCTAAATAACAGTTGATTCAGCTCCGCCCTAGTATAAACTGCCACCCGTTTTTCACCCACTAAATAATTAGCAGCCGCGACGATTTGTACCACATACTCCTCACCATCATTAATTTCCTCAATCAGTTCTTCAACCTCAGCTTTAGTAATCATAACTACCATATCTTGATTAGCACTTTGATTACCCATTTGCACAAATCTTAGGGCATTGCGGTTAGCTTCTTGTAGCAGTCTATTTACCGCATCTTTAGAACTGTCTTTATCCCCAATTCTCACCAATCCACTCGCCAGAACTTCACCCCGTTTGAGAGCTACACTACCCTCTCGCAGCATTTGAAAACCCCGTTGAGCATTAGCTTTTTGTTCTTCCAATTGCTGTTGAGCTATTTCCAATTCAGATAAGCGTTTTTCCCGTTCAGCAATCACCATGTCTTGGTCAGCAATTTGGCGATCGCGATCTTCTATCTGAGCCGACACCCTCTCCCGCTGCTCGATTAAATCTTGACGTTCTACTTGTAGTTGATCTATTTCTGTTTCCAGCTCTTTTTTTTGCTGGTATACTTGACTTAATTGAGATTCTATGCTATCTACTTCCGCCTCAATCTCAGTTTTCGCCGCTTCCATTTGACTGAGTTGATTCTGAAGTTGATGCAATTCACTCTCCGTATTTTCCAGGCGACTTTGAGCCCTTTCCAATTCTTGCTCACGTTCGGATACTTCTACCTTAGCATTATTGAGAGAAGAATTAATTTCGTTTAAGTAATCAACCGCTGCTTGTAGTTCATTTTGAGCCTGTATTAACTCCGATTCTACCCGATGCTTTTCTACCTGAGCCTGGGTCAAATCCTTACGAGCCTGATTGAGTCTATCCTGAATTTGGTCAATAGTAAACACACCCCGGCGCAGAGGTTTACTGGTCGCGAATAAAATCACTAAGGTTAAGGCTGAAAGCATAGTTCCCGTGGCCATAGTCACCACAGCCGCCGTTTTTTTGGGGCGCATTTTAAATAAACTGAGGCGAGCCTTACCAACCTTAGTCCCGAGGCGATCGCTCACCACCGCGATCACCCCTCCCAGAGTGAGAATAGCAATAACAAAAATAAAAGCAGCGGTCATATCAGTTTCAAGGCTAGGGGTTAGAATATTCGATTAATCCTCCATTGCTATCATCTTCCATTGTGAAGCCAATTTTTCCAAGTTGCAATAGTTATGGACTATCCCGGAGCCCAAAATCGGGAAGCCTCGGGAGTCACGAATCGAGATCATCCCCAAAACCAGAACGGTATATGATTATTGTTAAGCTCAAGCTGAGAGCCAATTCTGGTGAGGCTGTGACAGCCAGCGGATAATTTTTCAGGTAAATTGTTGGCTCAGGGTAACAGGATTATGAACAGTAATTTTCTTTTTATAAATCGAGATCATATTTTTCTGTCGTAAGTCTCCCAAAAGTCGAGTTACAGTCACTCGTGTTGAGCCAATAGCCTCAGCGATCGCCTGATGGGACAATTTGAGATCAATACGAATCCCATCTCGACCGGGAACCCCAAAATCTCGACACAAAATCAATAAAAAACTCACCAATCGCGATCCCATATCCCGATGCGCCAAAGTTTCGATCATCATCTCCGTTTGCAGAATGCGAGACGACAGACCCCGCAACATCACCATAGACAATTCGGGATCACTTTTCAGAGCCTTTTCCACCTGTTCAATGGGAACAGAAAGCAATTCCACCTGGGTAAAAGCCACCGCATGGTAAAACCGATCAGACTTATGACCCGTAATCAGCGAGAGGACACCAAAGACACTATTTTCCCTAAGTAGAGCCACAGTGATTTCCTCTCCCGCCTCATAAACCCGAGACAGCTTCACGGCTCCCTTAATTAAGACATAAACCCGCTCGGCTGGATCACCGGGGAAAAATATAGTTTTACCACGGTCAAAACTCTCCACCACAGGGGGAAACGCTCCGCCACCAATTTGACGGAACACTGATGCTAACGGTCTATCATACGTCACTGACCCGATTCCTTCCACTTAACCACTGCGCTAGTTTGACTCTGACTTGAACTGACTTTAAATGTTCACCGACTCGATGCTTTCAAATCTGGCGACCAAAACCCTCGTGCAGATTAAACTCTATTGACATCCTCCCTCGTTAAGCGAAAGATTATAATGGGAGATCCCCTAACACTCACCTAGAGTCATTCCCTGGCACAAAGGTTTTTACCCTGACCTGGAATCAAAATTGTGAGTATCTCAGTACGTCCATTTATACAGGTCATTGGTTTCATGTCTACCCAGAGTATATCTAAGCCAACGGAGTTGGTGTCGAAAAAACGACTCAATTGCCATATTTTGGCGATGCCAAAGATTTTGACCTGAAATTAGCCACCTGCGATCGTGAACTGGGTGCATACTATGCCCGCCGGCTCCTGATTCATCTAGGCACGCCAAAGGGATTCTACCACCAAACCTCTTGTTTTCAACCCCCAATTGTGGGAGTTTTCTCGTCCCCTTTTCAAATACAATAATCTACTATGTTGGATTTAAACGGAAAAAACGCACTGGTCACTGGCATTGCTAACGAGCGTTCCATCGCTTGGGGTATTGCCCAACAACTCCACTCCTGCGGTGCTAACCTAGGAGTCACCTATCTACCCGATGACAAGGGACGGTTTGAAAAAAAGGTTCGCAGTCTAGTCGAACCACTCAATCCCAGTATCATCATGCCCTGTAATGTCCAGGATGATGCACTGGTAACATCCCTATTTGATACCATTCGAGACCAATGGGGGAAACTCGATATCCTCATCCACTGTCTGGCTTTTGCTGGTAAGGAGGAACTATCGGGAGACTTTAGCACCGTTTCCCGTGAGGGTTTTACTCGCGCCTTAGATATTAGTTCCTACTCCCTGGTACAGTTGAGTGGCGCTGCTAAACCCTTGATGACCTCTGGTGGTAGTATTGTCACCCTCACCTATTTAGGGGGAGTTAGGGTAGTTCCCAACTATAATGTCATGGGAATTGCTAAAGCTGCCCTAGAAATGAATGTCCGCTATTTGGCGGCTGAATTTGGACCCTTGGGGATTAGGGTTAATGGCATCTCCTCTGGACCGATTCGGACTTTGGCTTCCTCAGCCGTTGGCGGCATTTTAGATATGATTCATCATGTCGAGGAAATTGCCCCCCTAAAGCGGACTGTCACCCAGACTGAAGTAGGAAATACCGCCGCCTTCCTATGCAGTGATCTCTCCAGTGGGATTACTGGCCAGATAATTTATGTCGATTCTGGTTACTGTATCATGGGAATGTAGCCACAAATCCTAATGGTTATCATGGGACTCGGGGAGCGGTGAAATTAACTGTTCCCTGTTCCCACTCAGTTAAAGCTCCCTAAATTATTGACTATGCAAACTCGCGATCGCCCATCAACTTCTACACCAGGAACTAACCCTAATATCAAGCATAACCGCATTGCCACTGTTAAGCGTACTACTGGGGAAACTGATGTTTCTGTGACGGTAAATTTGGACGGTACAGGTAGCTGTGATGTGGCTACCGGAGTGCCTTTTTTAGACCATATGCTACACCAAATTGCCTCCCACGGTTTATTGGATTTGGAGATTAAAGCCGTCGGGGATACTCATATTGATGATCATCATACTAATGAGGATGTGGGCATTACCTTGGGTCAGGCTTTGGCAGCAGCTACAGGCGATCGCAAAGGAATTGTCCGGTTTGGGCATTTTGTCGCCCCCCTTGATGAAGCCTTAGTACAAGTATCCCTAGATTTTTCCGGTCGTCCTCACCTTAGCTATGGCTTGGAAATTCCCACACTCCGGGTAGGAAACTATGATACCCAGTTAGTGCGAGAATTTTTTGTGGCTGTGGCTAATAACAGTTTAATGACCCTTCATATTCGCCAGTTGGACGGGATCAATTCTCACCATATTATTGAAGCGGCATTTAAAGCCTTTGCGCGATCGCTCAGAATGGCCCTAGAAATCGATCCACGTCGTGCGGGTACTATTCCCAGTTCCAAAGGCGTTTTATAACTCATCGAAAACTTGGGGTGGGAAGGCGACCCACCCTACACCAGGGAGAGACGGCTATCAAAGAAGGTGCGTCCCCAGTCTACTTATCTCTTTTTCCGTTAGTTATGAGAAGGTGACGCACCCTACACTGGGGAGAGACAGAAGGTCTACATTTGATACCTCAATAAATCAACGGCTTCTTGATATTGGGGGTCGGCTTCTGTTGCTAATTGCGATCGCATTAAATTAGGACTTTTCACAATGCGATCGGGCATAATTCCCTGTTGGTTAATATCAGTATGGTTAGGGGTTTCATAATGAGCCACTGTCACCGCCAACCCCGCACCATCAGACAAATCAAACAGGGATTGAATTAAGCCTTTCCCAAAGGTTTTTCACTCCCCAACCCATAGGCACAATTCCGGTCGGGACAATTAACTTATCGAATTATCTGCTGTGTTTAAATCATCTCGATCCGATAACGGCATGGTTTGGGCTAACAAAGGTTGGCAATTTTTCCATGCAGTCTACCTATTTTAAGTCCGGCTTTGGGGATTTCTCTTAACCCTTAATTTGACGAACTACGAGACGATAGAGGATGAGTAAAACCCCCCCAATCAACACCAAGGGGAAAGCCACCAGACCCCCGACAAAACACAGCATCAGATGAAGTTTACCCCGTTCGGAGAATTTTACCAGTTTTTTCAGCCAATTAGGAATGGGGTAAGCATCAAGGGGTAAATTCAGTTCTTGATAAATTTCTATGGCTTGCTGTGAGGCGGCAAACCCCTCTTGGTAGCGTCCTAGGGCCTTGTAAGCGTTGCCTAAACCGATTAAAGAATTGGCTTCACCCTGTCGGTCGCCGATTTCCCGTGCGATTTCCAGAGATTCTTCGTAAACGGCGATCGCCTCTTGGTAGCGTCCTAGGGAATAGTAAGCATTGCCTAAACCGATTAAAGAATTGGCTTCACCCTCTCGGTCGCCGATGTCCCGTTTGATGTCCAGAGATTCTTCGTGAAAGGCGATCGCCTCTTGGTAGCGTCCTAGGGAATCGTAAGCAACGCCCAAATTGCCCAAAGAATTGGCTTCAACCTGTCGGTCGCCGATTTCCCGTGCGATTTCCAGAGATTGTTGGTAAAAGGCGATCGCCTCTTGGTAGCGTCCTAGGGCATTGTAAACACTGCCCAAATTGCCCAAAGAATTGGCTTCAACCTGTCGGTCGCCGATGTCCCGTGCGATTTCCAGAGATTGTTGGTGAAAGGCGATCGCCTCTTGGTAGCGTCCTAGGGCATTGTAAGTGTTGCCTAAACCGATTAAAGAATTGGCTTCACCCCGTCGGTCGCCGATGTCCCGTGCGATTTCCAGAGATTGTTGGTGAAAGGCGATCGCCTCTTGGTAGCGTCCTAGGGCCCTGTAAGCAATGCCTAAATTGTTTAAAGAAGCGGCTTCACCCTGTCGGTCGCCGATGTCCCGTTTAATTTCCAGAGATTGTTGGTGAAAGGCGATCGCCTCTTGGTAGCGTCCTAGGGCCTTGTAAGCGTTGCCTAAACTGCCCAAAGAAGTGGCTTCACCCTGTCGGTCGCCGATGTCCCGTGCGATTTCCAGAGATTGTTGGTGAAAGGCGATCGCCTCTGGGTAGCGTCCTAGGGAATAGTAAGCAATGCCTAAACCGATTAAAGAATTGGCTTCACCCCGTCGGTCGCCGATGTCCTGTGCGATTTCCAGAGATTGTTGGTAAAAGGCGATCGCCTCTGGGTAGCGTCCTAGGGAATAGTAAGCATTGCCTAAATTGTTTAAAGAAGCGGCTTCACCCTGTCGGTCGCCGATGTCCCGTTTAATTTCCAGAGATTGTTGGTGAAAGGCGATCGCCTCTTGGTAGCGTCCTAGGGAATCGTAAGCATTGCCTAAATTGTTTAAAGAATTGGCTTCACCCTGTCGGTCGCCGATGTCCCGTGCGATTTCCAGAGATTGTTGGTAAAAGGCGATCGCCTCTGGGTAGCGTCCTAGGGAATAGTAAGCATTGCCTAAATTGTTTAAAGAAGCGGCTTCACCCTGTCGGTCGCCGATGTCCCGTGCGATTTCCAGAGATTGTTGGTGAAAGGCGATCGCCTCTTGGTAGCGTCCTAGGGCCTTGTAAGCAACGCCTAAATTGTTTAAAGAAGCGGCTTCACCCTGTCGGTCGCCGATGTCCCGTTTAATTTCCAGAGATTGTTGGTAAAAGGCGATCGCCTCTTGGTAGCGTCCTAGGGAATCGTAAGTGTTGCCTAAATTGTTTAAAGAAGCGGCTTCATTCTTTCGGTCGCCGATTTCCCGTGCGATTTCCAGAGATTGTTGGTGAAAGGCGATCGCCTCTTGGTAGCGTCCTAGGGCCCTGTAAGCAATGCCTAAATTGTTTAAAGAAGCGGCTTCACCCTGTCGGTCGCCGATGTCCCGTGCGATTTCCAGAGATTGTTGGTAAAAGGCGATCGCCTCTGGGTAGCGTCCTAGGGAATAGTAAGCATTGCCTAAATTGTTTAAAGAAGTGGCTTCACCCTGTCGGTCGCCGATGTCCCGTTTAATTTCCAGAGATTGTTGGTGAAAGGCGATCGCCTCTTGGTAGCGTCCTAGGGAATGGTAAGTGTTGCCTAACGAAGTTAAACAGGCCCCATATCGCCAATCGTCTCGACGGGGCAGATTTTCGACTAATTGCTGGTAGAGTTCTGCAAGGAGTTCATTATTACCCTGTAAACTCAGGAAGTCAGCGACATCACCCCCATTCCGAATGACATCAAACGCCGCCTCATACTCTCCCAACTCACAGCGATGATAAAACACCTCCAAATATTCCCGCACATCCTCCACTGTCTGCCACTCCGCCCGAGGCTTCATACCACTCATATAAAACTCGATCGCCTGTAAATGCGCCTCCCACAAATCCCCCAAGCGAAACTTGAGATACTCCGCAATAAAAGGGAGGAATCGATACCCCTGAGCCTCTGCCAGTAAAAACCCCCGTTTCGCCAACCCCCGCAACTCAGAATGAGCCACCGTCTCCCCAATCATGGCACTGGCCACCGTCCCATCAAAGGCTTGACGCAACACCACCAACGACAGCAACAGCCGCCGCCATTTCTCCGACAAGCCGTTAAAACTCGCATCCAACACCGCCACCAACTGCACTACCTCCTGACGGTGGTATCCCCTTAACCGCGACATCAACAGCCCCACATCCGCAATTCCCAACCCCGCCAACTGCCCAATCGTCGCCTCATCCCCCAACTCATCATGCAGCAACCCCGCCACCAGTTTCAGCATCAGGGGATGTCCATTCACCTGGTTAACAAACTCCTGCAATTCCGCCTCGGTTCCCCCCACCGCCAACTCCCGCAACAGTTGCGCCCCCTCCCTCGCTGAGAGTCCCCCTAGGGCTAATTCTGTGGGGTTCTCCTGCACCAACTTAGGCGCAACTTGAGTCGTCACCAGAATTTCCGTCTGATGACAGGCCCCCAGCCACCGCTGCAAAAAGTCTTGATAGGCTTCATCTTGCAATACCGACTCCAAATTATCCAACACCAGCAAAAAGCGCCGCCGTTGCAGACAATGAACCAAGACATTGGTTAAGCGAGTCTCTGGGATTTGTTCCAACTCCTGGGGGGAGAGTTTGCCCAACTCCTGCAATATCCCGCGAGCCACAAGGGAATAACTCGGACGCTGTCCCAAATCCAGCCACAATTTATCCTCAAAATCCGTCCGCTCCTGAAACAACTTCGCCGCCAGGGTGGATTTGCCCATCCCCGGCAATCCCACAATCACCCCCAGTTTCGTATTCTCATCATCCAGCCAACGGTTAACTTGGCTCAATTCCTCTTCCCGTCCCTGCCAATTCGTCACCTTGGGCGGGTTGGTATCCAAGCTGAAGGAAATAGCTTGAATCCCCGATGTATCCCGCTCCAAGAACGCCACAACCATCTCGAAGCCCGTTTCGAGCGTTTCTTGTAACTGTTGATTCTGTTGGCTGAGATTGCCCAATCCTTCCCTGAGCGTTTCCTGCACACTCTGTAATTCCTGTTGCAACTCAGCCCGCATCTCGTCAATTTTCCCCTGAGTGATGCCCAACTCCTGCAACACCTCCCCAAAGCCAGACTGAATCTGGTTTCCCAACTCCTGGAACCGTTGCGAATCGGTCTCTAACTCCTGTCGCAGTCGCGTCACCGCCGCTAATTCTGCCTGTAAGTCCTGTATCTGGGTTTGGGAACTGGTGTTGAGCAACTCCTCCAAAATCCCCTGCATTTCCCCCAGCAGGGAGAGCGTCAAGCCAGCGAAAGCCCGTCCCCCTTCTTCAAAATCCCCTTTCAACACTTCCCGCAAGGCGAAAGCAAACTTCTCTCGCAACTGGGTCGCCACTTCCTGCACGACATTTTCGGGCAATTCCACCTTAGCCCCCGGACAGAGCCAATGTTTCAGTAATATCTGCCAATCCTCTGCGCTCAAGACGGTTTGAGCGACATACTCCCGCGTACCCCCTCGAAATAGCTCTGTAAGCTCGGTTTCTTGGATTGGGTTAAAATTAACCTTTTTCCCCTTTTTTAAGGCTTCCGCGACCTCCTGCCAGGCTTTGAGGGTATATTTAGCCAGGGCTGCTAGTTTTTTAGTGGAGTGGGGATAGGTTCCGGCTTCGGCGATGCTTTTGATAATCAGGGAGATAGCCAACCCGGTCGCCTGGGTTAAATCATGGTTGCCTAATTTGTCTTGACTCCCTTTCAGGCGAACAGCAATATGCTTGAGGTGTTGGGGAACCATATCATTGGCGACAATGCCCCCAGCCACGGAGGTGGCGATCGCTCCTAGGGAGCCACCGCACACCGTCCCACCCACCAATACGGCAGTCGCGATCAATAATCGATGCTGAGGCTTAGTGAGAATATCCACTGCTCTCTACTGGTCAATGGCGGGTTTTCGGGGGGATTCTCACTGATTATACACTATAAATCACAGTTGGGGACTCAACGGCGATCGCATCCAAACTATCAGCCCTTTTGTGAGAATTTACCTCTCCCAGAGCCAGAGGGTTTACATTATTTGCCCTCTCAATAAATCAACGGCTTCTTGATATTGGGGGTCGGCTTCGGTGGCTAATTGCGATCGCATTAAATTAGGACTTTTCACAATGCGATCGGGCATAATTCCTTGTTTGTTAATATCAGTATGGTTAGGGGTTTCATAATGAGCCACTGTCACCGCCAACCCCGCACCATCAGACAAATCAAACAGGGATTGAATTAAGCCTTTCCCAAAGGTTTTTTCACCCACCAATAAAGCCCGGTGGTTATCCTGAAGCGCACCCGCCAGAATTTCGCTGGCGCTGGCTGTACCACCATTAACTAATACCACTAACGGCGCATCAGTTAAAGCCGATCGCGTCGAATCAAAACCTCCTAAAGACCCTCGCCTATCTACAGTATAAACTATCGCCCCTTGATTTAACCACAACCGAGCAATTTCTACCCCCGACTGTAGCAGTCCACCCGGGTTATTTCGCAAATCCAAAATAAAACCCTGAGCCCCAGCATTGATTAGGTTATTAATCCCATTAGTCACCTCACTGGTCGCATTGGCGCTAAACTGTCGCAAGCGCAGATAACCAAAAGCTAAATTATCCTCCGTTTTTCTCAGTTCGTAAACCACCGGATTTAGTGTAATGTGGTCTCGTAATAATTTGAAATCCTTAGTTGACTGATTTTCCGCAGATTTTACAGTTAAAACTACCTGAGTTCCAGGGTTGCCTCGCATCTTCGCCGCCGCCTCATCCAAGGTCATCTTATCAGTCGAAAAACCATCAATTTTCAGAATGCGATCGCGCGGCTTAATTCCCGCATCATCAGCCGGAGAACCATCAAGGGGAGTCACCACCACCAGCGCCCCCGTCTCAGCCTCCTTAGCAATTTGTAACCCCACTCCCGTCAATTCTCCAGAGGTACTAACTCGCAGACTCCGATATTGTTCCGGTCTCAACAACCTGGTAAACGGATCATCAAGACTCGCCAACATTTCCTCAATAGCCAGATAAGTTTCCTCCCGATTTCTGAGAGGTTTCTTAATTTGTTTTTCCCGCAATAACCACCAATTTTGATGATTAAAACTCTCATCAACATAGGCGCGGTTCACAATACCCCAACTCTCGCTCAGAAGTTTCTGTTCATCCGTCAGCGCCCAAGCCGGTTGCACAACTACTCCCCAAACTAGGATAATCGGTAGCAAGGCGGCGAGGACACAAGAAACCAATCGTCTCGGCATAATAGCAAATTTTATGTTCTTTTCCAACATTGATGATGAGATGTTATCAATTTTAGCAAATCTAAATGATCCGAAACTCCGCCATATATGGCTATAATTGTTTCAGGCTTGGTAGGCTAACCCCCCCCCATGGAGGAACTGACATTGACTGTAACTTCTCTTGAAAACCAAAACAAGTCCCCGATCCAGTTTACCTTTCGATGGGCGGGGAATGGGCGATGGCTATCACTATTGCTCCTGGGAGGATACTTAACCTTAACATCCCCACTCGCCCAAGCACAACAGCAACGCTACGGGGTCTATGTCTCAGGGGATAATCCCCTCCTGCTGGAAATAGTCCAACAGGTACAACCAGGAGCCATAATCAAAAGATATGGCGATCGCATTGTAATTGATGCCGGCATTTATTTCAATCAGACCCAAGCCCAACAACTCGTATCAAGTCTCAGACAAAGGGGAGTTCAAGCCCAAATTACCGATTTCCGCAATACTCCCGAATTTCAGAACTCCATAAATGTCAGCCCCCTGGTAGTTCCCCCACAACGAGGGTCAACCCCACCCATTCAAACCAATATTAGACTAAATACTATTCGCCCCACCACTGACCTAGGACTTTATCAAGTCTATATCAGACCTGGTGCAGCATCCCTAGACCAAGTGCGACAGGTATCCCCCAATGCACAAATTGTTCAATATCAGGGTGTCCCCGTAATTCAAGCCGGTAGTTTTGTCAACTTGTCCAACGCTGAACAACTCCTCAGTCAACTAATTCTCAGACGCATTCGAGGAGAAGTCGTCGCCTCTCGCGGACAATTGGAAATTTTACTCGGTTTACCCACTCAGACCCCTACTCCTATTCCCGCAGCGTCAGGTATTAACCTGGGACTAAGTGATACTGATGGCTATTTTGTATTAATTCCCACACCAGCCGCAGAACTATCTAGGACCGCTGAAAATGCCATCGCTTTAGGTGTACCTCAAAACAGCATTATCATTCGTGACCACTTCGCTGACCCCTTGGTAGCCGTTGGACCTTTTGCTGATTTGGGACTCGCCCAAGAATGGGAAAATTATCTCACAGATTCGGGAATTGGCTCCGCTCAAATATATTTTGGCAGATAGTCCCATTACTGTTACCATGATTAACAATGGCAGGCACTCCTAATCATTTTCAACTTATCCAACAGTTCGCTGTGACCGCAGCCCAAATGCAAGCCATAGAAACTCGCATTTTTGACGCGGGAATGCCTGTGGCAGCTTTAATGGAAAAGGTCGCCCTCAATATTACCCGCCGCCTATTGTCGATTTTACACTCTGAGCATACCAGCACACCAATCAAGTTAATTGGGGTTTTGGTGGGACCGGGGCATAATGGGGGTGATGCTTTGGTGGTGGCGCGGGAATTATACTATCGCGGTTATGGGGTTCTGTTATATTCTCCCTTCAGCCAACACAAGCCACTCACCGCCGATCATCTTCGATATGCTGCTAGTCTCGGTATTCAAACTGTAGAGGCGATCGCCCAATTAGCACATTGTGATCTAATTATCGATGGGATGTTTGGCTTTGGCTTAGAACGTCCTATCCAGGGGGATATAGCACAAATAGTCGAAACTGTCAATAGTTGGCATCAGCCCGTTTTTAGCATTGATATCCCATCAGGTATCCATACTGACACAGGATTAGTCCTCGGAAAAGCTATTAAGGCAACAAAAACTTTCTGTTTGGGGTTATGGAAATTAGCCTTTTTGCAGGAACAAGCCCTACCATGGTTGGGAACTTCCGAGTTAATTGATTTTGATATCCCTTTAACTGATATTCATGCCGTCCTGGGGGTGTCTCCCCCACTACAGCGACTAACTCCCCAATGGGCGATATCTCATTTACCTATCCCCCTCCCCCAAAATACCCATAAATATAAACAGGGTCATTTATTAATTATTGCCGGTTCCCGTCGTTATACCGGGGCGGCGCTATTGTCAGGCTTGGGGGCGCGAGCTAGTGGCGTGGGAATGCTATCAATAGCTGTCCCGGAGTCTATCAAGCCTCTGTTGAGTTTTCAACTACCCGAAGCCTTGATTATCGGTTGTCCAGAAACCGAGCTGGGTGCGATCGCCTCTATTGCTGATCATATAAACTTGGATAGTTATGATGCGATCGCCTGTGGTCCAGGTTTAACCCCTGAGAATGTCTCCCTCATTCAGACAGTATTAAATAGCCATAGACCCCTAGTCCTAGACGCTGATGGCCTGAACCTGTTAGCCCAACTAGACCCCGTGACTACCCTATCTAACCGTCAGGCTGCCACCATTCTCACCCCCCACCGTGGAGAGTTTAAACGCCTGTTTCCCCAACTAAATGATAAATCACATAGCTCTATGGAAGGGAGTAGGGCAGCAGCCCGTTTAACTGGCGCTGTGGTCATTTTAAAGGGTGCGAGAACCTGCATTGCTACTCCCCAGTCAGTAATCATTAACCCAGAAAGTAGCCCCGCCCTAGCCCGTGGGGGCAGTGGCGACGTTCTCACTGGTTTGTTAGGGGGCTTACTCGCTACCCAGTCTCGACAGTCACAGCCCCCAGAATTAAGCGCTCAAGTCGCCGTTTGGTGGCACTCACTCGCTGGTATAGTGGCAGCAGGCGATCGTACTGAATTGGGAGTCGATGCTTTTACCTTAACTAAGTATCTCAACTTAAAGCAGTTGTTAACACATTTCCCCCAGTTCACTCCTAATAGCAATGTACCTATATACAACAACTAACAGCTTAATTATGGTTTACCTTTCCTACTCCCTATCCTTCCCTGCCTAGATACAGCTATATCATTAATTCCTTAACTTAAACTTAGCCAAATACCCGGTAACTAATCATGAAAATTATCATACAACAGAACACCGTCTTAAAACAGAAACCTGTCGCATCCAATGAACTAAATTCCGCTGATAAAATCTCTATCTATGCTGGCAACCAATACGAAATTACCGACTATAAATCAGCCGGATATGGACACTTAGAAATTAAATTTAGACCACCCTATCCCGGACAACGGGAAACCTGGTATATATTCGCCCCTCACATTCAACTTATAGATGATAAAATAGGCAGCATTAATCAGCCCGTAAACATTAACACTCCCGTAGATACCAATAGCCCGGTCAGCAGTCCCAAACCCGCAGCTACCGTTTCCAGTAGTTGGAAATGGCCGATGCGCGGCACTAGCATGGGACCTAGAACTGAGTTTGGTTATGCAAGGGGGAGACTTCATGCTGGCGTTGATATTGGCGGATATACTCCTGATGAATGTTATGCTGCTAGTAATGGGGTTGTGGAGTATGTTAAAAATAATACCAGCGGCGCAGATGGTCGGTCTATTCATATTCGCCGCCCTGACGGTTGGGAACATCGATATTTGCATTTGCGGTCAATTAGAGTCAGGGTAAATGATCACGTTTCCCAAGGACAATTAATCGGAATTAGAGGCGGTTCTGGTTTTGGCTACGAAGGGCGAGAAATTGATGGCGGCGGCTATTCTATCCATCTCCATTTTGAAATTCGCCGACCTGACGGGACTCCCGTAGACCCCCGCCTATTTCTTCCTAATGATGGTAGTGTCCCTATTGTCGGATAATCGACAAGTGGCGGCGGGCGATCGCAAATCGCCATATTTCCTGGGAATTGGAAATTTACCCCGTGCCTATGCCTGAAGAAAATCTAGTAAAATTAGGCGGTGAGGTTCGCCGATCGCTTTCAACATTCCCGCTTGTTTAGAATAGGCTTGTCCGGCTATAATATCACCACGGCTTACCAGTTCCATATCCCACCCCTCCCCTAAAATCAGTTGCTCAAGACCTACTTCTAGGGGTCCGTGAAATACATGGCGCACTACCTCTTCTGTCCCATAAGTGCCAAACTCATATAGGGAGGTCGGGACATAGCCAATTTCTTCGAGTAATTCCCTTTTCATGGTTTCTAGGGGGGTTTCCATGGGTTCTATATGACCCCCAAACATCCCCCAAACCCCAGGATAAACTATGGTGGGGATATCGTCCCTTAGCTGTAGGAGAATTTTGTCGGACTGGTACAAAATGGCGATCGCTACTTCTCGAGCCGGTTTTGACATCATCTGGTAATATGGGTTCTATGGTGGTTATCATTGGTGCTGTTTGGAGATTTTAGCCACTAGGCGGTCAAAGTACCAGTTAAGTCCCGGTGATACCAAGCTGTGAAGGCGGTTCAGTAGCGTCATTTCTATTCCCGGAGTGATCGCAAACTCCCCCTTTTCCAGACCTCGGACAATAGCCTCGGCGACATCTTCTGGTTTCCAAATTCCAGCCGTCGCGGTTATCTCTTGGGTTTCTGGGGGTTTAGTCAAGTTTTCTGTCCTCAGTTGTGGCGTATCTGTGTCGGGTGGGTATACTACTGCTATCTTTATTCCCAATGGCTTTAATTCGCCCCGTAAAGCCTCCGCTAACCCCCGTAAGGCAAATTTGCTAGGAGAGTAGGCGGCATAGCCATAAAGCCCCATTAAACCCGCCCCAGAAGATATCAAAACTACTGTCCCTTTTCCCCGTTTTACCATCAGCGGCACTACTGCTTTTACTGAGTATAGCGCCCCAAAATAGTTCACTGACATTGTTTGTTCAAAGACTTTTACGGGCATTTCGAGGAAATAACCAGGATAGGCTACACCCGCTGATATCACCAATATATCCGGTGTACCTAGCCGATCGCATGAGTTCATCATAGCAGCTTCTATCTCCAGGCGATCGCTCACGTCCGCCACCAAGGTCAACACCTCTCGCTCAGGACACAACTTCTCTAGTTCCCTCGCCGCCTTTTCTAATTTTTCACCATCACGGGCAATTAGGGTAATATTAGCCCCTGCCTCCATTAGCAGTTTCGCTGTCTCTAAGCCTATCCCACTAGAACCACCCGTGATTATTCCATGTTCTACTTTCATCATAGAATTAATTTATCCACAGAGGCGATCGCCAATTGACAACTCTCGGCAACTCATGCTATTATTGTGTATAAAGTATATAATTGGAATCTGTGTAATTTTCAAATAACAGTTAATATCTCCATTATGATATAGACTATCACGGGCGCGACCGAAAAGCAACCCCCCACCCAAAAAAAAGGGATTTTTTTACATTTCTTAATAAAACTTAACACAATGAGATTGATTGAAGGTGCGTCAGTCAGTGGGTGGTTGGGTGTTGATATAGTCCTGTGCTTCTGACGCACCCTACCATAAGGAAGGAAGGTTGGGGAATTTTCGGGGTTATAGGCTGACGCACTCTACCATAACCATTGAAGGTGCGTCAGTTAGTGGGTGGCTGGGTGTTGATGTAGTCCTGTGCTTCTGACGCAGCCTACCATAAGGAAGGAAGGTTGGGGAATTTTCGGGTTATAGGCTGACACACTCTACCATAACCATTGAAGGTGCGTCAGTTAGTGGGTGGCTGGGTGTTGATGTTTTGGTGTGCTTCTGACGCACCCTACCATAAGGAAGGAAGGTTGGGGAAGGTTGGGGAATTTTCGGGGTTATAGGCTGACGCACTCTACCATAACCATTGAAGGTGCGTCAGTTAGTGGGTGGTTGGGTGTTGATGTTTTGGTGTGCTTCTGACGCACCCTACCATAAGGAAGGAAGGTTGGGGAATTTTCGGGTTATAGGCTGACACACTCTACCATAACCATTGAAGGTGCGTCAGTTAGTGGGTGGCTGGGTGTTGATGTAGTCCTGTGCTTCTGACGCACCCTACCATAAGGAAGGAAGGTTGGGGAATTTTCGGGTTATAGGCTGACACACTCTACCATAACCATTGAAGGTGCGTCAGTTAGTGGGTGGCTGGGTGTTGATGTAGTCCTGTGCTTCTGACGCAGCCTACCATAAGGAAGGAAGGTTGGGGAAGGTTGGGGAATTTTCGGGGTTATAGGCTGACACACTCTACCATAACCATTGAAGGTGCGTCAGTTAGTGGGTGGTTGGGTGTTGATGTAGTCCTGTGCTTCTGACGCACCCTACCATAAGGAAGGTTGGGGAATTTTCGGGTTATAGGCTGACACACTCTACCATAACCATTGAAGGTGCGTCAGTTAGTGGGTGGTTGGGTGTTGATGTAGTCCTGTGCTTCTGACGCACCCTACACTATGGAAGGTTGGGGAATTTTCGGGTTATAGGCTGACACACTCTACCATAACCATTGAAGGTGCGTCAGTTAGTGGGTGGCTGGGTGTTGATGTAGTCCTGTGCTTCTGACGCACCCTACACTATGGAAGGTTGGGGAATTTTCGGGTTATAGGCTGACACACTCTACCATAACCATTGAAGGTGCGTCAGTTAGTGGGTGGTTGGGTGTTGATGTAGTCCTGTGCTTCTGACGCACCCTACACTATGGAAGGTTGGGGAATTTTCGGGTTATAGGCTGACACACTCTACCATAACCATTGAAGGTGCGTCAGTTAGTGGGTGGTTGGGT
>Ga0213835_100895_pt1 | contig 22508 bp, 23 predicted proteins | sample SWPATP01_FD_160576 | JGI IMG/M metagenome (GOLD analysis project Ga0213835, IMG submission 160576) | Coastal seawater microbial communities from Marineland, Florida, United States - SWPA TP0 #1 | ecosystem: Environmental > Aquatic > Marine > Coastal | place: USA: Florida | collected 2016-08-05 | reverse complement strand
AGGCGAAGCCGACCAGGTGCCCAGACCCGGGCGCGGTGACGCTCCGCCTACCGGCGCCTCCGGCCAGTTCCGGGCTGGTGGTGCGCCTGCGCCGGATCGAGGCGAAGCCGACCAGGTGCCCAGACCCGGGCGCGGTGACGCTCCGCGCACCGACGCCTCTGGCCGGTTCCGGGCTGGTGGTGCGCCTGCGGCCAATCAAGGCGAAGCCGACCAGGTGCCCAGACCCGGGCGCGGTGACGCTCCGCCTACCGGCGCCTCCGGCCAGTTCCGGGCTGGTGGTGCGCCTGCGCCGGATCGAGGCGAAGCCGACCAGGTGCCCAGACCCGGGCGCGGTGACGCTCCGCGCACCGACGCCTCTGGCCGGTTCCGGGCTGGTGGTGCGCCTGCGGCCAATCAAGGCGAAGCCGACCAGGTGCCCAGACCCGGGCGCGGTGTCGCTGCTGATCTTGAAGCCCAACCAGGCAAAGGAGGGATGCGCCGCGGGTCAATTCGGCCGCGCTGTCCAGCGCACGGTCCGGCTATCGCCAGCCCGTGCGGAGGGGGACGATTTGGCCTCGTTGCCCTCGGCCAAGATTTGAACGACTCCAGCGCAGGCGGGCCGGTTCCCGTCCCGCCTGCGGAGGTTTTAAACGGCGGACGCTATCCGGTGGACCGGACCGCGTCCGCGGATGACGAAGTGTGGGGGGAGGCCCCCCACACCCCTACGAAGAAGCACACACATTACGCACGTAACGTGCAGGCCCCGATTTGCAGCTAACTACCTGATCTTAAAGCGGAAATGCTGTTAACACTTTAACCCCTAACCCAACTGCAAAACGTCTTGACCGACAAGACCTGCGCGAAATCAGCGCGTTACCTTGTTTTCAATTGCCCACACGTGGCCGAAAGTATAATATTTAATTTAAATTGACTTTTCGGAGTTCCAGATGAAGAGCATCCCCGTTGGAACCCGCCTCGACCACGAGCTCCATGAAGCTTTTCAAGCCGAGATGAAGCGACGCGGACAAGACCAATCCCAGCTTCTCAGGACCTTTGTCCGCGACGGCCTGGCGCGCTACGACTCGTACTCCGAACAGGTCATGCAGACGCAGCTCGCCATTCTGGAGCACCTGAAAAAGCTGCAGGAAATGATTGGGGCGGTCATGCATCTCGACGTGGAGCAAAGCGTGCTCGCGCTCCGCCAGAATGCAGACGAATCAGCAGAAGCGTACAAGGAACGGCTCACGGCAACGTATCGTAAAACGGTCTTTGAGGCACTGGGCAAGGGTGCCCGTATTGCTGCCGTTTCTGCCTCCAAGCCCGCGAACGTGAAGGTTGGCCATGATCATTGATCTTCCTGACTTTGAGAGCCAAAACGCTCTCTCGGAGCTGCCTGCAGGCCGGTACATGGTCATCGAGTCGCTGTACGCACTGGAACGTCTTCCGTCCTGCCAGGTCATCTTGAGCGAGATCGTCACCGCCGGCGAAAGCCGAACAGTGGGCGCCGATCTTCAAATCCTTTTTTCGGATGGCAGCTCGCTCTTTCGAGACTTTGCCGTGGCACCTGACGGCGGGTGGCGTGACAGCTACGGAGCGAAGGCGGACACGCTGGCCGACCTTCTACCCCCGGAGATTGCAAGCTTCAAGCTCATTAACAGGCTCGGCACCGTCGTCGAGCACGACGGCCACGGGCGCTTAATCGCTGTCGGCAACGAGGAGGCAAACCATGGCGCGTAACATCGCGGCTACTAACGCCGGCGTGGGCCAGGCGAGCGTGTCGACCCGGATCAAGCTGACTATTCAGGCTGCGAAGAAGTGCCTGTTCTTCGGGGCGCTGCCGATGTTTGTTACACCGCTCGCGTATTGGGTTTCCACCTCTACACCTCAGGAATACGATGTCGCTAAACTGGCGGTGACCCGGCTTATCGTCGACGAGACGGTCTACCGAAAGTGGAGGATGCGCGACGCGGCGGGTATCCGGCGGATTATCAGCGTGGACACCGGAAGCGCCCCTCCGATCCAGTACATCGCAGCGAACGATCTCCCCGCGGTGTTGGGGGAAGGGTGGGCGCCGGCGCGTGCGCTAACACGCACGTTCTGGATCGCGGCCGGCGCGGCGGTCGCAGGTTATCTCGTTGTTTGGCAGCTGTTCGTCTTGAGAGGAAGGCAGCAGCAGGCGAACCGCCGTATCCGTGGTGCGAGCGACATCGTCGAGCCATCCGAACTTAGTCGCCTGGTGCGTCAGCGCGGCGGGTCCGCCTACCGTTTGGCCGGTGTGCCTCTTCCTAAGGACGCGCCGATGCGCGGGATTCTCGCGGTCGGGTCGCAAGGCAGCGGCAAGTCGATTGCTATCCATGACTTCATGCAGCAGGTGTTCGCTAAGAAGCGGAAGTGCGTGATCTACGACCAGAGTGGCGAATTCTTCCGTGCGTACTTCCGCCCGGGGAAGGATATGTTTTTCAACCCGGCATTCGAGGGGTCGCTACCGTGGTCGATCTTCAAGGAGATGCGCAACAGGTATGACGCGAACACGCTGGCGCAGGCATTTCTGCCGCCGAAGTCAGCCGCCGGCGCCGTCGGGGCGAACAGCTTCTTCGAGGACGCGGCACGCGCGCTCTTTTCGGTGATCCTGCTGCGCCTCACTGAACGGGGTGCCGTCAACACCAAGGACATGGCGCGTGCGATCCTCGAGATGCCGGACATCGAAATGGAGCACCTGATCCAGAAGTCGGTCGCAAGCTCGGCCATTGGTGGCGACTCGAAGAGTCAGCGGCAGGGCGTGATCAGCTCAATCTCAATTTACCTCGACGGGATCGCGGCTGTGAACGAAGGCGAATGGTCAATAGCGGAATTTCTTGATCGGCAGGACGATGCTCGCCTCTTCATTTTCGGCAGCGACGACACGAAAGCGATGTTTGCCCCTTTATATCGCCTGATCCTCCAGGTCGCGTTCTCGTCGATCGCGGCGAGGCAGGAGGTTGTTCACTACGATCGGTACTGGTTCGTGCTTGACGAGGTACACACGCTTGGGGATATCAAGATCGACGAGCAACTGGCGACGTTGCGCAAATATGGGGTCTGCGTGCTGGCAGGAACGCAGAACGACAGCCAGTTCGTCACCTCGATCGGCAAGGACCGCGCTGAATCGACGATGAACGGATTCAATACCTTACTGCAGTTGGCACTGAACGACGCAGAGGCCAAGGAGCGCGCAGCGAAGCGCTTCGGCAAAGTCGAGACCGAGACGATTTCGCAGAACCAGGCGGTTGCAGTGGTCGAGCAGCGTGACGGCGCCGGTCTCGTCATCAACGAGCAAGAGAAGTGGGCTGTGATGCCTGCGACGTTCGGCCAGCTGGACATTTGCACCGGCTTCCTGAAGTTCGCGGGCAACTACCCGATCGCGCGCGTCGATTATTCGTCATGGCTGCGCCCGCGGTTCGGCTTCCTGCCGGCGCGCATCGCGTCATTCGCTCCTCGCCAGGAAAATCCAAGGCGGGACGGGCGATTCAAGATCAGTCGGCCCACGCTACCAAGCGGTGAAAGTGCCTTCGATGGCGTGCGGAGGGAGGCGGAGCTAGCGCGGGCGGAAGCGAAGCGCAAGAAAAAGGAAGAGCAAGAGCGAGAGAAACAGCAAACGAACGAGCAGCAAACCGCAGCGGAAGTGATCGACGTATCAATGACGTCGTCGTCCACCGAAGTCGCTACACCGAACGCCAACCGTGATCTTGACCTTGGGCTCTGACATGCTTGCGAACGAATCCTCGCTGGTTAAACGCGCTGTCAACACGCTAATCCTTTGTGCTGTCTTCATGGCGCTCGGAATTTATGTGTTTCGCACCGAGATCGCCGATACCGCTTTGGACAGCTTTGCAGGTAATGACACAGCGATGAAGCGCAAGTGGCTTCCAGGAACGCATGGAAAACTAGTGCTGCGCCCAGAACGGAATGATGAGGCCTTCCTCCGAGTCGGCGCACTTCGTTCTGGCTCCCCGTCGTCGATCGGTGTCCCGGTTTCCTTCGATCTGGTCAACCTCGGGGACGCGAACGATTTTCCGAACATCGCAGTGGTCATGGTGGGCGCCGACGGGCGGCCTATTCGGCAAGTCCTCTTTTCGCCGGCTGACTATACTCACGACAGTCAGTTTGAGCACGAACGGATCGAGCTACTCCTGCAACCGAGGGCAAGCGAGCGGAGCTTCACCGTACACGCCTTCTATGGGGAGCGGCCATGATCGGACTTCACAAGCTCACCAGCAGCGCTCACGCAGCGCGCTATCACGACAATGCCTTGAAGGAGGACGGTCCAGTACACGACCGGGCCGACAACTATTACGTAAACGAGCAAGCAACCCTGACCTGGCATGGGAATGGAGCCGAGATCCTCGGCGTCGCTGGTGAGGAGGTGACAAAAGAGCAGTTCGTTAAGTTTCTGGATGGGGAAGTCACCAATCCCGCCACCGGCGAGGTGCAGGACCTGTCTGCGAACTCGAAGGGCGATGGACGACGGCTAGGATACGACTTCACGATTTCAGCCCCGAAGAGTGTTTCGATCGTCGGCCTGGTCGGCGGCGACGAGAGGGTGGTGCAGGCTCATATCGAAGCGAACCGAACGGCCATGAATTGGTTGCAGGAGCATGGCGCACAGGCGCGGATAAAGGATGAGAATGGGAAGAACTTGGCGAAAGCGACTGGCAACCTTTTATATGCGACTGCTCAGCATGAGACCAGCCGGGCGAACGACCCCCAACTGCACAATCACAATGTCGTGGTCGCCATCACCTACGACGAGGACGCGCAAAAGTGGCGAAGCCTGACCAACGATGAGCTGTTCCAGATTCGCACCCAAGCGGACACGATCTACAAAGCAGAGCTGGCTCGCAATCTGCGTGAAGCCGGGTACGAGATCGTCTACCGCGACAATGGCGTGGACTTCGATATACGCGGTGTAGAGGGCGCGCAGCTAGAAGCTTTTAGCCAGCGGAGCCAACAGATGCGCGAAGCGCTCCTGGCACGGGGCATTGATCCGGACGGGGCATCGCACCAGGCGCGCCAGACCGCAGTGCTTGATACGCGCGCGCGGAAGACCGACCATGATCGCGACTATTTGCGCGAGATCTGGACCGAGAAAGCCCGTGAGGTGGGACTCGATCTTTCGAAGGTGGTCGAGAACGCCGAGCGAGCGGGTCCGCAAATCGTGCCCGAAGAGACCCTGGCCAGGGAGGGCGTTACCCGGGCCATGAAGCATTTGTCCGAGCGTGAACAGGCTTTTGCCGTGTCACAGCTGGAGTCGGAATCCGTGTTCTTCAGCGGCGGCGCCGGCATCCAGGCCGTCAAGCAGGCGATTGATGACCGCAAGGAAGACCGCTCCCTGGTCGATCGGGCAGGGCCGGGGGCACCGCGGTTGACGACGTCGACGGCGATCGCGAACGAACTGACGCTGCAGGACAGCATTCGGAAGGGAAAGGGCAAGGGCGTGGCGGTCGTGCAAACGAAAGAAGAGTTCGACCAGCTCATCGCCCGCTTTGAAGCGAGAAAGACGGCCGAGGTCGGTACTCCATTCAAGCTCTCGGTCGAGCAAGTGAATGCGGCTCGCAACGTCCTAATGCACCCCGACAAGTTTCAAGGAATACAGGGAGATGCCGGCACTGGCAAGACGGCCGCGCTTGAGTTCGTTCAGGAGGTGGCCCGCGAGCGTGGATGGGAGACGCGCGGCATTGCGACATCGACCACGGGTGCTCGCGAGCTCGAGAAAGCGACCGGGATCCAAAGCCAAACCGTCGCAGCGTTCTTGACCGAACGAGATGAGCGTATCAGGATGCTGCAGGCCGAGCTGCGGCAGCTTGAAGTCATCTTCGCCCACACGCCGGGGACTATTCCACAAGTCAAAAGGTTGGCCAAGCGAGACCTCGACCTGGAGGCGGGCGGTTTCACGCCAGGCCGCTATGTTTTTGACTCGAAGAGCGGCGAGGTGCTCAAGTCGCGCGCCGGTATCTGGCACCCGTTAAATACCCTGGGGATGAAGCTTCAGGATGCCGGCCAGGCCCGCCTCTCCGGAGCCGAAACGCCTCAGGGCACTGAACGGTTCGCGGACCGGGTCCGAGCGCGCGCTACGCGCGCCGTCGGTACCGTCCAGGAAACCTTGGGGCGAAGCCTTGCGAGCTACGAAGCCGTCGACCGCGGGGAAGCCAGGGCGGCGCGCGCAGAGCACCGGGAGCGCAACGTGCAGGAAAGGGGACAAATGCGCTCCTACCTGGCCAAAACTGCGCAGATCGAGAATTTACGTGCGACCGGGAATGCTGAGGGCAAGAGGTTCCTTCTCGTAATGGACGAATCGTCGATGACGGGTGCCAAGGACTCTGCGCGGATCTCGGAGATTGCGCGCGACATGGGCGCGCGTGTTGTCCTGCAGGGGGACACCAAACAGCACGGATCGGTTTCGGCCGGCCGGGCATTTTTACAGACTCAAGAGGGCGGCATCAACCTGTCGAAAATCGAGGAGACGCGCCGCTTCGATAACGCTACCGAACAGCAGAAGAAAGCGATTGCCGAAATGAAGCAGGGCAGATTTGCAGCTGCCCTGCAATCGCTCGACACTACCATCAACAACGATTTGTACGGGACGGCGGCCGCCCGCTACATCGAAAACCGACAGCAGTTGCTGAGCGAAGGAATCACCGAACCGAAGATCGGCGTAGTCACGATCACCAATCACGACCGCAAGGAGACGAATCAGGCGGTGCGTGGGGCCCTGCGCAAAGAAGGCGTCATCACCGGCCCGGAGCATAGGAAAGAGCACCTCGACGATCCGAAGCTAACTGAGCAGCAGTATCAGCACGTCGCCTCGCTGGCAAACCAGAGCGTCGACCGGCTGACGGCACTTCGGGACTACAAAAGCCTTGGGATTGCCCGTGAGGAGATGCTGACGGTCGTCGATTATGACCTCAATAAAAACCGGCTAGTCCTGCGCCGCGAGAACGGGAAGACGGTCGAGCTCGATCCGTCAAAGCACACACGGTTCAGCTTCGCCCGCATGGAGGAGCGCCACTACGCCGTGGGAGACGCGATCGAAGCGAGGGCGAATATCGGCCGCCTCAAAGATCCGACGCGCGTGGCGAACGGCACCCGGGGCGTGATTGCGGAGATCGATGGACAGGGGGCACGCGTTCTTTGGCACGATGGAAGAGAGACCCAGATGTCGGATCGACAGCTGCGATACGTCGACCACGCCTATGCTCATACCTCTCACAAGGAACAGGGCGTGACCACGCACCGCGAGATTTTCCTTGTGAGCGAGAAGGGCGCGCACTGGTTGAATCGCGAAGCAAGCTACGTGGCAGCCTCCCGGGCCAAGCAAAACACGGAAATCGTCACGACCGAGGAGGCATACGACAAAATGCTAGAGAACGCCGGCAAGCCTCCTCAGAAAACAACAGCGATCGATATCGGACATAACCTCTCACTCGACCGTGCGCAGGTTCACGAGCGAACTCAGACGCCTGCAAGGGAGCGGCACCACGACCGTTCTGGACCCGAGCTGGAATTATAATGAACTATTGCACCAGCCCCAGTCCCACACTTTCGCGCGCGAAAGTCGAATCGGAACATGGTTTAAATGGACACCTTGTAAATATTGGCGTTTTGGCGTCTTGGCGCAAGAGCGGCGCCCGTGTGCAAAGAGCACGGGCGCCGGCGACAACCCTGGACTTGTTCGAGAGCAGCCTACAGCCCGCTTAGGCAGTGCACCCAAATGGGCAGACAAGGCGTCTCTGACTGCCCAGGAGGGCTTAGGAGCGGCAGTCGCCCACCCGTGTGTAGTCGCATAAGGTCATATAAACGGCTCGGCCATCTGCTACTTGCCGCCGCCTTCGAAGGCCGCGACTAGCTTGGCGCATGGGCGACCTCATTGCGTTTGTGTCTTCGCATGCCGTTGTGACGCGATCCCGTTATTGTCTCCTAGATGGACGCGCGGACAAATCAAACTGCATCGATGGTAATCGACTTGGCGGTCATCCTCCTGCCTGAGGTCGGCATGAGGGAAGCTGCGCTCATGTTACGCCGCCACAATACCCCCTTCCGTATTGCTGCCCGAACACTCACTACGTTACGGCGCCGGCGCATTGCCGACAGCCCAACGCTAAGCGACGTTCAATAGGTGACTTTGAACGTCGGGCTCGCCTCGATCCGTGGTTGGCGGCGGTCGTGCATGCGCGTCGTGACGATGTTTGCATGCCCGACCCAGTCCTGGACGCGCCCGATATCCGCATCGTTCTCGAGCGCGTTGGTGATCGCCGTCGCGCGCAGCGCATGTGGCCCAAAACCGTCGAAGTCGATGCCGGCCATGCCTGCGTATCTCTCCAGCACGCGATAGACGCCGTCGGGTGTGATCGGCTTACCGGCGCCGCGGGTATTGTTGCTGACTGGCTGGAAAAGCGGCGCCGAATTGTAGTTACTGCGGCCAGCCATCTCGAGGTAAGCCGCGATTGCGTCGGCCGCTGCCAAGTGCAGGGGCACGTAGCGGACTTCGCTGCCTTTGCCCTGCACCCGCAGATGGCGAACGCTGCATCGTTCCTGCAGGTCAATCAGGTGCAGTGCGCACAGCTCAGCGCGGCGCAGCCCGTGGTAGAGCAGGGTGGAAAGGATCGCGCGATCGCGTAAGCCTTTCAGGGTCGCTCCGGTCGGTGCCGATAGCAGTGCCCGGGCTTGGTCATCGCCGATCGCGGGCGTTGAGCCTTCTTGGCTGTAGACCTTCGGCCGCTTCACGCCATCTACCGGGTTGCCCTGGACGGTATTGGATTCGCACAGTGCATCGAACAGCGAAGACAGCGCCGACAGCTTGCGGCGGATGCTTGCCCCGCCCAGCGAGCGCTGCTCGAGGTCTCGGCGCTAGGCCAGCACGTGGCCGCGGCCGACTTGGCGGAATGCGTGCGGCTCCTCGATGCCAGCGAACGCCATGAATTCCTTGACGTCATTCTGGAAGGCGCGCTTGGTCTGCGGATTATCGATGTTGGCGAACCAAGCCAGCACAGGCGGCACCTCGGCCAGTTGGTGGAAGTCGGCAGTCATCAGGTTACGCTTAGCGGGCGCGTTGTCGTTGTTAGGTCGTTGGTCTGCAAAGCCTTCATCAATGTACGTGCGGCCGCGGCCACAAACGCTGGCCAGGTCAGGCGGTCAATCAAGAGAACCACCAAGCGGATTGGCGAAGGATCGTTCGGGAAGTAGTCCGGGGCTGTTTTTTTTCATGGCTCACGATGTGACGTTACTGGTACCTGCATCGTGGCGTAAACACTGGATTTTGGGTCGGCCTGTCGCCCAATAAGCAGCGTTGCGTCCCCCGATAAGCGGCGTGGCGTCCTTTATACCTTGGGCGACAACTTTGGTTGAACCACGCCTTGGTGGGCGAAACCTTGGCAGGGAGGATTGGCGAATGTCAAAGGAGCCCTTTCAGAAGAACGGCCAGCCATTTCAATTTATTGGGCAGGCCCGAGAGCAAGCCCACCAGTACTAGTAAAAAGGTCAGCCACATCGCCAGCACAGCCAACCGTACTGGCCAGGGGTCCTTCTGGAAAAATTCAAGAACATGTTTTCGTTGCTGCTTCATCGTGACGCTCCGGTATGAGTGGATACCGCCATTCTGCTGTCACGACTTTAGCGCCTGTTCAGCACTTTTCCTAATGGCCCCGCGGTTCGGTCAAGCCCTACCTTCGTCCCTTTTACTATTGATAATGTATTAGCGTAACTAATGGCCGAACTCATGACGGACGCGGATGTCCTCCGGTGAACTAGACCCTAAAGTACGTCACGGCTTCCAGTTCAGCGTACGCGGGTCCGCCGCAGTAACGGATACGTTGCCAGTGGCTTCTTGCACTGTGACGAAAGGGCTTTGCGAGGTTGGGCCGAGTTCGCTGCAGACGCCGGTGAACGACATGAAGATGAACTTCTCCAACTCGTTGGCCTTAAGCGAGAGCTGTCGCTCTTCACCCCAGGCGAGTTCCACAGGCTCCTCGACTTTTTCAGGTCGACGATGCGCACGGCGGTAGCAGTGAGAGACCAGTCACTTTGGCTGAGTTAGATTTTGGATTCAGCCATCACTTACACTGGGGTAGTTTCTAATAGTGATACTATTACCAACTCCAAGCTGCTGAAGTCTGAAGAGGCAGGTACTCGCGTCTAACTAAAGAACTAGCATGAACTTTGAAACCTTTATGTACGGGTTGAAACAAAACCTCTCCCAGAAGCGTATTACTTCTGCAGCGGTGGAGTTCATCAACCTCATATACTCCGGTAAGATGAAGCCAGAAGAGCCACTGATCGGCGACGCAATCGTCCAGGATGTTATGCAGTACAAAAACTGGCACAACGATCGCGCCATTATCCAGGTAATCAGCATGACGTGTGCCGATACTGCACTGTCGATCCATATGATGGATATGGAAAAGACGTGGAAGACTGACCCCCGCGTACTAGAGTATCTGGACATCACGATCCGTCAAGCTCAGCCATTCATCCGACAAAAAGCTGCAAAGCTGTGGGGCGCCGACCCATGCATCATCACCGACCTCCAAGTGACTGCACTTGGCAAGAAGCTTGGCTACATCGCCGCACCCCTGGTCCTCTAAGCCCCGCCCCCTATACAGAGCCCCCCGACCCTAGGGCACTTTTTGTATCCCCCATAAGTAACGTCCTTTCTTAAGAAAGGCCGTGATTAGACGCTTTAGTACACGACGATGAAGGTTGGCTGTCTTCGGCGCGCATCTGGCGCCAGTCGTACACCCGCGTGGTGGAGATGTTCGCTTGCCCCAGCTACTGCTGTACCTTAGCGATGTCGGCGTCTGGTTCAAACGCGTTGGTCGCGGCCGTAGCGCGCAGCGCTGCGGGCCGAATCCGTCGAGTTCAATGCTAACGATGCCAGCATACTTAATCAATACCTATAGACGCCGTCTGGTGTGATCGCGCGTGCTCCACGGGCATTGTTGCTCAACGGCCTAAACCGCGGCCCGGGTTTGTCGTCGCCGTGGCCGGCTGCTTCCAGATAGGCTGTGATCGCGCCAGCGGCGGCCGAGTGCAGCGGCACGTAGCGAATTTTTGAGCCATTGCCGTGTACCTGCAGGGGACGCACGCCACGGCGGTCTTACAAGTCGACCAAGCGCAGCACGCACAACTCGGCGCGGCGCAAGCCGTGGTATAGCGGCGTAGCCAGCATGTCACGATCGCGCAGACCCTGCAGCGTCGAAGCGTCCGGCACCGTCATTACCTCGCGCGCCTGGCGATCACCAATCGCCGGCGTCTTGCCTTCCTGGCTGTCGAGCTTCGGCCGCTTCACGCCGTCGACCGGGTTGCCCTGGACTGCATTCGCTTCGCACAGCGATTCGAACAGCGACGACAGCGCGGACAGCGCGGACAGCGCGGACAGCTTGCGGCGAATGGTGGCGGCGCCCAAGGTGCGGCGCTCCAGATTTTTTCTCCAGGCCAGAACATGGCCACGGCCAGCCAGACGGAACGCGTGTGGATCCTCGATGCCGGCGAACGCTATGAATTCCTGCACGTCGCTCTGGTAGGCGCGGCGCGTCTGTTCGTTGTCGATGTTGGCAAACCAAGCAACGGCCGGTGGGACGTTGGTCAGCTTGTGGAAGTCGGCGGCGGCCAGCGCGTGCGGCGCAGGCTCGGCCTGCATCAAGACATTCGTGTTCGTGGGATCGTTTGGCGTGGGTCGTGGTCGAGTTGGTCTGAACGGCAACATTACTCTTGATAATGTATTTTATCAAGAGTAAAACATTGGCCGCACGCAAAGGTGTTGTACCTCAACGGTGTCGACCGATGACTCACTTGGTCTGTAGCGCGCGTCTGTGTACCCTCTAAGAGATCTTTCTTTGGAAATTTTGATTTTTTGTATCTGGCGAACGAAATTTTTAGTAAAGTAATCTGGCAGTATCGCAAAGTGTTGATTCTAGGTTAGCAAAAATGTGTTTAATTTTATTTCTATAAATAGAGGTGAAAAATGGCAACTATAGATGATTTTCTTGCCCAGAATCCTTCTTTTGAGAAGGACGTGAGCGCAACTTCGGGAATTGATACAGTGCAACTTGGGGTTTCAGTTGTAGAGATTGCCAGCGATATGGTGAAGTTCATGCATCTCGGGCAATTATTTTCGGTAGATCGTTCCGCAGTTGTCGCTTTAGACGCAGTTGATATGTCCACTACAGTTCCTGGCACTAAGCCTGCAACTTTAATCGTTAACTCTACAGCTCGAGTATTCGTACAACAGTCAATGTTGGCGAAAGATCTTTGTGGCTATGTTCCTTTTGCAATGGCGATCAGTGCCTCTCCTCCAATCGCTTTTGCACAATCTGAAAAAATTCAGAAATGGATGGAAGACACCGGGTATTCAAGATTGCATATGGGTTCACACACGATGGAATCTATGGCTGGAACTACACATTGGACAATTTCTCAATGTCCCCCTTACGGTGGCGATGATTCAATGTCAGACCCTGGTCATTAAGAAGACGATTAGCAATAAAGCCATCAATCCATTCAGAGATCCATATATGACCAGCATAATAGTGGCACCGAAAGAAGATATCCATGCATTTGCGGTTTCGCGAGAATGTGAAAAACTTGGACGTGAAGTCGTGATTTTGGATCCTTCGGGATATGGAAGTGAATTCAATCTTACAACGGTATTAAGCGAATCATCAAATGAATTTGCCATTGATTGGATTGATGGAAAGACCTTAAAAAGGGAAAATATATCAGGAATATGGTGGCGTAGACCATTTGAGAAAACTAGCGACCAAGATCCCCATCCATCGGTTAATAAGATAATACTTCGGGAGCGTCACCAAGCCTTATTCGGCTCGCTGATCAGCGGTGTAAGAAATCAGTTTAATTCTTTGGAAGCTAGTAAAACTGCATCGCTTAAAGTTTTGCAACTGACAGTGGCACAGCAGCTTGGCTTAAAAATACCAAATACGTTAATTTCTACCGATATCACAGAGGTGGAGCAATGGTTTAGTACATTCGAGGGAAATGCTGTCTTTAAAATGTTCCATGGCGTCGACTTTGCCGTATTGGAAACAAGGAAACTGTTGCGTGAGCACTTAGTTGAAGCCTGGCGAGTTACAAAGTGTCCGGTCATCTTTCAACAGTACATCCCTGGGTATTTTGACGTTCGGGCTACAGTCGTTGGCAATGAAGTTTTTTTTGCACGTCTTAATTACCAGGAACACGATGGCATCATCGATTCCAGACTAACGCAACAAGAAGCTTTACATGCAGAAGCACCGGTAGAGCTACAAGCTAAGCTCATCGAGCTCGTCCGACGACTTGGACTTCGATACGGTGCAATTGACCTACGTCGATCAATTACTGATGAATGGATATTTTTTGAAATTAACCCCGAAGGTCAATATTTATGGACGGAGATCGAAGCTGGGCTCCAAATTAGCGCTTCAATCGCAAAACAACTCTACGCAGATTGATTAAGTACCTGTATTTAATTGCTTGCTGGATGTCAACAATGAATATAAACTCTAGATGATAACCCGTATTATCATCGTTGCTTTTTTGCGAACTCAGCCGGCCCAAGACTCGGCTTCCTCAAGCGCATCTTTGTAGGCTTCGGCTAGCAAGTATGCATGGCGCGCTGCAGCGGGCATCGCCGAGGCCGCCATCATCATCCAGTGCGCGCGCCGTTCTTCGGTTAGTGCATTCCACCAGGTCATGCCTTGTTGCGGGTCGTCGCCTGGAACCGGGAAGACCCCGCCGCCGGCTTCCTGCCCGTTCTCGAGCAATCTCAGCTTCCAGCCGCCCCCAAGGTCTGCCGACCGCGGGTAAATCTCGTATGTGCGCTTCATGCTGTCCTCTTTATTGAACGGTAGCGGCTGGCTTTACAATTCGCATCACGCTGGCGCGCGAGACGTCGTAATCCCGGGACAGGGCGCTGATCGACTCGCCGGCTTTGAACCGGGCCATCATCGCCACGCGTTGCTCGTCCGTGGTGAGGGTTGGGCGGCCCAGTGTCTTGCCCTCTGCCTTCGCCCGAGCCAGGCCGGACTGGGTGCGCTCGACCAGCAGATCGCGCTCCATCTCCGCCACGGCGGCCAGCATGGTCAGCATCAGCTTGCCGGCGGTGCTCGTCAGGTCGAGTTTCCCCAGTTGCAGGACGATGACCTCAATGCGGCGCGCAGCCAAGGGGCCTTGATCGTGGCGCCGACGTCCTGGGCATCACGGCCGAGGCGATCGAGCTTGGTCACCACCAGGGTCTCGCCGTCCCGGATCTGGCCGAGCATCTTCGAGAACTGCGGGCGCTGCGCCGCCGAGACCTTCCCCGACACGCCCTCATCGGCATACCAGTAATCGACCGCATAGCCGGCCGCCTCGATCTCCCGGCGCTGGTTCTCTGTCGTCTGTTCTCTTGTGCTGACCCGGCCGTATCCGGAAATTGCCATTTTTGCTCTCCGCCTCTGTGCGCTGGTGTCCAGGAGCGTTCCCTGATGTTCAATAATGCCCAGTTCACAAGCGAACATGTGCAAAAGTCAAATACCTATTTTATGAACAACTTACAGAGCGGCGCGGCTGACCTGTTCACAAACGGTCGATTTTAGACAGACGTTGTCGAGGGATTGCTAATTTATACACGGCAACGCGCTTGTTGCACTTACTACAAGATAATGTATTTCATCAAGGGTAGAAACCGCCAGTATCGAGAGGATCGATGACTTGCTGGAAACGCCTGATCCGCCGCGATTCTGCCATCTTGCTAGATCAGTAACAAACCTCTTCGGATGCACCCTTTTTGCGTTTGCCAATGGGTAAATTCGCTTGTCGGTGAACGGCAACTGTCGCCCCAGAGCAACAGGACAGACTATGCCAGTCCTGCGGACACGTAAGAGCCGAAGGCTTAGGAATATTTCTGAGGAGTTACTTTTGGATAGTTTCCAAGATGAAATTCAGGCTAATATCGTGAAATTCTAAAAGTCAGGAATTCTTATGTTTTTCAAAAATATAGTTGTCGCACTTTTAATGATAATCGTTGCAAATTGTGTAAGTGCTCAAGTTTACACACCACTTGCACCAGGGGTTCCCGTATTGGTATCTGCACCAAACTATTTCGAAGTACGTGGAAACTACCCGACGGGAACAGATGCATGGAACGCTTGTGTGCATATGGCCCGAGCATTTGCGCAACCTCAGGCTCAAATTAATTGGGCCTGTGGATCGGCCCCACCACCGGAGCCAAATACCTCTTATTCACATCATAGCAACGGATGGTGGTATATGAAACTTCCTAACGGCCAGACGGAAGGATATTATATGAATATTTGGTCGTGCCCCAACAGTGAACTGTTTATTTGGATTCCCGAGAAAAATGAATGCGTTGCTCTGACGCTCCTTGGTCCACGCCCGACCCCTAAAGATAATGGCTTACCTTGTGGTCAGCCGACATGCGGAAATCCGGTCGTTATGGGAAGAGGAACGAAGGTTCAGATTGAAGTGGACTTCCAAGACAGTGGACCGAGTAATCTTTCTATTAGTCGCACTTACAACGGCGGTATTTATGGTGTGGTCCCCGAGATTACCGTTGATTTTGGCGCACAATGGACCTTTATGGCATATCGACGACTGATTACAAAAACAGCTGACACACAATACAATTGTTATCAACGTAGTGACGACAGAACAGTCTTCTGCAGACAAAAAGCCTCAACCGATAGCTCAATTACGATTTCTGCCGTAAGGCCAGACGGAAAGATTATTAATTTCGCGAAAAACAGTTCTAATGGCTGGGCACCTGATAAAGACATATCTGAAACATTAACGGCGAACTATCCTTCTGGCAGTAGTAATTTACCGGAATGGTTATTGACAACGGAATCTGGCGACCGCGAATATTATGACGCAAGTGGCATGCTTTCGAAGATCGAACGACGTCAAGGCGGGACACATCGCTACACTTATAGCGACGGCACGACTAACGATACGAGCGTGAGCCGGAAACCGATGACCTCTCCAGTCTGCAGCAATGTGCAAATTGGCAAGACAGCCGGCGCCGACCGTATTTTGTGCATTACTGACGATTGGGGTCGCCAACTCAACTTTGAGTACGATGAGAAGGATCGAGTATCAAAGATTATCGTCCCGAATGGAGAGCAATATGCGTACGCTTACGATGGGGCCACCGGGGGGTGTTCCACATTCAACGCCGATAACAAAGCATGCGCAGCCAACAATTTGACGTCTGTAACATATCCCGATGGGAAAACCCGTCGCTATTACTACAACGAAAAGAGTCTTATCAACAATGGCAGTTATTGTTCCTCAATGCCGGTGGCAGGCACGGGGCAGCTACCATTTCTCAATGTATTAACGGGTATTGGTGACGAAAATGGCGCTCGCTACGCGAGCTGGGGATATAACTGTGCTAAACAAGCGATAAGCTCTGAACATGCTGGCGGTGTTGATAAGGTTAGCGTTTCTTACGGCGGGCGCGCAAACGATGGCTCAGAATACGTTACCGTCAGTTCAACAGTGGGTACGGCGACAAATCCGTCGACGATTTCAAGGGAATATCATTTCATTCTTATTTCCGGCGTAACAAAAAATAATAACGTGAACAAGCTCTGCGACGGTTGTGGGGATTTCGCTTCGCGTACATATGACACTCGAGGCAATGTACTGTCGAGCACTGACTGGAACGGAAAAATTACGCAATACACCTACGAACCAATACGTAATTTGGAGATAAGCAGGGTGGAAGCGAAGGGATCGGCCGTTGAGCGTAAGATCTCAACAGTTTGGCACACCGCTTTTTCTCTACCGATCCAAGTGTCGGAACCAAAGCGATTAACTAGCTATGAATACGATAACGATGGTCGGTTAATAAAACGTACTGAACAAGCTACTAGCGATATGACGGGTGCACAGGGATCGGCAGCGACACTCGTTGGTTCCAAAAGGACGTGGGAATATACCTATAATGCGGCTGGGCAACAGTTGACTGCGACTGGGCCACGTAAAGCTTTTGGCGACACAACGACTTATACGTACGACGAGAGGGGCAATATCGCAACAATGACGAATGCTATCGGTCATGTCATCACCTATTCAAACTACAATTTCAACGGAAAGGTCGGAAGAATCGTAGCACCTAACGGGCTTATAACTGACATGCTGTATGACAGTCGCGGCCGGATTAGCTTGCAAACAGTTACAAACGGCGCCGAAATCGATACGAGAAGATTTGAGTACGATGGTGTTGGCCAACTAACTAAGTTAACGTTCGGCGATGGGTCCTACCTGAGCTACGTATATGATCAAGCCCATCGTCTAAGCATGATTTCCGATGGCGCAGGGAATAGCGTAACGTTCACGCTGGATAACCTTGGCAATCGAATCAGCGAACAAACAACCGGATCGGACGGAATATTGACGCGAAAAATTGCCCGCGTATTTGACACCCTTGGCAATCTTATTCAAGTTACCGGAGCACCACGATGAACAATCCTATTTATACCTGTTCGAAGCGTTCACTTCCAGGTTTTGCTTGGTTAGGATGTATGGCTGCGCTGGTAAGCAGTGGGGTTTTGGCACAGGTCCAAGATACCACTACAGTTTTTTCCTATGACAACATGGGCAACGTAAAGGTGATTACCCGGCCTCTGGGCCGCTCGACATCATACCTCTACGATACTTTAAACCGCGTTAGTCAAGAGAATGTCGTCATAGGTGCAAATTCGGTAATTACAAAAAGAACTTACGATGGGATCGATCAAACAGTTTCGGTCAGTGATCCTCGCAACCTTGTTACCGCATATACTCTCGATGGCCTTGGCAATCGTAGTCAACTGAGCAGCCCCGATACGCAAGATTCGACATTTTCGTTCGATGATGACGGACGCGTGTTAACAGCGACAGATGCGCGCGGGAAAATAACACATTACGAATACGATGCTATCGGTAGATTGACTCTAGCGCAGTATCAAACCGGCGCGGCCTCTCGATTCGAATATGATGGTGGTCCAGGAGGTCCCACAACTGAGATCGGTAACCTAACTCGTATCTCCGACGAGTCAGGCTCTACCGTTTTTTCGCACGATTTAAATGGGAGGGTTCTTACAAAGACGCAGGTTGTGGATGCGAAGGGGGCAAGCACTACTTTTACGATACAGTACCTGTACGGCACCTCTGGTGGCGCCACAGGCAAACTTGAAGGCATCGTTTATCCAAGCGGTTCTGTCGTAAGTTTTCAGTATGATCAGAATGGACGTGTGACCAGTGTGAAGCTTAGTCAAGCGGACCCCAATGGCACTGGCGGCAAGCTCCCTGATGTGTCGCTGTTAACCGATATTACTTATACTTCAACAGGCACTATAAGGACGTGGAAGTGGGGTAATTCTACAGTTCCCATATATCAGCGAACTTATGATTTAGACGGCAGGTTAACATCCTATCCCGTCGACCTTTCAGGAACGACGCGGACGGTCACTTATAACTCGGCGAACTTGATTACATCATATCGACATGCAGGCTCTTCCAATCCTGCTCAGTATGACCAGACGTTTGATTACGATACGGCCGACCGTCTCGTAAGCTATACAATTGGTGGTGTAACTACAGGCTTCATATACGATATCAATGGCAATCGCACTCAACAAACTGGGCCCAATGTAAGTTACATCTATGCGACTGCAAGTAACCGGTTGACATCGGCTTCATTTGAAATTCCTCGGAGCTATAGTTATGACACGGCGGGTAATCGCATCAGTGATGGTATTTACGTTTACGCCTACAACGACCGGAGTCGACTAGCGCAGGTGCGCGGAAGTGCAACGCTTGACATGTTTTACAATGCCTTTGGTCAACGCGTCTTGAAATCAAAAGCCGTTGGAGAGTCCTATTATGTATATGATCAGGAAGGACATACGGTTGGAGAGTATGGCCAAGAAAGCCCGACAGCAGTCGAGACAGTGTATCTCGGTGATTTGCCAATTGCCGTTCTAACACCGGGCAAATATTTTTATTTATTGGCCGACCATCTTAATGCTCCGGTTGTTATCACTGGGTACGATGGAGATGTTGTGTGGGACTGGCGAAATCGGGATCCATTTGGGAATACCGCACCGGTCGGGTCTTCTACGTTGCCTGCATATTACAACCGGTTCCCTGGGCAAGTGGCCGATGCTGAGACTGGATTGTTCTACAACTACTTCCGCGATTACGATCCTAAGACAGGACGGTATATCCAGAGCGATCCGATTGGATTGGAAGGCGGTATCAATACTTATGCTTATGTCAGCGGCAACCCACTATCGTTTACGGACCCCAACGGCTTACAGGCTTTTTCCATTCCCGCGCCACCGTTGCCGGCACCAGGTGGATATAGCCCAATGTCCGGGAGGGGTTCTGGCGCGAACGCAATGGCCAGCGACGGGGGCGGCAGAGGCCGGGAGAGAGAGACCGCGTCTCAGGCTAGAAGTCGCTCCGAGTGTCCACCAAACAAGCCATGCCCTCCTTGCCGGACTGTCAGCGGTCGCGTAGTGCCGGTCGAATCTATCGGCTATAGGCCGCTCGACGTTATCCCGGAAAGCCAAATACAACATGGCGTGGCAGGATCTCACCATAACATATTCATTGCTAAGCAAAATCCAAATAATTGTCAGTGCTTTTGGGCGAAGCAAAAGTACGTCCTAAAGCCTGGTCAGCTGCCGTTGGGCGCAGTGCCCGTTGAGGCGTTTATAAATTGAGGTGTAATATGAAATATAGCGACGGGAGCGAAGTGATTATTGGAGATCACGTCTCCCTCTCGGACGGTACGAAAGGGGAGATAGTGTTTTGTGTAGACAGGGATGAATTTTCCGAACAGTATCCAAAGGCCGAGTGGAGCTACCTTCAGTCCGGGGCCATGGTAAAAACTGAGAAATACGGCCTCATTCACTATTCAGAGACAGATGATGAACTTACTCTCATTTCCAGGGGATAGATTTAGCTTCCAGTCAAAGGTCTTTGTCGCGGACGAGATTTAACAATGGGACACGAGCGGATGGGCGGGAACGAATCAGAATGTCGTGAAGCCTGCCTTAAATCGTGAGAGCATCGCCGCGCGCTGCTCATCCGTCATACTGGCTGGGCGAGCCCAATCCTTACCTTCAGCTCTCGCTAGTGCCAGACCGGACTGGGCTACGCTCAACGAGAAGATCGCACTTCATCTCGGCAATCGCTGCCTACGTGGTTAATATCGGCTTGCTGGCAGAGGACGTAAGGTCAATTGCGCGCAGCGGCGGGACGATGACCTTGATACGGGGCGCGGTCAGCATTCTTGACTGTGGCACCGATGTCCTGGGCATCGCGGCCGAGGCGATCGAGCTTTGACACCAATAGGGTAGCGCCGTCGCGGATCTTGTCGAGCAGGATGCGAAATTGAACGAGCTGCAGCGCTGAACTTGCCCTTCCCCGCGCATCCGGAAACCAGAAGGACATATCGTAGCCGGCAAGCTGCCGCTTGAGGCATTTGTTATCGATCGTTCTTCCTGCCTGATGCTCAATGAAAAACGCCCATGTCTTACGGACATGGGCGTTTGCAAGCCATTGCTGCAACTACTTCAATGGCAACGACAACAGGTTGTCGGTCTTTCTTCCATCAGCAACTGTCTGAACGTACTTGGTATATCCGTTACTGTGGACGTGTACCCACGCGCCCATGACCTGAGGATTACGGTCGGGGCACCACACCGCATTGTTACCGTTCTGTTCGATGTAGCTCACCATCTGCTCGCGAGTAGCATAGCCGCTTTCTAAGACGGTCTGCGCCTCATTAACGCGATCCCACCAGAGGTGACTGATGTGCTCGTGCCCTGGGCCGCCTGCCATCCGGCGCGCTGTGCATTTTAGCGTCGTAACCATTCGATCATCTCTTCCGCTTGCCGGCCGCTTGCGTCAGAGCTGATGCAGCAACGCTCTTCTGCGCAGGTGTCGACTTGGGATTTGAGAGGATTTTGCTCGCCTTCGATGCCACAGACGGAGACGTCTGCTCGTTGCTCTTCTTAGATGTTGCCATGTGAACCTCCAAAAATAAGGAAACCACGAAACAACTACATGTTGACTCTTATATGCGTCAAGACACTAGATGTAGTGGCTAGATTATACGCCCACTTTTTTGTAAATATCCACAGGTCATCAAAAAAAACTGTACGGTTGTACAGCCTTACATAGCCACTAATAAGGGTGACGAGTTCGCGCGACAGTTCGCGCCCGGTTGGACTACGCTGGTACAGTCGGGCACCGTGGCTGCGCGCGATCGCCGTCAGCAGCTGTCGGCATCGTATCGATCGGGAGGTTTGGCTGGCGCGTGCGGGCCCGGGAGTTAAATGCCGTGGACGGCCAGCGGGCAAGCTGTTGTAAGAAAAGGCGGCTTTCCAGGACGCGCCTAGCAGCACCTGACCGCTGCGCTTCCACAGCGGTTCAAGCTGCTTTCTTGGGAATGAAGCTGTCGTAGCCCGTCAGGTAGTACTTGTTCGACTCGTGCGTCATAGCGTCCTCCGACGGCAGCCCGCGCGTGCGTGCCAGGATCCCGCAGGACACCAGCAACGAATTGGCGCGCGGGATCTCGCGCTCCGATATTCCGGTTCGCATTTGAATCATCGGGTACGCAACCATGCTGTAGAGCGCATTCTTGCCGCGCGTGCTGGCATAGTAAAAGTGCAGTTTCACGGCGTTAAGTTCGGTCCTGCTACGTAAATGGAAATGCGAGTATGGCTGGAAGGTCGTGCCCGCATCCGACAGCAGCGCCTGGCCAGGCAGCTTCGCCCACCGTTTTCCGGGGCCATAGCCCGATAGTCCGTAGGTGCTCGATTGATCGACGCGCCAGATCATTTTCATGGCCAGCAACTTCTGCAGGCCAGCGCTTACGCGGGCGCGTGACAGGCCCGCCAGCGTGGCGAGATCGTCGTAGGTAGCGCGCACCACCAGGGCGTCCGGGGTTTCGCTGTCGGTGACTTCCGCCTTCATATCAGATGCGTTAGCCGACGACGTGTTTCCCCATCCGCCAGAGGGCTGCAGGATCGAAGTATTCGGGGTGACGAGGACCTTTCCGGCAGCGTCCGAAATCGAGACGGCATTGGCAAGGGGTTGCGCGCGCTGCAGCCACGGGGGGATTTTATTCTCCCCCGCCAGCTCAGTGAAGTCGTCGCAGATAGGTATAGGTTCCGCGGCTTGCGGCGGTCCAACGGCCTCGCTTTCCGGCTCCTGTTTTTCGGATGCGCGCAGCGGCCGCGGCGAGGCGAGCTGGCACAGCACGAAATAAATCATCAACGCGGCAGTGCCTGCCGAGCCGCCTTCCTTCCACTGGAACTGCTGCAGGACACCAGCCCCGATCCATGCCGTCGGCATGACTGCCCAGGGTTTCAGTCTCATGGCTTTCCCTTCCATACCATTAAGCCGATAACTACCAAGCCCACGATGACCGCTATAACTTGGAACAACGGAACCAGTCGTGGTGATAATTCAGCTACTGCTGCGAGAGTCTTAGTAATCAA
>Ga0213835_100894_pt1 | contig 22541 bp, 20 predicted proteins | sample SWPATP01_FD_160576 | JGI IMG/M metagenome (GOLD analysis project Ga0213835, IMG submission 160576) | Coastal seawater microbial communities from Marineland, Florida, United States - SWPA TP0 #1 | ecosystem: Environmental > Aquatic > Marine > Coastal | place: USA: Florida | collected 2016-08-05 | reverse complement strand
GGGTCCCCAGCACCTAGCGCCCGAGCGTCTGGTGGCGGAAGGCGGTCTCGTTGAAGCGGTCGAACACGACATCGTCTGGCGTGTCGTGCGCGGCGCCGATTTCCTGCAGGATGACGTGCTGCTCGCGCTCCAGTTCGGCCGGATCGAAACGCGAATCCGTGAGGATGTCGGCAAGGATGTCGATGGCCAGCGGAAAGTCGTTCTTGAGCACCCGGGCGTAGAAGGCTGTGGTCTCCACGCTCGTGGAGGCGTTGATCTCACCGCCGACATTCTCGATTTCGGAAGCGATCGTCCAGGCGTCGCGCCGCCCTGTGCCCTTGAACGCCATGTGCTCCAGCAAATGGGCCATGCCGTGCTGATCACGTGCCTCGTCCCTGGACCCCGACTTGACCCAGACACCCATGGCCACAGACTCGATATGGGGAATGGTGTCGGTTGCGACTGTCAGCCCGTTCGAAAGCCGACTTACCTCAACGACCATGTTAACGCTCGCTCCCGCTACTCTCCCGGGACGCCGAACTCAGGCGCCCTATGTGATCTTCCAACATTTTCTGGTCCGATGGAAGCGTCGCGAATCTCTCGTCGCGATCCATCAGATCACCGAGCCACGCGGGCAGGGCAGGTTCGACGCCGCAGGCCTGCTTGACCGCATCGGGGAATTTGGCCGGATGTGCGGTTCCCAGCACGATCTGCGGAACTGCCGACCGAGGCATCAGGCGAGCGACATGCATGGCGGTGGCGGTATGCGGATCCAGCAGATAACCCGACTGTCCCAGCACATGATCAATGATCCGGGCCGTCTCGCCCATGTCGGCGCGGCCCGCATCGAAGCCTTCGCGGATCGCGGAAAGCGTGCCGTCGTCGATCGTGAACGCGCCAGACTGCGCGAGGCCGTCCATGTATTGGCGCACCTGTCCTGTATCCCGGCCGCCGGCCTCGAAGAGCAGTCGCTCGAAATTGGAGGAGACCTGAATGTCCATCGAGGGCGAACTGGTCGCCACCACGCCGCTCGTCTCGTAGCGACCGCTCTCCAGCGTGCGCGCCAGAATGTCGTTCTCGTTGGTCGCGATCACCAGCCGGTCGATCGGAAGGCCCATCATGCGCGCCGCATGGCCGGCAAAGATGTCACCGAAATTGCCGGTAGGCACCACGAAAGACACGGGACGGTCGGGAGCGCCGAGCGACAGGGCCGACGAGAAATAATAGACGATCTGGGCCATGATGCGGGCCCAGTTGATCGAGTTCACGCCAGACAGCGCGACCCGGTCGCGGAAGGCATGGTTGTTGAACATGCCCTTCACGAGGCGTTGGCAGTCGTCGAAATTGCCTTCGATCGCCAGCGCATGGACATTGGCCTCGCGGCTGGTCGTCATCTGGCGCTGCTGGACGGGCGAAACGCGGCCATGCGGGAACAGGATGAAGATGCTGCTGCGCGACCGACCTGCAAACGCCTCTATCGCCGCGCCGCCCGTGTCGCCCGAGGTGGCACCGACGATCGTGGCGTGCTGCCCGCGCTCGGCAAGGACGTGGTCCATGAGGCGCGCCAGAAGCTGCATCGCCACGTCCTTGAATGCGAGCGTGGGCCCGTGAAACAGTTCCAGGACGAACTCGTTCGGTCCGGTCTGCACGAGTGGACACACGGCTTCGTGCCTGAAGCCGGCATAGGCTTCCCGCACGATACGCTCGAATACCGCATCCTCGATCTCGCCGCCGACGAATGAGCGCAGAACGTGGAGTGCCAGTTCCGCATAGGGCAGGCCGCGCAACCGCCTGATCTCGTCGGCTTCGAGACGGGGCCATTCAGCCGGAACGTAAAGACCGCCGTCGCGGGCCAAACCGGCGAGCAGGACGTCGCCGAAGCCATGACGGCCGCCTTCGCCGCGGGTACTCACATAATGCATGCGGAGAAGCCTTCCTGGTCGCCGCCTCGGCGGGCCTTTGAAAAACCGCATTCGGCCGGTCGCAATTTCATCGCGCGGTTGATATAGAACACCGGCATTGCGTGAGGGAAGTGCGGTTCATGTTCAATTCGCATTCGGGTTCGAGTCTGTCGGGGCTGGCGGCCCTGGTTTTTGTAGGTGTTGCCGTTTCCGGTTGCCAATCGGGCAATCCGCTCAGCGCGCTCGACCTGCGCGGCGACCGCGCGGAGACGCAGCGGGAAGTGGTCGTGGCCGAGGAATTGCGTGCTTTCTGCCCTCCGGTCGCGTTGCGCGAGAACAATTCCATTGAACGCATCTACGAACGCGGCGGCGATGGCGATGCTTCCAGGGTGGTCTATCAGGCTTCGATTGCCGCGGTGACACGCTCCTGCCAATACAACGGGCCGATTGTGACGGCGAATGTCGCGGTTGCCGGTCGCGTGGTGCCGGGTCCGCGAGGGCAGATGGGCAACGTGACGCTGCCGATCCGCATCACCGTTCTGCGCGGATCCGATGTCATCTATTCCCAGCTTCACCAGCATCCGGTGCAGATCGCCGACATCGCCGGGGCGACCCAATTCGTCTTCAACGATCCGAACATCACTTTCGAGCTGCCGCCAGATCGAGGCATTCGCATCATCGCGGGCTTCGAAGACAGCCCTCGTCGATAGCTGCGGGCGGGGCTTCAGGCGTCTTCCGACCATTCTGCCAGTGCCTCAATAACAGCCTCCAGATCGTCAAGACGGCGGATTACCGTTTCCGCGCCGGCCTCGGTAAGGGCATCTGCATGACCCGGCTGGCTGTGGCTTGCGCCGGTGAAGCCGACAACGCGCATGCCTGCAGCGCGGGCACCCGCAACGCCGTGCACCGAATCCTCGATCACGAAAGTGCGCTTGGGAGTTGCCTGCATAGCAACAGCCGCGTGAAGAAAAACGTCGGGGCTAGGCTTTGGTTTCTTTGTTGGGGTTTCGACCGCCGAAAACAGGGCATCGGCGAAGAAGGGCAAAAGCCCGGTGCGGCCCAGCGTGATGCGTAGGCGTTCACTGCTTGAGTTAGAACAGACGCATTTCCGCGTCCGCACCGCAGCAATAGCCTCCGCTGCACCCTCGATGGCGCGCACCTCACGAGCCAGTTTGTGATCGACCAGCTTCTCTGCCTCGTCGATCAGACTGGCTTGGAGCGCAAGGCCGTGCTCCTTCTCGATGCGCAGGAGAATGTCCTTGAATGTGAGACCGGCATAGTCGCGCGCCATCTCTTCCGGCGTGATCTCGAAGCCGGCCTTGGCCAGCATCTCGGCTTCGGCGCGCGCCGCGATGATTTCTGAATCGACGAGAACGCCATCACAATCGAAGATGACGAGTTCGGGGGAAGGCATGGCATGTCCCTGAGGTTGCGGGCGGCCTCTTAGCGCACCAGGGCAGGGCAATGCAAATCCTGCACCGGTTTCATGAAATATTTACGCTGAAAGGTAACCATAACGTCAGGTAAACGAGTTCCTCTGTATTCGAGTAATTGCACATGGTTGCCCTGCGTCTTTCCGACGATCCGTCTTCCGCCACATCAGCCGAATCCTGGCTCGACACCATCCTGAAGGGGGACTGTGTCGCAGCCCTCAACAGGCTGCCGGAGAAGTCGGTCGACGTCGTCTTCGCCGATCCGCCCTACAATCTGCAATTGGAGGGCGAGTTGCTGCGGCCTGACCAGTCGCGCGTCGACGCGGTCGACGATCATTGGGACCAGTTCGACAGCTTCGCCGCCTATGACGCCTTCACCCGCGCCTGGCTGCTCGCGGTGCGCCGCGTGTTGAAGCCGAACGGCACGATCTGGGTGATCGGCTCCTATCACAATATCTTCCGCGTCGGCTCGATCATGCAGGATCTGGGCTTCTGGTTCCTCAACGATATCGTCTGGCGCAAGACCAATCCGATGCCGAATTTCCGCGGCCGTCGCTTCCAGAACGCGCATGAGACGATGATCTGGGCCTCCCGCGACCGCGAAGCCAAAGGCTACACGTTCAACTACGAATCTATGAAGGCGGCCAACGACGACGTACAGATGCGGTCGGACTGGCTGTTCCCGATCTGCACGGGTGCGGAACGCTTGAAGGATGACAACGGCGACAAGCTGCACCCGACGCAAAAGCCCGAAGCGCTTCTGGCGCGCGTCATCCTGTCGAGCACGGAGCCGGGCGCAGTGGTGCTCGATCCCTTTTTCGGTTCCGGCACGACCGGTGCGGTCGCCAAGAGGCTCGGCCGTCATTTCGTCGGCGTGGAGCGCGAGCAGGCCTATATCGACGCCGCGACGAGGCGGCTCGCCAAGGTAAAGCCGCTTTCGGGCGAAGCCGTCATACCGCTGCAGGGCAAGAAGTCGGAGCCACGGGTGCCGTTTTCGACCGTGGTCGAGATGGGGCTCGTGAAGCCTGGCACCACCCTTTTCGATGCTCGCCGGCGGTTTTCTGCCCTGGTGCGCGCAGATGGGACCATCGCGGTCGAGGGTGTGGCCGGTTCGATCCACAAGATCGGCGCAACCGTGCAGGGGCTCGATGCCTGCAATGGCTGGACCTTCTGGCACTACGAGCGCGACGGTGGGCTGGACCCGATCGACGAGTTGCGCCGCATCGCGCGTATCGGGATAGCCAAGGCGGGCGCCTGACCTCCGCGAATTTTTCTCCCGCATCTGTCGGTCGGCGCTGTCTCGCGCCGTCCTTTGCCCATTGGGCAGAAGTTGCCTGCAGGCATTCGAGGAGAAAAGACGATGCGCGTGATGGTATTCGTGAAGGCAACCCAGGACAGTGAGGACGGCATCCTCCCGACGTCGGAACTGCTCGAGGCAATGGGCCGCTACAACGAGGAACTGGTCAAGGCAGGCATCATGCAGGCAGGCGAGGGGCTGAAGCCGACCTCTACGGCAAAGCGCGTTGCCTTCGACGGGCAGGAGCGCACCGTAATCGACGGGCCGTTTGCCGAAACCAAGGAACTCGTGGCCGGCTACTGGCTATGGGAGGTCCAGGACATGGACGAGGCGGTTGCCTGGGTGAAGCGCTGCCCCAACCCGATGCCCGGACCGAGTGAGATCGAGATCAGGCCGATATACGGTCCGGAGGATTTCGGCGAGGCGCTGACGCCGGCAGCAAGGCGATTGCACGGATACGACGCTTCCTGACCAACACAATTGAAGCGGGCAGGTGCAACACCTGCCCGCTTTCCCCAGCCTACACAGCCGCGTCGGTCTGCCGATGTTCCATCACGAGGACCTGGGCGCCTCGAGGGACCCGGTTGTAGAGGTCGATGATGTCCTGGTTGAACAGCCGGATGCACCCCGACGACATGGCCATCCCGATCGACCATGGCTCGTTGGTCCCATGGAGCCGGTACAGCGTGTCGCGGCCATTCTCGAAGATGTAGAGCGCACGGGCGCCGAGCGGATTGTCCAGGCCCGGTTCCATGCCGTTGCGGTACTGCTCGAGTGACGGGTCTCGCCGCATCATGTTCTGCGTGGGGGTCCAGCGCGGCCATTCCCGCTTCATGAGAATGTCTCCGCGGCCCGACCAGGCCAGTCCCTCACGCCCGACGCCGATGCCGTAGCGCAATGCGCGGCCATCTTCCTGCACCAGATAGAGGAACCGGTTGTCGGTATCGACCACCAGCGTGCCGGCACGTTCGCCGGTTGGATCGGCCACTTCCTGACGCAGGAACTGGGGGTCGATGCGGCTGACATCGATGGCAGGGATGGGAAACTGCTCGTGAGGCATGGCGGCATACATTGCCTGATGCACGGGCGAGACCTGTGGCTCGGGTGGCAGCATCTCTGGTCCGGATTGGCTCAGCGAACCGTTCTGGCACGCGGCGAGAAAGGCCGGCATGCCGATAAGGAGAGTTCGTCTGGCGATCTTGTGTCCGTTTGCAGCGTTGCCGGGCGATCTGTGAGTTTTGGTGTCGGTGTTGTCCTGCATGAGTTTTTGTCCTGAATGCCAGGCCTGTTGCGCCAGGGCGAAGCTGGGCGCATCCAAACGGCCTGTGAAAGATGAAATTTGGTTGGTCCGCGAGCGTCGCGGCTTTCAGGACAGTAGGCGAGGGGGGTCGAGAGCCGGTGTCGGATCGATGCCGTCGCCGGAAACTGCAGCCGGCCAGACCGCGCGCGACACGAGCGATTCCTGCTCGGTGGTTTGCGGAACATTGTCGGACGCTCGCTTATCGGCCTGGCAAATAACGCCACTGGGACCGGCAATACCCGATCTCTGGAAGCAGGAGCGTGCAACAACGACAGTTCCCTGTGCCTGCTCCACACTCTCGTGGGCGTGGGCATGTACCAGGGGCGCTGCCGCATGTGACAGGAACCCATCGCCGGTCGCCACGACGGTCAAGGCTAGGAAAAGTAAGGCGATCAATCTCATCATGCCCGTATCGGCATCGAATGGGCCCATTCTGCGGCAAGGCACACGCCGCGGACGATCATAAAAATGTGAGCGCAGGTCGGTAAGCCGGTAATCCCGAGGCGCCGCAGGTCCGCCGCCAGCCGGTCGGCATCAGAGAAATGCACCGCCTGCCAGCCGGCATTGCGGGCGCCGTCCACATTCTTCTCGCTGTCGTCGATGAAGAGTGTGGCGGCAGGATCGAGCCCGAAGCTCGTCGCATGGAGATCGTAGATGGCGCGGTCGGGCTTCAGCAGTCCGACCTCGCCGGACACGGTGACGCCGCGTGGACGATTGAGGAACGGGAACCTGACCCGCGCCTCGGCGAAAGTGTCGGCAGCGAAGTTGGTGAGCATGGTCACGTCGCTTCCGTCTTCGATCAGGCTCTCCATGATGGCGACGGAATCCTCGTAAGCGTGCGGCACCATCTCATGCCAGTGGGCGCGGAAGGCGCGGATCAATTCGGCCTCGCCGGGATGACGCTCGATCAGCAGTGCCTCGGCATCGGGCCAGCTTCGCCCGCGATCCTGCTCGATGTTCCAGTCATGCGTGCAGACCGCCTCGAGAAACCAATTGCGGCGCGCCTCGTCCGGGATCAGGCGGAGATAGGGCAGTTCCGGATCGTAGTGGATCAGGACCTTGCCGATATCGAAGACGATGTGACGTATGGCGGTCATCGTGCCCTGCCTCCTGCCTGTTTGCGGGTGATGCCGGGGCGGGCGGCCTCCAGCACCTTCTTCATCACGGTCGGCAGCGCCTCGCCGGGAAGCGCAGCGGGCGGTGACCACCAATAACCATCGCGCGCCACCTGCTCGACCGAGGCTGCGTAGACGGAAAGCTCAAGCGAAAAATGGGTGAAGACATGGCGGATGCTGCCCGATGGGCGCCAGTCGGCGGCAAATGGTGCGGCGCCAGCATCCGTGGCGCCGTCCTGCCGGGCGGTCCATGCCGTGGTGGGCACCTCGCTCATGCCGCCAAGCAGGCCGCTCTCGGGCCGTCGTCGCAACAGGATCGAGCCGTCGGGCGCGATGGCGACGAATGCCGCACCGACGCGATTGGGCTTGTCCGCCTTCGCAGCCTTGACGGGAAAGCGCTCGTGATCGCCGTCGCGGATCGCGGCACAGTCCTCGCGCAGCGGGCACAGAACGCATTTGGGGCGCTTGGGCGAACAGAGCGTGGCGCCCAGATCCATCATTGCCTGGGCAAAGTCGCCGGGCCGGTCTGTGGGTAGCATCTTTGCCACGATAGCCCGGATTTCCGGCTTGGCGGCAGGCAGCGGCGTGTCGATCGCATGCAGCCTTGTCACCACGCGCTCGACATTGCCGTCGACCACGGCCGCCGGCCGGTCGAAGGCGATCGCTGCAATGGCCGCCGCCGTATAGGGCCCGATGCCGGGCAGCGCGGCAAGCCCTTCCTCGGTGTCGGGAAAGGCGCCGCCATGATCGGCAGCCACCGTCTCGGCGCATTTCTTCAGATTGCGGGCGCGCGAATAATAGCCGAGGCCAGCCCAGGCCTTCATCACCTCGCCGCTGTCGGCAGCCGCAAGCGCGCCCACATCCGGCCAGCGCTCCAGAAAGGCGTCGTAGTAGCCCTTGACGGTGGCGACCGTGGTCTGTTGAAGCATGATTTCCGATAGCCACACGCGGTAGGGGTCGGGACGGGTGCCATTGGCGCGCATGGGCGGCGAGACGCGCCAGGGCAACGCCCGGTGATGCCTGTCGTACCAGGCGATCAGCTTCACCGACCGTTCGGATGCGTGCATTGGCGATGCGTGACTGGTAGGGTCGGGTAGCGGCATCGGCCTTTTGTGCATGATGCTTGGTGTGTTCGGGAGCGGTTCATGGCAGCAAAGCGGGCAGGAGGCAACGCCGTCGCGGTCGGCGACCTGGCCACCAAATTGCTTGATCCTCTGTTGCGCAAGCGTGCCGGCATGTCGATCGCGCTTCTGCAGTCATGGGATGAGATCGTCGGCGAGCGGCTGGCAGCCATGTCACGGCCGGAGAAGATCGCCTGGCCGAAGCGGTCGCACGAGGACGATCCGTTCGAACCGGCGACGCTGATCATTGCCTGCGAGGGCGTGGCCGCGATGCGTGTCCAGCACGAGACCGGTGAGATCGTTGCGCGGGTCAACGCCTTTCTGGGCTTCGGCGCGATCGGACGCATCCGGATCGTGCAGAAGCAGCTGGCGCAGCAGGACAAGCCGCGTCGGTTACCCGAAAAGCCTCTGAGCGCGAACGACAGCGCCAGGCTGGCCGGGCTGGTGGAAGGGATCGAGGACGACAAGCTCAGGGCATCGCTTGAACGGCTCGGCCGCGCCGTCATGGCAGGCAGGCGTTGAACAAGAAGCCCGCGGCTCCCACCTTTGTGAAGAAAGGTACCGTTTTGGGCATTGGATGGCGGAGATTGTTGCCGTATTTGGCAGCTACTATCATTTCGCCGCCGCATGGCAGCAAGATCATTTTGACAGCAGGTGATACGAATGATGACTCCGCTCTACCGCAGACAAGTTCTCACCGGCCTCCTGGCCATACCAGCCGTCGCGGTGCTGGCCTCTGCCTGCGGGGATTCGGGGGGCGGACAGGCTAGCGCCACCACGCCGACAGGACCGGTCCCGCCGTCGCGCGGTTCGGTCGACATGAATCGGCTTCTGGAAGAGGGCGCACTTCCAGACAAGGTGCTGGGCCAGGACGATGCGCCGGTGACCATCGTCGAATATCTTTCGATGACCTGCATCCACTGCGCGAACTTCCACAACAACACGTTGCCGGTAATCAAGGAACGCTACATCGATACGGGCAAGGCGCGGCTGATCACGCGTGAATTCCCCTTCGACCCGCGTGCCGAGGCCGGCGCCATGCTCGCCCGCTGCGCCGATACCCGCTATCACGCCATGATGGACGTTCTGTTCAGCCAGTATCAGAACTGGGTTCAGGTTGAGAATGCCCGCACCGCGCTGCTCCAGATTGCCCGACTTGCCGGTTTTTCACAGGAGTCCTTCGAGGCCTGCTTGACCGACCAGCAGCTTTTGAATGATGTCAGAGAGGTGAGATCCCGCGGGCAGTCGGAATTCGGTGTCGAGGCCACGCCGACTTTCTTCATCAATGGCCAGAAATATTCGGGGGCACTTTCGGTTGACGAGATGTCGGCCATCATCGAGAGCCATTTGTAGTTTCTCGTCCCGAGCTGCCGGGCGCATTAGCGCCCGGCTGGCCAATGGTGCGCGCCCATGAAGTTCAACCGGCTGCGCGTTCTTGGCTTCAAGTCCTTCGTGGAACCCAGCGAGTTCGTCATCGAGCCGGGACTGACCGGCGTCGTCGGTCCGAATGGCTGCGGCAAGTCCAATCTGGTCGAGGCACTGCGCTGGGTGATGGGCGAAAGCTCATACAAGAACATGCGCGCCTCGGGCATGGACGACGTGATCTTCTCGGGCTCGGCAACGCGCCCGGCGCGCAACACGGCCGAAGTCACGCTGTTCCTCGATAATTCCGACCGCACCGCGCCGGCCGGCTTCAACGACACCGACGAACTGCAGGTCTCGCGCCGGATCGAGCGCGAGGCAGGCTCCATCTACCGCATCAATGGCAAGGAAGCGCGCGCCAAGGATGTGCAGCTTCTGTTCGCAGATCAGTCGACCGGCGCGCGCTCGCCTTCGATGGTGGGACAGGGGCGTATCGGCGAGCTGATCCAGGCCAAGCCGCAGGCGCGCCGCGCGCTGCTGGAGGAAGCGGCAGGCATTTCGGGCCTCCATTCGCGCCGGCATGAGGCCGAGTTGCGCCTGCGGGCGGCAGAGCAGAACCTCGAACGGCTCGATGACGTGGTCGGCGAGTTGCAAAGTCAGATCGAGAACCTGAAGCGCCAGGCGCGGCAGGCTTCGCGTTTCAAGAACCTTTCGGCCGATATCCGCAAGGCGGAAGCCACGCTGCTGCATCTGCGCTGGACGCAGGCCAAGGAACAGGAAGCCGAGGCGAAGTCGGCCTTGTCGACAGCGACAACCGAGGTCGGCGATCGCGCCGCCGCACAGATGCAGGCCGCCAAGGACCAGGCGGTCGCCGCCCACAAGCTGCCCGAACTGCGCGAGGCCGAGGCCGCATCGGCCGCAGCATTGCAGCGGCTGAGCATCGCCAAGGGGCAGATCGAGGAAGAGGCCAAGCGCCTGGCCGAACGCCGGGCGGAGCTCGAAAAGCGGCTGTCCCAGCTTGAGGCTGACATTGCGCGCGAAAACCAGATCGTCGCCGACAATGCCGAGATACTGGCCAGGCTCGATGAGGAGGAACGCACGCTCAACGCCGAGCAGGCGGGCGCGGCCGATCGCGGGGTTGAGGCCAAGGCGGCTTTCGAGGCCGCCGGTGAGAAGCTCAAGCACAGCGAGGCCGAACTGGCATCCGTGACCGCGCGGCGCGCCGAAGCCACGGCCGAGCGCACCCAGTATGAGCGGGCACTGAACGAGGCCATTGGCCGCCGGGACCGGGCGGAAGCGCGCATCGCGGCGTCCAACGCAGAGCTGGAAGAGATTGCCGCGAAGATTGCTGCGCTCGCCGATCCAGCCGAGAAGCAGGTGGCCGTGGACCAGGCCGTCGGCGCGCTGGAGACGGCCGAAGCCTTGGCGCGAGAGGCCGAAACGGCAGTCGCCGAAGCGCGCACCGCCGAAAATGCCGCCCGCCCGCCGGTGCAGGAAGCGCGCTCCGAACTGGCACGGATCGAAACCGAGGCGCGTACGTTGGCCAAGGTGCTTTCGGCAGGGACCGGCGACCAGTTTCCGGCGGTATTGGAGAAGGTGACGGTCGAGCGCGGTTTCGAGGCGGCATTGGGCGCCGCACTGGGCGAGGATCTCGACGTGCCGCTTGACCGGTCGGCGCCCGTGCACTGGACGCAGATCGCGCCCGGCCCGGATGATCCTGCGCTGCCGAGCGGGGTCAGGCCACTCGCCGATGTTGTCGATGCGCCTGCCGAGCTTTCCCGAAGGCTGTCCCAGATAGGGCTGGTCGGCGAGGGCGAGGGCGAAACGTTTCAGGCGTCGCTCAAAGTTGGACAGGCGCTGGTGAGCCAGAAGGGCGCGCTGTGGCGCTGGGATGGCTACCGCGCCAGCGCCGATGCCCCGACAGCTGCCGCGCAGAGGCTGGCCCAGAAGAACAGGCTGGCTGAGCTGGAGGCCGAGGCCGAAGCTGCGCGTGCGCGGTTGACGTCCGTCGAGACGGCGCTGGCGACCGCCGAGGCGGCCACCAGACAGGCAGCCGATGCTGATCGTGCCGCCCGCGAAGGGGTGCGTGCGGCCCAGGCCGCCGTTGGCGCGGCGCGCGAGGCGCTGGCCCGCGCCGAAAAGGCGGCTGGCGATCTGGTTGGACGGCGGACCGCGCTTCAGGAGGCGCATACGGGCCTCGAAGAAGCGCGCGACGAAGCGATGGAGGCCGTTCAGGCCGCCCAGACGGGATTGGGCAATGCCGCCGATCCCGCCGCGCTCCAGGAGGAAGTCGGCAGGTTGTCGGCGATCGTGGCGACCGACCGGTCGGCGCTGGCAGATGCGCGTGCGGCCCATGACGGGCTGGCCCGCGAAGCCGCGGCCCGTGTGCGCCGGCTGGAGACCATCGCCGCCGATCGCAAGAAATGGGTGGAGCGCGCCGGCAGTGCCGACACCCACATCCAGTCGCTGCGCGCCCGCCGTGAGGAGGCAGCCTCTGAGGCCGCCGGGCTGGAGGATGCGCCAGCGGAAATCGAACTGCGGCGCCGCGCGCTGATGAGCCAGCTTTCCCAGGCGGAGACGCTTCGCAAGGCTGCTGCCGACCGGCTCGCCGAGGCCGAAACGCGCCAGAAGACGGCTGATACTGCCGCTGCCGACGCATTGCAGGCGCTTTCGACAGCGCGCGAGGCCAGGGCCCGCGCCGAAGAGCGGGTCATGGCCGCCGACGAGCGGCGCAAGGAGGTAGAGGCGCGCATTCGCGAGGCGTTGAACGTCCCGCCGCATCTCGTGATCCAGCATGCCGAGTTGGCGCAAGACGAACCGTTGCCGGATCTCGGCGAGATCGAGCGGCGGCTGGAGCGGCTGAAGATCGAGCGCGAGCGGCTTGGCGCCGTCAATCTGCGGGCCGAGGAGGAGCAGAAGGAGCTTTCCGAGCGGCTGGAACTGATCGTCACCGAGCGCGAGGACATCATCGAGGCGATCCGCAAGCTGCGCGGCGCAATCCAGAGCCTGAACCGGGAAGGGCGCGAGCGGCTGCTGGCTGCGTTCGAGGTGGTGAACGGCCAGTTCCAGCGTCTGTTCTCGCATTTGTTCGGGGGCGGCACGGCGCAGCTGCAGCTGATCGAATCCGATGATCCGCTGGAGGCCGGGCTTGAGATTCTGGCGCGTCCGCCCGGTAAACGCCCGCAGACGATGACGCTGCTTTCGGGTGGTGAACAGGCGCTGACGGCGATGGCGCTGATCTTCGCCGTGTTCCTGACCAACCCGGCGCCGATCTGCGTGCTCGACGAGGTTGACGCGCCGCTCGACGACCACAATGTCGAACGCTTCTGCAATTTGATGGACGAGATGGCGGCGACCACCGATACGCGGTTCGTCATCATCACCCACAACCCGATCACCATGTCGCGGGTGAACCGCCTCTTCGGCGTGACCATGCCGGAACAGGGCGTGAGCCAGCTCGTCTCGGTCGATCTGGAGACGGCCGAGCAGCTGCGCGAGGCGAGCTGACGACGCGCCCCGAAGAGCAGGGAGAGTGGAGATGCAGGCTGAGGAACCCCGCCGGCAGGCCAAGGCGCTTTCGGATGCGCTGAAGGATTTTCACCGCGCGCTCATCCGCGCCGAAATCGGCGACGATCCGGTGCTGAACAATCCCTACACGATGCTCTTCGCGCTGATTGACAATCCCGCCTATGCCTGGATGGGCCGCCTTTCCCGCACCATCGCCCTCATCGACGAGCAGATATCTGACGGAACGATCGCGGATGACGGCGTTCTGCAAGGCCATATCCGCCAGGCAGCGGCTCTGATCGGCGAAGGGGAGGGCGAGGCCGACCCGGCCTTCCGCCTGCGCCATCTGGCCGCGCTGCAGAAGGAGCCGGAGGTTGGCCTTGCCACGGGGCGCTTGCGGGTCGCCCTCAGGAAGCTGCGGATCTAAGCTTCACTCGCCCCAGACCGCCAGTTCGTTGCCGGCCGGGTCGACGAAATGGAACCGGCGGCCGCCGGGGAAAGAAAAGATCGGTACCGTGATGCGCCCGCCGGCTTCTTCGACAGCCTTCAACGTCGCCTCAAGCTGCTCGGAATAGAGCACCGGCAGCGGCTTCATGTCTTTTGGCGCGGAGCCATCGAAGCCGCCATCCAGGCCTTCCTCGAAGGCGCAGTAGGTAGCGCCGTAGTCGGTGAAACGCCAGCCGAAGGCCGCGCTGTAGAAAGCCTTGACGCTGTCGATCGTGCCTTCGGCGGCATGCATTTCCAGATAGTCGAGCTTGCCTTCGCTGCGCATGGCGGCCTCCCTTGTTGTTTATGTTTTGTTCTTATTGTGAACGCAGCACGCCTGCAAGCCCTCTTTGTCGACGAGGAGATTCTTCGGGCAAAAAACCTAGCGCGGAGCCTCGACATCCAAAGGGAGGTTCAGGGGATCTTGGAGACGATAGATGTGGATGTTTTCCAGCAACGTACCCTCAACCTCTCGGGGCACTGTCGCAACCAGTTCCACGGACGCGAAATAGGGCCGGATCCAGTCTGCGCGATCGCGATGGTTTTCGACTACATACAGGCCCGTTTGCTCAAACAGAGCGGGCGAGGGATCGGGCATCATCACATAGCGAATGCGCTCGTTTGCCTGCACCACCGGCAGTTCGTCGCGCAAGGCAAAGGCAAGCTGGCCGGTGATGTGATATGTGGTCGTCAGAACAAAAGCTGCGCCTTCCTGTTCGGCGACATCAAGAAGACCAAGGTGAACATCCTCCCAACCTCGCATCTGGAAGGTTGGATCCTGTCGTCCGAAGGAAGCGGTAAGTGGTGCGACGGCGTGCACATGGATCAACGACCCCAGTGCGACGCCGAACGTCACAGCCACAATGGAAAACCTGTCCCAGAAGCGGTTTGCCATGGCGCCGACGAAATAGGCTGCCCAGATGCAATAGGCCGGAAAGACCGGCGCCGGCCAGTTTCCTTCGACGCGCGAGTGCATGGCGTGTGCGAAGAGGTAGAGGATGAAGGGTACACAGGTTAGTACGAGTAGCCCGGCTGCGGGCTCACCCTTCAAGGTGCGGCGCAGTAGCAGCCACAGCCCGCCCATGGACGCTATTCCTATGAGCGGGTTCAGCAGCCCGGCAAAGACCACAACGAATTCCAGGACGTATTCACCCGTCCAGTCTGTCTGGGCCGCCCGCCCGAACTGGAAATTGAAGGAAGCCCAGTCATGGGTGACGTTCCACAGCAGGACCGGGACGAAGAGCACCACCGCGATGAGGCCGCCGGCCCACAATTGCCAGCTGGCGAACCAGTGTCGATTGGCCGGCATCAGCAGCCAGAGAACGATGCCGGCGCCCAGAAACAGGCCCGTATATTTTGATAGCAGGCCCAGCCCGGCAAAGAGCCCAGTGGCAAGCCACCAATTGGCGCGCCCCGATGCATGCAGTTCAGCAAGGGCCCAGAGTGTAAGACCCCAGAAGAAGACGGCCGGCGTATCCGGCGTCATGATGACCACGCCGGTTCCGATCAGGAAGGTGGCGTGCAGGAAAAACACCGAAAGGCTGGCGACCTTGGCATCGAAAAGAAGGTAGGCCGCACGCCAAAGAAAAGGCGAGGCTACGGCCAATGACAGGATACCAACACCTCGCAGACCAATCGCCGTGTCTCCGATCGTCTGGTGCCCCAGCCAGATCCACCAGGCGACCATCGGCGGATGGTCGAAATAGCCGGCCGCCGGATAGAGCCCCCAGAGACGGTAGTAAGCCTCGTCCTCCACCAGCCCGGCATTGGCCGCCACGGAAAGGCGCAGCATGGTCAGGATCAGCACGAAGATGACCACGCTGCCGGGCCTGAGCCACAGCGGAAGCTGGTCGGCTGGCCGGTTGGCCGCAGGGAATGCACTTACGGTCGAGACGGTCTCGCTCATGCCTTGCGCCAGGTAAGAAGCGAAGAGGCAGTGAAGTTCCAAACGGCTCCCGTCAGCGCGCCGGCCGTGCCTGCCGCCCACCAGACGGGTTCGTAGGCGTAGAAAAGGCTGGCAACCGCCAGGTTGGCGACGACACCGACACTGCAGACAAGATAGAAGCTCAAAAGCCCGCGGATTATGTCCCGCCCTTCAAGGCGACGGTCGCGATAGGTCAGCCGGTTATTGAGGACAAAATTGGTGGTCATCGCCACGAAGGTTGCAACGATCTGGGCGGGCAGGAAGCTGAGATCGAGGCCCAGCATGAGGGCGCGCAGCACTATCAGATGCACTACCAATCCGCTGGCGCCGACCAGGCAGAACATCAGGAAGCGGATGGAGACGAGGTCACCTAGGAGTTTCAACGGAGAGGTTCCGGCCTATCGAGGGTTGACGCACTGGCACGGATCGTCATCGCGGCAACCGCAATCGCACAAACCTGTGGAATTCAGGCGAATCAAGACGCTTCGAAGCCCTGCTTTGATGGAGGAAGCGCATCTAGCCTAGAAAGCGAGCACCGAAAAGCCATCATCGCCATTTTTTCTCGGGACAGGCGCAGCAATGACTCCGGCAACTTCAGGTGACAAGATCCGGAGCCTTGCGTCCGGTTCGTTTCTCGATTTCGGCGATCTCGTTGGCAGCGCGGGCGAGGTCGGCCAGAATGCCCGAGGGGTCGGCCGAAATCGTGGCAGGATCATCCGTGAAGCGGTCCAGGTACAGGCGCAATGTCGCGCCGGACGTGCCCGTGCCGGACAGGCGGAAGACCGCGCGGGAGCCGTCCATGAAGAAGATGCGGATGCCTTGATTGGCAGATGTCGAGCCATCGACGGGATCGAGATAGGAAAAATCGTCGGCCCTCGCGACCGCTAGCCCGGCGACCTCCTTGCCCGGCAAGTCCGGCAGCCGGTCGCGCAGGTCCGCGACGAGCTTCGCTGCCAGCGCCGCGTCCAGATCCTCGAAATCATGCCGTTGATAGTGGTTGCGGCCAAAACGGGTCCAATGCTGGTGCAGCAGGTCCTCGACGCTCTTGCCGCTGGCGGCGATGATGTTGAGCCATAGCAGAACTGCCCACAGACCGTCTTTCTCGCGCACATGATCGGAGCCGGTGCCGGCGCTCTCCTCGCCGCAGATCGTGACCTTGCCGGCATCGAGCAGATTGCCGAAGAATTTCCAGCCCGTAGGCGTCTCGTAAAGCGCAATGCCGAGCGCCTCGGCTACGCGGTCTGCAGCAGCGCTCGTGGGCATGGAGCGGGCGATGCCGACGATGCCCTGCCGGTAGGTCGGGGCGAGATGGGCGTTGGCGGCCAGCACGGCGAGCGAATCCGATGGCGCCACGACCATGCCGCGTCCGAAGATCAGGTTCCGGTCGCCGTCGCCATCGGACGCCGCCGCAAAATCCGGCGCGTCGGCACCGTTCATGAGGTCGAGCAGGTGTTTCGCATGAACGAGATTGGGGTCTGGATGGCCGCCGCCAAAATCCTCCAGCGGCGTGGCGTTGATCACGGTGCCGGGTGCGGCTCCGAGGCGGTTTTCCAGGATCTCGCGCGCATAGGGGCCGGTGACGGCGTGCATGGCGTCGAACACCATGCGGAAGCCGCCGGTAAAAAGCCTTTGGATCGCATCGAAATCGAACAGGCTCTCCATCAACTCGGCATAGTCGGCGACCGGATCGACGATCTCGACCGTCATGCCCGATGGTGTCGTGAAAGTGTCCGTCCTTTCGAGGTCGACCGGCTCCATGTCAGTAATCAGGTAGCGGGAGATCTCCTGGCTGCGCGCATGAAATCTTGCCGTCAGGCCTTCCGGCGCCGGTCCGCCATTGGGGCCGTTGAACTTGATGCCAAAATCGCCGGCCGGACCGCCGGGATTGTGGCTTGCCGACAGCACGAGCCCGCCGACAGCATTCAGCTTTCGGATCAGGTTGGAGGCAGCCGGCGTCGACAATATGCCGCCCCGGCCGACAACAATGCGGCCAATGCCGTTGGCCGCGGCCATGGCGATGGCGCTCTGGATTGCCTCGCGGTTCAGGAACCGCCCATCGCCGCCGATTACCAGCGTGGCGCCCTTGAGCCCGTCGAGGCAGTCGAAAATCGACTGGATGAAGTTTTGCAGATATCCCGGCTGTTGAAAGACCGGCACCTTTTTCCGCAGGCCCGACGTGCCGGGCTTCTGATCGTCGAAGGGTGAGGTTTCGACAGTCCGGATGCTCATTCGCTTCTCGTGTTTTTTGTGGATTGCGGCGCGCAAGCTACCGTCTGAACAGGGATTTCAGAAGATAGTGCATCGGCGCGATGACGACCACCGGCAGAAGTGCCATGTAAAGACCGAGGTAGACAAGCGGCGTAAGCGGCTGCTCGGCCTCCTCGCCCAGCCCATGCACCCAATTGATGTTGTCCGCCGGCTGGGTGAGGAACCAGCTGGCCAACAGAACCGTCCAGGCAAGCAATATCTGCACCCACCAGGCGCGACGATCATAGCCTTGCCGGTAGAGCATCCAGACGATGGCCGGCGGAATGACGAGGTGGAAGCCGGACAGGATACGCAGATGCAGCGCCATCTCGTCGTCGAACATGTAGGCGGCAAGCCCGATCAGATTGCCGCCAGTCAGGAAGTCGAGCAGCCATGCCATCTCGAAGGGGAGGACGCCGACCGCCATGGTCGAATAGACGAGCCGGTTTCCCGTCCAGAAAGCGACGAGAACTGCAAACAACGCGATGTCGGAAAACCAGAGGAAATTGCCCGGGCCGTGCTCCTGCCAATAGATGGGGATCAGCACGGCAACGAATACCGACAGCGGCAAGGTCGCCCATGAAGGGTAGGCCGGGTACCGGTGGGAAGGCATGCTCGGGGAACTTGCCAATGCTCTCGATGTTCCCTCGAAGGTTTGCTGGTTCAGCATTTGTTGTTGCAATGCAACAATTGGCGGTAGAGCCAAGCCACGATTTGCGATATCGCCACACAATCCCTTTTGCGGAGGACGACATGGGCAGATGGGTTTACGGCTTCGGTGGTGGCACGGCCGATGGCAGCGCCGAAGACCGCGCGCTTCTGGGCGGCAAGGGCGCCAACCTTGCCGAGATGTGTTCGCTGGGCCTGCCGGTGCCGCCGGGTTTCACCGTCACGACGGAGGCCTGCACCTGGTTCTTCGAGAACGGTAACAGCTTCCCCGAAGGTCTGGAGGCGGAGGTCGACGCGGCACTGGCTCGCGTTGGCGAGATCGCCGGCGGCCGCTTCGGCGATCCTGCAAGTCTGCTCCTGGTTTCGGTGCGCTCCGGCAGCCGCGCCTCCATGCCCGGCATGATGGACACGGTGCTCAATCTCGGCCTCAACGACGAGACGGTGGCTGCACTTGCGGCCGGCTCCGGCGACGAGCGCTTCGCGCAGGACAGCTATCGCCGCTTCATCCAGATGTATTCCAATGTCGTGCTTGGCATCGACCATGAGGTTTTCGAGGAAATCCTGGAGGACGCGCGCGCCGACCGTGGCTACGAGCAGGATACGGAGATGTCGGCGGATGACTGGAAGGGGGTCATTTCGCTCTACAAGGGACGCGTGGAGGAGGAACTGGGACGGCCCTTTCCGCAGGACCCGAAGGAACAGCTCTGGGGTGCGATCGGCGCCGTCTTTTCAAGCTGGATGAACCCGCGCGCCGTCACCTATCGCCGCATCCACAACATTCCGCAAACTTGGGGCACGGCGGTGAATGTCCAGGCCATGGTGTTCGGTAACATGGGCGAGACGTCTGCCACCGGCGTTGCGTTCACGCGCAACCCGTCGACGGGCGAGAAGCGGCTTTACGGCGAGTTCCTGGTCAATGCCCAGGGCGAAGACGTCGTCGCCGGCATCCGCACGCCGCAAAACATCACCGAGGCGGCACGCGTGGAGGCGGGCTCCGACAAGCCCTCGCTCGAAAAGCTGATGCCGGACACGTTCGGCGAACTCACCGCCATCGCCGACCGGCTGGAAGCGCATTACCGCGACATGCAGGACCTCGAATTCACCGTCGAGAAGGGCAAGCTGTGGATGCTGCAGACGCGCTCGGGCAAGCGCACCGCCAAGGCGGCGCTGAAGATCGCCGTCGAGATGGCCGGCGAAGGGCTGATCTCCCGCGAACAGGCGGTCAACCGCATCGACCCGGCCTCGCTCGACCAGCTGCTGCACCCGACCATCGACCCGAAGGCGACCCGCCACGTGATCGGCCGCGGCCTGCCCGCCTCGCCAGGCGCCGCGACAGGCGAGATCGTGTTTTCGCCAGACGAGGCCGAGGAGATGAAGCGCCAGGGCCGCGCCGTGATCCTGGTGCGGGTCGAGACGAGCCCGGAAGACATCCACGGCATGCATGCCGCCGAAGGCATTTTGACCACGCGCGGCGGCATGACCAGCCACGCGGCCGTGGTCGCGCGCGGCATGGGCAAGCCTTGCGTCTCGGGCGCGGGCTCACTGCGCGTCGACCAGCGCAACGGCACGCTTCTGGCGGCCGGAAAAATGCTGAAGAAGGGCGATATCATCACCATCGATGGCGGTGCCGGCCAGGTGCTGGAAGGCGCGGTCGCCATGCTGCAGCCGGAACTGTCGGGCGATTTCGCGTCGATCATGGAATGGGCCGACGCCGCACGCCGCATGAAGGTGCGCACCAATGCCGAAACGCCGGCCGACGCGCGCACCGCGCGCTCGTTTGGCGCGGAAGGCATCGGGCTCTGCCGCACCGAGCACATGTTTTTTGAGGGCGAGCGGATCCTGGCCATGCGCGAGATGATCCTGGCCGAGACCGAGGACGGCCGCCGGTCGGCCCTTGCCAAACTCCTGCCGATGCAGCGCGGCGATTTTGCCGAACTGTTCGAGATCATGGCCGGCCTGCCCGTCACCATCCGCCTGCTCGACCCGCCGCTGCACGAGTTTCTGCCGCGCAGCGCGGAAGAAATCGCCGAGGTGGCAGAGGCCATGCAGGTGTCGCCCGAAAAACTGGCCGAGCGCACGGAGAGCCTGCACGAATTCAACCCGATGCTCGGCCATCGCGGCTGCCGGCTGGCGATCTCCTATCCCGAGATCGCCGAGATGCAGGCGCGCGCGATATTCGAGGCAGCCGCCGAGGCCGCCAAGAAGACCGGCGACCCGGTGGTGCCCGAGATCATGGTGCCGCTGGTGGGGCTGAAGGCCGAGCTCGACTATGTCAAGGCGCGCATCGACCATGTGGCCAAAACCGTGATGGAAGAGACGGGGGCCAAAATCGACTATCTGGTCGGCACCATGATCGAACTGCCCCGCGCCGCCCTTCGCGCCAGAGAGATCGCGGAAGCGGCCGATTTCTTCTCCTTCGGCACCAACGATCTGACCCAGACGGCATTCGGGATTTCCCGCGACGACGCCGCCTCATTCCTGGAGACCTATCGGGCCAAGAACATTGTCGAGCAGGACCCGTTCGTCTCGCTGGATGTCGAGGGCGTCGGCGAACTGGTCGAGATGGCCGCCACGCGCGGCCGCGAGGCAAGGCCCGAGCTGAAACTCGGCATCTGCGGCGAACATGGCGGCGACCCGGCCTCTATTCGTTTCTGCGAAAAGACCGGGCTGGATTATGTGTCCTGCTCGCCCTTCCGCGTGCCGATCGCGAGATTGGCGGCGGCCCAGGCGGCGTTGGGGAAGGGGTGAGGGGCGCGCTTTGCGCTTAATTTCGACCGTTCGTTTTCCGTCCCGTAGACTTTGAAAGCTGAGCACGAAGTAGACAGGATGCTCGTTAAGGGTTGACGAGCATCGACGGTGCAAATGCCCAACTGCGCCATCTGGGCCGATACCGCCCAGGTTCGACACATCGAAGGTGGCCGTCACGGCGATTCATCAGGATGCATAGCTTGCCTGGCGCACCCCGCTGAATGCATAAGCAAACACGGGGGTTCAAGCGACCAAGTCCGCTTGGCGGCGCTATGGTTATCTTCGACAATCACCGCCAGTCATCATGCTGACTCGCTTGCCAATGACACGCGCCTCGTGGTTGTCTCCGTTTGTTCAATCGAGCTGACCATGCGCTATTCGATACTACATATGTCCGATCTTCATCGTGATCTCACAGACGAGATTCCTAACGATTGGCTGATAGACTCCATTGAGCGCGACCTCGATGTAATGGCAGGAGAAGCTCCTGCCCCGTCTCGGCCGTCCATCTGCGTCGTCAGCGGCGACTTGGTGTACGGTGTGCTACCCACCGCCCCCGATGCGGTTCAGGAATTGGAGCGGCAGAGCGCTCAGGCTTTGGAATTCCTTGTGGAGCTGTCAGATCGCCTGTTTGGAGGAGACCGCGAGAAGGTAGTTGTCCTGCCGGGGAACCATGACGTCGCGTTTCCCAAAGTATACGATAGCAGTGTCCTCGTTCCCACACCAACCACTGACCAAGAACGTGCCAATCTGGTGAAGCAATACTTCGCTGCCAACTCCGATCTTCGATGGTCCTGGTCCGAAATGTCCTTCTACCGGATCACGGATTCCAGCACCTACGCCGAACGCTTAGCTTCGTTCGCGGATCTATACTCGCAGTTCTACCAGGGACGGCGCACCTATTCGCTGAACCCAGAAGCCCAGTTCGACGTTTTCGATTACCCTGATCTGAAGCTGTCGCTGCTGGCCCTCAGCAGCTGCCACGGCAACGATCCTTGGCAACGCGCCGGGCGTATCCATCCTAAGGCCATGGCCCACGCGACGCGGCAACTTCGCTCCCCAACCAGGTCAGGATGGCTCCTAGCGGCGGCGTGGCACCACAACCTGACAGGTGGCCCAGCGCAGGACGACTACCTCGATCCCCGCTTCCTGCAGCTCCTGATTGACAGCGGAGTGTCGCTCGGCATGCATGGTCACCAGCATCGGACCGAGTGGTTCGACGAACGGTATCGATTTGGCTCGAACGACAGAAGGATGGTGATCACAAGCGCGGCCACCCTTTGCGCGGGACCGAGCAATCTCAGCCCTGGGTCACCACGCGGCTACAATGTCCTCGAGATCGACAACGAGGGCTGGACGGCCCGTCTCCATCAGCGACAGATGGTGAATCTCCAGTTCGACATGCCGATGTGGGGACCGGGCCACTTCGTCGACACTCATCTACCGTACGTT